>Ga0126342_10006800_pt1 | contig 20342 bp, 25 predicted proteins | sample Cyp1metagenome_FD_92528 | JGI IMG/M metagenome (GOLD analysis project Ga0126342, IMG submission 92528) | Coral microbial communities from Lord Howe Island, Old Settlement Bay, Australia - Cyphastrea 1 metagenome | ecosystem: Host-associated > Invertebrates > Cnidaria > Coral ...
CCTTTTCTATTATCTAACTAGCCCTTTGAGATCAAGGGGGAGATGGGGGTTGACTCGTTGTGCTATGGCAAGCAGTTCTAGTGATGACCCTGCTGGCACGAGCACGAGCAGTTCTGCTTCAAGTTCATATGAGGAGATTGATGGCCAGGGTGGGAGAAGAATGGGGATTGGTGGTAGGGTTGTGGATGTTCATTGCTTCAGATGTTTCTAATTTTGTTTCTTCTTGAATCAATGTTGAAGGAGCCATATCCCCAGGCGCTGATCGATTTTACTGAAATTGGGCCGAGCTTTATGAATTTATCTGGATCCTGTTCTGCATAAATTTGGCTGCTTGCAGCATTTGAAGTATCCTTGATGCCTCATTGCTGAGCTAATTTCATTAAGCCCACCAAGGATTGCAATTTTGGATGAACGCCCTCACTGGAAATTTCACCTATGCAAGTGATTGCAACTTGTTCATGGATGTTCATGGGGTATATTTCATTTCATTTCCAATACGTTGATGTTGGCTGATTGGAGAAGTTTCTTTTGAATTCTCCTGGTTATTGTTTTTTGAGGCAGTGGGGCGGATGCCCCATATCATGGTCTCGATATGTTGTTTCACGCCGCTGGGAAATACGATACTTTGAAGTTTCAGTCGGGGCCTAATTTTGTTTTTCTCTCACTTCGTTTGTTTTCATTCTCGAATTGTACTCATTTTGTTTATTGGGGTTGCCCAGGTCGGCATCAGAAGTCCATCCTCAAAAGAGACAATTCTTGCGACTCAATGCTGGCCAAGCAGGGGAGATACTTGTATGAACTGTTTTTTTATGTTTGGCCGTTTTACCTGTTGTTTCCTACATGAGCTTGTGTGTGGCCTAAGATTTGCGCCGACATCTTCACGAAGGAATCGGAACGAGTTCCAATTCACGATGTTACTTGGTGGGACATGGTGGGTGTGTGTTGCGCAGGGGTTCCCTTGATTCTCAAAGGTTTTGACGATTCTTTGGGTATCTGGGGGTCTACCTGAGGTTAGTTTATATTGCGCTGGGTTTCCTTGCCAGCCATATTCGTTGTTGAGTTCGACAAGGAGGATGTTGGCAGATGGAAATGCCAGACAGCTGTTCAAGGTCATTAAACGCATTCGACGGTATCGGCCAAAAGTTACTTGGTGTTTTTAGGAAATTTCCAAAACTAATACATGTGCCATTTCCAAAGTATGATGAAAACCAACAACTGAGATAGTGACCTTGGAGAACGTCATGGGTTTCAAGCCTATCTTGGACAAAGTCATTGCGTTGATTAGGATGAATGTGCCCGGGCAACTTGGTTGTTTAAATGCCCAAGATTGGTCCAGTTTAGCTGTGAGGCCGAAGGGGTCCTGGGGTATTTGTGAGGTATGTGATTGCTGCTCATGTTTTGACACCGTGCCCAGGCAGCAGTGCTCATCTACATTCACTTCCTAGGATGTTCTTTAAACGATGTTTCCAGTGTGTGGAATTTATGGCTATACTTTACCAGGGTTCAAGACTGAGGACATATTTTGGGGCTCCATTGTCAAGAAGAAGGATTTTTATTGTGATGATCCGCCAAGATTGTCTCAGAGACTTGGGAATGACCTTGGATGAATACATCCTTCGCAAAATCATGGAACTGAAGCAACCACTCACAACAAAATGGCCACTTAGCAATATCAAGCATAAAGTTCATTTTGCCTATTTTACTTTCAGGAACCCCCCTCACAAGTAAAGGTTTCACTTATCACTTGGACCCTTCTTCTTCCACTGAGGCAAGACTTGCTATTCCCTCCTAGCTACTGGTCTGTGCAGAAGGAATGCAGGAGGAGGAACCAGCAGCGGGTTATCAACTCCATGAAGTTACTGGGTTTAAAAACACATATTGCAAACCCTATCAAATCTCATTGTCAAGCCCTAATCACCCCATTACCACATCCAGCCAATGTTTCCAAGGAAGTTGAACCGGAATGCAAAATGGATTCGGCACCATCGTATCTATGCATCTGAATGTGAGGCACTTTCTGGTATTGGAAGTGGTGGGATCTCCATACCCAAACAATAATATGTTTTAAAATGGCATATTATTAGAATCATTGAGTTATCAAATTTGGGTCCCTCTACCATTCGAACTCTAGTGATGTTCATGTATGGTCTTGCCAGGTGAATGTTCCCGTGGCCCGCTCCACCTTCATGACCAAATTCCCAGAAGCTGCAAAGTACATCACCACTCGTCGTGAGATGGAGGCCATTTTAGTTTTGGGAAATCATCGCCCATTGTTTGTATTCCTGGTTCCTGCATGTTTACCCCATATATTCTTCCACCCACGTGGCTTCCGGTCATAGGCAATATCGATTCTCACAGCTGCCCATCCAAATGTGGTCTTGGCCAACACAAGTCAAAGCCTGCAACAAATGCCGTTTATTTCTGATTCTGCGGTTGCGATGCCATGTTTGACGCACTGCCCTCAACTGGATTGAAATTGTGTCTATCTCAATTCAAATTGAGTGACTTTTTTGGACAAGTAAATGGAAACATGTTGGCCAAATACGTCGATATGAGGCCAAAGGGAAAATGGCTGGCATTGAATGTCCAGCGATTCCTATTGGGTCGTGAACTGATGGTTCTCATGGGATTCCCTCTTCACAGAATGGTGTTGGGTGGAACATCGGAAAGTGTAACGTGGCTGGTAGTTAGTTTTTTCTGTTGCAATTTCAACCCAAGATATTCATCCACCACTGCAGCGTTTTGCCGCAATCCAAGGTATTGCATGACTTGGCAGGCAACGCAATGGCGGTTCGAGTCATCACCGCCCTTTTAGCTGTGGTCATGAGTGCCACAAAACCAGAGAGCATGTCCCAGTCGGCCCAACCCTGACAAAAAGTAGTTGTTTCCAGATATGTTTATGTGCCGGTCTTGTGATTGGAATTCCATTTTGACACCATGAGTCTGCCACTGGCATGCTGCTATGCTTCACAAGCTTTAGCATAAATTACGAATGTATGTCTTCAGTGAGGTAAGAACATTAAGTAACAACAGAAATTTTATGATAGTTGATAAAGGAATTCACTTCTCTTGAGCATAGGCCCAATGAAATCAAAATATGAAATCCAAATATTTCCTTGAAAAACCTTGAGCCTTTAGCCTGATGCCTGTGCTGTCCCGCTATGACGCCGACACCGATGCCGTGATGGAATCTGCCCTTGGGAGATATGATGCTACATCTTCGGATTCAGATTCCACGCAACTGGGCTGAAAAGGTTGGTGAATATTCACCTACCGCCTTCACGCTTGTGAAACTTGAGTAAGTGCAGCAAATAGTGACCATTCCTATGCAGCATGCATATGAAACAATCTCTGTAAATCGTGAAACTCAGGAGTGGTAGCACTGATGCATCGATGCAATCTTCTGAACTTGGTTCTGAATCTTCAGATTATTCAGAGGGTAGTGACAGTGATGCTGCTGGATACACTAGAGGTCGAGTAGATATGAATCTCCAGTACCTGCAATCCTTTCATGCGGTTGCTTCCAACAAAAAAAAGTGAAATCGAAGTATGCAGCCGATGGTCGTTCAAAAACTCGGGTGAAAGAGGCTTTGGAAAAACCACTGTGCAATTGTCGATGCAAAATGCCACTCCAAGTGCTCTTGCGAGTTTGCATGGCCTTCTGGCTGCTCACCAAGAGTGCTCAAGATACAGTGCTTTGGAACATACAGCAATCCAACCCTGGAAGTGGCTCGAAACGGGATTGGTTCATAGAAGGACTGCATTGGCATTGTGGTTTCCATAGTGTATGTTTACTGTATGATGGTGCTGTGGTTTCAAGGGCCCAAAGACTACTTTTCTGTAACTCTGTAAATATTCAGGACACCCGGTGTGCAAAGTGGCATGGATGCAATTCTTGGCTCTTGGACAAAAACGACTTGCTCGTTGTAGCGGGGTTATCTATGGAAAAGACGGACGATCTACCACTGGTCGAATCTTGCCCAATCACTTTCAGATCTACACAAAACTAATATGATTTGAGCTAAACAACAAGTTTAATTAACATACCCAGCCAGTGGACAAAGCATTCCGGGCACTCTCAGACTCTCAGGACTTTGCAGCAGGCCATCGGACAAGTCTGCCTCGGTCCACTGCTTTCTCTTGCACATGTACTGGTCTGCTGGGGAGCCAATGACCAAGGAGTAACTTGTCAGCAAGAGTTGCAAGAACCAACATAGTGTGCAAAGCAGTGCAAAATCTTAACCAAAGGCACAAGCTTTGATGACAGTAAGCCCAACATCTGTGTGACATGACAAACATACTGAATGATATCTCATGATATAGCTAAGGGTGGCTTCAAAGTCATGTTTGAAACAAGCTGACAACGAATTACGAGAAGAACTGCTTCAGCAGCTGGTCGATGTACATTTGATGAGCCCCTATCTCCAGGTCGCTTTTAACAGTGACCCGTCACGCCTTCCATTGAGAGAGTTACCACATGGTTCATGGTCAGAGCTGTACTTGTTGTATCAGAGCTACTCTCGTGTGAAAAATGAAGCACCAGCATGCAGAGCAACATTTTTTCAAGTGGTTGGGGAATGGAAGATATGTTTGAGATTTCACAAGAAGACCCAGCATGCACAATGTGCGACTTGTGCACGTCTTCGAAGCCTTTTGCATGGAGCAAGAGAATCCTGACTGCAATGTAGTTACATACATGTTAGTACTTGATTTCACGGGATGTACCTTTTACTAAATTGGATGCCTGTAACTACTGACTATTCCTTAAATTTACTGTAAATCTTAGCCTCTCCAACAGCCCAGGATTTCCAAGAAGAGGCACGAATATCCGATGAGCTCCTTCTTCATTTCAATCGGACCTTCAATGACAGACAAATTTACTATCTTGCCCGTGAAAGGGCAAAGACTCAGAAAGACATGCTGACAATCATCGTTGATTCATACGATCATGCGAAGATGTCGTTGCCCAAATGGCCGATGATGAGAACCCCCAAGCGGAGTTTATTTGAAAACACCCGCCGTCATCCAATTGCATTGTGCCATATTGAAGTTTGTGGGTTTATGGTATTTCTATGTATTTCTTATGTCCCCAATTTTCAAATGATACTACATTGTTCTAAGTTTGTCATGTTTGGTTTTCATGAAACCAAGGTACGTATCTCACCTTGACTGGATGCATAGTCCACGGCGTTGGTGTGTACTTTTTTCTTTCTGATGAAGGAATGGCTGGTGGATCGAACTGGACAATCGAATGTGTATCTCAGTGAAATTATTGAAAATTCAGGTTTGTTAACTTCATGGGCTTAAAATGCAAGTTTTTTAAAAATCATGGAGCTTCCCTTCCAGTGCTGAGTTCCCTCACTTGCTAAGGTGATGAAGTCGATTGACCACGCCTGGAGGAAGCTGCGATCACTGAATCAAGAGCTGCCACGAGAGTTGCTTGGAAAATTGGGTCTGTGGTGCCTTGGGTCAGTGATCCTACCATGAAACAAATCTGATCATTGCAAGCTTGCCATCATTAAACACATTGAGGTTGTGGATCCAGGGCGATAACACGCCCAAAGAACTGCGTAATTCTTGGGTTGGAAAGTGGTGCTGTCTTCTCGCACAAAGTGGATTCTTCAAGAGTGTGGCCCACCATCATATGATGGTGGGCCACACTCACGAAGACATAGGCAGGTCTGGTGCATGATCTAAAATCTAGAAATATGTAGTATGTTTTTAACCCTGCTAGAAATATGTAGTATGTTTTTGAGTGTTGATGATCCAATGATAATGATGTATGTGTGTGTATTTTTTGAATTCTGATTTCCCATTCGATGCCCCTGCCTAGATGGTATATTTTCCATCGTGACAGCTGCTTTACGGGCTGAAAGGGATCTACAAACTCCACAGGACATCATGCGGACCCTTGGTGAAAAACATGCATGGGCGATTCATGGGCCACGTTACATGAGAGTTAAGTTAAGGTAAGTGAACACTGGTCAAATGTATTCAGATTTGAGGAAGCATGCTCAAGCCACTATTGTGCAACTCTTCCCACAGGTGCCTTCAGAAGAAACTGTCCCCGCTGTTCCGCAAGAGCAACCTCGAGTTCATCATCGAACATGTGGACACTGCTGCCCGGTTGATACTTTAGTGGGATGTGGAATTTGACCATTGCAAGAAACAGTTCACTATGTAGGTGGCAATTCCATCAAGTATTCTTAATTAATCACAATCATTTGATTTGTTACTGTTACTGTTACTCATTGAATTCAGGTTCGAAACTGGTGCAAGATGATGCCACTGACAGCAACATTGAAAAACGCCTATCGTGGCCGACCCTCTGATGAAGACCAGAACATGAAAGTCCCCCAAAGCTTCTCATTCATGTGCAGAGAAGGCCGGGGTTTTTATGGGATATGGACAAATCCTTTGAAGCATTTTTATTGATGTTATCTTCTTGGTTTTGGTAATGATGATATCTGTGGGATCGGGGATAAATGGGTCTTTATGATTATCTTTGCCTTCGGTGGTCCCCTTGACAGATATGCCTGGACAAGGGCATGGCTTACAACTTGACGAGAACCTACCTCGTCGATTGAGGAGTGAGGGGTCCCTCAGGGATGTGTTTGCTATGATAAAATCCTACATGTCGGACCGGTCGCTGACACAGCCACCACTCCTTGTATATCCTCAATGCTTCATGACAACAACCGAACAATATTTCAACGATGTTAATGAGACTGATGATGTGATTCAACAGGTCTTGGATCCTGAAAGGATTTCGGGGCTTGAAGCTTTAGCGAATGGAATAGAAAAGGATTTTCCTCACCTTGACCGTACTGTACGATACTATCGTAGTATTGTTGACATGGACAGGGCTCGAAAGCCAATGTCACGGATTGGATTCTTGGATGTGGGACCACCGCCACGTCATGGTTTGGCAAATGTTCAGTTGCCACAGCGTGCCCCCGAACCAGACAACCACTGGTTGCAGGTTGTGTTTCACCACAGCCGGGGTCGGGCATAGGGAAATGGGTTTGCACACTTCAAGTGCTACGGCCCTTAGTGTGCTTGGGAGGCGGGTGAACCTGCTGGTGCTACTGGGGTGATGTGAAAAGAGTTGTTGCTGTCAAGTCTTTGTCAAGCAATGCAACATGTTGAGTGGCATATATTGCAATTTGTAGACAAGTGTTTACTTGTTGTTCGCAGGGTCAAATTTGGCTCTGAATCTTGTTGAGTCTGGGGTCATGGCTGATTCGGCGGGTTCTGTGAAACAAGATGTTGGTAGCGACCCCATGGAACAGCTTCGGGCCTACTTTGATACTGTTCTGTCCTGAGTGGTGTGTTTAATCACCTTGCAGTTTTGAATATACTTTTCCGGTTACCTCCCCGTTCTTAATCACTCTTCCAGTTTCTGTCAAGGTGATATCCCAAAAGAACCTGGGGCAGTATGTCGAGGATGTTCTTGGCGATTTGGATATGAGGATGAAGGCCTTACTTGTCATTACACCTCAGGTAGCTGTGTTGACATGTGTTGAGGATTTATGGGGTTGTTCCATACTCCCAACCTGGTCCTTTTACCCCAATCCTGCTACACGCTGGTCAGGTGATTACCCGACTGGTAACCGAGCGAAGTGCCGATGTGGACCCCAAGCCTACTTTGTCTCTGGTCCCACAAGCTAGCTTGCAGGAGTTCTGGCTACCACTGCATGCTTTCCACCTGGGGGAAAGTGCCAAGAATGGCTGTCAGGGGCTCATTGGATGACTATCGTTTGTATTGTATCACCATAATGTCTTGAGACAAGATTATGTTTTAAAACATTGATCATATACCCCTGCAGATTGGCCACAAAACGAACAGTGCCGAGCTCACTTTGGCGAGTTTTTGCGGGGGTACAAGCCGTCCCTTGAGTCAGTGGAGACTCGCTTTCCCTTCTCTGATGCAACCAGGGTTGTGAAACCCTTCAGCGTGTGTTTCAACGACGGTTTCACGAAAGTTTTGTTGATGACGGCGATCCTGGTGTTCATCTACGAGTTAGCAGCTAAGTGCAACTTACAAATAAATGTTTGGTCCAAGTTATGTTTGATAGTTTATTTGAGATTTTATCATGGTTTTCAGGTTCTCACCAAAGAAACCCAATGTTTTAAGTAAGGAATGGGATGACGATCGGTTGTCGCACCCTGATGTCGATCACATGCTGCGCTCCTTCCGGTGGATCCGTTGCAGCTTCACCTACTTCTCGAACCCATCACATCATTATCTCCACAGCTTGCGTGCCTTTCCACAGTTTGGGCACCATCGTTTTGATTGACACCAACCTCATCATCATCATTGATTGACACAACCTCATCATCATCATCATCATCAACCTCACCATCGTCGTCAATGTCATCATCACCAAATTGTTATTCTTCATCATTAATCATCACCATCATCATCATCAACCTCGTTGTCATCATCACCATATTCCTCCTCTTCATCATTAATCATCACCATCATCATCATCAGCCATCAGCATCATCATCATCATCATCATCATCATCATCATCACAGCCATTGTCATTCCCATTCTTACTTCGGGTTCACAAGTTCACAATCTCAGTGAACCACTAACTGCTGCCCTGAGGTGTGGGCTATGTGTCGAGCGAAAAGCAGGCACCGTCGGCTCTGGACCTGCTTGGCGCGATCAACCAGGCGATTGCCGTCGAGAAGAGACAGGCTCAGAACCAAAGGGGGAGCTCAAAGGCTTTAAAGGACCTCTTAGCGAAGACCGTTGGGGAATTTAACAAGCTCTGTACTGTCAAACAGCACCGGATCGACACGAAGCGCAAAACATTGCTGTACAATCTGTCCCTTGCCCTCGCCCAATACACATTTTTATTCCAAAAAAATGTGGGGAAGACCTGTGTTTTCGAAGTCATGGAAACCAATGGGGTCCTGAAAACTTGCAAAGGCTGAGGGCGCCTCCGCAAATTGGTTCGATCCTACATGGTCATTATGATCAATTCAAGCACGAGGTTTCAGGACAGGTACTTGATGATTCATCATCTTTCATTGTGATACTCTGTGAATTTCATGACATAATCCGTAAATCAGTTGTGTTTCCCTATATTAGTTTCACTTCAACGAAATCAAATGGGAACCACATGCGCCAACCCATTGCAGGAGTCCCATTGGACTTGCTCATGCCCGACTTTTGGGTCCCGGGCATGACGTCCCGACAAGAATGTAGCAAGTTCGTTGGGAAGCCTTTGTGGCAACAAATCCTGCAAACTTCAGGGGAGGTGTCAGTGCTGTGGCTCACACGACTGACAAAGGAGCCAATGGTTTTTCATCAAGCTACATGTGACTACTATGTACTACTATAATGTCAAATACAAACAAGTTTTCTTTCTGTGTTGAGGTTAAGGATGGTGTATTACAACATCCAATCTTATCTTATATACATAGTCTGGCACTGTGGCAGGATTTCGAGCGGAAAGTTCAGAGGGAATCGACCAACAAAGCCAAGGATTTGGGTGGGACATGGTCATGTGTTTATGTTCACTACCATTGGTATCCTCACCAACACATTGTTAATACACTATGGTGTATCCTGTAGCTAGCCTCGTATTTTTTCCAGATCATTCCACACTGCCCTGAAGAAATCTGCCCAATGTGATGAAGACCAAAGTGTGTTGCTCTTCGACATCTGCTGTGTTTGGATTTGGCTGCGACGTCACATGGTCAACGAGTTCCCTGGCAACGTGGTGGACCAGCATGACGCCCTTTTCATGAAGGGGAATCTTGGGCTGGACATGGAATCAAAATGTTGTGATATTATTTCAAAGGATCATGTCCGGTTATTTTGAATTTGAAATCTGTACTATAGAATATAGTATTCACTATTCGATACTAACCCCACAAATCCCGTCACACTTTTGCATTGGGGGTTGGCTGGCGCCAACCAGGTATTTATTGATATTAGTCCTACAACGACAAAACCCGTCACACTTTTGTGTTGGGGGTTGGCTGGCGCCAGCCAAGTATTGATTGATGTTTGTGATTGGTTTCCCACAACTCACGTCACAATTTGGAATTTGGGGTTGGCTAGCGCCAAACCCACACAAATTGAATCACAACTTGTAGGATGGCAGGGACATTGAAATGTGACTGGTTTCCCAGAAAACCCGTCACAAAAAGGATTGCCAGGTGAGATCCAATCATGTTCCCAAGTTTGATTCCTTTTGTTTCAGATGATTGGTTAAAGATTTGACTATAGAATTGTGATGGGTTTTCCAGGAATCCCGTCACATTTTGAATCTTGGGGTCAGGTTAGAATGTTGATTTGTTTTGAAACAAATTTCCTAAAACCCCACCCCAAGTCCTAGTGAAGGAGTCTCGACATCGACCTGGGGTCGCTGGTCAAATCGGGGGACGAATTTGACTGGGGGCGTATTCCCTTCATATTGGAGGCAAATGGGTGATATGAAAATAAAATATGAAACCGATCATTCACTTAAACATGGTTACCACATTATAATTTGGAACTTTGTATTTTATGTTTGTTCAATATTGTTCAGCACCCAACACATCGGACTTGATGTTCAATACTTTGTTGAAAGACTTTGTGAAAATAAAGTGTACTGCTTCATCACAATTTTGATTTGCTAGTCCCGTTAAGTCCCTTCTTTCCAATGATGTTAAATTGAGTTGAACATGTCAACCTAGCTAACTAGATGAGATACTTGGCTGCCCTGATAGGTGAGAGGATCCAGTCTGGAAGACTTTATTTGCCAATCCCAAGATCGACAGCGCAACGCGCATGCGAAGGCAATGAATGCGGGGTTCCAATCTTGGGTTGAACAACTCCAAAGTGATCAAGTCTCGTTCGAGAGTCAGAGGATCATGTCCCTTGAATTTGGTTTGGTTAATTTGGTGTCTGTTTTCCCCCTCAAAGTAGCCATGTTAAAACACACACACACACATCATTTTCAGACATATCGATATTGCCATATCCCAAAGCCTCACAAAAAATCTAACTGATCCTTAGTGCCTGTTGTTGTGGGCCATGACAGGTAACATCCATCCCACACAAGTGCCTCTTCAATCTCAGGAGCGAGAAGGAATCTGCAAAGCGGCGTGTCAAGTTGATTCAACAGCTGGAGGAGGGGATTGTGGAACAAAATTCATATATGAGATGAGGTTAAGTAAAGAATTGTAGAATCTATCGACAAGTTGAGAATGGTTTTATCTCAACCACCCATGCAGGAACTTCATTCACGGGCATGGGATTTGGTTGGAACCTACCTCACTGCAAATTTGCGGATCTTTGGGGGGTTGGCAAAGGAAGCTGAAAGCACTGTGCTACCGGTTCTCAGCACATGGATAGATGAAGCATTCCAAGAAGTCCCCGAATGTCGTGCACCAGAAGATCACGGACTGGTGATCTGGGCAAATTTGCCCACATGTGGAGTGATTTCAGTCCATCGCTACGAGTGGTGCATCACATCCATCTCCAACCTTCTTGCCAAGTTCAAACGGAATGGGATTGCCATTTTGGTTCATCCTAATCGTGGACAGGTTTCTGAGAGGACATTGGTTGATCAATTGGTTGAATATGGAGCCCATGGGGATGTTGTCCAAATATGTCCAAAAATATTGAATTGGATGATATTGAATGATCAAATCAAGAACATGAAAGTGAACTATTGGATAGTAATTCTAACCAATTGTTGCTTTAATTTAAGGTTCAGGTTTACATTATCTTCTCATTTTCAAGATCCACAATTTTTCACAAAAAATGGTCGAATCCCTGGAGGAAGCTCAGGTGCAAAGAGGATCCCGAGGACACCAAGGAGGAGCCTGATGAACTGATGGCCGAGGTCAAAAAGGATGAGCCAGACGACTCTGACTCGGATGGTGAGCCTGATCAGGCTGGCCCCAATGCGGAGGACAATGACATTCGGGACATGTGCTACAAGCTTGAGACACTTGGCTGGATTTTCGAATGAACTATTTTCCATAGGAATTCCATTCCATTGGGTATTTTTTGGTCTGACTGGTTGATTTCAATTATGATATTGTATCCTTGGGGGAAATATCTCAAAATGTGCCAACATGTTTTTTAAAAAAATAGCCATGCTGTGCAGGAAAGACTTATGCTTGAAGGATCGCAACCTCACTGTGCGAAACATCATGTGGGTGTTCAACAAGGTTGCCTGGCTACATGACTTGATATATTCATTTTTCATTGCCCCTTCAATTTCAACAAACATTATATGATAATAGAAAACAAAACATAATCTAATAGTTAGAAATATCTTCAGTTTTTCATTTGATGTTGATCGTCTATCATCCCACATGCACTTACCACAGGATAGCGTGTATGGGCGCAGAGATGGCGCCATCACTGGACTGGCGGTGGTGCCTCGTGAGCGGAACAATCTTTTCCGAAGCTCACCTGGGTTCAAGAGCGGCGTCATACACGATGTGCAGATGCTTCCCCGGTCCATGATGTGGAAGCCACCCGTGATTTGGCTAATTACCCATTCATCTTTGATGTATTTTGTAATATGCTGCAAGATAATATACATTTTAAATATATCTTCCACTTTGCAAGGTATATCCATGCTAAATCAGAATCGATCGTTTTGCTGAGGCGGCCCAAAATGTGCCGCATCTCGGGAGAGCTTTTACAGACACCCAGGAGCTCAAACAAGTTTCTCATCGAACTTCAAACAGCATTTATGTTTCTTTGATTTTCTTTGAGGGATGTCAGCCAAACATGCCCAGCGTTTGAGCCTATCCTATCCACTGAAGCTAAGGTTGCTGCAGGGACGGACATCGTGAAAGCAAGCCTCCGAGCCTTTGTGCCGCAGAGCATGGCTACGATCATGCTTGTCGATTTGGTGAGCTATGATGCATTTCCTGCATTGGCCGCTTTGGAGGACTCACTGGCCATTTGCAAACAATTAAACATAATCATCATAACCATAAATAACATAATATTTCGTAGGGGGAGGTGGTGCATTTTGTTCCAAAATATGTTCAAATCACCAGCGCAATTTTGATATAATGCCATATCTAATTCCCGAAAACATTATGAACCATTATGAATCATTATAATCATGCAACACGAAATGTAATTATGACCAGGATACTTGCCTCCTGTGTTTTTTTACCCCGCCCCTAATCCCTCAGGAGGTGTCGAGTGGCAATCGTGTGATGTGCGGCTCGGTGATGCTCAATGGTGATCCTGGCACTTTGCAGCACAGAGTTGCCAATGCACTGTATGACTCGTGCAGATCGGGGAGTGGTGTGTGCCCCAATTTCCCAAACTTTGATCCCGTGATCGGTGCTCTACGTGAGTCTTCAGTGGTGGATTCAAATGTCAACTACAAGGTGTGCGTTGCCAAACAGAGCAAGTTGCTGGTACTTCAAAGTTTGGCGAGACGATGGACTGAGTATGAGGCTTCCAAGGAGGAAGCGGTGAAGCTCATCCAAGAGCACAACAAGCATTTCAATCCAGATGGTGACTTCATGGAAAATGATGAGAGGACAGGGTGGTGGAATCTCTCTCAATAATGATAATGTTAAATACAATCTATATAATTATGATCTAATTATCTAAGGTGATCTAATAATCTAAGGTATGAGCTGGGAATATTAAATATTGATCTCTAGCCAACGATGGTACCAACTCTCCTCACATGACTACTGCAGGCCTGCAGCAAATCCAGATGCTGATCGTGCAGTCAAGCGGATCAAGCTGTCAGACCTCAAGACGTGCACAGAGGCAGACATCTCCAGCTTGCAGAAACCGTGGCTCGATAGCTACCACCCATCTTTCTAATTGTGATGTACTCCCAGAATATGGTTTGTTTTCCAAGTTCTACTTTCTTGCAATGTATATCTTGGCCAAATGAGATTTCAACCAAAACGTCAAGTTCTAAAAGCTGAGGAGGAAGTTCAACATCAATGGTGCTGCGGAACTGATCACAGATGAATCTGGGGAGAGCTTGTACTTGGTCGCTCGGTCTCGCAACCAGTTTCTCACCAACCGCGAGATGTTTCTTGGCTACTTATTTGACTGGAAGGCACCCATTAGATTTTTACACGTAGTCATGAGGTTCATCCATTTTGTTCCATTCTTATGTCAAACCATATTCAAACCATTTTTCATGTCAACCCATCTCATGATTAGACATGAGATCTCAACACCATGTCAACCACTCATGAGGTTTAGCTTTGGAAGCGGCGAGTGGAGGAATGGTGCTGACTCTTGAAAGCATTGAGTCCCGGGCTGGTCTCCCTGCCATCATGTCCCTTCCTGCATTGTGCATCATTCTAAGGAAGCAAATGAAATCACAAGTGATGCTGAAGGGCGCTGGTTCTCTTTCAATGTCAGCATGAAAACGGTGGTGATCATGGAACGTAAGACGTTGCCTAGTCACCTTCAAAGCCTCCCCTTTGTTGACAACCCGGTGGAACTCGCAACTGTCATTCGGGAGCTTGAAGATGCGGGGGAGGTCAAGTGTTGATGAATTGAATGGAACAGCCAATTTTTGTTGACATATACAAATTGGTTGGTAGAGCCATCATGATCCCCATAACATGGATGCCTATTCCATCCATACTCCCTGCGAGGTGAAGCTTGCCATTTCGCACCACTCCATGAATGCAGCTCATGATGAAATTTCTGTGGACAAGCCACTTGTGTTTGTGGTTGAGCCCCCAAAGGATACTGAAGATGATGAAACCCAAAAGAAAAAGAAGAAGAAGAAGAACAAGCAGTCAAAGCCGGCTGTGAACATGAACACCTTTGGCAATGGGCTTTCGATTTCCAAGTTCAAGACCAACACACATTTCACCATTGGATTCCGTTGTAGGCAGGGTTTTATGTCCCCATGGCCCCGCCTTTCTCCATAGATAGTTGCAATCGTCGATGCCGCCTGTCAGCCAATGGGTTTCAGACTATTGACTATGGTCATATAAAAACAGGGGAAGAACCACTAAGGGGATTTCACCCAGGGAAGACATGACATAACAATGGCAATACATCAGCAACAACAACAACAAGAAGAACAAGTCTGACACCACCACAATCAGCAACATTATCAACAACACCAACGACAACAGTTACAGCAGCAACACCAAGAACAGCAGCAGCAGCAACAACAACAAAACAACGACAGCAGCAGCAACAACAACAACAACCACCACAACATCAACACCAACATCAACAATATTGACCACAATGGCAACCACAATGTTCGCAACATCAACGCCATGAACACCAAGAACAATGAGAGCATCAATAACAACGACAAGAATGGAAACAACAACAACAACAACAACGACAACAACGACAACAACGACAACAACGACGACTGACAATGACAATAACAAATTCAGAAAGAGTGACAACAACTCAGACCACACTGATAGCAGCAACAATAACAATCAATCACACAAACAAGAACAAGTGCAACAACGACAACAAGAACAACAACACCAGCAACAACAACAACAACAACAACAACGTTACTACTACTACTACTACTACTGCTACTACTACTGCTACTACTACAACTACAGCAACAACAACGACAACGACAATGAAGGCATCAACAACAGCAACAGTAACAGCCACATTACCATGGACATCAACATCATCAAGAACAAGAAGAAAAAAGACAAAAAAAAGATAAAACAATAATGCCGTACAAACCCTAACCCATTATATATTATATTATTATATTCGATACCTCACCGTATTCTATGTAGTTTGTTATGTGTCTTCGGTGTATCTTCCCATTGTTTATTTGTTGTGTTGCTCATGTGGCACTGGATTCAAAACAAACCCTGGCATATGGATTCTATTCAAATTTAGGGTTAGCTTGTAAACCAACGTGGGGCTTCAAGATTATAATATATATTTACCAACATGCCTACTTCAATTTGGCAGGTTGGATGCCGCTGGAGAAAATGGTTTGAAGACCCTGACTCCGATTCGGCCGGTGGCATGCGTCGCCGGCATTCTGGATGTTGCTGAAAGCATCATCAAACTGATGTAGGCATAAAATTTTGACAGATCTTTCTGTGTCATTATATAGTTACTGTAATTTGAGCTGAAAAGATTGAAACCTGATACTAGGCTTTGTCGCCACTTAACCACTATATTTTGAACACTGTTTTCACGACATAGATTAAAAAGAAGGATCTTGAAAGATGATGGAACCGGCCTGACCATGTCGGTCTGGGCACAAATCCATGGGGCGTGACAAAATGAGAAGATCTAAGCAATGTCATCAGTGCACATTACACACCATGGGAATCATCATTTTTTTATTTTGATTTCATTGATTTGCAAGGCTCGAACCACAGGAACCACGGTTTGACAAAACTGTTAAACCAGATGTCGAACAAAATGAAAAAGGCATCCACACGAAAGGAACCGGCCATGGTCTCCAGGGAACACAGCCCTGCTTCAGATGATAGTTGTCAACTGGTGCAAGATCTCACCTTCCGTGCCCCTGTTCTCCGACTGCAAGAAACAATGATATCTCTTATTAGTCATGTTCCCAACGGATCTATGATGTTCAGTATCAGTATCAGGCATGAATGAGTCTTTTTGTTAGATTTTGACGTGGCTTTCCCCAATCACTAAGGCATTTGATCTTGGCAAAGTCATGCAGACCACTCGGTCCAGTTCCGCCTCAGCATCGTCAAGGCCTAGTGCAGCACCTGGGACAAGGGCAGCTGTGGCAGCCCCAGCTGTGGCAGCCCCAGCTGTGGCAGCCCCAGCTGCCGCAGTGCCGGGCATCTTGGTTCATTTATGAGAAGGTATGATATCATAATTTGATCTCTTGTGATCCCAAGTGGAAAGCCATACCTTTCAAGATTGGTGGTTGATACTATGTTTGATGTCTCATCATTTCAAGATAATGGGTTGGTTGATACCATTAATATTATGTCTCACAATTTCAAGATAATGGGTTGGTTGATACTATTTCGTCTCATAAATTCAAGATAATGGATTATCCTAGGTCAAGCTTCAAGACCTCCGACGGCAACCACATCATGGGAGTTGCCGCCAAGATATGGTTCGTCTGCGGAGGATTCTTCATCCCCCCCAAAGGTGGAAGAAGATGAGAAACCAAAAAAAAAGAAAGGAAAAAAGGTTCATAAAGATGCTGACCATGAACCGCTGACAGCAGGCAAGAAGGGCAATGAGGATGATGATGAAAGCGATGACCTTGATGGGTTGGAAGGTGTTTTGGATCGGGGAAGTGATAAGGAAGTCAAACGCAAACCCGGAACCAAGACCAAAGAACATAGCAAGAAGCGTCCTGCAGCCTCCCGGGGATCCAAGAAAAAGGACCGCATTGGGTGTGATATGGATGTCATGTTGAACCATGTAAAGTAATGTCATTGAACCATGCTTATCTATATAACATTCTCCACACTTGAAACCTTTCTTGATTCTCGTTCTCCCCATTCAAATTGAACCACTGGTGCAACCATTCCAGGATGACCACGTTCCTTTCGAGTTTGAAGTTGAAGGGAATGGTGATCAAGAAGTTGTACTTGATCTGCCTGAAACGTTGCTAGTAAGCAATGCTAAGCAAAATCATTCAACACATTTACTTGGTCCCCAGAGAAAACAATAACACCATCGACCTCCATCCCAGGTCGGGTTCTGCTGGCCTTCCCGCAGAAAGTGTTGCTGAATTCATAGCCTACGCCTGCGCTGTTGGTGTTCCCAAAGATGCAGCCATGGGCACTGGGGATGTGTGACTAGACTTCATGGATCTTCATGATAGTTCACACTATTTCAATGTAGTTTATTGATTGTGTATTATCTACTAGTTTACTATAGTTTTATTGGCCTTAAGAAATAAGAAATTTATGTTGATTTCGTTTGACTCAGGTCAACTCATGACTACCCAACACAAGACTATCCCCTGCCGGACTATGACATGTGCGATGATGCAGGGGTGCCCCATCATGATGATCAACCAGTAGATGCTACAGCAGCAGATGCTCTTTCTGATGTGATGCCTCTCTCTGCTTCTCCCACACCAGATCGTCGTGAATACTTTTTTCACAATATCCATGGCTATTATCCTGACAACCAAGAAGGTTTGTCCCCGTCGCCAAAGACAACCGAACTGGATACTTGAATCAGACAGAGTTGATGAATGTTGGTATCTATAGTCAAACTATGCCATGACAGGTAGATATGTCCAGGTTGACTCCCATTGGCTTGTCGAAAAACAGGATTCTGCTGAAACCCGGCCCCACCGTCGGCTACGTCGTCTTGACGCAAGTGATGACTTGACCAGCCTCATCGAGCTAGTGGAACCTCTTGCTCTTTTCCAGGAGCCGCTCGCCATCGTTTCTCAGTCACACAGGGACGGAGAAGAAGGACGGGTTGTAAATAACACACATGGGGTTATCAATACCTACATGGTCTTTACTCCAACAAATCTCGTTGATGGTTCAACCAAAAATAGAAGATAGTAAAACCATAAGTCATGTAGGAATAAACTCATTAAACACAGGAAAAACCAAGAACACAGGGTCATGAGTAAGATGATCATACATCAATTTGTCCCTGCATGTCCCCGCATTCCCAAAAGGGGAGAAAGACACAATGTAGTGTATATTATATTATATAATATAATTTAATATAATATTGTACATCATGTGCATAAAAATAGGTCCATGTTTGTTTCAGCTTCCTTTTCCCGGGGGAGGAGAATGATGAAGTTCGTGGTAATGCTCTGGAGAGTGTCGCTGAGGCAATCCGCGGTTGTGTTGAGCATTTGCCAACGGTCTGGTATCACCAACTATCACCACTTGATGGGTATTATTTGATGAGTAAAAAGTATGACTGTATGTTGCACACCCCTGTGAGCCTGTTAAGCTTGCAACATGTTTGGAGCACTTTTTGCCACTTGTTGATTGCGCATCAACTATTGCATATCATTTCTGTACACCTTGTTGCGTTCTACTCAACTATAATGACCTGTAAAGTTTGGACGCTCATTGGGGGTGATTTTTTGGTTATCGTCACCTTTGCAGGATGCTATGGAATGTGGTGATGATATGTCGCCTGCTGTGGGAGGGCCTGAGACAAACTTTGCAGTGGAGGTTTTGTCAGGATGCTCTACCGAGATTGAAACTGATGTGGATGTGGCCACAGCTGCCTCTGAAACCAAATGTAATGTTCGCAAGGGTGATGCTCAGCTCACTGGCATGTCTGCTCGAAAGACCACCGCCAAGTGTGCAGCAAAGACAAAAACAAAGCGCAAGGTTTCTGGAGAGAAAGCTACGCCAAAGACACCAAAGGCCAAAGCCAGGACAGCAAAGCAGACAAAGGCAAAAGCAAAGTGTTCCCCCAAGGCCAAGGCATTGGCCAAAAAAAAGGCATCCCCGAAGGCAAAGGCATCCCCAAAGGCAAAGGCGTTGGCCAAACGAAAGCCCACACCGAAAACCAAAGCTACGAATGCTAGCACCAAACACAAGGATGATGTTGAACGCAAGATGCACTCCGCGCCTAAGCTGTTCTAAGCATTTCTTTTGTGAGTCTGTGTGCGTATGTTTACATTAGAATCTATGAAGAGTTTTAGGAATCATGTATCTAAGGTATACTCGAACGCGCACAAGCATGCGAGGAATGCAAACATGTCAGCAGGGGATGCAGCTGCTGCTGCTGTTCGGGCCCGTCTGCAGTTGCTAAGCAAAACATTCTGTGTTTTTCTCTCTTGGTGTTTTCAAACCTGCTATGTTTTTTCCTTCTTGATGTCTCAAGCCTCTTTGTTATGCTATGTTTTTCTCATATGCTCTCAGGTGGGTTCTTCAGCATGGTCCGCGTGACCATCCTTCTGTGCTGAAGATTTTGAGAGAAACTGGGGAAGCAGAGTGATCAGCTAAGCTGACAATTATCAGCTGAAACCTGCTTACATCTTGGAGTCATGCGTTTAGGCTGGACATCAGCTTGGTGAACAAGTCGGGGATGACAATGATGGATGATGATGATAATGATGTAAGTTTTCCTGTTTAAATTACCCCTACTTGTTTTATTATCTTTACACCTTACATAGCCCATTGTATCTTTACACCCCTGTTGCAACATGTAGCTGAGCTGAGATCCCAGCAGGGGTTTGCAGACGCCACAGAACCAACTGTTCCGATCTTGAGAAAAAAGGCTGGCATTGCTTTGGGCATTGATGAGTCCAACAATCCATGCCCCAACAAATCAATATGACCCAATGATCCAACATACATTGACACCAATGATATTACTGCGATATTGACATGATCCAAAAGGTCACTTCCAAATTGGAAAAGAGTCACATACAAA
>Ga0126342_10006801_pt1 | contig 20341 bp, 19 predicted proteins | sample Cyp1metagenome_FD_92528 | JGI IMG/M metagenome (GOLD analysis project Ga0126342, IMG submission 92528) | Coral microbial communities from Lord Howe Island, Old Settlement Bay, Australia - Cyphastrea 1 metagenome | ecosystem: Host-associated > Invertebrates > Cnidaria > Coral ...
CTGGCATACCTTCTGGCATTCTATCTGGCATATCTTCTAACATTTTATCTGGCATATCTTCTGGCATTCTATCTGGCATATCTCATGGCATTTTATCTGGCATATCTTCTGGCATTCTATCTGGCCGTTAAGGTCCAGCGGTGCACACTGAGCTGGGCAGGTCCCAGGTTGAGGTCCAGCGGTGCACACTGAGCTGGGCAGGTCCCAGGTTGAGGTCCAGCGGTGCACACTGAGCTGGGTTGAGGTCCAGCGGTGCCCACTGACCTGGGAAGGTCCCAGGTTGAGGTCCAGCGGTGCCCACTGAGCTGGGAAGGTCCCAGGTTGAGGTCCAGCAGTGCACACTGGAGAAACTGGAGGAGGAGGCGGAGGAGGCGGAGGAGGAGGAGGGGGAGGCGGAGGAGGAGGAGGCGGAGGAGGAGGAGGAGGACGAGGAGGAGGACAACAGCTCTGATAAAATCTAACAACCCTCACCTGGCAGGTGGAAAAAAAACATCCTGGCGATCGAATATGTAAATTTCAATCATCTCCCCACTTTTTGTGAGTTTGATTGAAATATGCATGTGATAGAATATAATATTATATAATATTATATATATGTGTAATATAATGTGTATATATATATATTCTACTTCAGAATGATTAAAGGTTGAAACCGAATGGTAAGTTTCTCGTATCATCTTCCAGGTCCTCTTTGAAAATCATGGACCCTGTCGGATGACATGTCAACGTCAACTCGTGACCTCAGTGAAACGCGGGTTAAGCACAAACATAACCACTTAGATAACCTCAGATTCATATATAGCTTCATAAATCTGTATATAGATATCTATGGATATATGGATATATCATGATATATCTGGTTGGTGGTTGACCTACCCTCTGAAAAATGATGGAGTGAAAGTCAGTCGGGATGATGATTCCCAATATATGGAAAAATAAAAAACGTTCCAAAACACCAATATGTTCTGCACATCCCCCCCTTTTTTGTGATAATTCCCAGTTCTATCAGCCAGGGTCAACTGTAGGAACCTGTTGAAGGATAGCAGAGCACAAGCAGCACAAGTTGCGGCACGCGGGCACGAGAAAGCTGCGGAAAAGATACGAATATTTTTTTCCAATACCAATCTCTATCAGCTGGAAGCAAGAACATGAAAACCTCAGTTTCCCACCTCAAACTGGCGACGAATTGGGCTTTTTTAAATCCCCATGTGAGGACAGAACCATAGAGTGTTGGCTGTTTTTCATATCTATCCCATATCTATCCCATATCTATCCCATATCTATCCCATATCCATATCCCATTATGGTTGCATACAATTGATTCCCATTTCCTAACGATGAAAAAACATCAAACCCCCATCAAATTGATGCTCAAATACCAATAAAACATTCCCTCCTATGAATGCCAAGCTGTACCCAGCGAGTTAGAGGGATGTTATCTATTTGTCTATTATATCCTGATTATAACTATCGATATATATATATATATGTAGATTAATATACATATGTATATATATATATATCAATTAGATATATCTTGAGTTGCCTTGTACAACTTGGTCAAATATCCCTCATGAGATGGAGTTCGATGTGGCCAAATTACAATCACAATTTGGGTTGGCTTCATCGAGAGTGAGGTCAGCCAGTTTCATTTAAACGTATGCATATAATATATATATATATAGTTTTAATATATGATATATGCAGCACTCTTTTCCTGAGCCGCGAAAACCAGCGATCTTCGCACAGAGTTGTTAAGACATTTCGCCCTGGCAACCAGTCGATCGCACTTTCGTGTCTCCGTTTTCTCTGCCATTGGGGGATACTAAGGTTTGTCGGCACAGCTGCGTACCTAACATGTCCTAACATCATGAGCAAGAAAATTTGGGACGTGAAGGAATTGAGCAAGAAAATGCTGTCTTTCAATGGTTTGAAGGGAAAATCTTCACCAGAAACCATGGCGCAGAACTGTGAAGAGGACTTAGTGACTACATCCCTTTATCCTTACATTGGTGGATCCATCCCAAAACACATAAGTGGTGTCAATGGAGGGTCAGCCTTGGATGGTATATCATACGGTATATCTACATACAATTACATAGACTTTCATGCTTAAAAAACAGATACGCATCTTTAAAACCACCATCTTTTTGGGCAGATTTAAGTAGCACTAGTGGCACTTCGACTGGCGCTTCCACATCGGTGAACAAATGAGACTTGCCGTTGCGGAGCCGGTCGGTTTGTTTCTCACCTGGGATACCCCAGATATCCCCGGTCAGGTCATGGAAATGAGGTAAGTCTGAAAAACCAATCCATATTTTGAGACAATCCCAAATATCAGGCCTTCTTGCTATTGTCCTATCTGATCTTCGACCTTTGCTCGCAGCGTATCGTCTCCTTTGTTGTTCTCCGTATTCATCTGACGTATATCAGATGCGCTGTCCCACAGAAACAGGTCAAAAACCAACAGACATGCCAAATCTTGATATGGGGATGGGTCAAAACCTTGTACCCCTGTAGTATTCTGTAGTTCACATCAAAAAAATAAATGTTCATCCCCCTTAAAATGTGATTTATAGGTATTGAATGGTATTAATCCATCCCCATATTTTTCCAGTGCTTCTCCATTCACTAGTCACCTAGCTGACCTAGCTGAGTCGGATCAGCAGAGTCGCTGCCGAAAATTCGTTTGTGGGAGCCAGCACCGTCGCCGCCGAAAACTTGGAACCAAATCGCTGCCCACCGGCAGCTGGGATGGTGTTTTGTCTATGGAATCGACATGGCGCATTTTTTCGCATTTTTTGGAGGCTAAGCCAAGGATACTGGATCTAATCGAATCCAGTAACCTCCTAATATTTACAAGACCTGCCAGCTTAAAGGCCCTGGTTTAGTACTGGATCTATTCATTTTGGGAGGATGTGGGCAACCAATCGGAGGATTCTTCCACTGGTCAGCCTTTCCCAAGAGAACACGTTTGGCATGTTTGAAACCAACAAGCTACCCTCTGGTAAGCTAACATAGCTATTGAAAATCACCATTTTTCATGGGAAAACTCACTATAAATGGTGATTTTCCATAGCTATGTTAGTTTACCAGAGGGTACTCATGACACTCATGTTCCGGAATGTATCTCTCAACTGTCCACTCCTGACTGGATAGCTGCGTTGTTCCTGGTTGCACTTGATAGTGGCTGGACCTTTATATCGGTCATTTTTACGCGCACCGAATCAGGAAACTACAAACTGCTGACTGGCTTTTCGAACTAGAATCAACTAAAAAGTTGGGATTCATCCAATTTCGTCACCAATCCCAAGTCATCACCATTTTTTCATGCTTTTTTTCTGGGTATTTGTTATATATTTATTCATCTTTTTTCATATTTTTTCATCTTTTTTCTGGTATATACCATCCCCATGGAAGTTGTGGCTTTTTTTGTGGCGGGTCCAAGAAAGCTATGGGAATCGCCAGGACATCACGCTTTCGAATCGCCTTCGCCGCCTGGCTCCGAAGGCACCTCCTGCAACAACGCGGAGACATGTCGGCGACTGGGTGAAAATCTGGGTGTGTTTTAAAAAATGGGTAGGCTATACAATAATTATGCATTATATATATATAACTATATAATATGTAAATATTTATAATTATAGATATAATTATAGATATATATAATCTTATACATAAGTGTATAAAATATAGTATCATATATGTAATTATATAATTACATTCTCTATATTATTTATTTAATTATATATATATCATATATCTGATTATCTGATTACATACTCCAAAAATCCTATGGTTTGTAGTCACTTTAACCTCCAAGCATTATGGACGTACCCAAGTGCGCGGCCCATAAAGCGACAATATTTGGGTCATGTTTAATATTAGCTATGTTAGCAAAACAATAATCAACCACCCATTTTTTTCAAGGGTTTATAATGGTTTATACCATTTTATAGCCATAAAAATGGTAAATTGTTGGGGATGGTGGATCCTCTTGCTTTACTAACATCATTTGTCTTCAAGGTTTTTTTCACTCTCCAGAAATACCCAGAATCACCTAGATGAGTTTCACTCCAAATTTCAAAAACTGCAAAACACAAGTGAACGAAGCCACACAACCACAAAGGCCAGGAGTTTGAAGCCATACGAAACTCTGATGGAATGTACTGGATCATACTGGATCTGTTCAGTTTTGGGCCAACAAAGTGGGGGCATTTGAGAAGGGAATAGGATTCACCGTGCCACTTTTATCACTTACCATCTGGTTATTTAACATAGCCATGGAAAACCCTTATAGATGGAGGTTTTAATGGGAAACTAGTCTATAAATGGGCCATTTTCCATGGCTATGTTAAATAACCAGAGGGTACCTAGTTTTCATATGTTTTGATTCTCATCTCAGGCCGAAACCTTTGATTTCACCACGGCAATCACAGGACTCACGCGATGCAGTCCTGATGCCGAAGATTCTGACGTGCCCTGGCGCTGCAATGGTTGCTATGGATCCAGCTATCATTCCTTGGAACCTCGAATTATTCAGATGGTCTCCGCAAAGATTGAACCAGTGAATTGACCTGCCACCGCGGTTTCGGTAGGGAGGACACACCATGTTGATGTTCGTTTTCCAAAGAGCAGGATACTCTTCATACAATGCCCCTGATTTCGTTGACCTACAAGTGCTTGAGCCAACAGGGTGGTCTTTTAGCGAAGCTGCTTAGTGGGTCAATATTCTCAACGCCAAAAATCATCAAGAATCATGGGTATAGCCCGTTTTTTGCGATCGTGGGTAGGTAATCCAACTATTGACAGCAGCCACGCGGATCCAACTATTGACCATGGCACTGTCCACCGAGGCAAAATCATGGCCCTTGAAATAGAGAAAAGCGGCCGAAAATGGGGTCAACCATTAAACGATCTGACATTGACTGCAACCATGGCATGGTTGTCAAAAGATTCGATGATTCTCTGCTCAAGATGGGGACACTCTGTACCTGTGTTCGTGGCCAAATCATATTTGAAACCACCAAGCAGTTTTGCTTGTTAGTCCCTTGTTTTTGCTACTCAAACCCATATTTCTGCTACGAGTACTGTACATAACTACCAATTTTTGATACTTAAGGCCACATTTGTGCTGGTTCTATTGTCCATAATTTGGCACTTTGGCAAGAAAACCCCAATTACTTCGGGCAAGATCACCATTTGGGTTTGTCTGAAAATGCGCATACAATACCCCAAATCCACTGGTTAATCGTACTAGGTCGTCCCTCGATGTCCTACGATGTCCCACGATGTCGGGCCTCTCCCAGGACAACTCGTCGTCCAGGAAAAGACCCAGAATCGCCTCGAAGGGAAGCGCCGGTGGAGGGTTTTTTGGTAGTGTGGTAGCCATGAAACATTGGCATCATTGACAATCCAACTGGATGGTTGATGGGATTTTAAAGGGTTTTATGGGATTTGGGGTGATCTTAATGGGATTATAATCGGATTTCACTGGATTTTGATTACATTGTCATTATGAAACATTGCCATCACTGATTCATGGTATTTAATGGGAATGAATGTCGGTTAATTTCAATGTCAACGGTAATCAACATCATCATCGACAATCCATTTGAACGCACCATATTTCCAGATGTCCAACGGTTCAGCATCTTTTCCCCACCTGTCAGATGAGGGTTGTTAGATTTTATGTCAGCCTGCCCGCCTCCTTACTCCTTCCTCCTCCTTACTCCGCCAGACCTCAACTGCAAGCTCTAGATTGCAGTGTTCCCCGCCGGGCCTCCACCGCAAGCTCCGGATCAGAGCGTTCCTCCACCGCAAGCTCCGGATCAGAGTGTTCCCCGCCAGACCTCAACTGGAGCTCCGGGTCAGAGTGTTCCCGCCAGACATCAACCACAAAGAATACCAGATAGAATGCCAGAACAGAATGTCAGAATAGATGCGAGATAGAATGCCAGAATAGAATGCCACATAGAATGCCAGATAGCATGCCAGAACGTATGCCAGAACATATGGCAAACAAAATACCAGATAGAATGCCAGAGAACATGTCAGTATAGATGCCACAAAGGATGCCAGATAGGATGTCAGAATAGATGCCAGATAGAATGCCAGAATAGAATGTCAGAATAGAATGTCAGATAGAATGCCAGATAGAATGCCAGAATAGAATGTCAGAAGATCATACCATCTATATTTCCAGATGATATGTCAGAAACTATGACAAATAAGTGTCAGGGTGGGGATCACTCGAAGTAAAGTAATTGGGGGGTGCTTTTTGTTAAAAATGATCACTTTTTGATGGTGAAATCACGAATCAAAACGTCCCGAAAGCTTCGCAGCTTCGCCATGCTTGCCTGTTCTCCTCCTGGCTTCAGCATGACGCGAAACCTGAGGCCATGGAGTTCTTTCCCAGAAACATCGCTGGTTAATGGTGGTGAATGATGGTTCATGATGGATTACAATGGGATAATGCTGGGATAATACTGGGTTCATAGCGGATTGAGTTGGTTGATCTCACCGAAAGAAAGTGGGTTGGTCTGCCATGCCCGGTCCCGGCTTTGGGCTTCCCCACTGCGGTGCACCTGGGATTCTAAGGGGATTCAAGGCGGATTTTCATGGGGATTTACTGTAACCATCAACATTATGGATTTAATGGGATTCAATGGGAATATCATGGGACAACCAGCCACAACTATATGGGTGTGTCTGAAAATGGGAATACCCATAAGATGTGTGTTTTCTTGAATAGGGAATATGATCATAAACCACCCAAATTTTGATGTTGTTCCTTAAAATATTCAGACAAACCCAGGGGAAAACAACCAACCATCTGGACTGATCACAGGGTTTCCCACAGATCGCTGTGTAAGTCTCGGGGATTCGAAGTCGAAGTCATTCGGGTTGCTTCTCCAACCACCATGGACCATTATGGATTCCTTATGTCATTTGGTTGGGATTTGTCGGGATATTCATCCCAAAGTATCCCACCGATTCATCAGATTCCCCCGTAAACTAGCCATAAATGCCAGCTAAACGACAACCCCCATCTACAAATCCCTGGTTTCATGGCTACCCCATTTCGCTCCCCGGGGCGAATTTCAGTGTCTCACGTTTTTTTCCTGGTAACCAAACTGATTTAAGATGGATTGTCTTTTTGGTCAGCAATCCAAAGATAGTGGCACACAGGTTTTGGTAAATTACTAACATCAGCATCTTTCGCATCTTTTGGGGGATAACATTATATTTCTGCTGTTTCAACATGTCGTAGGGTTACTTCTTCTTCGAAGATGGCAGGAACCAATGATAACCAATGTTTCACAATATAGTTAACATACACCAGTCACTCATAGTCACTCTACCCAGTTCTATTGCTTAGAATCCTAACGTGATATATTTGGTTTGCAGCTTTTGTGGCTTAGAATCGGTTCACGGAACCCTCTTAAGTCCTCATCCCAGCTGTCAGTTGTTTTTTTTGACATAACCTCCACCCTCTGGTAAACGTTTACATAGCCATGGAAAATCAGCATTGTTAATACGTAAATCAACTATAAATGGTTATCTTCAAAAGCAAACTGTAACAAATTTTGCGAAAGGTAAATCAAATATATATATATATATAATATATATATAATTAATATATATAATATATATATAATTAATATATATAATATATAATATATATATATATGTATACTATACCAATTATCCATGATTCATCCATAGCATTTGTTCTTTGTTTTCTATAGACTTCACCACGGAATTGTGGCCAATTTCCCAATGCGACACTGGAAACATCTCCGCCTTCGCCAGTGCCAGCGGCCTGAGGTGAAACAATGCTGAAGCAATGGCACTGGCCTTTAAAAAAAAAAATGTAATAACAATGGTGTTAACTACCATCTGGTTATTTAACATAGCCATGGAAAATCATAATTTTTAATAGGTAAATCCAGGTAAACCATCTATAAATGGGCAATTTTCTATGGCTACGTTAAATAACCAGAGGGTATATGTTCATGATAAAAATATAATGTTTAATTCATTCTTATATATTTAACCATAGTAAGAATGGTATGGTGTTTCTGGTGATGGTATCTAATTGAATCTAATAGAAAATGTATTGATAGTGGCTATATATATATATATACATACATGTCATAGGTGTTAATCATTAGTTAGTGGTTATTGTTGCGTATTCCCTATTAGTTAATTATGCATTACTATATCAATGATTATAAATGAACTATTGACAATTGACTCAATAGCCCTTCAATATAACATCAATGGTACATAATCAAGGGACATTAATTATTACACATTGATGTGGTAAGCCCGATGGTAAGAACACCAATGATATATGAATATTTTGATCATGTGTTGCATTAGTTAAATATTAATTTCATTGTAATCCTCTATAATTTATTAATAAATGCTCCCCAAAATCATCACAAAAGGGTGGTATAAACAATCCCAAATGCCAGGTTTATGGCATGGGTACAATGAAATCGTACACCTCGACAGATTACAATGTTATATATTATATAGCTCATATGATACAAAGCAGATACAATTGTATTAGATTTCAAGCCATTAAAGTAGAGGCACAATGATATGACAGAAAATTGGGACATTGTGTTTTTTTGTGAGATATATCGCCAATATATGCCAAGATGATATCAGCTGGGGGTTGTATACTCCCATCAGAATTTTTGGTACCCTATTGACAAAACCATAGGAAACACAGCCCTTCCTTACCAAAAATGTATCGATCCGTATAGATCCAAGACATTCCAGGTTTTCATGGCTGGTTTCATAAGGGGAAGGGATTCGTAACCGACTGGAATGTACTGAAGATTCTTTTATAATCTAAAAACCGAGTAGACTTAGTAATGAAAGATTGTGAAGTGGTGGCCAAACAATTAGTTGAGGGGATCCAAGATTTTCGCATTTACAATCATCCTGAAGTAGATAGTATGCCATTTTCAGTCCATATTCTATCTACTCCAGGATGACTGTATTTTCTCATGGTTGCTGATGTCTTCGAATTGGTCATAGAATGATTCGTGTTTTGTGATGTTTTTTGCTAGTTTATCTGAAAAATGGAGCAGTGGTCAAAAGCCTACGTGGTGTTTTTAATGCTGTTTGCGAGCGTTGATTGTGATCAGCAACCAACGTCTTCTGCAAGAACAAGTGCTCTTATTGGAAGCCATTCCACCAAAAAAACAGAACAAAAAAAATAAAAAAATAATTTCCTATCAATTATGTTCTCCTTTTTTGAGACCTAAAACTGGGGTTCTAAGTCTATAATTCAAATCATGGTTCAGGCCTTTGGCTTACTAAATCTGGGGTTCCATGTCTACAATTCAACTCATGGTTTAGGCCATTGGCTTAATACATCTGGGGTTCTATGTCAATATTGAACACATGGTTAATACATCTGGGGGTCTATGTCTACAATTCAACTTTATATTTTACATTATTATTTATATTTTTTTCATATATTTTCAATTTTTTCATATGTTTTGTTATTTTTCCCTATGTTGGAACCTGGTGTGGTGAGCATACTTCTGGTGAGGGTGCTAGCCCTGACAAATGACAACGAATAGCTAGCATAAATCTATATAAATCGTTATAAATCCAATGAAATCACATCAAACCCACATCCAAAAACCACTGAATTTTGTAAAAACCATATAAACAATCACGAAATACATCTAGAATACATGTTGAAAATCACGAAAACCATCTAAAATCTATCTAAAAATCCCTTGGTTTCACCAAACCACGTAGAACTCACAGATCTCTGGGCTTCCCTACGGCGCGCTTCAACTCCAGACGCCGGAAGAGTCGCACCAAGGAGACGATCTGACCGTCGATGTTTGGGCGTTTCCCGACAGCGGTGTTTATAGATAAACATACCCTTGTGTTCATAGATAATGATAGTTATATGGGATATATGATGTATACATATATAATGATATGAGTTGATGGTGTATAGATATAATTGATATAATTGATATATGATGATTGTTTTTTTGTATGGGTTTAATATATAATGATAAGTGTTCCCGAATAGACTTGAAAATTGCTCTCACATGCTTTCACCAAGCAGGCAACTGCAGCAGCACTAACCCTTTGCTATGCAATTGGCCTGTGCGGCTGGTTTTCTATTTGATGCCACATGCATCATCACACCTCCCAGAAAGGTGGCTCCATAGGTTACCTGAAGGAGAACTGGTTCCCTGGCATCCCCATTGATTTGCGCCGGCTGCAACGCACCTTGGGGGGATTGAAAAAGTGTCTGCTCTGCAAGGGTACGGACACTGTTGACCTGTCAATCACTCCGCTGTCGGTGATGGAGGTGGATGGCCAAGTTTGGCAACTAAGGTTCAGTGACTCAGGTCCGACCGGGTACCTTAAGAGTCCTTGGGATCAGACAGCACCCAAGCGGGACCTGAGTCACTGAACCTTAGTTGCCAAACTTGGCCATCCACCTCAATCACCGACAGCGGAGTGATTGACAGGTCAGCAGTGCCCGTACTCTTGCAAGAGGAGGCACTTTTTTTCAATCCCCCCCAAGGTGCGTTGCAGCCGGCGCAAATCAATGGGGATGCCAGGGAACCAGGTTCGTTCTCCTTGAGGTAACCCATGGAACCACCTTTCTTGGAGGTGTGCTTGACCTTCAGGAAGGCGTCGTACTCTTCGGACTGCTTGGATCTCCAGGATCCGGGCCACCAAAGACGCTGTCCAAGAGTTAGAGCCAAACTCGGTCAAAAGTGACTTCAGTTCACCATGGGTCACAGCCCTAGCGTAGCGGGCAGCAGATTCGGGAAGTGGTGGAATCAGGGGCCCTCAATCAAAAAGGTTCCCGCACTCTTGTCAGGGACCAAGCTGAGGGTACTGAGCATGTCCTGGGAACCAGACGATTTAGGCTTGACAAACCCCGGTGTTGAGCCCCAACCGTGACACCGTGTTTTGGAGTTCCTGCAGCTGAGCATGCAGGTCCTCCTTGGTCATATTCACATCAGTCTCGCCCAACATGGGGTCCATCGGCAGTGAGTCAGCTGGGTCAGCAGGCTGTGCCGAGTTTGACTTGGGCGTATCCAACACCCAAAAGTCGTCCCCCGTCGAAGAAGCGGCATCAACCAAAGAGAAAGTGTCCAAAGATCCTGTCTCACATTCCATAGGGCTTGGCGCGGAATCAGCAGAAAAGAGCGTTTTTTGAAACAATCACTTCGGTGGGGGGACTTGAGCCAAAATGGCATAGCCATTTTGGCAACTATATCGACAACACATTACTTGCTCCCCACAAGTTCCAAGCAAAGAAACAATTTATCATATCGATATATTAGTGAAATGCGGTAAACCCAAAACCATCACTCCCCTGATGCAGTTTCTATTCAGTTGTTCACTTCATCTTCACGTGACTCATTTCACTTCCTTTGCCCCGAAAAATGGTGGTTCCACATGGTTCGGCCACCCTCTATTTGTATTAACCGCTCACTTCTTGTTGGGTCTTTGTGTCTTTTGTTGTATCTTTTGCAGATCATAAGGATACAAACCTCAGATTCCAACTCTTTCAAAGGCTGGCGAAAAAGGACTACCAGATGATATGAAAAAATGGTGATCTGGTGATGATCTTTATCCCCCAGTCACGAAGGTGTTCTCCCAAGTTCTCCCAGATTCACCAGTCAATTGGTTGATATCTCTGTTCCCTTCAGGAGCTGAATGCGGTAACCAGTAACCCAAGTTATAATGATAATCCCAATGGTAAACAACCCCAATCAGCAACACTTGGAGCAAATCATCCCAGGGTCGCCGCCAGGGCCGCCAACTTGGGAATGGTTTGATCAACAGATATCAACAGTATCTCATATGTTACCTATTAATTATTTGGACTCTCCCATCATTTTCGCGTACCCACTTGATCTCCATGTGTCCATGAATCATTGGATTTACTCCCATCATCCCTTCACACCCACTGTCCATGGTGGATAAAACCAGGGATTTTTCTGGGCCTTTCAAATGGGGAAAGGAACCCCAAACGCCGCCTCCCCTCGCTGGCTGAAGTTCACCGCTTTCTCCCGCGCATTTGCGCGGAGCTGAAAACCCTCCTGGTGAAGCGTCGCGTCGACCCACGGTGGATTTGAGCAGGGAATGGTGGATGATAAATCCAATGGGATCCGGAAAATTTGGAGAAAACAACGAACAAGGGATATATGGATACGTTGTAGGCCTCATCGAGCAGGAGTATCATTAGCAAAAATGGGAAGTAAACAAACCACAAGCATCACTGAAAATTGAAGGGCGATAAAATAATGGTGTTGCCCATGAGACATGGGGCATACCGCCCAAAGTACCCCTTAAATTTGCGACGAAAAAAAATAGGAAAATCATTTTGAGGGTATCCGATGCCGAAAAAACTGCAGTTACAGAAACTGGTTGGTGGTATACCTACCCCTCTGAAACATATTAGTCAATGGGAAGGATTATCCCATATATTATGGAAAAAATGTTTGAAACCACCAACCAGCAGTAATAGTTGATTGCAAATTCTGATCCACATTGCCGGCCAAGCAGGTCGCAGCAGAAAAAACAGATCTTTATCATGCTTTATCTATGTACAGTACATCCATGAACGACCAGCTATTGCATCACATGAGCCATGAAACATACCCCTATCCCATTCCATCAAAAATACTGGTCAACTGCAGACAATAGAATGGATTAGTTCATCATCAAGCAAACCAAAGATCCAAATAGTACAACCCCCCGTGAATTATCAACTCATCAGCAGAACTATTTTGTCAGGTCTGCCAGGCCCGAATCTGAGTGATCCGCCTGCCGGCTTTCTGCCTGAGATACCGCTGGCCCGGTTTTTTTTTGTGAAGATCTGTTCCCAAAAACATTTTAACCATAGTTCAAAATATTGTTTTAACCATAGTTCAAACATTTTAATCATAGTTTAATGTGAGCAAACATAGTTCAAAATAGTTCATTCATCATGCTCACAAATGCTCTTTCTGTGTCAGAATGCCTATGGAATAGTGACATGTTCCCTGATCATTCACATCATTAATATCCATTTATAGCTTAAAATCAAACTATCAAAACCGACCCCTTTTCCACTCGATTGACCCAGTTGTCATTCCCGTTTTGTGGCGCTTTACCTCCCGCTTGATCGGTAGTTCCATTCAGAGTATCCCTGAATTGATCTGGATGAATTTCAGTAATTCAGAAGCTAAACTGGTTGGTGGTATACCTACCCCTCTGAAAAATATGAGTTCGTCAGTTGGGATGATGACATTCCCATATGTTATGGAAAAATAAAATTCATGTTCCAAACCACCAACCAGACAAGCTAAAATAAAGTTGTTTTCTGGTTGTCCGTATCAACACGCATCAACCATGATGCAAGTGCTGATTCACCCATGAAAAGATTGCTCCGTTGTGTTGGCTTCCTCTCATCCCCAGTATACTGGGTACCCTCTGGTAAACATACAAAAAGCTATTGAAAATTGCCATTTATGGTTGATTTACCTAGTAAAAATGGTGATTTCCCATATTTTTTGTAAACGTTTGCCGGAGGGTAGTATCACCCCCTATCAGCCAACCATGATGAATCACGATTGCCTCCCTTTTTTTCTTCACAACTAACACCCCAAAATCAGTGATGCTTAAAATCCAAGAAATAACAAGTCAACCAGGTTTTTCCCAACAGAGCGTTGTTTAATAAATGGTTGGTCATCTATTATGTTACGCATTGTCCCAAATCATAATCATTAACATTGGTTACATCCCCATATTTGTTGCTTAAATCAGGTCATAGAAATAGTCAGGCCGGTTTTTTCCAAAACTTACCCAACTAACATAGACCATGCCATCAGTTGGGGTCAGAAGATTACTTTCCATGAAAGTTGCGAAATGGTGGTTTCTTGAAATGGGGGATCCCCAGGTCACCATGGGTTTCAATACTAAGTCATTATCATCCATGACTTGGATGATGCAAGGTCGTACCCCTATGACTTAGGAAACCCTAGGATATCAACATTATATCACCAAATCATACCATTCTTATGTCACATTATACACCATTATATCCCCAATTATGATCATTGAAACTCTGTCACGCTGCGGAGATATGCAACATGCGTATGCACGCAACATGGGGATGTAATATGAATGGGGAAATATCCATCTATATAAATGGGATATAGATGGATATTTTCATGATATCTATGATATAAATTTCATGTGAAACTATATCCATCTATATATTATATCTGGTTGGTGGTTGAGCCCTACCCCTCTGACAAACATGACTTCGTCAGTTGGGATGATGACATTCCCAATATATCCCAGAGGATCCATGTATGCTATATATGGTAACATTTACCATCAATATACCCCAAATGTTAGCACATATACCATACATGGATCCTATGGGTATGGAAAAATAAAAAATGTTCCAGTCACCACCAACCAGATACCCTCTGGTAATTTAACATAGACCCTGAAAATAGCCTAGTTTTATAGAGGAAACTAATCTTCCAACCCCGATGACTGCCAGGGTCTATGTTAATTTACCAGATTATTCCATTCCCAACTGTTTCTGGAAAGTCATGAAATTCCATGGTTCCAGTCACCACCAACCAGATAATACCAGATATCCATCCATCATGTTTTCCCCCCGGATTTCCTGTGCCAAGCAACGACAAAGTCCTCGAAGAGCACTCCGCAGATGATTTGTCGCGTCCTCAACGGCACCGGCACGGCCGAGGCTCCGCTGGCCTGGCTGTGCCCAGCTGTGCCCCAAATCACATGGATTTTGGGTGATTTTTTCATGGGAGTTTCATGGAATTTAAGCCATAAAATCTCAAAAATCACCATTTTAATGGGATTTTCAGAGGATTTAACCAAGATCAATTGTGTTTTTTCAGATTTTAATGGATTAGCCTCTGATTATTTAACAGTTTGCGAACTGGACAATAACCCCCTTGATAGATGATTTTATTAATGATTTACCTATTAACATTTAATGATTTTTCAATATGTTTCATGGCTACATCAAATTACAAAAGGGTACATCGCTGTCAAAGGTAGACATTTGCAAATTAGATCTTTGGTCAACATTACATATCTTTAATGACATTTGCTTCTGGGATATGATGATATCATGCGGAATAAACGAACATATTATGGATTTGATGGGGATATGATCCACAAACTATGAGAAATTATACTGCAAGTGTTCAGCAGCATTTGGATAAAGCTCCAAATCGATCAACCAGGATTTTAAATTAATAAGGATGCACATGACGATCCGGCTTGGCGTGGCTTCTTGAAAGAATTGGTTCGGCGGAACTGAACAGTGTGACGTTAACCCAGGAATGATTAGAATATCAAAGGAATATCACCAACAATATGGTGATATCCATGGTATCTGTGTTGCCGTTTTTCAATGAAATACTGGCTGCTTGAGAACAGAAATCCCCGTGGATGATGATAATTCCCCAGATATTTTCGGGATAGTACCCCTACAATCATCAAGCAACAGAAGGGACCGCAGCTGCTCAATGATGTTGATTCAACAACCTTAAAATAAAATGATTTTGGGTTGTTCCCCATATGGCCCATATGTAAATCATCATTGATGGTGACGTCAGCCAATGACATCGATGTACTTCACCCAAATGAATCCCATTGACCAGCCGGTTTTAATCCCGAATCTGTTGGTTCAATCATCACATTGTTCCACATATGTCCTGCGCAAATTCCTCATTTTGGTCATGAAAACAGTAGTTCATGATAGCTAAATTCTCACTTGTGGTGCTCAAATCCCTAAAAACATCCATCATTTCCAGCAAAAATCATCATTTGAGCTGCTAAAATCCTCCATTCAAGTCCTTTGCTTCTCCCAGCTCAGCTTACCTTGGGCCGCAAACGCCGACCAGGCTGAGTTTTGGGGCCTGCACAGGCGAAAGTTTCGGAGTTTTGTGGAGTGTTTTCATGGCTTTTGGTCCATAAAACTCCCAACAAATCTTAACTAAATGTTCAATTAATCACCATTGTTCATAGCTAAACAATAATGGTTAATATATGGTTATATATATGGTTAATATATGGTTAATGATGATTTATAATATGATCTGGTTGGTGGTTTTTCGCCCTACCCCTCTGAAAAATGATGGAGTGAAAGTCAGTTGGGATGATGAAATTCCCAATATATGATAAGTCATAAAATTCCATGGTTCCAAACCACCAACCAGTTAAGATGAAATCGATTCAGAGTTCAATCTCCATGTTTTTGTTGCGGGTGAACCACAACCTGAGAGCGTCGCAGGGAAAGTCATCGGGGGCCACACATTTGCTTAGAACTGATAATCCAATCCCCCTAAGAGCGGCAAATTAACCAATTTACCAAATTTACCATTGCCCTTTTAGAGCATGAAACTCCTTAGCATCATGCCTTACACAGTGACGGCTTAGCTAAGTTTAAGTTCCCCCAATCTTGGCCGGTTTGGCATGTTATTCCCTATCAACCAACCGGGAAAAGAACACCTGAAGTTCCCGGGAATGAAAAAAATCCCCTGGCTGAAAGGCTGAAACTATAATAGTCATTCACCAAGCTGAAAATCGATGAATTTTCATGAAATCAATTGAATGTCTGGCAATTTGGGGATGATTCCATCCAATTCCCATCCAATTCCCATCCAATTCCCATCCAATGGCGGCCATCCAATGGTGGGTTATGAATGGTTATGATATTCCCACGGTATTCAGCTGAGATTTCCCACCGAAATTCCCAATGTCGGAGATGATATGCCCATGTCCAATGTCTCATGAACTCATCAGTCGACTGTTACCATCAACCATCAACCCATATCAACCCCATCAACCATCATTCATCTCGATATTCGGGTTCCCCATTGCATCCCATTACCCTCTGGTAATTTAACATAACTATGGACATTCACTATTTTCTAGATGGGAAAATCCACTATTTCTATGGCCATTTTCAATAGCTTTTTGTATGTTTACCAGAGGCTATACCACCACTGTTGGTAAAATCCCCAAGGCTTTCGGCTTAAACGACGCAAAGATTATCGGTCCGTTGGACTTCATCCCTGGGACCATGGCCTTTTTGTTTTGGGAATGAGATTTTCACGTGCTGAAAGTGGTAGTTTACCAATGCCTAAACTCACCATCAAAAAAAAAAAACTCACCATTTCAAAAAAGAATGTCATCCAATACATCCAAAACTATCAAAACTATACATTTGGGGTATACATAAAAATCATAAACACATCCAACCCGGGGATGTTTTATGCTTGGATGGAAAAATCAACATCGCCTTGCGTCCCCCTGAGTCATCCCTCAAAAAGACCATCGGACGGTTCCGCCGCGACCGGGCTGTTTTAAGCACGCCGCAGAAGTCGACATGTTTGTACCGGGCCGGCGCCGTGGGAATCGCAATTGTTGCTATGACAGCTATGACAGCTATGATGATAAAAAGAGAAGAAAAGAGATACCTTTTTAGGCATTTCATGGCATTTTACGATGTTTGAGAAGTTCCAAACAAGACATCCCACTTCAACATGGCATGGTACAGAGACTTCTGAGAATCTTCTGAGATCTACTGTCTGCTTTTTGCAAACTTCTGGAAGATGCGTTGGGCTTCGGGCATAACATTTTCTCCAGCACATGCGATCACATTACTTACAGCGCATGTCACGCCACGCAGCCAGATGCAGCAGAAACAAAACCTAAAGTAGGGATTCAATTGGCAGGTAATAAGCAGTTTGGTGAATCATTCGTTCCTTATGTGTATAATATATATATATACACAGTGATTAACAAAGTTGTATTAATAATACATATTAGTACTAATATATTCCCATAATAGTACTTTAATAAAAAGAAAACGCATACTATAGTACTATTATGTATTATAAATACTAATATAGTCCTCATAATTTGCTCATTTCTCGCAACATGCCCCATGGAAATCTAGCAACTTGCAGGCAAAATCTCATATTTTTGGATGACATCTATGGTTAATCATGGGAAAAATCTATGGGAAATCTTGATTGAATTATGGTATGTATCATTGATCAATCATAGTTAATCTAATATTGAATTATGGGAAAATCACCAAGAGCAATGGATGAAGAATGGTTTTTCTTGGAATACTCTCCCGTCATTGAAGAGTTGAACACTTTGCGATGGAAAAAAAAGATGTGATTTTCCGAAGAGCTGTGAAATTACCGGAGATCCCTGGCTGAAAAAATGACGCTTGGGAGGGTTGTGGCATAGTGACTAGATAAAGCGCTACAATTTCCAAGCTTTCTCCCCTTGCTATAGAATTGACCATCTCCTTGGTGAGCCCGTTTTCAAACGGGCCTTGATAATTCATTTATCATTCATCGTCCCTCAGGCTCTTATATATAACAAGATACATTTTGATCATGGGGATGGGTCAAAACCAGAAGATCAAAAACCTCTAGTTCACATCAAAAGAGCTGGGATTTATGGGCGTTCATCATTGTTCATCCCCCTAAAAATAGCTATTTATGGAGGTATTGATCCATAGCCAGCCGGCCATTTCTATTCAGAGATGCCCAAAAAATCCTCCCACTCAGCGCCAAGCTAACTTTGCTCTTCAACCGGAGTCGATGCGCTGGATCCATCATGTTTTTCGGCCTATTTTATGGTCACAAAGTCAATTACCCGGCCTGGTAAACAGACAGTTTGCTATTGAAAATGGCCCAGTCGAAATAGTGGATTTTCCCATTAAGAATGGTGATGTTCCATAGTTATGTTAGCTTACCAGAGGGTAAGATGTTCCCAAACATGGAACCGGTGGAAACCGGTGGACGCGAGAATTCATCCTTCCAACACCCGAGCGCCAGCGCTCGTTGTAGGCGCGCGCGCCAGTGCGCCAGCGGACCGCTCGGCTAGGCGCGTCAGGGTTCCATGGTGGACGGATCCTTCTTACCTCGGCTGGTTCCGTTGGTTTTGCCGCTGCTTTCCCCAAGAAATGACCTTAAGTTTGGATGGTTTCTTTGGGGATCCTCCATTTTCTGAAGCCGCCATTGGAAGAATCGGAAGGTCATCTACTGCAAGATGTTCCAGTCAACTTAAATAAAAAAAGTCACCTCCAAGGACTCCCCTGCACAGATCCCCAAAACGTCACTAGATCTGTGCAAATTGTGGGAATTCGGAAATAATCCCAAACCCCATTGAAGGTCATTTTAGACCTTCCACTTAAGTAATGATAACCATAATAAACTATAAATAAACATGATTTCCCAACCATCCTCGAAGCCAATTTTAGGTGGAGTTTGGAGATGACAACCATCCCAAAGGTCCCAAATCCCGAAGCTTCGCTGAGATCATCGAGATCATCCAGGCGGCTCATTTTCAGGAGATCGCAGACTTTCGTCTCAAATTCGTCCAGGACCTTCTCAGCCTGGAGAGAGTCTCGGAGAGAGTCTCAAGCGGAACTCAAACGAGCTGGCGACACAAACCCCTGAACTTATACCCTCTGGTTATTTAACGTTTTCCATAGTGACTCATCCATTGATCATCTATATATATATATAAATGAGGTTACTTTCCATAGCAAACTCTTGAATCACCAGAGGGTCCCAGTTGCACTGACCATGACATGGCTTGAGCGCCAAGGTTGAAGCGCACCAGGCACCATAGACACCACGGTCAGTGACTATGACGAACCCTGTAAGCCTCAAGCATGTTGAGTAATTTGCAGCAATGTGGTTAAAACAATAATAAACTATCCCCCCAGTCATCACCATTTTTATAGGTGGTATAAATAGACCATTCTCAGTCATGGGTGGTTTATTTTCCATTGTTTTAACCACATTATTCCAATTATTAACCATTATAACGGTATATTAACCAATATTAATCATTGTTCACCAGTATTAACCAATATTACCCAACATTAACCCGTAGTTTTACCCACATCAACACTTAAAACGTGCTGTCATAAACCATCTTCCTGGAGGTGACCTTTTGGGCCCGCCTGCCAGTTCTGCATGATCATCAAGATGGTGCGCATGACCTGCGCCGTCGAAGCAGAAAACTACCCGGGACCCGCTGAGATGGATTTCTCTGAAAATTACGGGGGAAACGCCATGGAAAACCGAAATAGAAATCCATGAAATCCACATCAAACCATCATTCTAGTGATAAATTCCCCATATTCCAAAGCCGAACACATTCCAGACCAAAAAGAATGAAAAATGTTGATGATTGCATTGACCGGGCCGGAGATGCAACTTGCGCAACTCTCTTTTTTCCCTTAATATGTGCC
>Ga0126342_10006802_pt1 | contig 20339 bp, 17 predicted proteins | sample Cyp1metagenome_FD_92528 | JGI IMG/M metagenome (GOLD analysis project Ga0126342, IMG submission 92528) | Coral microbial communities from Lord Howe Island, Old Settlement Bay, Australia - Cyphastrea 1 metagenome | ecosystem: Host-associated > Invertebrates > Cnidaria > Coral ...
CCAAAAAAGTCAATTCGCACCAAAGTGGTGGTGATATTCCATAAAACTCCCATCTTTAAAATTTACAAAAAAAAAAAAAAAAAAACTGGATTCATATGCCCCTAATTCTATTTATATCCCTAATTTTCATCCATTTTCCCCATAGACCAAAACATTAGGGATATTTAGAAAATGAAGGCATCCATTGTCCCCAAATTTTCCCTATACATTAGAAAAATATCCCAGAGATATTCCATGGAAATATCCCAAAACGTCGCGTCCCCAGACCTGCCAACACGCCCTTCTCTCCAAAGACCACCGCCCTCGCAGAGGCTGGGTCCGAGGTGCACCTCAAAGGAGAAAACCTTGGGAGAAAACCTGGAGAAAACGTAGATATTTCAACTCCAAAATACTCCAAATATATTTGTGTATATGTGTATGTATATATATAGATATAGATAGATAGATAGATAGATAGATTAGATAGATAGATAGTAGATGCTTTGAAGATGGTGCTGAAAATCCTTGGGAGACAATAATTTAGTTGTTCTTTGCGGAAAAGCGAAGAGAAATCACAGTATTAAATCATGGTTTCCCATGTTTGTTTGGAGCGATACCAAGCATATTTCAATTGGCATCCCAAATATTAATTGTCATGTTTTGAAAGATAATGCCGTCCTAAACTTTAGTTGGAAAAAAAGGGATGCTAATACTTTCGGATGTCCAAGAAAACGGATTTTGGATAGCAAAATTGGTATTTGAAAATGTACAAGAAAATGACATGTTTGACCAACCAAGCTTAGGAATGATCCAATCGGGAAATGACCATGTGGAATGTCTCATTGTAAAGAGTGGGCTCCTGAAACTCCCATCAAATATTTCATTTTAGCCCGATCACCCAATTGTATTCCCCATTTCTGCACTTAAGTTCGTTGAACTAGTCATCAGAACTAATCAGTGCGTACTAATAACTATTAATCCCTATTATACGCTATGAATAACTATGCATCACTATTAATCCCTATATTAATCATCCCTTTTTTCATCACTCAACTCATCCCTATAAATCCACAAATTAATCCCTATAATCCCAATGAATCACCATGAATCCCTTTATATCATCCCTTTTTTCATCACTCACGATTTTTACACACATCATCCACTCAATGTTAGCGGCCAGCCCTCGGGCCCCTGGCGAAAAGACGACATCGCAGGTCTCCACCAAGTCTTGCGCGCTGTCGGCCACCTGGAGATAGAAATAAAAACTTTTCCGACAGCGGTCATTTGGGCGGTTTAATCATGAAAAATGCTATGTATATATATATATATGTATAATATATTATATAATATAATAATATAATATAATATAATATAATATAATAATATAATATATAATATAATATATAATATAATATAATATAATATAATATAATATAATATAATATATATATATATACATATACATACCATTTTCATGTTTAAACCGCCCATAATATATATATATATATATAATTATATATATATAGTTGAATTAGATTCTAGTGGTATTTTTTGAATACTGATCAGTTACCCTCCGGTCATCAAAAATGGCAAAGCTGGGTAAATCCCAGAACTGGAGGGTTCTAGCTGGGAAAATCCAAGGAAAATCCTCTATAAATGGAGTTCGTTAGTCCTTCACCAGTCGCCTGTGGTTATCAAAACTCCGCACATTATTCTGGGGGCAATCCCATCCGCCCTGATGGTATCTTTTTTATATTGGGGGGGGTGGGATTAACTGCCAAGCGCAGTCACCGGTTTTTCTACCATGGCAATGGAACATACAAATATCAAACTAAACAAGAGTCTGGCTTTGCAATTGTTCGAATTGTTTCGTCCTCAAGGGTATATCAACAAGTCCCTAAAATTTTTGGCTGGAGTAAGACCTCCATTTTGGGGAGTGCAAACCCCTCCAAAATAGATTCTTCCACCACTTCCACCCCATGTTGGGCTTTTCCATGGGAAAATGCGGAATTTTGCCCCACCTTGGCCCCTTTCTTCTCCAGCGGTTCGCATTTCTCCTTCGACCTGTTCCTGGCAAAAAGCTGACAATTTTAGGGTTGTAAAACCACGGAACAACCATGGAAATTTCACCATAGATTTTCTCTGAACGGGGAACTATGGGTTAACAGCATATCTATGTAACTTGATAGGGTCATTTGGCTCTGCTCTTGGAGATTGACTATGGCTCCCGAGCTCTTCCGAGATCGCCAAGTCAATGGAGAGATGTGGTTCTAATGATACTACTGAGATTGTCTTGGAAAAGACATGTCTTTTCTTGGCTCAAGGAGATGTGGCCCAGCCTTTTTTGGTCAAATTGCTGGTGTTGTTGCTTGACATCAGCAAAATGTTCTTCGTGAACTGCAAAAAAATTTAAGTGTTCGTTATTTCCCATTTCTGCGGTTCAATTCCAGTTCTTAGAGGGGTAGAAAAAAATAGAAGCCGCTAAGCATCCCAGCTACTGGGGAGTAGCGCCAAGCCGCCTGGTCTGGCACCACCCCAAAGAACAAAATCCTTGCATCATATCAATCAATCCAAATGATACTGGTATGATGGTATGTGCCTCAATACATCTGAAAAATTCTGCGAATGTTTCATCTCTTGTATTTTGATCGAAATGTTACAGGCAACTGTGAAAAGTATATCATGACACAGCAACTTGGCTACCTGATGCACCAAGAATCAGGGTGCTGCTGCAGCCCTCGCAAATTTGGGACATTGTTAACAGTAAAGGTCACCCACACCGAATAGATTGAAAGTTGCCTCCACATGTCTGGTTGGATGGGTATGGGTCAATATCAAATAACTCCCAAAATTGTGTTGTGTTTCACATTCCAACCTGGCTGATTTTGTGTTTTTGCTGGTGAAATTTCACAAGCTGGACATAGGGGTTTGCTAAAATTGAGGACCCCCAAAAAACCACCAGTCACTCAGTCATCGTTCGTAAGAAATCCCATGGCAGATGATCGACCATTTTGGGCGATGACGTTGGGCATGGAAAAGGTTCCCCAGCTGGGAGATGTCGAAGCATCTGGTTACCTGATTGTTTCCTAAAATTGGGCACCCCTATGACGACCTGACCACTACCCCCCAGTGTCATCAGCTCCGTGACCCCGACTCTGCTGCTGGAAAATCCCCCAGCAACAGTTCGATGATTTTCCCTCTCAAAGCTCCATTTAGTTCGTGGATTTCACAGCGGCCATGTTTGGTGACACCGGAGGAGAAGTAACCGATCAACAATAAAATCCTCTTAGAATCCCATGATACACTACCCTCTGGTAAACTAACATAACTATGCAAAATCACCATTTGTAATGGGAAAATCCACTATAAATGGCCATTTTCAATAGCTATGTTAGTCATTACCAGAGGGTACCATTAAAACTACCATAGTTTGACTGTCTCCGCATTTCCCTGAATCCTGGTGGATGCCCCCTACATATCCCTCCAACATCGCCAGTGTCACCACACTGTGACGGCATACCCTGCATCTATCAGTCGGCCCCTTGGACGAAAGGGGATCATAAAGGCACCCAAGGCACTGCGGCCAGGGTTGAGTGTCCAAACATGGTGCGGGAAGATGGATTTTTGACCTTGATAAATACGTCTTGATGATCATTGAAATAAAAAGGTTCAACAGGTTCTTGATGATTTCTGGTGAGTTAAATACTCATCGCTTCTTGATGATTGTTGACCCAAGACCCAACATGGATATAGATGGAGATAGAAGATATCCATGTACTAGTAGTTGATGTGTCACCTTCCGATGTTTTTTGTTGCTGGATACGGATAAAAATTGTATGATCATTCGCTAAGCTGAATGGTTTGGCCATGTTGAGAGAGTTACCCCCATCCATTTGGCCAAATCTGGGATGGAATCTCTAAACACCTGACGATACACCCTGATTTTGCTGGTTGTCTGCATGTTTGTTCGCCATGCAGTTGCTTTCGTGGAAACCTTGTCCATTTTTCTTGTTGGTCATATCGTGTACGTATTTTGGGTTGATCATATTCCCCTACTGTCATTGGTTCAAAACAGCTGTCGTCCTTTGGTTCATTATGCCAAGGCGCGCCATGGCGGAGCCCATGATGCCCATGCCTCCGGGAGTGCAACGTTTAAACTTTACGGCGTCAAAAGTGTATAGTTATATATCTTTTGTGATAATGGAAATCTATCTGTAGTACTTAGGATAATCAAAATGTTCATAGTTTTCGATATCCCTATGAAACATTACTAGATATCCCAGTATATATATATATCACTTAGTATTCAAAAAAAATGTAGTGCTCTATAATATGTATATATGAAGGTTTCCTAAGTCATGGGGGGCACCCCAAATCATCCAGTCATTGGACCATAGATTTTTCGGAAGAAAAAAAAACAGGAAACCCCGAAATATAAGGCAAATAATCCTGGAAACACTGTGCTATCTTATTTGGGTGTTTATTTGCAATGTATATATATATACATACATATCATATAATAATAATAATAAAACAATAATAATAATAATGGGGTTAATCTATTTATATAATGTATACATATATAATAGTACTATACTATAATATAGTATAATCTAGTATAATCTAATATAGCATAATATAACATAATATAATATAATCTAATATAATATAATATAATATAATAAAATATAATAAAATATAATAAAATATAACAATACAATTATAATATGTATATATATGTATACAATATATATATACAATGTAATATATTTTTAATATATATATAATATGATTATATATGTCTATACTATGTGCATACACAGTAAAACCCAAAAGAGGGAAAGTAGTTTTTCACTATAGTTTGTCACTGCTTTAATATGATGTTACGTTTCTGTCGTTTTGAAGTTTGCTATGTGTATGTATGTATGTATGTTTGTATGGATGAATGGATGGATGGATAAATGGATGGATGGATGGATGCATGCATGGATGGATGGATGAATAAATAAATGGATGAATAAATAAATGGATGGATGTATGGTTGTATGGAATTGTATGGATGTATGCATGTATGCATGTATGTATGCGTGTATGTATGCATGTATTACGTATGTATGCATGTATGTATGCATGTTGTGCATGTTGTATGCATGTTGTATTCATGTTGTATGCATGGTGTGTGCATGTTGTATGCATGGTGTATGCACGTTGTATGCATGCTGTATGCATGCTGTATGCATGTTGTGTGCATGTATGCATGTATGCATGCATGGATCTATGTATGGATGGGTGGATGTATGGATGGGTGGATGTATGGATGCCTGCATAGATGCAACTATATACATATAAGATAGGATACTGTATACATGCCTGGTTTGAGGTTTTCATGCGGTCAGATGGATATATGGGGACCATCATGGACCATCCCACAGTGGGGGGGTGTTTTTTTATCGATCCAATTTAATATAATATCATAACATAACATTATATTATATTACAAGATAATATTATAAAATAGCTTATATATATATAGCTGCAACAGACCCTTCCCAGCGTAGACCTGTGTAGCCGAGTTGTGCGACCACCCCGCAACTTTCCTGGGACCCCTGACCGATGTAGCCCACGGTGGGTTTCTCCGCCATGATTCCCAGCGGTCTTTGTAACCGTCTGTTGGTTTGGCGTCCACAAAAGCTTCAGTTTGGACAAAAGCGTTGGAGCAGCACTGCCCGAAGTTGGCGATGTTTGTGGAAAATTGAATCCCAATCCTATGGGTTATATTTTATCCCCAATAAGTATCAATAAGTTAGGTACAATGACTACAAGTCCCTGCACCAACCCATCAACCAAGGTATTTTGTTCATGGCTCAGCGGTGGCCTCTAAAAAGAGGACTATCCAGGTGGGTCCAGCACTGGACCACTGAAGTCCCTCTGATTTCATCGTCGATGAATGGTACCTTTGACACCCCAAGCCATGAAGACCCTATCTGGTTGGTGGTATACCTACCCCTCCGAAAAATATGACTTCGTCAGTTGGGATGATTATTCCGAATTATTTTCACTATATGGAAAGTCATAAAAGCCATGTTCCAAACCACCAACCAGCTATTTTTCTCTCTCTTCATGCGGGTAACAATTGGGCTATCGAATTCAATCGGGTCGGACCTTTGGGCTGCCGAAGGTTTAACAAATGTCTTGGCCTAGGAATGCCCCTGGAAAAAATATATCTTGATGACAAGCAATGAACAAGATGATGAAATCATTATTGAGTTTTTAAAAATGTGGAGCTGGAAGTGGATGAAACAATGTGATCCCAAAAAAGAACAAGGTGATGATGTCACAAAAAAATGACCAGCCATGTGTCCATCGCTACCCCAATTTCGACCAATACACATATTCCTCAAACATCGTCCAATCTCCGCCAGTCTCCCGGGAAAGCTGGGATGTGTTTTTTAGTCCTTGTGCCAGCGAATTCCGGAGCTGCATGGGTGAAATTTCATGAAAGCGGCTGCCGAACTCGATAACTCGATGCTGTGGCGGGTGGAACGACTGGTTTTGGATCAACTGAATGAATCCCGTCATCATTGTACTCGTTGATTAAAAATTATGAAAAACCAGATTCCGAGTGAAAATGGATGATGTCCTATTCTAATCCTAAATATATTGAGCAAATCATAGTAAATCCCCGCATCTCATCAACCAAATGGTGTTCTCGAAACTGCTAAATTGGGTGTCCCAGTCCCAGCTGGGAGTGAGACGAGCTCTTCGTTGCACTGCCAGATGCATGTCTTGCCAAGCTGAAAAAAACGGTCCCGGTTCATAGCGCACCCGCACAAAAATAGGGATCGGATATGGATAGATATGGTATGTTGGTTCTTAAAGGATGGACAATATGGATAAGTATGCAATTTGTTGTGTTAAATTCCCACGGTTTGATGGGGAAAATCCGGCAATTTGGTTGCTAAAGTCCGAAATTTTGATGGTTGATGATGGCTGAGTATGGTTGAGTCGTTGAATCACTGAATCAACTTCATTCAGCCTCCAGATTTGATGGCTTACTATCGCCTTCTCTATGACAAAATGTTTGTTTTCTGCTGGTTAAATCCTGTTGAGTCACCATCTGATACAAAAAAGCGCTTTGTGCAGCGACTTGGCGTCTCCAAGAGACCTGACAAGTTGATGCGATCTTTGGAGGATCGTTGAAGGATTGTTCCACAAAGTCTAAGAGGGTTTGCTCTCATCAAAAATGGACATGTTCTGATCATTTTTTTATCATCAAAAACGGATGGTTTATCCTCATTTTTTACACTGTATCACCAAATGGAGATTGAATTTAACAGCATTTAACCATCAAAAATGGAGATTCAACGATCCAAAATATTCAAAAATTGGATGATTTAAGCCGTATGAATTAATAATGGATTTGGGGTTGTCCGGAAATGGGGTAGACAGACCGTCCCAATCTATGGCCAGTTTAAAGTGGAAAATGATCAAGCATGAGATCGAACAGGGTACCCTAGTTTCAGCCAAAGACGCGCATTTTGCCAGTAGCAAATAGCAACAGCTGGTACCCTCTGGTAGTCTAAAGTGGCAATGAAATTTCCAGGCAATGATTGATGGCCAACAAGTGGTGGCTCACGTTCCAAACCTTTCCAAGCGCTGCCTCACACATGATTGCTCCCCTGATTGTTTCGAAAGGTATTCGGCGCGGCTGATCATCAGAGAGGTAGTGTGTAAGTTCCTTGGGGCAGATCGACAATGTGTGTGGTCAAAACCTGTGCAGCCAATTGCAGCTGCCTGCTACCCCGAGAATCTGTCACTGGCCCAGTGCCAGGCGGTCGTGAATATCCATGCTTTGCAGCCATTGACTCGATGCTGTCGACCGTCTCACAAGCAAAAAAGAGCTTTCCAGACAACACCCCATAAACTGCATCAGTATAAGCTTTGCCCGGTAACGACTTCTTTTTCGCTTTACCGGCTTTACCTCCTTTCCGTTCCTGTTGTTTGCCTCCGCTCTGCACATCCATTTCATGTAGGACCTGGTCATGCAAATCCATGGCGTCCACCAACTCACCAGGAAGTCGCCAGAAATGTGCCCCCAAGGCAATCAAATTGTAACCAAGCAGTTTTTCAGAGAAGGAACATCGAATCGAATCCTCAAGGGGCTTCGACAACAAAGAACAACTAATATAATGCAATCAGTATCTACATCTTTCACAGCAAGTTCTTAACTGTGGGCATTTTGGATTTTTTCTGAGTTTCCTTTGTTGTCCTTTTTTGCTTCATCTTTTTTTGGGGGGTTTACATGGGCTGACCACAGTTCGCAGCTTTCATCGACTTATTCGGTGCATGCTCTTCTCCCCAGGTGAACCCAAGGGGGTGAACCCAAGGGTGACGGCTTTGTTAGAAACAATTGTGCAAAACCATGGTGTCGTCACAGGCCTAGAAAACCAGAATTTCACAAGATTTCACAAGTATGCTGATTACCAAAACCCAAAATGCTGTGAGCACACCTGAGGATATCTAAGCATATCTGAGCATCCAGCACCTGACGCAATGATGAGCAGTCTTGAAAGTCTTGAGCTGCTGCGCGGCGATATGCCTGGCTGATATTCTCTGGTTCGACTGGAACCAACTTTCGTTGTTGCCGCAGACCGGTGGAACGATCACTTTGGACGGCCATTCCTAAGGAAAGGTACCAACTTTGCAAAAAGTCTCTGGTAGGTCTACCTGCGTGCCAAATGGCTTTGGAAGTTGCGAAGGCATCCATCAGGTCCTCCAACAAAGGGATGGTTTCGATCGCCTCTGCACAGAGCAGCGCGTTGTAAAGGTGAAGAATGAAACGCAACCTCGGATCTGGTACTCCAGTGGAACCAAAACATGCAACCACCTGGAATATCTAGCAACAAAAATTTTAACAAACTCATGCAAACTCAAAGAAAGTCTTCAAGCAAATCATACAAAATCATGCAAATCCATTCAAATCTAAAGAACTGCCCATTGCAATCCATCAATGCTGCTCCAAATCCAATGCTCACTGCAAGACTTGCAACGAGCAGCTGTTGCCCAGCGACCCAGGGATTTTGCAGCATTGCTTGATCACGTTGCAAACATCCTATCTTGTGACAAGGATCCTTCTCATCCCAGCAAGCTTCCTCTGAACGTTTCTTTGCAGCGTCAACCCAAAGTTTTGCCAGCCACATGTTCTGCTTGGAGGCCTCATATTCATCATATTGAGGCTGGTCACGAGTCAACTGCTGCGCAAGCTTTCCCAAGCATGCACGGCATCGCACGCCAATCTTTTGACATCTGCGGTCACCATTTACCATGACTACTGAGAGAAGCAGCGCATGCATGGTAAAAACTAGCGCCAAGGTCGTATGACCTGTTGCCATTGCAGTCTGCAAGACATGCCACAAAGGCATGAGGGTTTCGAACTTCAAATCTGGTGCTTGAAGTTGCTGTTTGGGGGAGATTCGAAGCTCATTGTTCGCGTATGTAAGCAATGCTGGAAGCGTGGCGCCTGCATAGCTTACCAACTGCTGGGTAGATGTGGCTGGACTGCTTGCTTCATCCCACTGCGGACCAAAAAAATTAGGCTTCAAAAAATTCCATCGTTTGGGGGGCACTATCATGCCTGCATTGGAGAGGCACGACACAAACACACTGGTGTGAATGAGTCCGTTTGTTCCTGTCAAGAAGTCATTGACATCAGAGATTCCCAGACTCAATTCCTCCACTCGGAAAAAACGCGTGATGCAACTTTCAGCAGCATTTTGAATCAGGGAACTGACTTGACTCTGGCTGAGCGTTGGCCATTTCTGCAAGATGTTTCGACTTGCCCTTTCAACCTCGATGAGGCCCGGGCTGATGCCATGTAATTCCAGTGCAAGGATTGTGCCATACAAAACGCCCTTTGGGCCTTGCCAAGTGAACCTCGTTTCTTTGGTATCACCAAACAAGATCTCTGCGACTGTTCTAAGTGCTTCTTTGTAGCTGGTAGATAATTCATACTGCACCCATTGCACGATGTCATGAAAGTAGGCGGCTGCCACAAAGTTCTCTAGCCTGTTTAAGTCCGGATTGAGCAACTCTGCAGCGTGAGCCAATGAAAAGGCATGCTGGGCACACACATTGGTCAGCGCCGTTGCTGTAAGGAGATGGCTCTCTCCGGCTGCAACAGCTTGCCAGGCCGCAGCGATTTCTTCCGACAGCTCCTCAACATCCAGGAGAAAACATGAGGAAAGAAATGATACACCATTACCAAGCAGCTCCTCCATCTCATCTTCCTTAAGCAGCTCGAGTTTTTCAGGTGATATTGCGAACTCCTTGCCATTGCAGCACACAACGCAACGGCCGCCGTCAGCGACGCCCTTCACAAATCCCACACATCCGTTCAGCTCGGCTTTGCTCAAAGAATGGAGCCTCACCGGCCGTCCAGCATAGTCGGCAGGTGTTGTCTCACTGTTCTCCGGTATGTCAGCTTTAATCTCATCTTCTGTATCAATATCATCTGTCGCCAAATCAGCAAATTTGTTGTGATGTTCTGAATCTTTCTTCGCTTGGGGTCTCTCTTTGGGAGGCTCAGACGTACCAGAACTCTGTTTGGCAACAAAAATGCGTCGAACCTTTTTGAGCACGTCAATGAAATACTCATGGGTTTGATTCCGCCATGTTTCGCTGGCTGCACGCTGTCTGTGATGCTGATTGACTTCTTGGCGTATGCGAATACAATCCTGCAATTGAGACAAAATGTTGCTCGGCATTGACACTGCATTTGATGCAACTTGCTGGGCGATGTCAAGCAAGTCGTTAGTCTTTGTCACCGTCCTCTTTGATTGTGCACTCAACCAGTCAATGACACCAGCAGTTGAACGCTTGTATTCAGAATGCCGACTTTTGACATTGAGCATGGCAAACAAAAGGCTCAACCGGGCCTTCAAACTGATTTGGCTGATTATTTTGACTCTGCATGGTTCTGTTTTGCGGGCACAACGTCTGGGGAAAGCGCTCGATCGCTTGTGCTTGCTGACTTGTTCGTTTCTGGCCTGGATTCTTTGCTTTCTAAGGCGCATGAATCAACACGTAGAACTCAATGGCTACTGCATGCTACTGCAGTATCTATTTGCACAATGGCTGTGATCTTTGAACAAGGCCACGTGATTGCTTCAGCAAAAAACACCAGGATCGGTTGATGAAAAACGGTGGTGACTCTTCCAATTGCAACATCCACCGGGTAGCTGCAGCGTGTTCTTTGTATTGAGACGTATTCACAGGATTCAATGGTTGCCATGATCAACCATATCTATCCATATCTGTGAAACCTGGGGAAATCATCTGTTTTTCAGATTTTATAAGGTATTCACAGGCCATTCAGTTAGTTCGACTCGGCACTCGAATCATAAATCGCCACGAGCTACGGCAGCCCACGGTCCCGACCTGCACAAGGACCCCTTTTATTGTGACATTCGCAGCCTGGAAGCGGTGATGGCTTGATGAAACCCTTCATGGACGGATCGGAGATTTCAAGATCCATTGGAAACCAGATGGGTACCCAATTTTTGGTGATGGCTTCTGGTTTTATCTCCCTCGGAACATTTCCCTAGCTTAGACATGGCTCACCCAACGGGGACGATCGGAGAGTTTTTGTACTTTGTGGGTGTTTCTCTAAATTTGGGATTTGCCAAACCATGGGATTTCTTACCAAAGATGACTGATTGACTGGTAGTTCGGGGGGGTCTTCAACTTTGGCAAACCCTATCGGCCTGGTTGGAATGTGAAAGACGACACAATTGGGGGGTTATTTGGTATGGGTCAACCATACGCAACAAACCCAGACATGGGGACGCGACCATCAAGCAAGTATTTTCATAGCTGCTTTTTTTTGACAATTATTCCCCTATGCCAGCCTAGAAAAATTATGCAAATCAGTGACGATGCAGGCTGTCACTGTTTGTGATGGAGTATCCGAAGGTAAATCATCTACAAATGGAATGCGCAGCTTGTTTCTCAGAGGATGCCTTGCTCTGACGGAACTTAACATACCCTTCCCAGTGTAGATCTGTTTCCAGCGTGTATAGCCCACTCGCGCGACCAGACACCGCGCAACAAAATCCTGGGGCCCCTGACCGATGCACCCCAGGATGGGTTTCTCCGCCATGATTCCCAGCGGTGCACCACCGTTGGAGCAGCACTCCCCGAAGTTTGCGATGTTGTGGAAAATTGAATTCCAATCCTATGGGTTATCATGATCCCAAGATTTTTTAGGTTCTACAAGTCCCTACATTAACCAATCAACCAGGCTATTTTGTCACAAGAAAGTGGTGGGTTTTCCCACTTCGAAACACCACCTCTTTGGAGGAAAACTCTCCAGCTGGGTCCAGTCATTCGAGTCATTCGGAGCGGGAGGATGTTAACCATCGACACCAATCAAACAATTGAAAACCTATGGTTAACATTGGATGTTATGGGTTAACCAATCAAACAACCTATGAAAACCCAATCTGTTGTCTTTCTTCACAAAACTCGCTACTCTATCAGGTCAAAGAACTTTGTCTTGGCTGAGACAGTGACGCCAGAGCAGTCATGCCCCAAACTCTATCGGGTCAAAGAAAATGATACGCCCCAACAAGTTTCTGGACACTCCAACATCTTCAAGGTCGACCACATCTCGGATGTGCCGAAATCCGTTCATCTTCTGCAGTCCAACCGTTGCCGTGCTGCCAAAGTTTTAACGGGTGTCTTGGCTTCGCTGCGCATGCCCTTGGAACAAAATAGTGACTTTTTCATGGAGCATGAAGTGGATGAAACGATGTGATCCCAAAAAAGAATGGATAATGATTTCAGATACGAAAAACACCAGCCATGTGTCCATTGGCACCCCAATCTCCACCAATCTCTGTCCGGAAAACTGCAGCCATTTTGTTGTCCTTGCGCCAGCGAATTCGAGCTGCAAGGGTGAAATTTCATGGCGGCCGCTGCCATCGACGAGGCCACAAGCAGCGATTTGTTTGGGCAACCCACATGAGAGGTGTGTTGTTTGATGTTGGGGATCAACTAGATGAAATCCTGGAAGGCACGACTGGATTCCTACCAGCAGCTGCAAATTGAGCAGTGTTACCCTCAACGTCATCTCATTATCCTCGTTGGTGAAGAACGGGATTTCCAGTGAAAACGATCATGTTCGAATCCCCAATATTGGCTAGTAAGACCCCGCACACTCATCATCACCCATCATTTATCACTTATGTCCCTATATATCCCCAGATGTTTGATGGTTGAAACAGTTGAAACCCGGATTTTTTGTTCAGATTTCCATCCATTTATATCCATTTAGTCCCCATATAATTCATATATATAATTATATATATATATTATATATATATATATATATATCTGCCCATAACTGCCCCAATAGGTTTTCAAGCTACACTTACGACTTCGCGGCAGACTTCGCCCGTGAAACAGTCCCAGCTGGGAGTGACACGATCGTACTGAAAGCTGCACTGAAAAAAAGCAGGTCTGAAAAGTTGCGGTCGCGGTTCATAGCGTTTTTCCGCACAAACACGAAACATAGTGGTTTGATGTAGTTTGGATAAGTATGGATAGATATTATCCACACTATGGTTTTTCATATGGTTTCAGCCATGATCCATGTATCTGAAAGGATATGGATAATATGATAATGTGGATAAGTAAGTATGCTATTTGGCTTCTGAACAAATCCCTCCGTTTGATGGCTGAAATATGGTGCCATTTGGTTGCTGACATGTTGCCAAGCAATCCCAAGTTTGGATGATTGAATCCTACCATGGGGAATTCACCATCAAATCATTGAATCAACCTCAACCTCCGAATTTGATGTTTGACTATCGCCTTCCCTACGACAAAATGCTTGTTTTCTGCTGGATAAATCCTGTTGAGTCACCATCTGATACAAAACAACGCCTTTTTGTGCAGCGACTTGGCGTCTCCGAGAGACCTGTCAAGTTTTTCTGCAATCTTTGGAGGATCTTTGGGGACTCTTCCACAAATTCACGAGGGTTTGTTCTCATCAAAAATGAACGTGTTCTCATCAAAAATTGAATTGTGATCATTCAAAATGGAGACTTAATAATCAAAAATTGACATTTAACCATCAAAAATGAAGATTTAACTTAGCCATCAAAAATGGAGATATGATCATCAAAAATAAAGATTAACCATCAAATATACTCAAAAATTGGATTTGATCTAATTAATGAATACATATAAATCATAGATTTGGGGTTGTCCGGAAATGGGGAATACCGCCGCAGCAATTGCCAGCAACGAATAGCAGGTAGTCTAACTGGTAGTCTAAGTGTGCAATGGAATTTCCAGGCAATGATTGATGATTTCGGGAGTTTCCAGCTATGTTTCCTGTGCCCAAAGTAAAATCATAAGGTTTACCCTCTGGAAATTTAACATAGCGAACTGGAAAATCATCATTTTCAATGGGTAAATCCACTATTTCAACTGGGCCATTTTCAATAGCGATGTTAGTCATTACCAGAGGGTACTTCCCGCGCCTGCCATGGAGCCATGAATCTTCGACCGGCGCTTCGCTCATTGGTTGCGACCCTAAGGGTCCGTTCCCCCAACCTGCGGTGTTTCAGCTGGAGGATTCAAAGTCAACCAGATATGCTGGGGGTCCAAGTCAACCAAGTCATGGAATCCCTACGTTTTTACCGCTAAAAAACAGGGGTAGATCTTCGGCTCAAAAGATGGACCAAGCCACTCTCGGCCCCATTTTTCGGCTCACATCCTGAGGTTCCCAGCATTCGCACCCGACCTCAATGCCCACCACCACGGTTCCTGACATTCGAGGTCTTGGGACCTGTGTTTCAACAGATTTTTGTATCCTACACATCCATGTCCTACATCTCCCATGGGTCTGAAGATCTGCCAAAAAAAAAAAACGATGGTCAATCACCATTTCATTTTCCCTCTAAAAAACGGTCAATTTCCTAGATCGAATCGTCTCCGACATGTTGACCCATTTTTACGAGGAATCGAAGCACCGTGTCCGCGCCGTGTCATCATTACAGGGTCCCCCTGTAATTTTAGCTGGTTAGTAACTTCGCAAACCCATGGGGATAGGATGAAATCCAAAAGAAACCAAACGATCAACGTATGAAACTACCCGTCACCAAGGTTTTCCTACAGCTGGGTCTCGGCAGTTTTTTGCTGACTTTACCTTGCAAGGAAGTCGAAATATTGCCCCAATTCCAGCAAAAGTTCAAGCCATGAAACCCTATCCAAGCAAAATTTCAAGTCTAGCCATATTTTTTGTGGATCCTGTTGTTCCATCAGCAAAATGGCTCACATCACGTGTTTCATCGTTTCTGAAAACAGCTTTTTTCAGCCTCTGGCACAGAAATCACCTTGCAGTAGGTGTCCAAACCGCCGCAGTCCTGGGTTTCTTTTGCTTCTTGTTGTAATTCTTGTTGGCCTTTGTCTTCAGCTCTTCTCTCGTGAACGGCCTCCAAGTTTCTTAGGATGTGGCAGGAGCGAACCAGAATGGGGCATGTTTTTCGTGGTAAAGCATTTGGGGATGGTTTTTGCCAACCATCTATGATAATATTGGGGATTGTTCAAAATTTGGATTTAGCACATTACCTAACAAAAAAGGGTCACGGCTGGGTTCCCAAAAAAAAATGCCTCAGTACCAAGAATGCTCATGTGGAAACAGCTGCAGGCTTAGATCGCAATCCTTAGGAACCGCGGAAATGTCGTGGATAGATCCCTTACACGAGCCACTGACGATCTTAGCAGAGTCACATGGCCCCCGTCTTTTTTTCATTCCATCTACTTGGATTGTCATCCCCAGCTGTGGGATTCAGGTGAATATGACCCTCTGGTAATTTAACATAACTATGTAAAAACACATTTTTTTATGGGTAAATCAACTATATAAATTAACTACTTCGGTTGCTACCCTCTGGTAACTTAACAGTTTGCTACGGAAGCCATGGCCCATTTCGTGCAATGATTTACCGATGAAAAAATGGTGATGTTCAATAGCAAACCATCAAATTATCCATGGCCAACAAAAAAAAAATGGGAGATATCTTCACCTTCAAATGGGTATGGGTCAAAATTAGGTACCCCAATAATTGGATGGCTAATACTAAACTAGACATTCACATCTGTGGTCCCACATCGGTCTTCCATTTTGACCCACATCCAAATAGATAATGATCTGTAATGATCCTATATGGTTTTTGAAAAACTTCTTGTTCACCTTCACTGAAATTCTCCATAGACTTTCTCCGCAGAGATCCGAGAATCCGAGGCCATAGGATTTTCCCATGGGGAAAATCTTCACCGGAAACCATCTGATTTCCTGATTTCCCTTTGAAATATGGTTTTTGTTGCAAGTTTTCCCACCAATCCATTGAAGACTCACCGAAATCTGTGACCTATGATGACCTATGCATCTTTACGCACGGATGTGCATCCCACTTAGTTGTGTACCATCCATATATATAACACCTATAATCCCATATGCAAGTGGAGATTTCCATATCTATCTATATATATATATACATATATATATAACTGGTTTTTAGTGTTTATTTTCACCCATTTACTAAGTGGGCCCCCCACCCCCAAGTAGGGCTAACTTGTCTCCTTGGCCAACGGAGCGTGTTCGACCGAGCGGCCTCTGATCGTCCTCATCGTCATCGTCTTCATCATCTGAGTAGTCCTGGAGCAGTTGCAAACTGGGTTCATCATCTTAAGTGATACATATATATATATGCGTGTCTGTAACGATATATTATAACATGACATAATATAACATAACAGAACATAACATAATATAATATGATAATTAAAATATAATATGATATGATATCATGTAATATCATATTATATATATTGTAGTATAATATATCAAAACATAATATATCAAAATATAATATATCAAAACATAATATCATGTTTCATAATATAATATATTGTATAGTTGTCATTGTCTAAACCAAGATGAAGCAACAAACCTCCAATCTACATTGGTTTGATTAGATGCAGTGCAACATCATTGCCATCCTACATGGGTCCTCTACCGTGCTCGGTAGCTTGATCTGCAGGCTCGTTGAGGTCTGCCCCGTACGTGCAGGCCTTGACCGAAGGAATCAGCATCACTCACCGAAGATGGTGGAAGATATGGGAAGAGATGGGAAGAATCATTGGATTGGTTTTGTTGGGAAAATCTTAACCGGAAACCATGGTTTTTACCATCAAATTAATAGGGCTTTCCGGTTCCAATTTTCCCATCATCCAATTCTATGAAAGAAAGATCAGCTCTGATTTCATATGAATCTTGGTGTCTACGTGGAGAAACATTGGTTGCCAGACACTCATCTTTGATTTGTGTTTGAATCCACCAAGACTTCTCGATATGTATTTGAGTACTCCCATACAAGGTGGTTACCACAGAAGTAGGCAAAGTTGGTTTTCAAGTAGGTTAAACTGGATTTATCGTGACTGTTACATATATATATATACATATACACAGAGTTCATAGAGTTTATTAACCATATTAACCAACAAACATAACTCAATTATACCTCAAATAATGATCCTTAGATGTTGTAACATCCTTCAGCTTTGGTGAGCTTCGAAACAGCTACAGCAGTCCACCACAGCGCTCCTGGTGTTCTCATAGTCATCATCCTCCTACAATGCAAACTTGGGGAACTGAGCCAGCAGAGCCCTTTAAAAAAAAATGCAGTAGACAGAACCCCAAAGGGTTGGCTTTGGAAGATGATATTTCGCAAATCTTTCCGGGGCTACAAATGATCCAAGATCTGATGCAACGGAACTGTGGCTCGAAGTCGGCAGGAGGAATCCAGCGCAATTCAATGCCATGAGAATCAAATAATTGTAGCCCCCCACATCTAGCTGGTCACAAGTTTAAAAAAAAAAAAACATCCAAACCTCACCCAGTTACCCAGATAGCCACAACATGTGGTGTTGCTTAAATTTCCAACGATGTCACTTGAATCGCAGTTCTGGTAGTTTTATTCCAATGTTTGTTGCAAAAAAAAACGCGGCTGTTTTGAGGGCCAAATCTCCATATCTTATGGGGTAAAAATGGTGGTTTGGTAATTTGAAAAATCCACGTTTTGTTGCCCAAATTTGAAATCTTCATTTGCACCGAAACTATGTCCAGTCTTACTGACTCAAATATCTTACGGGTCATGTCTTGGATGCTTGAAATCTCTATTCCCCACTGTTGCTAGGTCAAAATCGTGAAAAAAAAAAACATCATTGATATCCCATGGCCGACATCATATCCTGCTTCAAGGAGTCATACATCTTCAGCAGCTCATTGGTGCGCTGCTCAATGATGGCCAAGTACCTGGGGCAAAACACACCCACTCAGGCACTCAGTAGCAATGTTCATGTATATGAATAGGTTGATAGACATAGATATGTGATGATACATGTATATACATGTATATTTGCATATATATATATATACATATATTTATATATATATATATATATACTAATATAATCTAATGTAGATGCGCGATTATATGAATAAACCCAAAGAAACATGCATACTAGTATACGAATAAATGGGTTGACCAACGCAAAGTTAGCAATTGCACACAAGTGATTGTAAAAAAGACTATTAAAGACATGAACGGATGAAGAAACACCCCAATAAATACATACATCAATACAGCTTCTTCAGAGACACCCGAGAAAAAAATAGCCCTATCCCATCCCATGAAATTCTGGTTGGCCAGTAGGTATTCTTAGTATTCTTGCACAAAGGCGCTAGTTCGCAATCCTTCCAAAAAGGAACACATGGGTCAATAGCGCACTATTTCACAGCCAGCCAACCAGGTTTCAAGTCTCTCCACATCCAGTGACGAAACCCAAAGGTTTCGAACATATTTTGCTGGTTGAATCCCCTTGTGCTAACTCCATCATCGTCATCGTCGTTGACGTCATCATCATCATCATCATCAACATCATGTGATTGGCTATCCCATAAAATAGTCAAACTATACCAAATGTCAGCAATTGCATAAATATATACATTTAATGGCTGAAATGGGTTGGTCCAAAATTTGGGGGGAAAACCCAAGATTTATCCAATGATCATTAGATCTCATGTGCCCTATCATTGTTGATGGCCATGTAGTGGGTGTTAGATCCCCAATCTTTGACAGGTTCATTCCCTATTCGATGGCCATTTGAGGGTAGAATCCCCCATTTTTAGACACATTGGTTCTGCTGGTAGTATCTCCCACTATATCCCCATTACATCCTGTGGTAAACATCGCCATTGGCAAAAAGACTCTTAAGTCTTAATCACTCTCAATAACTATGTCCCTATTTAACTCTGGTAAATGACTATAGCTATCCAAAATCACCATGGCTTGAAAAAGGGTAAATCATCTATTTTCAGCACCGCTTCAATCTCAAACTGCAACACATGACCGAAGGCTTCCGGAGGCGTCAACGACGACGTCCAAGGCCACGAGACTTTGGAAATGAGATAATCATTGCTATTTATCCATTGGATAATGATGATATGAAAAAATACTTGACATTAAATAACCATGGCTATCATCATTATCATTGTTCTGCTCCAGTTCCCAAATCAGTATGGGACAATATTGTTTTCACCCAACAACATTTGATGCTTCATATTGAACATATACAGTGCAATCTGTGGTCCCACTGGGCTCAAACTTTCACGCAAAACCAAACGGCCACAATCGTCCGAACTGAGAGCCCTGACACCATCATGTTGGCTTCTGAGATGCCACTGCCACAGCCACAGGGAAGGTCCTGTGACTAAGCTCCGACTGCTGACCCGAGATGTAAAAATGCGGGAAAAAATAAGGGAACAAAATACAGGGACGTTGGGATAAATGCTCGAATTTTGTTACAGTATTGTGTTCTCTATGATTTCTGAATCATTATGATCATTAATTATGGAAGCGTTTGCAGGAACACCCAAGCAAAATGATTGAAAGAAAACAATAATTAGTGATAATTCTTGGGTGATAATGATTAATGGGTACAGTAATAATGATCATTGGCTGATATCACACACCCATTAATCCCTTTCCCCTAATAATAAACAGAAACCATGGTTTAGTAGGTGATTTCAACATATATAATTGGGACTATTTAGGGGGTGTTTAATAATATAGGGGGATGGGATTATAATCATCATTATATAATCAATGTCAATCCCCCAAATCACCATAAATAGGTTGTAAAAAAAAAAAAAAAAAAAAAAAAATTACCAAATAGAAAATTTTTTATTTTTTAAAAAAAATTTAAAAAATAAATAAAAAAATTTAAAA
>Ga0126342_10006803_pt1:0-15000 | contig 20339 bp, 16 predicted proteins | sample Cyp1metagenome_FD_92528 | JGI IMG/M metagenome (GOLD analysis project Ga0126342, IMG submission 92528) | Coral microbial communities from Lord Howe Island, Old Settlement Bay, Australia - Cyphastrea 1 metagenome | ecosystem: Host-associated > Invertebrates > Cnidaria > Coral ...
GAGTGTAAGGTTCGTCGCGACTTCCCTCGTCGTTACCGTTGACTGCGCGTGCAGTAGGGCGCGAATGGACCCCCTATTCAGGCAATCCGTCGCGCTTGTTTACAAACCCGGTTGCCCACCTGCACATCAACGTTGACTTATCAGCCGTGGAGATGGCTGCCTCTGACAACCTTGGATATTGGGCGTCAAATCCCTGCATTCACTGATGAGGAGAGTCATGGACAACCCTGGCGACATGGTGGTGACAACGGCCAGCGGTTCCTTCTGGAGCTGAAGAGCGCAATTTCAAGCTACGAAGACGCCTCCGTGGTCAGGTGCTGCGTTGCCACTCTCAATGGAGCTGCGTGCTTTCTCGTCCCGCTTTGGCGAACCGGCCTCGATATCCCAATGCCCCTCACCCTCCGCGGGATCAATGCGGGCCAGCTCAGCGAGAACACCGTGCAGGCTGGGGTAGTCTCGCTCAGGCGCGTAGGCGGCCTAGTCGGCCTAGTCGAGTACTCCAGCGCACAGATTACGGCCAACATTGAACCGGCTCTTACAATAGAGGAAGCTCAAGGCCATCAGTTTGCTTGCGAGCAGATAGGGCGCGGCCAACAAGACGTTAGGATCACAGCGGTGGACCACCTCACTTTCGAAGCCACATGGCCGAGCTGCGCCCACGTAGATTGAACAAACGTAGCCGGCTACGTTTGTCGGGCGGCGGGAACGCCGTGCAGACTCCCTCAGCTGGGAACCAGGGAGAAGACGCCGTGCGGTCGGCATGTCCAGCATCTGCCGCCATCAGCTCTCAGCCGCCGGGGCGCGGCCTCGAAGCAGTTCTCGCAAGTAAACCAGCATGCGCGGCCTACACTAGTGAGCGGAGAACTGGGGCCAAGGTACATCCCGTGCCTCGGCACTGCTGTCATGCAGAACACGCACTTTGTCCTTTCCTCTAGGGCGCGAGTGGCAAGAGCTTACGTTTACATGTGCCCATTTTGCAATGGGGAGAGTGTATGTAACACCAAAACGAGCGAATAGACCATGGTAGCGTGTGCGGCAACCAATTTTATGAGAAGGAGGGCCGCGTCAGCAGAGTGGCAAAAGCTTACGTTTACATGTGTCCGTTTTGCAACGGGGAGAGTTTAAGTAACACCAAAAAGGGGCAAATAGACCATAGAAGCGTATGCGGCCACCAATTTTATGTGAACGAGGCCGTGTCAGCGGAGAGACGCGGCGCCATGCCCACGCGTGCCCGGTGTGTCAAACTGTTGTGTGGTCATCCCATTCGTTCGGAGAGATTCACGTCAAGCATGACAGGCCCGCTGGGAAACCATGCCAGAAAACGAAATGGCACGTACCAGAACAGAAAGCGCATGAAAAACAATGAATCACGGGCTCTTGTTACCTTTGCTGTACGTGTAGCTCCTTGTGGCAAGCGTGTGAGGAATGGAAGCGGCACGCTTGCCGGCCCTGACAAACAGATGGCCGGGGCGTGTAGCTGCGAGAGTTGTGTTGGAAAGGCCTGCGGGAGGGTTTTGAATCCTTAAAAACAGATGGCTGGGGCGTGTAGCTGCGAGTGCTGCGCGAGGGTTTGGAGGGTTTGAGGGCGGGCAAATGACAGGCTTGAATGCTCTTAAAAACAGATGGCTGGGGCTTGTGGCTGCGAGAAGGGTTTGGAGGGTTTGAGGGCGGGCAAATGGCAGGCTTGAACGGTCTTAAAAACAGATGGCTGGTGCGTGTAGCTTCGAGAGTTGCCGTGGAAAGGCCTGCAGGAGGGTTTGGAGCGTGTAGCTGCCGTGAAAAGGCTTGCGGAAGGGTTTGGATGGTTTGGACGGAGGGTTTAGAGAGTTTGTGTGCGGGCAAACGGCAGGCTTGAACGCCCTTAAAAAGATAATTCTGGGGCCTGTGGCTGCGAGAGTTACCGTGGAAAGGCTTGCGGAAAGGTTTGGAGGGTGGGTTTGAGGGCGGGCAAACGGCAGGCTTGAACGCTCTTAAAGACTAAAGACAGATGGCTGGGGCGCTTGGCTGCGAGAGTTGCCAAGGAAAGGCTTGCGGGAGGGTGTGAGGGCGGGCAAACAGCAGGCGTGAATACCTTTAAAATTAAAGGAACGGGTAACCCCAAAAGTCAACTTCTTCCAATAATGGGCACCAAAGGTTGTAGCGGGGACGGGGAAGGAAGGAAAGACCAAGGAGGCGGTGAAACAGTTGTGTGTGACAAAGTGGTTTTCGATGTATGTATGTGTGTATGTACGTATGTATGTATGTACGTAGGAATGTATGTGTTTTTCTATGTATGAGTGCCACAAAGTGCCGCGGCGTTTCGCGCGATTAAAGCGGGCCCAAGCGCACCACCCAGTGCCATGAGTACCGCGCTTGCCACGTTAAATAAATGTGAATGTGAGATGGTACTACGCCAGATAGTGGTATAACCACGTTTAGACATGGTATATTATTTCTTGTGATTATATTACTACATTATATAAATAAATTAATTGTAATACTACATTATGTATTAATTTTTATTACATTTTTAAATATATAATAATATATTTTGATATTATTGATATTTACATATTATTCCTATATTTTGCCTCAAACCCTTAGTTGAATTGATGGTAATTCTTAATTACTAAAGCTATTTATATAGCCATTTTAATAAAAAAAATACTATTGGTATTAAAAATTAATTTTAATATATTATTCCTATATTTTTATGGTTTAAACCCTTAATTAACGGTAATTTTTAATTACTAATGTTATTTATATAGGAATTTAATATTAAAATTTTCCGTTAAATTTTAAGGAAAATTTAATTTATAACTAATACGAATACTTATATAATCCATAATATTTTTTAATCCTGATATGGATTTGTCGTTTTTACAATCAATAATTTTTTTAAATATATCCTGATACGAATTACATAAATAATTTTATAATTTATTACATGTTTTAAAAATATAGAATTAAAATACAATATCAAAACCTCAACATAAATAATTAATCTAATTTATATAAAAAAAACGATTACGACAATCCATCGATATATTTTGTAACTATTCTTAATTAGTACATCTATTTATTTTTAGTATTGCAAAAAAACTTTTTTTAGATCTTGTCCAGGGGGCATTATTAATAGTGGACCTATCATGACAATAGTGTAATGTTTTTTCTTAAAATTTATTTTTTTTTCAATATTAAAAATTAATTAGTTCTATTTACTTTTAGTACTGCTTAAAAATAACTAAAATAAATCCTTTTTAAAGTAGCCTTTATTTTTAATTTTTAAAATTTACGATTTTAGAAATCTGATCTAATTCCCAAAAAACTGATTTCCTTTATACATTTATTAAAAAAATAATAATAACTTTCTAAAACCTTTCTATAGAAAAATTGTCATCTATAGCGCATAACTCTTTGATCCTAGTAAAGCGAAATTTTGTTAAATCGGCCAATAACAAGAAAGTAGCTTCAGTTACCTTTTTCCAATTAATTGTTTAAATTTTTTTAATACCCATCGGATATTTTTAAAAATACTTATTTAATTTTTTTGATTTATATATCCCGAACCCCCTCCTCCACTTCCTCCGTCCGTCCACCTTCGCCTACCATCTCTCACATAACCAGACAAGTAAATATCTTTGAAAAGATCAGCGACTCACGAACTCATTACACCTGAAGAAGATCCCAGTGTGAAATTTCTTCCTGAACTAGAGATTGTGTTAACCAAGAAGAAATAGAATTAATGCGGGGCCCTTGGCCCAGAAAAAAAGGAAGTACCTGCAGTCGATACCACCCAAATACCGCTGCGTTATTAAAAAAATATATATCCAGATATTATTCAAACACTTAGCCGGCCAGAGCAGGGTCAACCCTGAAAGGAAAGAGGAAGAAAAAGTGGACACAGACGACTTCCGAAAGGCTTAAACAGTGCGCAGGGAGGGGTCAGCGAATGGACCTTAAGAAGCAACCAACGCGGCGAAACTGACCTGACCAAAACAGACGGCCCATCTGAAATCCGAGAAGGCATTACAGAAAGGCACGCAGGGAGAATTCCGTCCAACAAGAGATTCCAAACCAAGAAGAAGGAACACAAAACTCAGTTCCAGCGTACGCAGAGGTCTGCTGTTATCCCCGTGCCAGGGGGAGTCGAGTAAGCCCATGGGGAAGAGAACGGTTGTTCATTTGTCTGATTTCACTAGACAACCAAGAAAAGGTATAGCCACCAAACCGGCAAGCATGATCGCGCCTTGCCTGTTGTCATGAATGTCACAAATCGAGAAAAGGAATTTTTTTCCAAATGGTTAGCACGGCTTGACTTTTCCAAAAGGATTCCAAGGAAGACACAACAAATAGATTTCAATTTTTCAGATGTTATAAAAAACTAAGTTCCACACTCCATTTTTCCCGCACAAATAACTTCACACACACACACAATCTTAACACAGATCTTTGTCAAAAGACAATCTTTCAAATTCAATGCCTTCACACAGGCAACATACACTTTTCACATACAACAGGTTCACAGTCACAAAATTAAGACACAAAGCTTGGTTCACGTGTCGCGCCAGAACGCCGCAGTGGTTGGGTGATAGGCGTCATCGATTTTACGATTCACATGGCGGGCGTGGCACGTGCAAATATTCTGGCGTGGGAGGTGGGGCAGTCATGACACGGGGACACGGCCGCTGTTGGCCTGGCACTTGGAGACATCCGTCTTCATTTTTACATGGGGCTGGGTTGCCCCCGCTGTTGCCTTGGCACTTGGGCAACATTTCTGTCCATTGCTTGCTTTCCCCCACCATCTTTACGTTTCTTCAGCTGTTTGTGGAACGCGGGGGCATCTAGGGGATTTGATCCTTTGATAAAATTTTCAGCACTTTTTTTTGTGTTAGACAATAGCCGGCCCAAAGTCGAAAAATTGCAACCCTCTCTCAGGATATTGCATGTTAAAAGGTTTTGAATGTGATTATGCGGGCCACGCTACCAGATGGATGGCCACAGACGGCACGTGTCTTGCAATCAGAGAGAGTAAGAGAAAGGACACAGAGAGCCGGAAAAAGGCACGGCGATATTTAATTTGAGCATTGAAGCAGGAAAAAAAATTGTATAATTGTGATGTTAAAAAGTTGTTATGTAATTCGGTCTGTAGATTTCGTTATTAAGGGTATTCCGTGTTGATAGGGGATGGTATGATTTTTTCCCTTTTTTGATGGAAATTATTGAACCTGCAGAACACCAGGGGGATGTGTTTTTGTGTGACAACGACAATATGAAAGATTTTTTTGTATCTTTTAAATTTTTCTGTAGCAAAAATATATGAAAGAAAACGATCTTTTTTTGCAACTAACCCCGCCCAGGGCTTTTGTCTGAATGCTTTTTTGACCGTGCGTGCGAGAACCAAAGCGCTTCTGAACTTTGTTACGGCCAAAATGTACTGTGTAACAGGCATTGGACGGAACCGACAATTTATCACCAAAAATTTGGAAGTAAATGGGACCCAGGCGTGCTTGGCCAACCAGGCTATTTCTTTTTTTGTCAAACAGGATACACGCACATATATTCCCACAGAATTTTTTTCGACAAACTCTTGAGGCTGTGCACACAGCGGACCCATGACACGCGGAAGCTTTTGCAGATAACAAACTCCCTGATGTTTTGTCGAACTTCATTTTGTGGAAGCGGCTCCGGGTGCCGCACAACTAAATTTATGTCAGAAAGAATACGAAAAGTAATACCACAGTTTTTACCATAAAGAATCAATAAAATATACACCAAAAAAATCCATGTTTGCCGGTAAAAATAGCTCTGATAATCATTATGAGAAATTTTCCGAGTCGGTCGGGCCCAGAGCGGTCATGTGTCGCTCTGTTCCTAGGTTCCTTTTCTTTTTGGTTTGTTCCGAAATCAATTGCTACTTTTTTTTTCATATAAGGATGCAGGTAATTCAGCAAGAATTGGCAAGTAATAATGCTCTGCTCATCTTTTTATAGACTCAAAAGGCACATTGTTTTTTCCCCGCTATTTGGCATGAATGAAAGTGGAATGGCGTTGTTGTGTATTAGTATTTGCAAAATAGGTACGGAAGAAAAAACATAATTATACAAAAAGTAACAAGGAGAATTTTTTTGTTGTGAGTGAAATGTACAGAAGAGGATTTTACGTTTTTTTCCAGATACGAAAAAAATCATTGCAAATTTTATCACGGCTTTCCAAAATCTGCCCATTTGTTCCAAAACTTTTAAATAATTCAAAAAAAGAAAAATTCGCCACAAAATTAATTAAATTCTTTTTTGGATGAAGGCAATTTTTTTCATCCATGTAAACGGGAAAATTTTTTGTCAATGTGCGCACCTTGTCATCCTTGTAATGAAAAAACAAAGGTGTATTATGTGTGAAAATGCCTACGTTCCACAAAAAAATCATTCAAGTGGGAAAAACGGTTGGGCCAATTTTTTTCTGGGTAATTATTAATTTAATTAATTATTTTTATTGGTTTGTTTTCGCTTGTGTTTTCCGTCCGACTTCCGTTGGGTATTCGTTCGATGTTTTTTTTTCTTGTATTTCTTCTTTTCCATTGGGTATGCGCGTGAAAATTTCAGTCAAGATGGAATTCCCATGATATCATGTTATGGGTTGTATAACATTTTTGTATTTTATTTTGGTAATGCAACTGATCATGTACATCCCAGCATGCCAGTACAATTTTTTGGGAACCCCATTTAGGCCAGCAGCATGTCTTTGTTTTACTCAGATATCGATATTCAAAAGCAGAATTTCTTCACCAGTTTGTAAGCATGGGTGGTCGGAGGAGAGAACTGGGTTCCGTGATACATGTATATTCCTTTTTTTGTCAGAGTGGCTTTGGCTTCGAAGTATGGGTCACGATCGCGATGGTATGTCCAGAATATTTTTTTTAAAAAAAAAGAAAAAATCAAATCTGGTATCCTGTCATCCATTAAATCAAATTCTTGAATTTTTTAATTAGTAAAAAGGGAATAAACTAGAAAACCGTCATATATTGCACCAAAAAATGGAACCAAGGGATGATCACTTATACAAATAATGTTGTATGTTTTTCAGAATGAAGAAATTAGGAGGGGTCTAGGGTTATATTTAAATTTATAAAATAAATTATTAAAAAAAATAAAATATTATAATTTAATTATCTTTTTAATCGTCGTCTTGTCAGAACAAGTTTACCTGTATGGGTTATGCCTATTTATTATTTATATATATAATTCGATTTATATTATTAATTTAAATGAAATAAATAATTTTAAGATATTGAAAATCATGATCGCAATCAAATCAATAGAATTCCTTGTTTTTTTCAACAAAAAATGAGCTCATTTTTTTCCCCGCATTAAATAATATTATAATAGCGCAATATTTTTGGAAATAGTAATAAAAAAAATTATTCAAAAATTAAAAAAATATTTTTCACGAAATAATAATATTTCCTCTATGTGTAAAAGCATATGTGTATAAAATCCTCTGTGTGTAAAAGTCCCTGTGAGTAAAAAATATTTCTCTATAAAAATATTTTTGTGTCAAAATATTTATAAATAAATATTTTTATATAAGAAATTTGTATAATCTCTCTTTATATCCATATGGGTATAAAAATCTCTATGTATATCAGGATTTGTGTCTAAAAAAATTTATATAAAAATTTTATATATATATAAAAAATTACATGAAAAAAATATTAATTATTTATATCAAACATCTGTGTATAAAAAAATCTATATGTAAAAAAATCTATATGTAAAAAGATTTGTATATAAAAATTTATATGTATAAAAATAATTAAAATAATCGAGATATATAAAACCCAAAATTTAATTCCTTTCTCAGCTATATTTACATATATGTCTAATATCTAGTATGTAATTGTATATATATACCTTCGTTTTTCTATGTATGTGTATGTATTTGTGCTTTCCTTTTTATATTTTATTTGTGTATATGTGTATAATATCTTTGTTTATATATTTGTATATATTTTTTTATTATGTATTATTATAGGTTTTTTATATTTTATATTTAATTTTTATTATTTCTATTTAAAATTTAATATATATTTTTTTTTCCTACTAATTATTTATATAATCTTCAATAAAATTTTTAATTATAATATTTTAAATATTATTTAAAACTAAATAATATATTTTTCTTCATCTTGCCTTTTCTAAATATAAATATATTTATATATAAAACTATTTATATAAACATATTTCTTCATCAAAATATTTATATATAAATCATAATTTTTATCATCTACCTATAATATATTTATAATATATTAATTTATAATATATAATTTTCATACTAATAATAAACAAAATATTCCTATATATTCTCAAATCATCCATCATCTAATTAATATAATTATTTATATAACAAATAAAAAAAAACAATGTATTTTTTTTTTTTTAATAAATATAATATTTTAAATATATAAAAAATATCAAAATATAATATTAATTTTTAATTTAATTATTTATTTTTGTTTTTATTAATTTCAAATATTAAAAATATTATTGTTTTTAATATAATTAAATTAAAAAAATAAAACCATTTTATAATATTGCTAAATTTTTAATATCAATAAATTCAAAAGCTAATTAAATTTCGCAAAATAATTTTGTTTTTATGCTTGCAGCTAAACAAACAAACAAAAAGCTACAACTACCAAATACACTAATTACATTAGATTACATTACGCTACAACTGCAACTACCACTACATTGCACTGTACAATACTGCGCTATAACTACAACTACGCTACACTATACCACGCTACAACACACAACACTACAAGACACTACAATACACTACAAACTAATTACACCACACCACAAATACAACTGCAACTACACTAATTTACACTACATCACAACTACAACTTACAACTACAACGCCACTACAGCTACAACTACACCTACAACTACACCACACTACATCCAGCAGTTGTGGTGAGGTGACAACTGCAACCATTGCAATCACTCCAGAAAATACAACTCCAACCACCTGTCGGTCCATCAGTGGATTCGCTCTGCCGTCCGTGAGTCACAACAAGCAACCCTTCCTATAGGTTTCCTATTTTCTGCCTTCGCTGCTGCTTCTGCTGCTGCCTTGTTTTCAAGTCTTGCTTCCTTGAAATGCGAACTTGAAGGCTGGCACAAAAAATGTCATTGCTATCTGGGTTCTATGCTGGTGTAACTGCAAGGTTTTTATTTCATCCAATTTCTGGTTTTGCAACTCCGGCACTAGAAAACAAGCAAGGCTCAACGGATCCTTTGTTGGGATGGCCGCAACTTTGTTCACTAATTGACCTTGGTACCATCCGAAATACATCGATCGAAGAGTGCTAAACAACCAAAGAAGTAGTAAGCAAAAATCAAAGCACTATCCCAAGTTTCATAATCATTTCGTGTGGCAGAGCCTGCAAAGTTGTCCAAGTGGACCACGTCGTTTCCGTATTGTCCGTTCATATTTCTTATTTTGCTCCGAATGATGATGACCACGAGGAGTATCTCAACGAGTGAGCTTTCTGCTGCCTAAACTGCGAGGCTGTTTGCCCACTGTCCAAGACTTGCTCGAACATCATTTCGGGCGACAAAGTCCGTAGGAATGAGATAAGGGCTTGAATCTTACATGAGCCCCTTGTGGTGCCAAGGAGTGGGGTTGGACGGTTGGACCCTTGAAAAATAAAATTAGATTAAGGACCCCAACCTGGGGGAACCACAAGTTCAGTCAAATTTCGGATATGAAATCAAGGAACCTTAACATCAAATTCCCAAAACAACATCAAGGATTGTCAAAAAATAAAATCAACACCTCCACAAGGTTGCTAGTGGTCCCTTCGTGTTCCTGCACCATCCTCATGGAAAACAAAATGCAGCCCACAAACCCGAATGCAGTCACGTAAAACACTCTTGTGAAACAAATTATTTGAACAGTCTTGTAAATTTTTCCCTGTTTCCGTACCAGTGCGCTGTAGACACTGTGGAATGTGGAAGGGGGTGGAGTGCAAAGTGTGGAGTGTGAAGAAAGTGGAGTGTCAAGTGGGGAATGTAGTGTGTGGTGTGTGGAGTGGGGATTGTGGAGTGTGGAGTGTAAAGTGTGGGGTGGAAAGTGTGAAGTGTAGAGTGTGAAGTGTAGAGTGGGGAATGTAAAGTATGGAGTTTAAAGCGTAAAGTGTAGAGTGTAAAGTGTAAAGTGTGGAGTGTAAAATGTAAAGTGTGGAGTGTAAAGTGTAAAGTGGAGAGTCTGGAGTGTAAAGTGTAAAGTGTGAAGTGTGAAGTGTGGAGTGTAAAAGTGTAGAGCGTAGAGTGTGGAGTGCAGAGTGTAGAGTGTGGAGTGTAAAGTGTAGAGTCTGAAGTCTAAAGTGTAAAGTGTGGAGTGTAAAGTGTAGAGTGTGGAGTGTAAAGTGTAAAGTGTGGAGTGTCTAGTGTAATGTGTAGAGTGTGGTGTGTCAGTGTAGAGTGTCGGAAATGTTGCCCCTGCCACGTAAAATGATACGGTCCTATGCCTGCCGTGCGATTTGCACGTTGTCGCCGCTTGACGCAGCCCTGACAATGCAATTCGCGAAAACACACAACACGACACGTCTAAAGTGCTGCGCCTGCCACGCAAAATGAACATGGACACGTCCAAAGTGCTGCACATGCCACGAAAAATGAAAGTCATCTTCTGAAAACCTTGCAAAAGTGACAGGCGCACAAAACGACTTTCGACACCATTTGCAGACACGTGAAAATGTCACGAAAAGCCACGCCTGCCACGCAAAGCGATGGAATCTGTTTGGAAACCAACCCTTCGAAAAGCAAAGGTTTTGCAGCTTCCCCCACAGACACGGCGACGCCACGAGACGAGACATGTTGGAGCCTCGAAACGAGCATTTCGTGCGAGACGTCCTCAAATTTTTCCACTTTGTAGCTACAGAATCGATGTTTTCCAACGAGTTTTCTCATGAACGTCAAAATTTGCTACCTCAAAATCGATGTTTCGTTCCAGGCTTCCGTCAATTTTCATCACATGCCGCAAAATGCTACGGCTGCCACGGAATTTGCGCGTTGGCACCACTTGACGTTCTGCCACAGAAAACGGCTTTCGACACGTTAAGAAACATGTTGGAATGTCACAAAACGCAACGCTTGCCACGCGAAACGAGGCTACGCGACGTTTGAAACCTCCAAAAGTGACCGCTTTTGCAGAACTCGCAACAGGCGCACGGCCATACTGTCCTCACGTGGACCATTGCGGACGGTTGCGAACGGTTGCGGACGCAAACGCAACGTCCAGCGAACACACCCTCAACCCTCACACCCCTAGAGTGAAATGGGAACCCTTGCTACGCATTCAGGAAAATTCTACTTTGTTACAGATACTGCTGCATTTGTAGTTGTCAGCTAATCTTTACTTGGGACGACGACAGCTAATCGGGGTTTGGATTTCTTGACCTATGTTTGTGACGTCGGATAAGGCATATACATAGCATATTATTTCCTAAAAGTATTGCAACTGACACAGGCAAAAAATGAAATTCGCAGGGCCCCAACCTACTACCCATCCAGAAAATAGAATGGGTCCAATCCACCAATACCCCTCAACGGCACTTCCGAAAAATATTTTGGGCCCAAGCCCCATGATTTTATTTTGGAGCGCCCCACAGGGGCCTTACATGATTTAATTTGCTTCAAACATTCCTACGACTCGCTTCAGCTATTCATCGAATCATCGAATCCATGCTATCCGAACCTGCGGATGAAGCCAGGACGAAAACGCCAATCGTGCAGCTTTCCCTTGGCACTCCACACTTCAAACGATCGGAAAAAACTCGCACCGCAAACTTATGGATTGAAAGCACAAGGCTATTTCTATGTGCGGGGTCTGATCCAGAAATGGCTTGTAAATTCTAACACATACAGCAGTTGGATACTCCAAAGCCACTTAAGTCTTCTGGGTTCATTTGCACAGTGTGCTGCTCGTACCAGGGGGCCGGGCTCGTGCCGGGCACTTCTCATGGTGGAAGTTTTCGCAAAGGAAGGATTGCATGGAACATAGGCGCGCCAACTTGAACTGATCAATGACACGAAATGAAATCTTCACCAAATCTTGTCAAATGGTCAAACTAAACTAACAGATTGTAATAGTGATGATGCATGCAAGCTTTCCAAATTTAACGAACTCGTGGCCACTCTAAAATGAGCATAGGAATAGCAAACTGGTTTCAGCATCATTAAGCAACTCATTAAATGAGCAAAACAAAGCATCAAGCTAGCCTACAGCAACATCTTCTCAGGTCTAGACACTTCAATTTCGTACGCCAGCCATTTTTCCAAACATAGGGATTAAATTTGTTTGAAGTCTTTTGCCAGGGAACATAGGATCTAGAAATGATTACAATTTGGCTTGGATTTTCTCGAACTCTCATGCAAACCTGCTTGTTTGCTGGCCACTTGCATGCTTTCAGTATTTCAGGTTTCAGTTCGCTTCACTAAGGGATGTGTCTGAAGTTTGAAGGCATTCCATTGGCGTTTGATTTCGACACAGTACTTGACGATCACTTTTTTTGGCGGTCCGTTTTTGCCAGCCTTCATAGGTACATGCTGCTGCTACTGCGGCTGTGGTGTTTTAGTGGTGTACAACGTTGGTTGCGCCTTTCGTGGCCATCTGTTCCTGATCATAGTAGTGGTCATGGCTGTCACGGTCATGGGTGTCCATGCTGGCAATCCACTGTCTTGTTCAAGTTTGGCCATGGCTAGGCTTCACGATCTCCAAAACTAGTAATGCAGCGTTCTTTAGTTTCTTGCCACATTTACAAATTGCAACATTATTTCATGGTCGCTGTGAGAGACTTACATAGGCACCCAAGGTTCAACGCACAAGGAAAAGTCGTGTTTACAGATTTCTGACAGCTTTCAAAAGAGCAGCATTGTCGTATGTTGGTAGCACTAGCAGTACTAGCAGTATCTGCTTTAGTTTCTGATGTGGGACTTAATTCGGCGCCAGCTCCCTGCAGACCTTCTTGCCCTTCAAAGTTTTTCTTTGGGCTGGAGCTTGCAGCCTTTTTGAAAGGAACATCGATGCAAGAGAGGAGTCTGCAGCAAAGATCAAGCCAGACGTAACCTGTCCCCCCGGAAGAAAGGGAGATTCTGAAATTATGTCATAAGCATGTTCACGTTTTTCTTTGGGGGCAGCCTTCAAGTGTACATCCATCCGTCCTTTTGCTGCCTCTTGCTCTCACGCTGGGTCGGTTGAGCTCGAAGCTGTGCCACTGGCCATTTTGGACGGCATTCAAGAGTTGTTCTCATGGGCGCAGTGCGCGTTGGCGAAAGGTTCACAGTGGGTTCGATCTTGGCCTTGACAAACTCAAAACTAGACTTCCCCGACTTCCCCGAATTTCTGTCTTCCGTGAAGCGAGCCACCTGAACAAGGGTTTCAAATTCAAAACCTTGCTGATTAGAGCAAAGGTTTCTACACGATGCAAGCAAGAGTTTGAAGGCTCTGTCAGAACCATCGAGAAGCAGCTTGTAACACTCTGCAGCATTCCGATTAGAGGAGAACACATGTCCCTGCCATGACATGAAAATAAAGAAACAACAAGAAACATCCATCAAACATCCGCCTCTGCACCCTTCAGACCTATGTGGTACCAGGTTACCAGCGGACCTGGTTCGGGCCGTACCTGGAGCCAGCCGAAATATGTCGAAGTTGTGTAGAGATTGTAGCCGTTGGGAAAAAGAGCAAGTTCTAAAGGCCACCCATGGCCAGTTCTACTTTCCGTAGCATGGCCCCAGGCGACAAGAAGATTGGCTCGCTACATGAAAGAGCATTCCAACACCAGTGTTGAAAATCAGAGTAATTCGAGCAGGGTGCTGTCAGAAGCGGAGATGCAAACCACGTTCCAAAACCTAAGATCGTTATCTTCCAAGGATGACAGAAAAGAACGCATAATATGCATTGCTAGAAGTTGCCTGGCAACACTTCCAATATCGATTCCTTCAAGAGTACAGCTGATGCAGGATTTCCTCAACAATATCATATGTTATCCACTCTTTCACCAGAAAAATAAAGCGATGTATCTGACTACTTGCTGCAAGAAAAGTGAATCAAACTATTTCTACAGAATAGGACATCTGCTTGGTCCAACCTGGTGGGACATCTGTCTTGGATCAGAGTACACCATTGAAATGCCGAAGGTGCGGTCCAAAATTCTCTTACTCGTTTTTCAATGTAGTGACAATTTGTAGACATCGTATGACCCGCCTAACAGCGATCGGAAATTCGGAATTGTCTTGGCCATAAAAATTACTCCGCTTCTGGCATAGGCTTGACACACGCATGGAAAGCTCTGCGAATTTTCGAGGCTTTCCATGCCCGAGTTGGTTTTTGAAACATTTTTGAAACACTCCTTCCGAAACCCAAACCAATTTGCTAAATCCTTCTCGTACAACTAGAAATGTCATGAAACTGAACTGTTTATTTATGTTCTTGGCAGGTAAAGTGGGTAAAAAACGCATAAATCTTGCAAAACATGCGTACAGTAAATGGTTTTGAAACTCTGGACGCGCGCACACACACACACACGTGCACGCAGGTAAGTGTTCCTCATAAAAAGGTTGAAACCCTGGATGCTGATGCAGCGCGCTTACCACAGAATGCTTGGAATTCAAATGGAATGACTGGGCCTGGGTCCAACACAAAACCAAACGACCAGGCAAATGGGTGAGGATTCCAGCTAGATTGAAAAGAATCGCCTGTGCATGGCTCAACAATCTTTCACATCAACTTTCGACAATTGTTCCCACAGATATTGCGATGGATTCTATCCAAGGTTGCTGCTGATGCGGTTGAGCCATCACCTAAGACATGGCTGTCAGCCAAGCAGCCCTTGCCTCTTCAGAGTCACACCAAGTGATGGAAATAGGAACTATCTGGAAGTATCTGGAGCTTGTGCAAACGCAAACTTCATGGCTCTGATCAGAGGACACGGTGGGGACACCGGAG
>Ga0126342_10006804_pt1 | contig 20339 bp, 10 predicted proteins | sample Cyp1metagenome_FD_92528 | JGI IMG/M metagenome (GOLD analysis project Ga0126342, IMG submission 92528) | Coral microbial communities from Lord Howe Island, Old Settlement Bay, Australia - Cyphastrea 1 metagenome | ecosystem: Host-associated > Invertebrates > Cnidaria > Coral ...
CTCCGTGTTTCGTTGTGGATATCATGTTTTCTTTTCAAAGATATTATTTGTCATGTTGTGGATTTTGACTCATCTTTCGTGGTTAGAGTTTCAGACTCAATATCGTGGATATGACCCCTCCTCGGCGAAAACGGATGGATTGAGATGGCCATTGGATAATTCCAAGAGTCTGGTAGTAAGGACGTGTCATCAAACATTGCTGGGAAATCTATGAATGACTGGTTGGTGGTTTGGAACATTTGGATTATTTTGTCCATATGATTAATCATTGGGAATTTCATAATCCGAACTGACTTTCATATTTTTCAGAGGGTAGGTATACCACCAACCAGATGAGCATGTAAATGGAACATGCATCTACAAAAAGGGAATTTTCCATTGCCATGTTTGATTACGAGAGGGTGTATAAGACTATACCTACATCTTCCCCAGCGTGCATAATTTCTGCCTTTTGAGGGAATTCTGCCTTTTGTGGTTAAAAGGCAACTTTACCCGACCACGAGCGACTTCTGCGATTTCAAGTAAGTAGGGCCACCTTTTTAATGGTGGCAGAAATCTCTCAATGATTTCTAGGCTAAATATGCCAATCCAAAGATAAGGCAATCTTTTCGCCCAATTCCCTCAGATCTATGGGTGAAACTGGGTTTACTTGTTTGAAAGGCCAAGCTGCAAAGCAACCGTTTGACAACAACACAGGGCAGTAGCACAGCCCACACTTTTTTACCTGGAATGTATATATCCTTAGTTTCCTATATCTTTGATTTTGGGCTGTGGCCCATGCAGGGCATTAGGCCGAGGCATGGTAATTTGGATCTTTCTTGCAAGAATGGGAAAAGTAGTTGGAATGCCTTTGAATTGGGTTTTTGCTGGAATTAATGTCTTTTTCTGGAAGTTTGTAACCCTCAAAAGAAAAAAACGGAGCGGGCGACTTTTCCCGGCCAAACGGCGACTTTTCGCGACCGAAAGGCGACTGTACCCGAACAACGTTTTTGATGCAAAATTTCCCATTGGGGTAGGAGCATATTCCAGTTGAAGCCCATCCAAGGCCAAATTCAAACATGTTCACGCCATGGCAAACTCTTGCAGTTGCAACAAGTCGGTGTGTGACAGCAGAGGATAGGAACATGAAATAGTTGGGGTAAAACAAAAACTCTACTGGGATAGCTTGGCTAAACCAAAAAAATCATTGGGATAATTTGCACAAGCAAATAAATTTGTTGGGATAGTTATTGGTTTAACTTAAACCAAGAAATGTGGTGGGATAGTTTGGGCAAAAGCAACACATATCAATGAAACACTATGAATCCATGTAATTATTAAGGTAATTTGGGTAAATCAATACATGTCGGAGTAATTTGGTTAGGGTAGTTTTGGTTTCATGATTTCCACACGGGCTATTCGGAAAAAATCGAGCTGTTTTGTTTGTTTTGCCTTTTAGTAAAAGAGCAAAAAAAAACGCATACCTGGAAGATCCAGGCATAAGTATATCCATATACTCCATGTATGGTATATTTACCCACATTTGGGTGATTTTTAGGGCAAATGTTGGTAAATATGCCATACATGGAGCATATGGGTATATGTAATAGTACATAAATACAGTATGTAGTCTCTGGCCGAAGAAAATCATTGTTATTTCTCCGTTCGGCACTGAAACACCCTCCAGGATAATCATGCTGGATGTCTATGGGATGAAGTCACATATATTTGGGACCATGGAATGGGGTGTTTAATAGTCAAACATAGCACTGTGAAATGATTTTTGCTGGGTACCCCATGGTACATTGATGGTGAGTTTGTGTGAGTTTTGGATCCCCAAATCCACTGGTTTATCATCATGTTCCCGTGCTGAACATTGCCAAACATTAGGCCTGACTGGATTCGGGAAAAAAAGATCCGGGTAAATTATAATATTTCACTAACCTGAATTAAGGCCATTTGGGGATGATTTCCCTTACTAACCATTATTCCCAGTGAGGTCGCAGTGAGGTCGTTATAATTTACCCAGAAAGATGTACACATTAGAAACAACTCCACTCCGATCCCCCGTGGCGATGGGACATCCCGAACGTTGTAATGGGACAATCTGTAACTGGCATCAACTTTTCCAGCGAGCCATGTTTGGACGAAGCACACCGTCCAAGGTGTGAATTTCTGGTACGACTTGCCACCAGCCACTTGTTTGAGCCGCTGGCTGATTAGGGATGTGGAAGATTGAAGATTGAGAGCTGTCAAAAGAGGGCTGCAATAGGCATATGGAGGTTTCCATAGCCATGGGGGTCCCCAATAGCTAGGATGGTTTATTTCATGGAAAATCCCCATCTAAAATGGATGATATCTGGGGGTACCCCAATGACTTCGGAAACCTCCGTATATCCCTCAGGCAGCAGCGCTGTACCCAATGGGATGAAATGGGATGATTCCTTATTTGGATACGTAGCTAGCATAGATATAAATGGCCTGGCATTATGACGTTGAACATGTTCGAACCATTGAAGCCGGTCTCACTGTCTGCATTGGTACAGTGTACCCTCTCGAATACATACATAGATTCAAAAGAAAACCAAATGAAAGCAGCAGTGAAATGGGACATTTCCGGACTTTTACTATGAAAATCACACTTTAAAGGTTTCCACCTTGACCTTGTAAATATATTTTGTTCAAGTGGGAAAAGCCATGGAGGGAACAATGTGTGCATGGATCATTTTTTCCCACAATACAACAACATCCACGAGCGCTAATCATGATCCGTGTTCAAAATAAATCACTACAAAAATTGGATGGCTCAACAAAGACAAAATCCATTGTCCAATGGTACCCCATTCGCGTCTGAATTTCCATAATTTTGCCGACTGATATATCCGAATTCTTGCTGGGCTCACACCTAGATTTTGAGGTAAAAACCCGTTGGACTTTAGTGATTTTTTCCCACAGAAGGCAGCCTTCCTCGCCCGTCGAAAGGACCGTAATCACACGCCCTCCCCCCGCAATATTCGCGTGAAGCCCCTGGTTTTGTGCATGTTGGAGAATAGGCTTAAAATAATCCCATATACTCCATGTATGGTATATTTACCTACATTTGGGTGATTTTTAGGGCAAATGTTGGTAAATATGCCATACATGGAGCATATGGGAATGTGGGATCTTTTTGTCTGGCCTTGCAACAGACCCGCATTTGCTTCAAATGCTTTAATGCAAATCGTCAGAAATCATGAAGCAGAATTATGCAACAATTGGAAAACACATCAAAATGATGTACACCCTACGGATCCAAGTGCTACTTCAGTATTCAGGGTAGGTTTTTTTTAGTCTCTTCTCAGGAAGTTTCGAGATCCATATGGGACTGTATGAGGGTTCCCTTATAAGGTGCCATGTGCAAGTTGGTTTATGTTCAACTAAAGCATGGATCGATTCCACCATAACTCGGGAAGATTTCACCCCAAGTTTGCCATGGAAGCCATCACCATTTTTAATAGGTAAAAACCATCAATTTCTATGGGTTATCTATACCATGGCTATGTAACAAATAACCAGAGGTTATATAAACCCCCAGTCTTGCTGATGAAATCCACCAAAAATGACTGCGACTAGCATCAATCTGGAACACTTTAACCGATGATTTAACCGTTGATATTTCCGGCTTTGATCTACCCGGCCTGGTTATGACTGTTACAGTTCGCCATGGTGAATCGATGACCCTAATCGAAATAGTGGATTTTCCCATGAAGAATGGTGATGGCTTCCATGGCGAACCGTTAAATAACCAGATGATAAACTAACATAACTATGGACAATCACCATTGTTCATGGAAAATCACCATTTTTCATGGGAAAATAACTATGCAAACTGTTAGTCACCACTTCTGTCAGGAACTGGGGCACCACCCAGCCAGCCCCTAAGGAGCTGAAATCCTACGCTTCGCTGCTGCTGACCCTGGAGATCCTCTCACGGCAACGCGCCATGTCCCAGCTTCCTCAGGACGGACGCAAGGTGCTACGAAGGGGGAAGGGGGAAGGAGCCCTTACCATCTGGTTATTTGTTACATAGCCATGGTATAGATAACCCATAGAAATAGATGGTTTTTACCGTTCTTAAAAATGGTGATGGCTTCCATGGCAAACTGTTAGTCATAACCAGATGGTAACGAGAAAATACTTCAAAACGATCATCGAACATCGATAATTTGGGGAATGGAAAGTGGTGGGTTGTGTTTTGTTTTGTAAATTAGTACATGAGATACATGGGAGAGCAATTAATTACTCTACCCCGCGCCTATTTGTTGAGTCTTCCAGGATCCCGTCCAGACTCTTGACTTTTCCAATGTTCTTGACCTTTCCATCGTTCTGCAGTTATTTTCTCTATAGTCAAAAAGGATGGAAAGATCAAGAGATGGTACTATGGTACTATGGTACTATTGTACCAGGAAACATGTTATCTTTCCAGGATGTTACTATGGATAGTTGCGAAATCCTGCATCACCAACCGGATGGTTGAAACAACTTGTCACCACTGGATGTCACTGGATCCACCGATGGATCTACCGAGATCCGGCGAGGATCGCATTTCGCAGCTTCTGAGTGAAGCGAGTGAAGCGGGTTTCGCGGCGAAAGACACGGAGGATTTGGAGTTTGAAGTCGTGGACTGAGACCATTGACCTATCACTGGGAATATACCCGGCCTGGTAAACGGGCGTGGCTAACATAACGAACTGGAAAGATCCACCATTTTTAGTTGGTAAATCCACTAACAGAACTATGGAAAATCAACATTACCTATCATTGGGAATACCATCTGGTTATTTAACATTTCGCCATGGAAAGATCCACCATTTTTAAGAACGGTAAACCATAGGTAAACCATCTATTTCTATGGGCCATCTATACCATGGCTATGTTAAATAACCAGATGGTATACGTCATAATTGTAGATTGCTATATTTGATATGCATAATGTACGTATATTGAAATAATATATGCATGACTGGAAGTTAGAATGCCGCTTTGGTGGAAAGATGTGGATTTCAAGAAAAGACACGCGCACCGCGTGAAAAATCAGGGAGGCATTCTAACCTTATTTATTGTATAATATGTGATATACTAATCATACTAATACTAATCATACTGATACTATACTGGTACTATACTATACTACATATACTACAATATAATGCACTATAATAATGAATTATAAATATTAAGGATTTGATCTTGGGGGGTGGAGAGGGGCGGGTTGAGATGTATGATATATGAATAAACTGGAAAAAAATGAGGCAACCCCATTTTCAGACAAACCACTATCAGTTGTGGTGGGGTGTACATTTCATTATATCCCGATTAATCCCCATCAATCCCCATTGACTGATCATAAACATCCAGAAAATCACAGTGATCATATGAACTAAACCGACATCTCTACGGCAATTTCTTGCCCACTCCCAAGTTTGAAACTGTTTTCAAAAAAATGGGGAACATTAAACAAGAAAAGAAATACCCAAGAGGTCCTGTAGTTGTTAATTAAGATTAAGGTAGGTTATCCATAAATTATTTAAGCAAGGTTGCTTAAATTAAGCAAGGTTAACGTTAATCAGTTATTTGTTGTGTTTTTTGTACAAGGTGAAATATGTTTTCCTTTATTTTTTCCAACTCCTGGGTAGTACAGGAACTCCTGGGTAATACAGGAATAACACAGGAAAACATATGAAACCACAACAGTTGTGGGCATGGAAGAGAAATAGTACAGGAATAAGCCGCCTTATTCGGGTTCATTGCAAATCGGAATTAAGGCTGGAATAAGGTTTGGGTATTTTGCCGTTTTTTGTTGTATGCCATCACGCTTTATTCCTGTCTTATTATTTCCTTTTGGCTGAAATCCGCGGTTTTTGGGTGGGGGGGGGCACCTGGGGGGTATGTTTGAAATCTATGAATGTCATGTAATATAATATATAGAATAGTATTGCGTGTATATCTGATCTTTGGTGAATACGTTTGAGCGATGGCTTTTATTTTGTTAAATGGAGAGTAGTATTGGAGCGTACTAGGTTTGCCGAAAACATCCTGTCAGAGACTGTCAAACGAGGGTGTGTCACACCCCTGTCAAACGAGGTAGGCATCTCATGTAAAGCATTTTGCTGGTTGGTGGTTTGGAACATTTGGATTATTTGTCCATTAATATTGTGAATCTCATCATCCCAACTGACGAAGTCATATTTTTCAGAGGGGCAGGTTGAAACCACCAACTATTGATATCATTAATGGATAGTGATTTTCTGGATATGTTCTGATTAAATAGTGATATCCATAAGCACTATCCATTAATCACTATCCATTACTATAATATTGATATCACCATCTATATAATAATGAAGTTACTTCAGCTACTTCATGTCATGAAGTTTTCATGTCAAATCGACACAATTCAATCCCAGCTTTTGGGGGGCCAACACGGACCACAAATCTGGCTGCGAGCAGTATTTTTTTTAGCAGGTTTTAGTGCCTGGCAAACATATGGGTGTCTATGTAGCAAACATGTTATGATTTACCATCAGGTAAGGGCGTAACCACAAAAGGTGTATGTTTTTTTGGACTGTTTGATTTTGCAAAGCAAGAATTGTTTGTTCGTTACGAAGAGCGTTTTTTTGTTGCTGAAATTCAGATCATTTGGATCAACATCATGTTTAAAGATTGTTGGGTCAACATTGGTGAACGGTAGGTTTTAATGACTTTATGTTCAGCCATTTGGATGCAGGAATCCAAAGTCCATTCACTTATAGGGATTCTCTCAGTTAAGCCATTCTCTAGCCAAAGAAGCACTGTTCGAAAGCCCTTTTGGTTGATATAGTTCATACTAGTTCGTGGATGTTGGTGGATTATACTCGCCACTCCATGGGGAAGATCAGAATCCATGGGGAATCCCGTTCTCAACGAGCCATGATTTTGCTTCATGACACACGTCTTTCCCAGCGAGACCTGTGTGGTTTCGCTGCGCAAAAGAAGTGTGGCAGCAGCTGTGAGAGGCTGAGCATCTGAGTTTCCATGGGAATTTCCCAGGGGGACAACGATAAGGCATCAACTTTTGGACACACTCATGATCTCATGATGTGGCACCAAATATGACTAACCACGACAACATGGGATTGTACATTTGAACTTCCACTTTCTGTGTCAAAGGAGTTGGATACAGATTTTCTTGGCCAGGTCGTGATGATGTTTGTTCGCATGGGTTCGCCGTTGCTTCACAAAGAGGTCACTATTCAATGGAAATCCATGGAAATCCACCATCATTTAAAACCCATTTAAGTAGATTATGTCTCCATTCAGCATGGCTTTAGTTGAACTTTGATTGGAAATCAATGTGCATCCGCAGGTGGCATTGGTTTCAGGCACAAGGCCGCGCATCGCTTCCAGACATCCCAAGATGTCCATCTTGGTCAATCTTCACCGAGAATTTTGGTCAACACTTGGGGCCAACCAGGAAAGAAAGAGAGACATCTCGGGACATATCCATAGATATTCGTACATCTCCCAGATTAATCTTTGGGCTTCACGTGAAGCCGTTTTTTTGGCCGTTTCGAAACTAGACCGTGCCCGTTGAAACCATGGCTGCGCGGGACCGTGAAGCCCTCGCTGAGGCAGGTGTCCCGACAGTTCTACTGGTGTCCAACCCCGAAAAATGGGATTTCCAATGAGACTTCTACCAGTATGGTATTAGATTTCTATAGATTTGATATTATCTGGAAAATTTCTTGCAACCGCCCTCTTGCCTCCTAATCGTAATTCGAGTTTATATATACCCTCTGGTTATTTGTTACATAGCCATGGAAAACCACCATTTTTAATAGGTAAACCTCTACAATATTGACTCTATAAATGGGCCATCTATACCATGGCTATGTTAGTCATAACCAGAGGGTATATATATATATATATTATAACGGTTGCCAACCCAGAAAATTTTGTCCCCAAAGTTAAACTGGATTTGATCCACGCAAAAAGGACATTCGGACATACATAGGGACCGTTTGTTTGTTCCAGAAACATAGGTACAAAATACAAATGAGATCAATTGAGAGTAACATATACATGTCCATGGGTAATTAACCCAATACCTAGTGCTTTCTAAAATCATGTTCTTAGTAGTATAGACTTGTTCATTGTTGTTTTTTGAGTGTCTTGGTACATCCATGGTGGTACTGACCATGTGGTACCTGTGCCAAGATGGAAAACATGTAACAAGCACGCTCAATAAGTCCAATGCACTTGATAATTTTGACCTTGCAAAACGATGCAAACACACAAAAAAAACACAGATGCATGTATTCATGCAATTTCATGCACAAGTGTTTTGTTTGATCCATGTGCAAACCTCCAAGGATTCCAACCCCCTCCCTTTGTTGGCCATGCGTCAGGGTTTGCTTGGGGAAGAGAAGAAAGCGGCATCAATGGAAGAATTACATCGTCAAGCAACCCAAGTGCCTTGTTGATGAGGATGTTGTGCAGAGGAAAAATCGTGAAATACATACGGTGATGTTAAGATATTTTGTTTCAGCGGAATTTGTGTACGTGTTGTACTGCCTTGTTGTACTGCCTTGTTGTATACTGCCTTGTTGTACTGCCTTTAGGGCATTTCTGTCATGGGGCTTCATGACAGCTGGTGACCAAGAATTCTCAGGATAATTTGCCTTGTTTACATCTATATCTGTTTGAAACTGTGCATTTTGAATCATTTTGATATATTACCGTGTCAGTTTTTTAATGCCTTCTATGGGAATTGGTGCGGTTTAATTTTATGGGCAGGATTCGACCCACCCATCGTCAACAGAAATGGGATATCTGAATTTGAATGCCGGAGGCTTTGGGACTGTAGGGATTGGTAAATGTCCCATGTGTTGGGTGTTTTTTTCGCATCTCTTGAGTCCATGGTTGGTGGAAAATAGACCTCCAGGTGATGGGACTAAAGATGGGCGGATGCCCTGAATCTAATCGCCCAAAAATGCCCCATCCATGCCACCATAAATGGCACCCTAAAATGAAGAGATTCCGTAGTACCCTCTGGTTATTTAACATAGCCATGGTATAGATGGCCCATTTATAGATGCTTTACCTCTTAAAAATGATGATTTTCCATAGTTATGTTAAATAACCAGATGGTAAAGTTACTAAACTATGCGAGATTCTCGGGGGCCCCATGTGATGGGTTCCGGGATGTAAACTCTTGGGGCTGTTCCCCTCAGGTTCTTTGTGGCATCGCATGTGTGACAGCCCCTTGGACAACGAGCTCCCGGCCCTGAGTCGATGGGATTTTTACGACTTGATTTCAGTGATACCCATGTGGGGTCATGGTCTATGGTTTATGGCCATCCCACTCTTCGAAATTCTAAAAAAATGAATACTACATAATTATTACATATTATTACTTAATATATACATATCATATCCCTATGAAAATGGATTGATGACCACCCTCAACATGGGTATACGATATCCAACTTTTGACCGTGGCACAGGACAAAACCAAACCCCAAACCCGACTGCACTGAGCGAACTGAAATCTAATCGTGATGGTTTAGAATATTTATATATAGTGTTCCCCAGTGAAAGACATTAAAAGCCTATTTGTTGGATCTCCCCCCATTTGGACCAAAATGACATTTTATTAGCAGATTACGGTGCCACGACTATTTGACGGGGTACCCCAGGATTGGTAAACCAAAGTCTATTTAATCCTGGGTTGACACTATTGTATTCCACAATGGGAAGCAATAAGGACCAACAATTTTGTCCATTTTGATTCATTTTACGCAGTGGTGCCCCAAAGGTAGCAGGTTGATTCACAACTAATAGAACTATAATTAGGGTTTATGGATGTTTATGGTAGATATATTATAGCTATAAGTGGGCTTATAAACCGACAATCATAACTCAGGGGGTCACCAAATTGTGATGTGAGGACCAGACATGATTCATGATTCGGGATTGCATCCTCGATTCCATCAAACAACTTATCTCAGGTGCTGTCAACTTGTGCACTCACAGTGCTGGTGCCCGAACTGCTTACCTCTGGTCTTCTAGCGTATACGATCGGGCCACTTGGTGTCATTGACCCGAGTGACCCGCGGGACGATGGAGTTCGGATGGGGGGCAACTCCAACTGGATTTCCGGCTGAGCTCTGGGAAAACACCTGAAATTTCTGAAAACTTCCTGAGCTGCTGCTGAAAACACCTGCGCAAGGCTCATGAAATGATGGTTTTTTCATGGTCATTCCCAGAAACCTGAGTTCGTGGGGACCAACCAGTGGCATTCTCCATGGGTGAGATGAGAAGTCGTGCTTTATCATCATGTAAAATCTATACCCTCTGGTAATTTGTTTAACATAGCTATTGAACATGGCCCAGTCGAAATAGTGGATTTTCCCATTAATAGCATGGTGGATCTTTCCAGTTCGTTCTGTTACAGCCCGCTATAGCCATTTCGGGTTTTCTAAAACGACCGTTCCGGTGACGTCACGGGAGTCGGGAGTGACTGGGCCCTGCCAGGCTGAGACATGCCATTGACGCAGATCACATTGCAGCCATCGACAATATTGCCAAGAGGCCTGACTCGCGGAGAGCGCAAAACGCCCCAGCGGCTAACATAACACGCCCGTCTTTAAGAGGTCGTCTGACCAAAGGTTAAGGATCGGATGGCTGAGGTATGGGATGGGGTATGGTAATATATCGTGATACATGGTGAATATAGAGCAATTTCGTGATTCTGTGCTACATGGCCAATCTTATTGTGTGGAGAATCTGGCAGATTCAACAAACCTGGGAATCCAAGCAACCCAAATGGGATGGAGTCGACACTGGCTGACCGCACGATGAGGGGGCAGTATGGGAAACCATCGCAAAAAGGTTTATTATTGATGATGTTGTTTTTTGTTTAGATTGAGTTATACTCTGTTATACTACTTGGTCTATTTGTCTCTGTTTGAATGATTCGAAATGTCCCTACACAGCTGTAGAGGACTGAAAATTTGCGGACCAACTCACCATGTGTGGATTGGTAACATGGCCAGTTTTTCCTCTACATTCCACACGAGGCTGTTGTTCACCAGTGCATCCCACTTTGGGTAAATCTAAATAGAAAAAACGGTGCAGATGTCATGGATGCTTTGTGATTCAGTATTAACATGAGTTAAGATCTATTAACATCTGTCAACATCTATGTCAACATGTGTTTTAACATTTGTTTAACCTATTCTATTTTAACTTTTTTTTAAATCTATATAATTAACATCCATTGACATGTAAGTAAGATTTCAAGACATCTCATGCTCGTTACGGCGCTGCGGGGCCATGCCGCGGGGAGGTTGACCACCTTGCAGAAACGCTCGGCCATGGCGGGATTCTTCTTTGCTCTGGGCCATTCCACGGTGGTGCTCCTCATGTCACCGGGCGGCTGGCTGGGGCGGCTTGGGTGGCTTGGGCCATGGCATGTGAGCACTGTTTTTTGCAATGGAAATAAAGGAATATCAATGAATATCAATGAGATGACATATCAATGGTATAAGTATAACAATGGAATATCAATGATATATATGATGTTTGGTTGAATTACGGTTTCTTTGGCCTTGGTGATGGTCTTGTTATTTTTTTCCTGTAAGATCCTGGATACGTACCATATAAACGAGGTCTATTTACATCTGTTTACCAGCTATTTTGATGTGAAAAGCATGGCCCAAGGTTTTGACCCATCGTTTTTTTTTTCGGAGATCAATCTATTCAGTTTCAGCCTTGAAAGCGGCTCTGTGATGCTAGGGTCTAGCCTTGTGTATCAAAGTGGTCCATCAAATATAATACTGGTTGGTGGTTTCAATCATTTTTTATTTTCCATAATATTAGGGATAATCCTTCCCATTGACTAATTTTTTCAAGATGGTTAAAACCACCAACCAGAACAATATATATATACCAAATCATATTGGGGTGAATCTTTTGGGCCCATTTTCCATGTGAAATTTGCAGATATGGTTGGCTTCATATTTGCGGGAGAAAATAGGGCAAACCAACCTGGTTACCTGGAACCCACTGGTTCGAGCTACAAAAACCAGAAAAACCATTCCTGGAACTGGCTGAGAAATCCAATGGTGGCCCCCAAAGCCCTCCAACAACTTGTTTTGCATGGTAAATCGGCCCTATGTAAGTTGCTGGGGTGAGTCTGAGTAGATTTCCGTGCATTATGATGTCTTGTTTTGAGAAAAGCCATAGTTTGAGGAATGGATTAAGAGACCCACTGCCAGGAATTCAACAGCCCAGTTTCGCATCAAAATAGTTGCAAGAAGGGCCCCCGCAGCTGTCTTGTTTGGTTATATACATATATAATTTAATATATTTATATTAGATATCCACTAAAGATCTAATCGTTCTACTGGTTACCAACAGCATTGACAGGAATAGCATTTTTCAGCGGCACATCCCGGCACCAAGGTGTATCTTTATTGCGATTGGACGTGAGAATGCGTGGCAACATTTGAAGCTCCTAGGGTGTTTCAAGCAGGCACTTTTTCCCCAAAGTTGGTTGTCCAGATTTGGGGCATACCCCTCCTATATTTAGACGTTTTCATATGGGAAAGATGATGATAAACCATCGGAGTCTGGGGTACCCTATTTCTGGACAAACACACTTGAGGATTGAAGTGTTTGTGTTCCCGTGAAGATGCTGCTGTGTTTTCTTTGCTCCTCGGATATACGACAATCCCCACAGAAGACAATCCCAAAAGGAACAGAACTCCCAAGGGGAGGTTCCAGACCGTCCGGTGAATTGAAATCTGCAGGTACCAATCACATCAGTCCTTGATGTTTTGCCAGTTGCATATACGACAACAAGATCATTCATCACCTAAGCAAGTGGTTTCTATTCTTGAATATACCCTGTTTTTTTTCCCGCAAACACCCCAAAACGATAGATTTGGTGCCATCCAACTCTTACATATTACAATGAACGGTTCCCAATGTCTATTTTTTTCTGAGGGGGTGATACTGAATTTATGGAACTTGCATAAACCCACTGGGCCAATGCCAAGGACCATGAAGGCGGCTGGCGGCATTGTCGCTGGCGGTTTCTCCGGTTGCAGCTTGGCCTGGCGGAAGTTTTCGCTGATCTCCCAGGTGTTCGTTGTGTTGTTCCAACTCAGTACCCTCCGGTCCCTCTGGTAAGGTAGCCATGGAATGTTTTACCTATTTATATGATCTACCAGCAAAAAATGCTGATGTTTTCCACAATGTTGAACAGACAAATTAGAACCACAAGGGTGGATTCTTTGTCATTTGACCTCTTTATTTGGGGAGCAGGCCTGGTTTTGGGCTTTGGAGATGGGGTAATTCAAAACCAATTCGAAGCATGTGTGTATTTATTAATGTTGAATGTTTGATAGCCTATGTTCAATACATTTACTGCACAGCCAATGCAAGGTGCCACTTCCATGTGCACGCAAGCTGCCAAGTTAGAAAGCTGATTGGTAAGCCAATCAGCGTACTTTTCACAAATGTTCGGAGTATCATGCAGAACCTGGTGCTCATTGCGGGTATTTGGCACAGCGCCTCAAGCAAACTTGAAAGGTATTTAAGAGATTCAATGGAAGGCCTTGTCATTCTTATCATGTCCCAACATATCACAAGGCTCGGAGTCCCAAGATATCCCACCAATCCGAGCCCTTTTTTTTCAAAAGGCGTAGCCGGCAAGAGTTGTTTGATAAAAGTTGGTACAGAGGTATGTTTCTTGTAATCATTTGAGGCTCAAAGTAGAAGCAAAATTGACAGTTTCATTATAATCCCATGGAATCCCATGGTATTTATCACCGATAGTAACTATGGAAAATCACCATTTTTAATGGAAAGCTCACTATTTCTATGGTCATTTTCAATAGCTATGTTAAATTACCAGAGGGTACATGACAGTTTCATGATTTGAATTTGACCCAAAAAAAGCCCTGGTGGAATGTATTGGACTGGTTCGAAAAAATGTCCCATGCTGTTGAGTTCATATTATGTGAATGGCAACATGTTATATCGTTATACAGTGTATATAATAAAAATAATAATAATAATAAGAATAACAATAATAATAATAATATATTTATATATATATATATGTATACATACATATACACACATATATGTATATACAATTATATACACATTATGTGGTTTCACTTTTGTTTCTATAGGCAACATGTTCATTTTCCATGGGGCTGGGAATCCAGGAATGGGCTGTAAGGGCCGTCGCGCTGAGGCTTTCTTCTCATCGTGGGAGCCGGCGCGCTCAGCGGGCGTCGTTATGCACCCTTAACCAACAACCACGATTTGAAGGTTATTTCCGCTTATGAACAGAATGGCTAAATAGAACACCCTTTGATCATTAATGCATTGCTTTGGACAATCTACAGGAACCCCTCCCCATATTCCATGGTTTTCTATAGTTTTCTGTAACTTGAGCTTCAACCCATGGATTTGAACTTCGACCAGCATCAGGCGCTTCAGGCGCTTAGGTAGGCACCCTGAACTCAAGGCACCCCGGCTTCCAAGAACTGGGCAGGAGAAGCAGAAACATTATATATTTGATGGTAGAAAACGTGTTTTGCATATTTGGGAGTGCAGTTTGGGCTTACTGAAGATGCAATATGGTAATAACTTCCATAAGTATAGCCCCATGTAAACCAGCCCGAAAAATCTCTGTGAATCCCTGAGCTTCAAACAGATTCAGCTCCTCCAAGCGAAATCTAGGGCTTCCAAGCGGGCGCCTTGGGGCTGGGGCTGTCGCTGAAGGTCCTGAACATGATCACGATGAGAGACCTCCTCGAATCCTGGAGGGTCGCTCGGAATTTCTCGCGGAAAATGCGGTGTGCAGTATGTGTTTCCCCAACGTGGCAACAAAGGTGATCAAAGGTGATCAAAGCAGATTTGAATGGCAGGGTTTTTACATGTTTATAGCATGTCTATGTCTACAGTTACCCTAAAAAGTCACTCATTCATTGGGCAAATCCCTCATCACCATGGATGAGGATGTTGCCGTTGGGTATTTAAGGCCACCACGTCCATGACATTCCATGTTTTTGCTCTGCAAGAAAGTTGGAAGTTGGAGGGAAGTTGGATTACCCTCTGGTAAACGTTACATAACTATGGAAAGATCCACCATTTTTAATGGATAAATCCACTATTTCAATGGCCATTTTCAATAGCTTTTTGTATGTTTACCAGAGGGTATACTATACTGTGGTTTTTTAAGATGGCGAGCCCCAAAACCATGCAGGTTATTGGGTAATTGTTGATATGGGAAACCAATGTTTTTCAGAGGGTAATCACTGTAATCACCTCAATGTTTAGGAACGACCCATATTGAATCAGACTACTAATGTTGTTCAATAATTGGAAGGTTCTATGGAGTTTCCTATCTAGAAAACACCGACTCAGGTGTTTAAAGTATGGTTTTATCATAAAGATAAATTAGTTCATTCGATTCCATGTGCAGTTTTGAGATGGTTTCAGGCTTTCAAATCACAGCAGAAATTCTTCTCCCCATAGTGCTTTGATCCACCGGCGCTGAGGATCAAAAACGACGCTGGGACACAATGACAGAAGGATCTGGGTGGAGTTTGCGTTAAATGAAGAGGTTTGTGACCCCTGATGTCAGCCCCGAAACAATAAAGCATATAAAACCCTAATGGATAGGGATCCGCAAAGGAGCGATTTCAAATCGACATATCAGTACTGTACTCCCCATATTAGTGAAGGGGGGGTTCATTAATCCAGGGTTGTCATTATGCATTGATATTTGGGGAGCCTAAGTAGCCAGCTGTGTGTGTGTTTTTTTTCCGGGGAATCCTCCAAACATTTGCGATTTGTCATACAGTATGGGATATGGTGGATGTTTGTCAAGATTATGGTACCCATAAACTTCAACCACTAGTGTCCCCTTTAAAAGTGAGGATTTTGGGTCACATAAAGGATCCACTGTAAAGACCAGCTTATATCATCATACACGTCTCGACTAGAGTCTAGAGGATGGAGGTGGGCGAACCAAGTGATTGTCATCCTTTTCATGTTCCCAATTAAATGGCCTTTATTGGGAGGGGTATCTTTTACTTTGAACCTGGCATAAGTCTGGCATACCATACATGGAGCACCGCTACGCCGCTACATGAAAACATCATTCACGCGCCGGTCAGACCTTGGAAAAGATAAGTCTTAAATGTCCATGACACTTAGTAAGTTTCCTCAAAACTCCTACGACCCAACATAAAAAACAAGGTCATCATGTTTTTGGTCAATGGATGTCCCATAGATTTTTCGAAATTCATGGGGCTTTTCCTGCATGTTTTTTTTCCACAGAAGCCACATAAACCCATGGATTTTGGGAGTTTCTCAGGATATGGAGAGCACGAGCATGCAGTGGCGGGTTTTTTCATGACCTGCTGCCCTAGTCTCTTCACAGGCCGCGAGCCGGGGCGCCAGCTGAATAGTCGTCAAAAGCCCTGGGCCTGTTGAGTATTCTATGGATATTATATGGGCTACTGCTTGAAGACTTAGCAAACTTCTTTGTTGATTGGACACCCAATTTGGAGGGTTTTTTTACCATCAATTATTGATGGATAGAAAAAAGAGTCTCTCATGAGGTCATCCCACGTAAGTAAGTCTACGTATGTCCCCGAAATGTGGATTTTCCAATTATAAATGGATTGTAACTATGGTATACCCCAATAGGATCAATGGTGCTGGTATATATGCTAACATTGGGGGTATATTGATGGGATCCATGTTACCATATATACCATACATGGATCCTATGGTATACTACAGGTTATGAACCACCAGATCGCAGACCCAGCAATTCCTCAAGTCTTGGGATGACGGCAGTCACTCGCCGGGTTTTCCTCGGTTTTTTCATGGGAGGTATTACAGCTTCCTGGCAAATGTCCCTGGGCTGCACGATATGAAAGCCTCGCAAATATTAGAAAGTTCTAAGAGACTTTGGTACCTGGAAAATTGCTGATTTTTTGATCCATCATTTATATAGATGATTCACCTATACAAAATGATTATTATCCAATTTTTTAGCAAACTGTTATTGTAGTTTACCAGAGAGTATCAGGGATACTCCTACAATTTTTGGTGCCACCGTGCCACCCCCCCAGTTGTGCTTATTGTTTTATGTTCACCCCATTAGTATATATATATATATGATAGAATATATCTACCATAAGTCCACTTGTTAACCTAATTAGTTGTAAAGCAACTCAGCTAATCCGCGGATGATCCTAATGGTTTTCCAATGGTGTGTGGTGGTATTGCGGCATGTATTTTGTGAGCAGCTTTTTTTAGATAGCAAGGCCTTGCAGGAACGACCCAAGGGAGAAATCATCCGAAATCTGACTCCAAATTCGATCTTTGCGAACTGTTTTGCGTTAAGAATGAGGGTTTCCAACCCCAAGGAGCCAACACAAAGATCAATGGTGGCTTTGGAGGGGAATCTGAATCATCAATCGCCAGCAGAGAATCGTTTCCACTTCTCATCTACCCTCTGGTAATTTAACATAGCTATTGAACATACCACATTTATAGTGGATTTACCCATTAAAAATGGTGATTTTCCATAGCTATGTTAGTTTACCAGAGGGTATGATAATTACCATGGCAGAATCTTTTCATGACTTGGGTCTGAGGTCCCATATTGATTGGAACATCTGGTACCGGGGGTACGGGGGGATGGGATGAGCATTGTTCGTGACAAAAAACGTTGGTTACTTTCTGGTGTCATCAAAGATGGCAAATACCCTATAGAGGATTCCTAAGTCATGGGGTACCCCCAGTTCTCATCCAAATTTAAATCAATTTAATAGGATAGATCTACCCAAATTCCTAAATCGTCCATTTCTAGATGGGATTTTCCATGAAATCATCCAGCTATCGGATCCCCCATTTATGGAAACCCCCCACAGAGATGGCCCCGACCGAGATCCTGGCTTTGTGCAGAACAGTATATATATATATATAGTTTTATACAGCATATATCATGACATGATGATCATGGATGATACTATATACATAATATATATATATATATACAGTATATATATAATATGGGTATGGATCAATACCTATTAATACCATTTTTAGTGGGATGAACATCCATTTACCAGCTATTTTGATGTTCACCAGGGCTACAAGGTTTTGACACACTGCCATATGATACATAATTATACACATCATATCATGGTATCATTTATGACAAAAAAAAACAGCCGCTCCAGCCACGCGCTCGAGCACCGAAGGTTTCCAGTGGGGTTCCTCTTCGGCCTGGGCTTTGACACCAGCAGCGAGGTTGCCCTGTTGGCAATGGCACCTTGATGTTGCGGGAGAAAGGTCGAAACCGCGTTCTCCGTCGGTCCTTTTTTTTGACACCTTTAAAGGTGACGGGAGAGAGTGGGATATACATTATATATCATAATATAGTGTATATACGTATATATATATACATACATTATACACAATGTAGTATATAGAGAATCATTTATGGTGGATATCTGTTTAAGAGACGTTTCATTCATATTTTATGGATAGTTAGAACATGAATTAATCTGAATCGTTTTGGTATGAATATTGATCAAGATATGTATGGATATTTGTAGCTATAAACAATTGTGGATGATATTATATCTCATTGTAGAGACACCCATAGCACACGGTGCTGGTATATTTACCGACATCTGGTTGATACTACGTAAATGGAGTTTTGGGAATATATCATATCATTAATAGTGTTTATATAAATACATGGTTGTGGATAATATTGGCACATTTCTTGGATATGAGATATGACCAGTAAACATTGGCTTCCAGGGGTGTCCGACATCAACTGGCAGCTTGGTTTGTAGACCTTGGAGACCCAGGGTGGAAGGTAGTGGACAATGACATGGTTGTAGTTGCTGGGGAGCAAGCTTACTCATTGTCCCTCAGCTCAATGAGTAGGTTTTCTATACAAACATACACATTTTTAACCATTGCCCTTGCTCAATGCCAGCAAAAGGTGTTCATCTAGATGTTCCACTCAAGATGTAACTCCAGCTGTTATTGAAAATCACGTGGTTTCAGTAGGTATTGACTGAGCCACTTGCTTTTCAACATGTCAACATGTTCCATCTAAAGTGGTTCCATTCCTCCTTGTGTTCAATCTAGCTATGCCAGCTTCATTCCAGGTGGCTGTGTCTGAAAATGGGGTATATCCCCACAGTGGCCATTTTGATGAGATAATGATGGTTGATCAATGGATAGAATAGGATAGCATATTTTCAGATCGAAATGGCCACTTATGGGATATCCAAACTGATTGACCAATGTAAAAAAGTGTCTCATTGGTCAAATACCATATACACCAATCTGGGTAAATTATAACGACCTCACTGCGACCTCACTGGAATAGTGGTTAGTAAGGGCAACTGATAACCTTGTTTTCGATTAGTGACATATTACAGCTATATGATTTACCCAGACCAATTGACCAAATGTATTAGATAAAATTTATATATTGACCAGACCATGATTCTAAACATCATATAATCATATGATATACCCTCTGGTTATTTCACATAGCCATGGAAAATGACCCATTGATGGATGTTTTTTTTTGATGATTTACCTATTAAAAATGGTGATTCTCCAGTTCGCTGCCGTGAAATCACCAAAGGGTAAGTCCGGTATGGACAACCCAATCATATAGTATATTTAGCCATTTAGATATATCCAGATACTCGTAGCCCATATATATATATATATCATATATATCACATATATATATATATCACATATATATCACATATATATCACATATATATATATATATATATATCAAATATACTATGATTTATCATCGTATTTACCATGACCAGACCATGATAGTTCATCCAGATACTCATAGCGAACTCCGCGTGCTCCGCGTGCTCCTTAGGTAGGACTGTCCGGTGATTTGCCACATCCAGCACCTCGGCGGTTGTTGGTCTCATGGGGAAGTTATCCTGTCACGAATGATATATGTTCAGTACATTAGTATATAGTATATATATATATATATATATACCCTCTGGTTATTTAACATAGCCATGGTATAGATGGCCCATAGAAATAAATTGTTTACCGAACTTAAAAATGGTGGATCTTTCCATGGCTATGTTAAATAACCAGATGGTATATTTAAGGGCTGCCGCCCCTGCCGCCGACCCCGGAAGAATGGTCATGTGGTTATATGACAGTTATATCATATATCAGATGATGGTCTGAGTTTTTTTTGACAATTGGTTGATAGTTTCCAG
>Ga0126342_10006805_pt1 | contig 20339 bp, 18 predicted proteins | sample Cyp1metagenome_FD_92528 | JGI IMG/M metagenome (GOLD analysis project Ga0126342, IMG submission 92528) | Coral microbial communities from Lord Howe Island, Old Settlement Bay, Australia - Cyphastrea 1 metagenome | ecosystem: Host-associated > Invertebrates > Cnidaria > Coral ...
AGAGAGAGAAAGAGAGGAGACCTCAAGCACCTTTCGGTCCATCAGTGGATTCACTCTGCCATCCCTGATTCACAACAGCCAATCTCTCCTATAGGTTTCCTATTTTTGAAACTTCCGCCACCGCCTTGTGCGGTACTACTGGTATAATATAATACATATTATATACACACACATTAGAAAAAACACGTGCTGTATTTTTTGTGCAGTCTTTGTTTTCGTTTTGATGTTCGTGCAGCTCCAACGCCCACCCGCCAGGATGGTCTCCTTGGTGAATGAAATGGAGCAGCGGCTGCCTCCAGCTTTGCTTCGCAGCTATGTGGTCAATGGTTCCACTCATGGCATGCATCGTACCGAAGAGCTTTGGACTATGGAATATCGAGGCACGTGTGGCGCGGCACATCTTTTGTTCATGCCGTGATGGGAGCAAGGGTACGGATTTGCGCACCTGAAATACAGACCTGAAAGTGGTTTCATGCTGCATGACTCATGAGAGGTCAGTACTGCACAAACTCAGGCGAAGGAAGGGCTTGCAAGTGTTCCATGGAAAGGTTCACTACACAGAATTGAATTCGGGAGAGATGCCCTTTGCCACCAGGTGTGAAGTTCCGTGACTGGCTTGGGAATCTGAGCAATTGTTGGGTTCCTGTGACTTGGATTGAAGCACCTGGCCGGCTCGCTCCGAAGACACCAACCACCGGAAGAGAACAAGGATGTATCATGATATATCTGTAGGCTACCGTTGTATATTTAAGCATCATAGCAGTGCCTAGGCCCAGTGCATCCATGGTGAGGTGGAGAGTATGCGAGTCTGGGATCCTCTTGTGGGCTCCAAAGGAGCCTTGGCATTAAATAAGCTGCTTGACAAAGTAATCAATATACAGTATATACGTGGTTTAGCTGGTTTTCACAGGTCTCGAACCATCAAGCCGACATCATTCTATACCCCTTATCGCATTTTTTTTGCAAATTGAATGTTGCTATGAGATTATCAGGAGTTCTCTACCTTGCCAACAGCACATTTTTTTCGGGAAACAGGCCACAGTGTGGGAACGATGAGAATGTGTAATGCGTGCAATACTCTTTGCTTTTCATCAGGAACCTATGCTGGGGATGATGAGAATGTGCACACATGCACCACGACGACAACGACGGTCACAGGGACTCTCAGTGCAAGGGTTCAGAGCTTGCGGTTGCGATTAGACATATTTTCCAATGGGGTCCGATGTGTTTTGACGTTGATGATCCCCTGGGAGGAGTATGTCTGCTGCCGCCACAGCGGAACTCTGCATGCCGCTTCTGGCTACTGCTTTTACCACAGTTGGCGCCCTTGTCCATGCTTGAAGGATGGGATTTGCCAACATGTTTCTCGTTTCTTCTTCCCTAGTCTTATTTGCCATAACAGCTGGAAGAGATGGGAACTTTTCCGCGTTGGGATGCAGCTACAGTAGCTGCTGTTCTCGTTTGGCGAGCATTTTTTGAAAGCCATTAGAGGAGTGGGTACAACTTAAAGTTTTTTGGGGCAGGAATGCTAGAAAATTCTAGTTGGATAGCATATTTCACAGATACAGGAAACACTGATGGTCCTTGTCAAGATAAACTTACCTTTGGTCAGAGTCTTGAGGCCACATTGGGTAGTAGCTGATTGTTCACATAAAGCACAACACGAGCCGTGCCTCCAACCAAAGTCATCAGATCAATACAGACCTGTTAATGGAGGACATTCAGATTTGCAGTATCTCCTACCGTGCGCTCAAATCTACTCCCATTTGGCACTAGCCACTTCTTGGCTTGAACAACTGCCTTTGAAACAGTCACTGGGAATGGTGAGCTTAGTCCGATTGTGCCAATGAGAAGCAAGTTTCTTCTTACCCACTCTTCGCTGATGGTAGGCTTTGCTAAGCAAAGTCGAAGTCTGGTTTATGCCAAAAATGAGAGCGGCCTCCCACATTGGGTTGATGGTACCCACTGGGAGGTCTTCCCAGATCCACATGCCGCCCATGTTTTTCAGGCGACTGAGCAGTTTCACTGGGGTCTGATCGAACTGCAGCCAGAAATCTCTGATCTGGCGAACCATGGATGATTTGTCGTAGTATTTCTGCTGGAAAATCTAAACCCTGACTCTGACAACCAGATGATCAGACTGGTGCTTCCTTCGTGCTGCCTCTCGCGTATTCTGTACAGCAAACGGTTGTGGACGGTGCGGATGCCCGAAAAGTGTCGGGATGCTTTCTTTCTTTCGTGTTGCAGAGCTTGAAAGCGAATTGCTTAATGCAGTGATACTGCCAGGGCTGGGTGATTCGCTTTGCACATCCCTTGCTTTTGGAGCCCTCTCTTATTCTGCCCAATCCTGTCTAAATCCCACGGTGCTGGCACTGCTACTCCTCTACCAGACGCGGACGCAGACTAGATTTTTCCATTGGTTGCATTTCTTGTGGCTCATACTCAGGACTCAGGACCACTTTCAATGGCCGAGACATGTGGAGGCGAGCAAAGTGCAAAGAATAATTACAAAGGATAAATGCATCATTCAACGCATGTCACTCCGATTTCACGGCAACTGCGACAATTTTTTTGACCGTCACTGCTGGTTTCGACAACTATTCTGGGTGCAGGCTTCTTTTTTGGCCATCGAAATCATCAAAACACGAGCCGGCCTGTGCATTTTTTCCGGAACCTCATATTTGGACGTGGTAGTATATTTTATTTGCCACAGGGGAATTTGATATGTGGACCTTTGCTGCAGATTGACAATGTCCAAGCTGCAATTTGATATGTTAAGGTCTTGATTGACCAGCCATGAAGGTGCCTTCTTTGTTTACACATCGTGTTACTTCACAATTTTTGGCAAATTTTGGCAAGCCATGGCTTTGATAGACACACATCAGGCGAGCGCCGTGATACAAAAACAAGGTGACACGGATCTTCGCAACCGTGCAATCCTGCAATCCGGCGTTATTCGCCCTAGTGACACTTCCCACCCCACCTCACCCGGCACCATGATGAAAAAACGGCACGCCTACATGCTTATGAGAATACCAGACACCAAAAAAAATAAGCAAATATTGCTAATTACTGACATTTCATTTCTAAAAATAGAGGGAGTTGTTTAGTTTCTACAGTGACCACATCATTCATTACCAACTTGCGAGAGTAATGATGACAAGGACGGTTGCTTTTGTTTGAATGTGACAGCAGGCCAGAAATGCAGAGAACAAAACATTTGTTTGTGATATATGTATATAAAATTGTATAAATAGATAGAATTACATAGGCATGTTTGTATTTATATATGTATTATTGTATTATATACAACACTATAGTAAAGTTTTCCTCTTGATGATGACATGCCACAGGTCAGAATGACAGGTGCAAACAAACTACCAAAAATTCAGCACTTCAGCACTACATTTTTTTTTGTGGTACCTGTGATGTGCAACAGCTTTGCACACCAAAAACTCAACAGTGCCATCCAGCAATGCAACACCAGCCTTTTTCACACATTTTCTTTTTTTTGGGTCATAAGGTCCCGTTACTCAATGTTTACTTAGTTTACTTTTTGGTGGGTCCAAAAGGTCCCACTATCCACTAGACACTAAATTTTATTAGGCCCCAGTCCTAGTGTGATGAGATTTTCCATCCAAAAGATATAATGCAGCACAAACCGATTTTTGGGAAGTTCATTTGTACAGTCCCAATGCGCATTAAAACCGAAGATTTCTTGGGTCCGAGTGGGTCATGAATAGCTTTACGCCACAGAAAATAACATGTCCAGCCAAGGCAAGGCAAAACGAGTGCTTTCTTAGGTCCTGGCGGTAAATATCTTTTCAACAGTTCTTGCGCAAACGCACAATATAGGCAAAATGAACAGAAGATAACAAAAAGACAAGAACCCCTTGAAAACAGTAGACCGCTTTGAATCTACTTTCAGGCCACCACTTTCTGGCCACCACTGTGGGTTGCGGCCATACGCTTCACAGACATACTCCGAACTGAACAAATCAAAGCGCCCCAGCTACCTTTCATGTTCCCAGCAATCCTCTCAAGTACACATGCACACATGCACAACACATAGCCACATAGCTATCAACCACCGTCTCCTCAATGATTTTCCACAACCTGCAGTGCGGAAACATTTCGAATATGTTGCATGAAAGAAAAGGTTTTTGAAACAGTATTTTCAACACTTTGAAATTTGGTGGGTATGATCACCGTGGAGACAGATCGCAGCCCAGTGATGGCTACCCGAGTTAAATCCCAATTTATCAGGGTTTGGGTGGATATTTACGATCAAGAATTGGGAGTTGGCTGAGAGCTTCTCGCTTAATGCCACTCTTTCCGGACTGCCTATGGGATTTTTCCTGCGAGTTCCAATGCTTTTTGTGTGCACGTTGCTGCCGAGCTGTTTCGGTTATGTCTGGTTTGTGGCTGCCAGTGGGTGAAGAGCCATTCGTCTCGTTCACAAATCCACCTGTGGCAAGCATCAAAGAGCAGTGGAGAAAAACCAAGCACACTCCAATCAGTTCAGTCAAAAGGACTAGACGGAAGTGACCAACACATCTCAAATCAACAACTCAAAAACTACCGTCAGATTTCAACGTTGGACCTTCTCCTTCACATCTTTGGATACGTCCGCCCAGGCAGGTCTCCTAGTCCTAGGTTTAAGCGTGTTTTCAGGCGCAGATTCTCCGGAGGTGGACTTGCGTTTCGACTCATCGAGCCCTGCTAACAACTCATCAGAAAAGTGGCCAGGGATTTCAGCGAAACCCGGGGCCTTCCCAACATTGAGCTGCAAGCTGCCGGTTGACCGGGTAAAAACATATTCACCGTAGCCCTGAGCGAGGTTAAAGGTGACCTTATTTGCTTTCAAGTGTGAAAATTCGAAACAAAAAATCCGGCAGATCTGTCCTGTCTCTTCTTCATGCGAACAACACATGTTCGCTACCGCTAAAGCATCGATTGGAAGCCGACAACCATGAGTTCTGACCGCTTTGCAGGAATCAAAGTTCGATCAGCCTCCACAACAATTTCATGGTTGTCGTGCTGCTGTCGCAGCTGCCGCCTTTTGGTTGGGTTCAGGCGTCTCCTTTCCCTTCCACAGTGTTCAAAATTCAAAACATTGAATGAGCTGCATGTCTTAATTTCCATCCTCCATTGTCCAGAGAATAATGTGACGCCTAGAACCCACAGGTGGGGTCACCCAACTGATGTTTATTATGTTGGTAATGTAATTGCGAGTGCCACTTGTACGCAATGGTGTGATCTGCAGATTGGCGCTAGGCCAGGCAGTTCAGTGATGGATCATGTTGATGTTGGATTGTGATGTTGGAACTGACGGAAGTTTGTATTTTTTTGCACGCCTCCCTTGGACAAATGCCTGTTCCAATTTCAGGAATTAACCCATCAGGTTTTTAATTTCCCAACGCAGCACAGACAAAATTTCAGACAACAGTTGTTTGGATGTCATCGTCGGAGTTACCAGAGCAGTTGCATAGACTCGCAATTTGTAAAAAGGGAATTCACATGTATTTTCTTCCATGGACTGGCAATTCCATGACGCTGCGCAGTTCTCGCATGCAGAGCTTACTGGCACAATTTGGAGTGGTTTAAAATCAAAACAGAAACCCCATGATGTTCAGACACGTGATTTATGAGCGTGCTCCTGACCTGTGAGTACCACATCTGGCCATGGGATGATTGGGAATGATTCCGCCCTTGGTAGACTGGGCGACGTTTGCCAAGGGGGACTGGATTTGCTCAAATTTTAACTAGCAGTTACAGCTGCTCCATTCCGTTCATTTCAATTGGAAACTGTTCAACGACGTAGTTACACCTACAGTCCGTCGCTAGAATGTACAGTAAAAACATGCTGAAACCAAGCCGTTTCTGCTGTTGCGCTGCCGTTTCTGCTTTGTAAGCTTAGAGTTTTTCATAGAGTGATGGACAAAATCTTGGCAAGTACAAGTCAGGATGAACAATATCGCAGCTTCACTTCTGTTATATCAAAGATAGATGGATGGACTTGTATGGGTTTGAAAACTCTTTACTATTAATCATTTGCACAGCCAACTTCTTGGTCCACTTGTTTGTGCAATGGGTGATGAGCCGATACAAAAGGGAATAAGCAGTTTTCAAGACTCTGACTTTGCTTCAACAGAAGCTGAGAGGCTTGGCTTAGCCTTGACAGATGCCTTGACAATTTGTCTGGTTCCTGGAAGTTCCTTTTTCTTGTATTCGCTTGCTGTCAAGCCCAGAGTCTCAGAGGTGACTGAACATGGCGTATCAATCTTGGGGTCATTGAGCGGTGCTAAGCGGTGCTAAGCGGTGCAGTCAGGACGAGTCAGTCGATTCCAAAGCTTATGAGCATGGACGTGCTGGCGCTGCATCGTAAAGTGGATACGATTCTGGCACTGTTGGAGAAGTTCCATGGCTGGGTTATGTCCATCGTGCATGTCACATTGTACACACTTAGACTTAGCAATATAATACACATAATACAGTATCAAACCATCAAGCATGCAGAGTTGAAGCTTGTGAAGCTTAAAATGCACCAATGCTACAACAAGACTGCCATGCGCACCTGATTCAACAGCATCTACTAGGACCTTAGACCGCAGTGGAATACAATAGACGATTTTTGATTCGGACACTTGGATTTGTTTTCAATGACAGCACTGTTGACGCAATGACTCAACCCTTGCTCCTCGCCAATCGGCTGGCATTCAGGTGGGAGCAGAAGAGCCTGAGTTTGTGACTTTCTTGCAAGCCGCAAGCGGGAGACAGGTTCCATTTGCCTCAGACGAAGGTTGGAAGTAAAGAATACGTGGACATTTTCAGAGCGTCGATTTTATTGCATGTTATCTTTATGCAGATATCCTTGGAGAGTAACTGAGCACTTCAGTGGTTCACCTCAACAAGAGCAACAAGAGCAACAAGAGCAGCAAGAGCAAAAGTTCAGTGAGATCCTGAACACATTAATCCATCAGTGGTGACAAAGGTGGCCAACAGAATCCAACAGATCAAATGGTGTGGTGTGTAGATCTTGCTTGGACCGAGAGCTTAAAATGTACAGGTCCGTGTTCGCCTTCAGAATTTATTCATTGTTTTAAAGCATTCAGAAGTTGAACCATCAACATATTTGGTGATACTGGCATTCTTTTTGAAGCACGTTGCAAGCGGAAATCTCTTTCTGCAGCCCATGCCCAAGGCCGCTGGAGTGCCCATTTTCATCACCTCCATCAGCTCCATCAGAGGATGTAGATGCACCAGATGCAGTACCCGGCCACGAGATCCTTGTGCCAGCGATGAAAAACAACTTGGCTCCACCTTCAACAACTCCTGCTGCAATGGAGGTGGTCGCTTCGCTTGGCATAACTGCACTGGGAAAACTCTGAGAGATCTGACTAATACATGCTAATACAATGCTTCCACGAGAAACAAGCTGCGGCTCGACATGATCAACGTCCAAAATTTGATGGTGCAGTGCTGTCAGTGCAGTCAGTGCAGTCAGTGCAGTCAGTGCAGTCAGTGCAGTCAGTGCAGTCAGTGCAGTCAGGGCAGTCCCAGAAACGATAATGCATTCATGGTTCCAAGCTGGCGTCGCCAAACCACAGGGCGCCCTTGGGCATGTTTCTGAGGACGATGGCTCGTCTGATGGTGGCGATCGGAAGAAGCATAGAAGACTCAGCGCTCAACAAGTCTTGCATCGACCCGGAAAGCGCAAAGAGGCGCGCAGTGACCAAACCCTTGGTTGATGGAGCAATGGAGCATCAGGGATTTGTCACTCTGGATGATTGAACACAACAAATACTTGGTTTCCAGCCATTGGTCCTCCCATATCCCGTCATATTCCCCTTTTTCTGTTGCTGACCCTGATTTCCCAGATCCGCAGGCGAAGACTTCGAAAGGCGAACCTGTTGGAGCTAGTGTTGACTTTGCCACCTGGACCGAGCAGGTTCGACAGAGATGTAACTTTGACGCCGGCGCCATCAGCCGGGGACTGGTGCGTCAAGGGTCGAAGGATCTGACTGAGAGGCAGGATGCGCAGCATATGTGTTACATGGTTGGTCCATGGTCCCTGGTCAATTTAACGGTTCGAAATGATAGGGAAATTACAGTAACCAAATTGATCCACGGCGGTCTTACTTCCTATTGGGTCAGATCATCCCATTTTTTTCCCAGGCTTACCCGCTGGTAATCATTTTGATGATTTTACGGTCGGTGTAAATGCCCATTTACAAGATTTCCCGACGTTTGATGACACCAGAGGCATTAAAACCCGTTTGGGTCTCGTGGATTCCATCCAGGTCGCAGGTGCCCAGCATTCAGCAGATGAACGGTGCCTTTCTTCAGGCTGTGACAATGTCCAAAGCTGAGCGTCACGCGCACTTCAATGAGGTGCGGTGCATCCCGAAGAAAAGATTGAATTGTGCAGATTGCCTTTGACATTTTTTGACCAAAAAACAGAGTTTGAAGGAACAACACCTTTGGGGGGTTTGAATCTAGTAAAACTATGGTGCTTTTAAGTACTAGTTTTTTTAGCCTTTTAGCCAGAGTCAATTGGGCGTGGGTGAAAGTTGGGGACGCTGGAGCCATGGAGCCAACGGATTTTGGTCCTTCCCAGTTTGTGAAACCCACTTGATCCATTTTTCGCAAGGGTCTATATAATGTGGCACAACATATGGGCTCGGTGGGGCTTTCAGGTCGAGGAGCACATTGATTTGGAGATGGAGCGCTTGGGCCGAAGATCCTCAGAGGAAGTGGATGAGAGTAAGCCGATCTTTCCAGGTTTAGTCCCTCAAGATCCTTCTGATCAAATGATCACGTCACCTTCGTCGCAGCAAAATAAGGAGAAGGCGCCTTGGACGCCATGGATTGCGCTGACTTGTTCAATCTCTGTGCCGACTTGTATTGCAGTCTTTCTCAAAAGCTTTGCTTTTCCATGCTTGCTTAGGTAGTGACGCTGGTAAGTCTATCGAACAAATCTCAAGTTGCTTGGTGCCAACATTCAGGCTAGGCTGGAACAGGCTAGCTAACGGCAGCTAACGGCAGCTAACGCACACGTCCAGATGCTGTGGACTGGAAAGTGACCACCAAGGCTGCTATTTTGGTGGGAAAGTCCCCTGAGACGCAAATTGCCATCGAAGCGGGCCAGCCAGATCCTGGTTCGAAGTTCCTATTATCATCTGTAGGTAGGCTGTCCCTCAGATGCAAAGGGAATGGGATCGGGTGGTGCAGTGGTGCAATGTGGTGCATGTCCCATCCACAGAACTATATCATACATTGTCTGATCAACCATATTGACTCTATATATATATGACTATATTATTCTTGATGTGATAACTGTGCAGTGGCCAAGTAGCATCTCTGATTCTTGTGTAGGCTCCCTGTCGGCTTGTCACATCTTGTCACCAAGGTTTTGGCTGATTGGACCACTGTCCGTGTTTGCAAGCGGGGGCTGCATCGCGGTGAATGGGGTCATCGCTGGGGCCGACTTCCGTCACCCGGCTTTCCAGCGACGCCTGGGAGATTTTGAGTCAAATGGCACTGTTCTGCCTAGGGAATCTGGAGTTCGCTGTCAGAAAAGCCTCACAAGCAACCAATGAAGCCTTTGTGCCACTTTGTGCCCAATCGGAGAAGCTGAAAGAAATGCTTAGTTCCCCAATGTTGCCCTGAAGTTGAATGGAAGTTGAATAAATTCCAACGTACTTCCCTTGCAGAGTGTTTTTCCTGCCTCCTGCGATGTGCCAGGCTTGGGCCCAGCCATGGCACAACTCATTTACGGTCTTGCAGCACCCTCTGGGGTGATCCTGCTCAGGATGGGTTTCATGTACCAAAAATGGGTGTTGGAGAAAGCCAGACATTTCTCTTGGAATCCTCAAGGAATCTCAAGGAATCTCAAGGAGGTATCCAGGTATATCAGCTTCGCATCGAAGACAGTTGTAGTGACAACCCCTGTGACTGAAATGATGGTTCCCTGCATTCACCACAATGCGATGGCAGGATGGCTCTTCAGAGTGATGATATGAATCTGGCCTTGGACAAGATGCAGCATTTTGTTGCTGACTTCCTAGTGGAATGGAAAAAGGCAGGATGTGGAGGATAATGTTGGGGGATGTATCTTCAAAACCGCCTCGAAAGTCAAAATCGAAAATTTCAAGCCGGATGAAAGATCATTTCAGCTTGTTTTTTTGCCTCCATATTGAGTGATGTTGATTGATGGCACATATCCCATTTATATCCCACTTCCCTAAAGTCTTGCAGCGTAGCGATCTTTTCACCACTACTTCCATGCCAGATCTCTGGAACAGAGGGGCGCATCTACGTTGTTGCCTGGGTTGTGATGATGAAACTTGGACACAACAACTGGTGTGTATATAAAGTCTTCCCACCATAGGAGGGACTTTAGGCTAAGGACATACACACTCCAAAGGATACACAGCAGGCAGACATGTGTCCTTTGAGGTGAAGCTTCCATTCTTGCAGAAGCATGCAGACGCAACATAACTGACATAGCATATCTTCTGGGGGTCTTGCTCGATTGAGGTTGTGCTTTGCAACCAGCAGCGGTATTGATATGTGGCACAACGGTGTTTCCGCTGATGAGTCTTGGCCATGATCACCTTTCAAGGCCATGATTCACTTGGTGATTTGGATGATCTAAGTTGATCTAAGGATTCACTGAAGGCCATCCAATTCACGGTGAATGCTCCTTTGGCAGAACTGGATTTTCTCGACATTGCAAAAAGCCACAAAAAGCCACTTGCACATTGGAACACATTGGAACCGCTGCAGCTGCACTAGTTGCTCTAGCTTTGATCGCATCCATGTCCTCAGGGAGCAGCGGTGCTGATTTTTGGCTTTGCCAGCTTCTTGGTGACCCTGGTTGCGTACGTGCAATCTCATATCCTTCTGGGCTTAGCCTCTTGGCCGAGGATCTCTTTAAGGATCTTTAAGGGAAACATGCACGGCACCACGGTCTTTACCACAGAATAATATTGGGGGTTTTCGGTTTTCCCGCAAGACTCCCCCCAAACCAATCCAGAAGATCAAAGATCATGCTATGAAGAACTTATGCTCGTTTCACTACAGTGCATGAAGCTGTTGAGCAGACTTGTATCTATGTGCAGTCAGACATGGTGCTGGTATCTTTCCACCAAGGATAGAAGCCTGGACTGTTGGTGCTGCAGCATCCTAAATGATTCAGACTTTGCTCTTGGGGTGGACAGCTGGAATTGTTTGCGCCTAGCCTTGTTTGGCACTTTTCGCACGGACTGGAGGTAAGAGAAGGACAATTTTGAAGCAGACGCATCCTCTTGACGGTGGGGTATACTGCTATTTGGAGAGATTTCTATCACCGTCGCTGATAAACATAGCCATAAACATCACCATAAGCCAACCGACCACTCTATGGCATTTCCACCAAGCAGCTTATTTTTTTCCCTTTGACTCGTTGTCCCCGAAGCAGATCCATTTGGACATGGAGCCAATGACACAAAAGAATGACCGATGACTAGATTCTCCAGAGGACATGATCGAATTGATCAATCTGGACAAACACTGGTGTGGTACTGTGATTGGCCCCTGCCAGTTGGAAATTGAGATGATCATTTCCTCGCAGTAGAGTTATCTAGATTATCTACCACAAAACCAAGGGGTTTCTCAACCCCCCAAAATTATATACTGATTGGTGATAGCAGCATCCTGAGGCAAGCCTTGTTGAAGTGCATCGGGCGTGGAATTGCGAGTAGCTTCCTTGCCTCGCAAGCCTGTGGAGCCATTGGAATCCTGGCAGAAATTGGTGGGAAATGGTGTTGGTTTGATCTGGGATAAGGGTTTGAAAATGGTACAGTATAACTGTATAACGGTATAACCGTATAACCTAAAAATTGATGGTTAGTTCATTTGAATCATTTCCCAATGAAAGCTACCATAATTTAGGCCCGGCATCTTCATTTCAGACAGACACAGATAAGAATTTGAGATCAGCCAGGTGGCCAGGTGAGTGTACGAGATGGAACTGATGGAAAAATCACATGATGGGTCCGCGAGTCCAGGGGTCATGTAGACTGGACCAATGGGGATGAACATCTGATGGGTCCAGAGGACTCATCTACGTCCTGGCCAGTGCGGTCACCGCGAGTTTTCAGCTTGGCTTGAAGCCGGAAGTGCTGATCCTGGAAGGGGTCAATGCCCTTCCTCTGTTGGTCTTCTTCTTGTTGAACCTCAGAGCTGCTCGACACTGAGACCGTGGGGTGATGGCATAGCTGTGCTATGCTGAAGATGGGGCCGGAACGTTTGAAGAGTTTCTCTTCAGTAAAACCATCACCATAAATCACCGAACAGTGCAATCCCATCTTGCGGACTTTAGAAATCGGCTTTGGATGGTTGTTGGATTGTTGGAGTTGAATCCCCAATGGTTGGATTGACATTTCATTGGGATAATTATTTAACTTGTTCTTGGACAGTTGAGGAACCGACGCCAGCAATTCATTTTGCTGCACCACGTAAGGTATGTGCTCATGGTGCGAACTTGACCGAGAAGTGCAGAGTCATTCCTGCCTTTGTGAATCAGATCCCTACCGAGGTTGGGACAAAGTTGCAGGTTTGTGGTTTCAAAATGCGCATGAGTCAGTGATTGGGGATGTCAAATAGCAATGGCTTTGTTCATCAACAACCTACTGGTTGGTGGTTTCAAACATCTTTCATTTTCTATTCCTATTAGTGTCAACGGGTGTCATTTTGTGGACGTGGTTTGAAAGCAGGAAAGGCATATCCACCCAAAATATCCCAAAACGGCATCGCATTTCAGTCCTTCATGAACTCAGAAATCATGTATTGGTTGTAAGCTACCAGAAATTGGTGGCAGAAATCCGCCAAACTTTGGAGGTTTATGTCATTGGGTTTACCACATGGTCAATTTCGCTGACTTTTTTTTGCTGCTTCTCTTGGTGTGCAGCAATGACCTTCATGGAAAAAATGCATCAAGTTGTGGTTGGAGGACTCGCTGGACGAAGAACGTCAATACCTCGTGCGATACGTCACGGACAGCTCAGCAGGGTCGGGGACTCAAAACAGCTGGCCGCCAGGTGGCCAGGTGGCCGCCAGGTGGCCCATGGTAGGCCTATCTTTATCCTTTTCACTCTCGAACCTCGAACAGGCTTTCCTTTTTGGTGAAACATGGATTTCTTGAGACATCTGGTGACACACATCTCTCGTGAACTTTTGGCTGCTTAGGGTCAAGAGGCAGATGGGGAATTCAGGACCCCCGCCCCACTGTGAGTCCCTGGAGTCCAGAAAGTTGCATACGGTCAGGCAGACAGCTTTAGGACACTTGGAGCCGTGGAATACAGTGGAATACATTTTGTGAAATACAGTGCTCTAGCAGGTTTCTTGGAAATCAAACTAGTGATAGATCTTGGGGCCTCAGGTTGGTATAACGGTATAACCATTCAGAGACTCCCCCTGCCGGTGACGCATCACATTTCCGGGAATCTCAGGTATGGTTAGAATTTCCCATGAATTGGATGGTTTTTCACCAGTGGCCAAATTCTGGGTATCCCATGGGTACGCAGTGAAACCGTGGAATGCCCCCAGTTATATCATGTTATATCTCCAGTTAAATATGGGTTAGTCGGTTAGTTATTTTCATGCGGCACAGCCCCCCATATGGATGGCAGCAATGCAATGCAAAAAAATGGGTTAGTGATAAGTTTTAAGATGTTATAAGTTATAAATCACCCACGTCATGTGGGTCCACTAGCCTGCAGTTGTGCAGCAACACCAAGGTTTTTTGTAAAGGAAGTGAAGCTGACCCGTGAGATGTTCTTAAAGAACTTCGTAGCCGCAGGTGGTTTGATGACAGGCGCAGTGGGAGTCTTGTCTCACATCTACTGAGACATGACATCGGCCATCACTGGAAGCCCGGTAAGCTGCTGTTAATGTTTGATCTCTTATGGATAATACCAACACTTTACAGGTAACTTAAGTGATGGTGTTAAGCCAATTCGGAATCTCTCTTGAGTAGTTAGAGGCTGAGGGACTGATACAACGCTTTCTGGTTGCTGCTCAATTCAAAGAGCATAGCCTCTGTACTTCCAAAGGTGGACCGATTGAAATTGCCATTTTTGGCCAACCCCGGCCCCTAAGGGGCTAACGCAATGATTCTTATGGATAGTGAAGCTTCTGGGGCAGTAGGTGAGCTTTACCCTCTGGTAATCAAACATGGCAATGGCCCTTATAAAATCATATGAAAATGGGGGATTTCCAGATGCCATGTTTGATTGCCGGTTACCGGAGGGTAACTTTCAACTTTGCCTCTCAAGAACGACTTCAAAAAGCGTGCTTCTCACTTTATTCAGTGACAGGCGAACTGGCCTTGACCAAAATTGAATGGTGGTGGTTCCTTGCACAGGATCGACTAGAAGGATGAGAACCTACCTAGATATGCACACCCATATTTGCTGATTTTGCTAAGTCGACTCTTTGCAAAGCCCCGCTAGCGCCGCAAGCAGTGGCGCGATCAAAGCGTGGGAGGATCTGAGCCACTTTCAACCACCGCATGGAATTGAATCAGCCACTTGAAGTGACTGAAGTGACAATACTAATGCAATTTGAGACCTTGGCCCAGATCTGTGAGGAGATCCATGTGCTTCCCATCTTTGGGTCTGGGATTGAGGCGCCTTAGATTTCTTTGAACCTAAAAGCTTCTGCGACGCAGCACCTGTGAGCTCTGTCTCGCCAGACCAGTCCCTGCAGTGTGGCTAGGCAATATGTGTCAATACCAGGAGCTTTTTTGTGGTTGAGGACAGGAAGATCTCGTTTTTGTCAAAGCATTTGCGTCGAAGGTTGTGGGTACAAACACCTGGCCAGGGTGATGTCACAATGTTTGTCTACATGGAGCCGGTCTATTTGTATTGTGGATTTATAGGTCAAATATATTCAAATATGATCAAATTGTCGACCCCCAACGATTTTCAAAAAGGCTCATTTCTTTAGTCTAGATTTGCTGAAGGCGGTTCTTATTTTCCCATTGGCAAATCCACCAGGACTGGGGAATCTACAGGGAACCTGTTGCCTTCAGATCCTTCAGCAAATCCAAGTGGTGGATAAGATGGATAAATGATGGATAAATGATGGATAAAACCAGAATGGTGCTTGCAGCTTCAGGGATCAAATCGAAGAATTCTAACTGCGTTGATTGCTGCTGTGGGTTCAATCCCAATAGATGGGCCAGCTCTGAGTGCACCTGGGTCGTCGGTTTCAGCCCGACCCGGCGTGGCGTGGTGGGCTTAGTATTGGAGCGTTCAGTGGTTGGTGAGACTCAGAGATGGCAATGGCTCGTAGTTGACACAGTAGGTGGTTTCAGATATTGATGTTTTCATATGTATTGCAAGTATGTATAATATATATATATATATATGTATAAATAAATAATATATATATATATATATTGTAAGTGTGTGTATATATACTGTACATATATATATATAATTATATATATATATAATTATATATATATAATATGTATCTAGATATGTATGTAATGTATGTATAGGTACACGTCTTATATCTCCAATGCATGTCATATGTATATATATATGTATTTTATTGTCTTTTTGGGATCATGACAAGCAATGGACCAATTTTCTTGGAACGGGTTGAAGCCACCCCCGGATGAGTTGGGTGAGGCGATGATCAAATTCATTTTGATGGTGAACAAGCAAGGCCAAACCCGACTGGTCTGCAGACTCAGACTTTTTGCAGTTGCGTGTGGTGAGCCGACAGCAAACTGACCCGTGAGATGGAAATCAAGGCTCAGTACTACGAGTTTCTGAGCGTTCGCGAACGCGTCACTTTGGAGGGCGGGCTGATTCGTTTGAAGACCTAGTGACTAAGTGTGGACCCAGGACTGATTGATGTGAACAGCGCCCAAAGCCTCCATTGGTTGATGCTTCTATGGGATCAAACTAGCTACTAGCTAGCTATTTGTGATATCGTAATGATAAACCTGCGCAGCATGGGAATCTCTTTTGACTATCCGCAATAGGTAAACTGCTCATGTTGTTCCATTCACTGGTCAGCTTGGATATTAACAAGCGTCAGCTGAGTTAGTCAACTTTCTTTTTTGGGGTTGAAGGCATAGCCCAACCGAAAAACAAATTCAGACAGTCTTTCTGACCTGAAGATGATCATAATCCATGCAGGGGGAGTTGTGATAAGATGTGGGTTTTGGCTTAGTGGCTTGATTTGTTAAGGCAAATGCCTGTCGCGAAGTGAAAGCCAGTGCTCCTTTGTAGAATACAGGGACTATCGCGTCGTCTACAGGCGGGAAATGATGTTAATTTCTCACCAAATCATTGCCATGATGAACAAGGGACACGTGACCTGTACTTCATCGTTTGAGGCGATATGCTTCCTTGTACTTCATCGTGCCTCGTTTGTGAAGTTTGCATTGGATCCACAGACAGGGATAGACATGGCAGATTCCCATTTGTCGAGTCATCAATTGAGCTTTATGACACTGAAAGGGTGTGGTCTCAGGTCGGCATAGACAATGATGAAGATTGCAATGAACTTGCCATTCTGGAGTTCATCCACACCCTTGTCAGCAGCTCAGGGGCAACCCGCTGTTCCAAACAATCTGGGTTTTCTTGCTGCAAGACCTAAATAGGGAGGAGGTTGCTCATAGCGGCTAGAGTGGTATCATCTCTTACTATTTGTATGGCATTGAGGCTAGAGTCGGGTAGAGCTGGTATTTCTTGTAATGCTCTCTCAGTAGGTGGTCAGCAAGGGACAAAAAGTCTGCCTGAAACATTTGGGTCTTTGTCAGGGTGGTGCTTGAAGGAGGTAAATGTGCAAAGTCAAGGTCCCAAAAGGTTTTGTGTTTTCCAGACAGGGTTCTAGGCAAGCATTCACCCAGCTTCAGATATTTTTTTTCAACCTTTCACCATGGGTATTTTTGGTTGTTGATCTCACTTTTAAGCTGATGCCCAAAATATCCTGGTGTTTGTCCAAACAGGCATCAAATCACTCAGCTGGATTTTGCCAGGTGGAGACCCTGGACAAGCAGCTTGGCCTTGAAACACTATATGAAGACATACAGATATAGGACATATATATATATAAACAATATATATATATAAACAATATATATATAAATAATATATATATATAAATAATACATATATACATACATATAAATAATACATATATATATATATAAATAATACATATATATATACATATAAATAATACATATATATATATATATATAATATAAATAATATATATATATATATATACATAACATATATAGATATACACACATAAAACATCTTACATAAACGTGTTTATGCTTTTACACATGTACATATGCATGTGCAAAGAACATCAATGGCATTGGACAATACACAGCCAGCTACCATCTGGAGTCATAAAGTCACAACACGCGTCTCTTGCTTCACTTGTGGGTGTATCTTCGACGACTCACCAAGGTACTTCGAGAACGTGTGTGAGCTTGACATCATGTGCGAACCTCCTGTGTATGCACAACTTGAGGTATGTTAGAATAGTATAGAATAGTGATCAGAATGGGTAAACACTCAGCAGGCGGTTTTTCTTTTCCGTGCAAACGTTGGATGTTCACACTATGGCCACTCGACAGCTTGACCATCTTGACCACCTCCATGTGCTGTCCACAGCCTGCAGCCATTGACTTTGAACGGATCATGAGGAACCAAATGCAACAGCTCCTCTTTTTGTCATTTTTGTCCCAACTATATCCAGCTGAGGTCTCATTTGTCCTCACTTTGCAATCTGAGTTACGCTGCAGTTAGGCAGAATCTACTCAAGATTAGACCATGCAGGACACGTGGAGCAGCTTACACAAACACGGGTGAAATCAAGAAGTGCCGAGCTTTACAAGTGCCCATCATGGTGAGATGTGCCAGAAAGAGGAACTTTGGCAAAGGTTGATGTCGACATTCAACATGTTCAGGGCCTGCAGGGTCTAGAGTTTCATAAAAGGCCTGGCTCCAGATTCATGGAAATTGCCTTCAATTTTAAGGTCCTTGATCACTCAGACTGAAAGGCCAAAAAACGAGGATGCGGCTTTCAATCATAGGTACACAACCAAACCAATGATCATATGGCCAAGATTGGCCAAGTATGATTCCATTTTTCTACAGGGTCACCATCATTTGAGCCAGGATACGGATGAGCAACTCAGCTGGATTTAGCGGTCGCCGGATGGTTTCGTGGGATGATGGCCTTCCAGTGCTTTTTAGCCATGGGTTTCAATGCGAATTCATTGGTCCATGGCATCCATGGATGACTGGCTTAATCCCCAGCTTCCCATGGAACTCATCCCAGTCCACGTCCAAGGCCATGTTTTCATGTCGCGCAAGTCACCAGCCACGTCACTCGCCTCGGCCGTGCAGGAGAATCCGTGGGCAATGATTTCGGATGCTGTACATATCACTGGGGGTCATATCCTTGTTATTTTCATTTATTTTCTCAATTTTTATGAATGCATTGTTGATGCAGCTGACATATCCCTCTTTGGGCCTGCTCATATTGATGTGACTCGCTGCACGGGCCTTGCTCTACATTTCTGCCCAAGCTTCATATTGCACCAGCCTTGCTTGTGAAAGTTCAGAGTTGGCAGCCTTGTTCTCAGTTTCACATTTGAGAGGGATAGAGAGACCAATTCCACATGCCTCCTGCAGGCAACTTTAGCAACAGAGATCTTTTGGAGTAGATGCTACAAAGACCAGTCTGGTAAGTCTCTGGTTGCTCTTTTAAAAGGACACTCTCCAAAAACAAAAGAACATCTGATTTGCAGTGAAAGCATGTGAACTTCATGAATGAAAGTTGAACTTGTGATATTCACCAGCACTCTGACTTTTGCCTATTTGGACCAAGGACATGCAAGCGATCATGTCGCGGCAGGTCAGATGTCTGCAGGTCTGGTGACAGCAGGATTTATGACGACTTTACAGATTCTTCAACTTGTTTCGGCAAGATGGTGCGCACACACACATATACATGCACATTTAAAGATGTTTAAAGCGTTTGGCATGTCTGTCTATGTTCGTATTGCAGGCAGTATGGAATGATCAACTGAAAGCATACAGGGTTGACATGTACTTTGGGTCAGGCCTTGCGGCGGTCGGCTACATCTTGGGCGGCACATAATTTGAAGCCAAGGTCGGTGAGAAACGGACAGCATCTCAATGCTTCGAGCATGTCTCGACCTTCAACATTCAATTCACATCAAGTCACGTAAATATATAGCATTTCGATGCGTTTCGTAGTCAAGACTTGAGCCTCTTGGAATCTTTGGACAGGAATGGAGAGATTCTTGAGTCCTTCCTCCCTGCAGCAGCTTCTTGGATGCATGGTCAGCTTGATGGGATGTAAGTTCTGGAAGTCTCAGCACGGGCACGCAGTACATGTTCAGGAGCTACCCGCGTAGCTACCCGCGTAACACGCGGCGTGGAATCTGAACAGAAGAAGTTGGTATGGCTTGACATCGTCTCACCCATGACATCAGAGATATCAGATATCTCCAAATATAGGATGGTTCAATCAAGTTGAATCCCCCCATTCTAGCCACATTCCCATCTTAAGTCATGGATATTGCCATGTCTTTGGAGCCAGGCAGCAAAGCCCGCGTGCATCACTTGGAACCTGCGGTATGAGGATGTGTTGAAGGGTAACGCCTTGTATCCTCTGGAATCACTTTGGGTGCACCAGGCGCTTCTAAGTTCATCAGGGCCTTGTATCGATTTGACAGATCCCTTGGGTTCGAGTTTTTTTTTTAATATTTTGAAATATGATTAAGGATTGATTCGATTAATCTCTGAGGCTGAGCAACTGACAGCTCAATTTTGCCAAGGGAGCTAGCTCGGAATCCTGCAGCGGGCGTACGCACCTACCAAGAATCCAACTCCACTTACAGTTAGGGGGTCAAAAACTACCTGATATGTTAGATATGTCCTCTGAGAAACTGGGTATCTGGGCTCGCAATGGCAGGGAAAGCTGCGGTGCCGCCTAGTTGCCTACATCCAGGGCTCCTGCTTCCACTTGCGCCTGTCGCCTTCCTGTGAGGCAAGTGGCTGGCTGCTGAAACCTGGCATCCAGTGTGCCAGAAATTCTGAAACTTTCGATACGTTTCAATCATTTTTGATATATACGTATATGTATATATATATATAATAATATATATATATATAATAATAATAATATATATATATAATAATATATATATATATAATAATATATATATATAATAATACATATATATATAATATATATATATATAATAATATATAATAATA
>Ga0126342_10006806_pt1 | contig 20336 bp, 13 predicted proteins | sample Cyp1metagenome_FD_92528 | JGI IMG/M metagenome (GOLD analysis project Ga0126342, IMG submission 92528) | Coral microbial communities from Lord Howe Island, Old Settlement Bay, Australia - Cyphastrea 1 metagenome | ecosystem: Host-associated > Invertebrates > Cnidaria > Coral ...
CACGGCGAATATCATGAACTGAATTGTTTGCCAAAACCATGCGTTTCGCATCCAATGTCTAGAATATGAACGCCAAAAACAGACAAAACGTGGGTTCAGTTTCCCACCCGCCGGGATGTTTGACTACCCCAGGCGGGTGAAACTTGCCAAGTTCCCAGCTTGCTGCAGGGCGCTGTAGCCAGTGACCCCTAGCTTTTGTGCATCCATTGCAGGACCTGGGCTTGCTAATTCAACCAGCTCACCATAGAAGACAGCCCATCACATGGATTTTCCTGCCAACAAGCATAGGGTGTTTGAGAACCATTACATGGGCATATAAGACCAAGCTAAGTAGGTAAACCAACAGAACTGGATATATCGGATAATACATAATACGAAGTATTTTTCAAAACGAGATGAGTACTCTCGTTTTGACATCAAAGTGGCTGATTCATTGATCCACTGCCTCCTGGCACGGGAACTCATGGCACGGCTCCGTCTAAGAGTCTAAGCCACAGGCAGATCATCTCATATGCACCGTCTCTCTATTATCCTCAGAACGGCGTCTTGAACTGCTGAAAAACCGATGGCAACCGATGGCTGCATGACTGGTTCCTTGAGGAAGGGGCTGTATTATTGGTATCTGTGGTATCATCTGCGCCACCATCTCTTCGTAGTTCGGCTCCACACCTGAGTCAAGTTGCTGTGCAACATCTCAAAAATTGCCTGCCATTTTGGCACATGCTAGTGGCCCCTCAACCAAGGTCTTTTGGTGTTAATGACACTCTTGGGCTGAGTCAAAGAAGCCGCTTATGTTCATCCAGGATCAATAAACCTTCCAGTTTATGAATAGACTGGTACCAATTTCAAAAAGTATATGATCCATCACTATTTTGGGGATTACTAGGAAATTAGTCAAGCTTATTCATCCGAGGTTGACATGGCGGAAGACAGGGGGCCATGAAACACTGTAAACTGATGCAGGATTTCTTCCACCAAAGTATGTTTGCACAACTTTCCAAAGCAAGAAATCAGCAACTGTTTGAGCCCAAACCCCTTCAGCTACCGTTGATTCCCACATCACAAAAGCCTGGGTAGCCTGGGTTCCCTGCGGTCAGATAACACCATTTGCGGCATACACTTTTGATTCGACATCTCCATTGTGTGTTGGCCTGTGGCTATGCTGGCGCCGGAGCAGCTGTTGTTTTTTATCAATCCCAAGGCCCGGTTTTGCATGGGCCTAAGGGACTCATAAAGCCTGAATCCCCTTCTACAAGATCAATCAGCCGAATCAGCCCAGCTAAAAAAAAGTGAGACCCCAAAACCCTGAGGTTTCTTTATACTGGACTAGCGAGGCTCAATCGCGGGCTGACACTACTGCAGCCGAACCTCGCCTCACGTGGCCTGTTGGAATCTAGAAATTTCGAGCACTTGTGGCAAGCGTGCAACAACACGACGAGTTGCAAACTAGCAGCAACAACGGAAAAAAAAAAAACGGGAATCTCTGGATATATCTGGATACCCCAATGGACATTCAACGGGAAAATTGGCAAAATGATGTTACCATGGTATGGGTTGATGGGGTACGATCTCAACTAACTCATGTCAACAGCAGCCCTTTTCTCCCCAACATGGTTGGACTCTGCTACACCAGGTCTGTTGCAAAGCCTTGGTGGATCAAAGACAATTACACTGCCTATTTTGTCATGGAGGACTTTCGACTTGTGCCTTTCTGGGGCGAAGTTGTCAAACAGGCCTTGCTTCGGTGTCTCCAGAGCTTTCCGAAACCCCTGTAGGTTTCAAAAAAATGTGTGTCTTGACTCTTGACGCACAGAAGTGCGTATATTTCGAGATCAACGCTTCGCGCCTCCCCAAGGTCTATCCATGGTCCTGTCAGCGCCGCCAACTTTGGCCGCCCGCGTGCCTTCCTAAAAAATCAACTGCAGCTGATGCATTGTTGACAAATACCCGATGGATGATAGGGATCCGAATCAAATCTGGGCTGTGGACGGACATGCAAATAATGGGTTCAATTTTTTGGGGGGTCCAAGACCGGGAAAGGATAAGTTGGTTGATTTTTTAGTATTCGATAGATGGGTTTTTGATATTTGATGCCCATATTCCTTGGCAAATTTGGACCTCTCAGTTCGCCAACCAGTTTTCCACTGGCTCACTCCCGAGCTGGTTCCAGCGAAACCAATGTGTCAAGCTGCATCCACCGCATCAAGCCGTTAAAAATTGCAGCAGCTGACGTCCAAGAGGCAATGTTTAATAAAGGTGTTTGCTAGTTGTTTCGGTGTGTACACCACAAGTAATCGCTTCAAAAATCTGCGTTGCTCATCTGAAAGGACATCTCGCTACCTACTGAGTTACTGTCTAAAAATGTCAGATTTGCTGAGGAAGTGGTCCCACTAACTCAACAAATGAATGGCTACCATACTCCGTTGGCCATTCATGGCTAAATCGCCTCAAATCTAGCCTCTGGACGTTGCTGGTGAGACATAAAAAGCCCTGACTGTCAGGCTGGGACAATTCTGCGGATCACGACATGTCAAATCTGTTGAATTATCATTGGTTCTCAGGACACTCTCAGGGGAGTGATGGCACAGCATGTTCTAGCATTGTCCATAGCAGCCGAACCAGTACAATCTTGTATATGACATCAGTTGCAAGTGGGAAACGTAGGAAGGATAAGGTTTCAGTCATATGTATCCTACATGCTTTGCCATCTCCTGCTGCAAATTTCAACTAGCAGGAGTTCACCCCAAGCACAATCCAGGCTGGCCATTTAAGCGTCAAACGGCTGAGTAGCGCAAGATGGTAAAGTCAACAACTTCTGCCTCCAATCGTCTGCAAATGTCACAAGAAATACTTAATTGCATATCACCTGAAGCCAACAATCAAAGGGGAAAACCCTGCGATCGAGGCATGGACTCACAATTCTTCATACTCTTCGTGCATTTCATCACACAAGCAACAAACTTCCCGTCCTCCTTAAGTTTCTCGATGAGTGCAAATCCCTGCAGGGACTCATCGCCGCCAATCTTCACAATACGGTCGCCCACTCGGATAGCGTCATCGGGGTGTTCAGCATTCCATTTTGCAACAACACCTGGAAGATGGCTGCGGCTGCACTGATCGTGCACCTAATTTTTGTTGGGTTCCGGAAGAATCTGTAGAATACCTCCATGGCCACAATTAATATGGATCCCCCCGTATAAGCGGCGGTCATCACCACAGCCGATCCTCCTTCTGGAAGTTCTGTCACGACAAGCCTTGGATAATAGCACGGCAGCCCCCGATGGTCACATCCTCACTATGTCCCACCTACTCTGTCGTTCTTTTTCGCCACTCTTCACTCTTCGCCAATATTTGAGTCAGTGGTTATCTTGGTACTTGTCGATCTACTTATTCATCTGTCTACTTTAGTTCATTCTACATTTTTACCTAGTCAGTTGTTTGTTTATTCCCACAAAAAAGATCTAAAAAAACAGGGATATGTTTAGATGTACAAGAATATCACTACATCTAATTGGGGGAATACTAGTTGTTAGATATGTTTATCCAATAAATCTAACCTTGTGTTCTCTTTGGGATCACCGGGTCACCATGTCTGCCATCGCCGAGCTACGCAGGCGAGTTGTCCTTAAAGTCGAGCTGCACTCCTAGCTGCTGCCCGGTCTTGTCGATGACCACAGGCCTCTCCTGGAGTCCAATGGTTCACCCTACATGGAATATTACATCATATTACATAATATATATATAGTACATTTATATATAATTATATATATATATGTAACAATTTTTGACATATCTCCTGTAATTTATATAAATGTCATAATTTCTCATATCACCCAACAGAATAGGGGATATCATCTCCAATAGATATACTTTTTTAAAAGTGATGTTCAAAATCCCCCAAGCAGAACTTTGACCAACCCCTCCAGAAGTGCCGCGGTTGACCAACAAACACTTGCAACAAAAACTGGGGGAGGAGGGAAAAAAAACTGGTTTTTACTGTTACCAACATGGGGACGTTACTTTTACCCAATCAAAAAGTGTGTGGGGTTGACGGGGTTGACAAACAAAATGCCAGTGTTCTGGAGTAAGAAATCTGGAGAAATGAAATAAATGAATCAAGCAACAAACAGGGGGCCCATGATGCCATGGGACTTGTATATATATATTATATATATATAATTCATTGTGTCAATCCAAGAAAAAAGGATATGGGGTCCACATCTCTGACCCAAAGGCTGGATGAGACCCAAAAGCTCTCCCGCGGCCGAGTCATCTGCAGGGTGAAGGTCTCCTGGCGAATGGGGTGATACCACCAATGCCCATGCTTCATCATTTTAATGCTTACCAAACGACTTGACCCACAAAAAAAATATGGGATCTCTGCTCTGTGAACGAAAAACAAGGAGATATCAGTGTTCACTCAAGGCAACCTTCAGGTCCCACCTGGGTCTAACACAACGTTCTGCTGATTTGCCATGTGCTTTATTTTAGCCCCATATCACCACAAACCGACAGCATTCTTCCCCGTCTTTAGCTATGAGTTACTACTATCACAGGATTGAGAAGAACAGGTAGAGATTTCCAATGACAATGTTCTCACTTCCGTGGTATTCAAAATTTAGACACAACCAGATATCATATTATTGCTTGGATCCCGTCATATCCCACAAGTATGCATCTTTCAGAGATACCAACTGTTCTATCGCGTTATATCCCGTCAAAATCCATTGTGATCCATTATGTCCGGATCCACTACATTCGAGTATAATCCATTATCATCCGTGATAATCCATTATCATCCACTTTGTAATCCATTATAATCCATTATCATCCACTTTATATACGGTGTATATATATATACATACAGCATGTCCTTCATGTGCCAGGCTGTGTCCTTCATACTGAAGAGCATATCATGGAGGTCCGTAGCATTGCCTGTCATGCCGTTCACCGACTTGATGCGATCCTTGGATCAGATCTGACTGCACTACCGTGGATGGTTTTGTGGTGAATGGTTTACCAAATTATGATGAGGATATTGTGGGATTGAATGGGAGTTTTATTGGATTTTAATGGGATTCTATGTGATTTTTTATGGGATTTATGGGGATTGATGGGGATATAGTGATGATATCATGGGGGTAGAGCCAGTGAAACTGCAGAGAGGTCGTAGTCAAGGTCAAGTTTATCCGGATAGGATCTGATGTCCAGGATAAATCGACTCCCAGAAATTTACCAATCGGGAGTCCCATGGTATGTTAGCATATGACATCACTGGGGCTAACCACCCTGATACCAACAGAAATGAAGGCCTCACTTGCCATCGTTCTCCCAAGAGGCGAAACGTTTCACTTCTCGCCCTGGCGTCCTCATGTTGTGTTCATTGAACACCCCATCATTGAGGATCTGCGTGATCGTCGGGCCTGAAACGGCGCTGAGCCCCTGATTTTTAGCTGGAGATGCTCATTCTAGTGCTTGAAGCTATGAATATTCATAGGGGCAACTTGCATAATATATATATATAATATTATATTATATACATATACGTATGTATATATATATATCTGAAAGCAGCGAGATTTGTGGGCGCTGAGAGCGCTGGCCTCTCATATATATATATATATACATATGCATATACATACATATACATGTACATATACATACACATATACACATACATATATATATACATATATATATATATGTATATTAATACAGATATATACATGTATACATATATATATATATAGCTATACACACATAATAAATATATATAAACATACGTGCTTATATATATACAGATGTATATATATACATATATATTTATATACAGTACATATACATGTATATATATATACATATCTTATATATATATATATATACAATTATAGACATATACATTTATAGACACATATATATATATATACACACATAATGACATCAATATAGATATACATACATGTGTATACGTGTATGTATATATATATATACACACATTTTATGTATGTACATATCTTTATGTATACGCATATATATATATGGTACTTTGTACCTACCAAATTGGCATTTTTATCGGTATTTGCAATTTGTATTTAAAAATACATTGAATAACATTTTTTAGACATAATTTTCAACTACTATTGGGGGGTGCCATAGATCAATATTCTGAGACTCTTGTCTGGCCCATATGGGGGAATATGTTTGCTTTTATATAAATAATTGTGGGCAATAGTTTCAAAAGGGCATATCATATATCTACATATGTAATCAACTAACCAAGATGGAAGGGAAGACCAAAAACAATAAAAAATAACTGCCTGAAGTCACAAGTTTTGGTTGGTTTGTTTTACCGAAACAACCAAAAAAAAACGGAAACCCTGAAAAATTCGATCAAACTAAAAAAACCATGCAAGCCAAGAGCCAGGCATAGTTCTGTTGTATATTATATCATATCGTATATTATGTATTCTGGAATAAAGATTATAGATTGTAGATCATAGTTTATAGGTTATAGCTTACAGGTTATCTTATATTACGTTATATCTTATATTACATATATCATATCATTTTGTGTTGTGTTATGTTATCTTACGTATTATATTAAATCATCATGCTATACTATACTATACTATACTATATTATATCATAATATATTACGAAATGTCTTATCTTATCATATCATATCATATCATATCATATCATATCATATCATATCATATATATGTGTATATATTATATATATATTATATACATATTATATATATATATACATATGTGTGTATAGGTAAACGATTATAGGCGCATATCAATACATGCGTGTAGCCAGCTTAGAGCAAGTTGGCTCCAGTCATCAGCCTCTTTCGTCTATGAGATCCAGCTCAATGCCAAACTGCACGTTCGGTCTCACTTCTATCAGCACCTGAGGTGGCAAAGTTGTGGTAAGTTTGCATTCAGCAGCATATCGGGCGCTGATCAAGAATTCAATCCACAGAACTTGAGAGACTCCGGTCATGTTTCATTCTGGCAGTTTCTAGCCACTGCTTTTTGGGGGGGCAGTTTCTAGCCATGAATCCATGGTTGCTAAACCCCAATTTCGCTGAACCATCGAATTTTGGAGTACCCACCTGGCCTCGAAGTCCCCTTCAGGGATGGGTGCCCATGGTATTTGCACCGTGCTCTCAGACCGTCCTGCGGGAAGTTTGAACGCATCTCAGTGATGACCCCATGGACTTGTCTTCCAAATCTCTAGTTCCCGAAGCGTTGACTGTTGAAACATATCTGACATTGGAGGATCGCAGGTACATCTATCTTGCGTGTATGCAGCTGTAATCTACATGAGGATGGGTCGAAACCTCTGATTTCCCCATATGGAGAATGAAACATCCATAACTACAAGTTATTTTGATGTGAAAAGGGTTCCGATTTCAATCCGTAGCCACGTCCCAAAGTAAATTGTGTCCTCTTACTTCATCACAAATCACCGTTGCACGCGTGTCAACCTCTGCAACCTTATCATCTTCTGGACCACGGCAGCATGTACAAAACATGCGGGAAACGGCCCAGGGCCCCTCGACGGTTGATTTTGCAGTGCTTTCTGCAAGCATTTGAGCCCAAAAAGCAGCAGAACCCCCGGTGAAAAAGTGATGAACATGGATGTCAATGTCAACAGCACTTGGTATTCCTATTAGGCTAGCTCATAATTCCTAAATTATAAACCAGATGGGTTTTGGCCTACTAAAATAATCAAACAACAGTTGGGTTTTTTGTCATAGCTCATGTCAACGCACGATTCAATAGCTGCTTTAAGTCATATCTTTTCGCGTTTTACAGCGCCAGCCATATCGCAAGCAGCAAAAGATAGCCTGGGCACAGAACAGATCCCCAATCATGGCCAATCTTGGCCTGCAATGAAAAAAAATGCCAAGTTTTTGCTGGTGAGTAAAGCTCTAAAGCATACTAAGTAGCCATCCAAGGTTTGACCAGCAATATTGAGAAACGCCCACATTTGTGGAATGATTCCTGAATTTTGAGCCATACCCAAACCAGGCAAACCAAGCAAACCAGGGTCTGATGGCCCACACCTATCCCTGCCAGGATAATCGCCTCTTCTTGTTGGTTGCCTCAGCATCTGTCATGGCACCAGTGACTCAACTGGTACTCAACTGGCCAAGCAGCAGAAACAAGAACAGCAAAGAACAGCAAAGTCAATATGCTGTGGAGAAAAAATGGAAGACTGACTGGGGCCATTCATGCTGCTTGATTGGCTGTTTTTAGTAGGTGTGGGTATCCCTCAAAGATTATTAGTGACGCTTCAATACTGAAAGTGAATTTGGTGGGCCTGGTCCTACCCTATCTTTGGGTCCATCCCCGACTGGTTGTCTCCAAGTGACCTCCAGCCTTCTCTGAAGAAAGGCTGGCAGTGCAAAAGCGGCAGCCTCAAACCAGGCGGAGCAGATGTCCTCCTCCAGCTACCCCACAGCAGTGTACCCAGTTCTCCGGGATTTATCGACGTTCTCGTCCAGTGAAGCATCCACTGCTGGAAATTTCATTTATAATGTGATATATGCATGTATATACAGTATCTATACATAAATATATATGCAGCTGGATGGATGGATGGATGGATGGACGGACGGACGGACGGACGGACGGACGGATCTAATATCTATCTATCTATCTATCTATCTATCTACCTACCTACCTATCTATCTATCTATCTATCTATCTGTCTGTCTATCGATCGATCGATGGATCTATCTATCGATCTATCGATCTATCGATCTATCGATCGATCGATCTATCTATCTATCTATCTATATATATATATATATATCTATTTATCTATCGAAATCTAAATCCAAATCGAAATCGAAATCTATCTGTCGATATCTATCTATCTAAATCTATCTATCGAAATCTATCTATCTAAATACATCTATCGAAATCTATCTATCCATATCTATCTATCCATATCCATCTATCTCAATCTCTCTATCTAAATTTCTCTATCTAAATCTATCTATCTAAATCTATCTATCTAAATCTATCTATCTAAATCTATCTATCTATATCTATCTAAATCTATCTATCTAAATCTATCTATCTAAATTTATCTATCTAAATCTATCTATCTAAATCTATCTTTCCATATCTATCTATCTAAATCTATCTGTCTAAATCTATCTATCTAAATCTATCTAAATCTATCTATCTATCTATCTAAATCTATCTATCTAACTCTATCTATCCAACTCTATCTATCTAAACCTATCTATCTAAATCTATCTATCTAAAACTATCTATCCAAATCTCTCTACCTAAATCTATCTATCCAGATCTATCTATCCATCTATCTGTCCTACCTTTCTATCCTACCTATCTATCCTATCTATCCTATTCTATTCTATTCTATTCTATTCTATCCTATCAATCCATCCATCCATCCTATCCTATCCTATCCTATCCTACCCTACCCCACCCACCCACCCACCCACCCACCCATCTATCTATCTATCTATCTATCTATCCATCTATCTATCTATCTAATCTAATCTAATCTAATCTAATCTATCTATCTAATCTATCTATCTATCTATCTATCCATCCATCTATCTATCTATCTATCTATCTTCCCATCCTATCCTATCCTATCCTCTCATCCTATCATCCTATCATCCTATCCTATCACCTTATCCTATCATCCTAGCCTATCCTATCCTTTCTTGTCTTGTCCTCTCCTCTCCTATCCTATCAATCTATCTACCTACCTAGCCTATCCTATTCTATCCTATCCTATCCTATCCTATCTATCTACCTAGCTATCTATCTATCCTATCCTATCCTATCCTTTGTATCCTATCTATTCTATCTATCCTATCTGTCCTATCTATCCTTTCTATCCTATCCTATCTATCCTATCTATCCTATCTATCCTACCTATCCAATCTATCCTATCTATCCTACCTATCCAATCTATCCTATCTATCCTATCTATCCTATCTATCTATCTATCTATCTATCTATCGCTCTGTCTGTCTGTCTGTCTGTCTGTCTATCTATCTATCTATCTATCTATCTGTCTATCTGTCCATCTGTCTATCGATCTATCGATCGATCTATCCATCTATCTTTCTAATCTATCTAATCTATCTAATCGATCTAATCCACCTTATCTATCTAATATATCTCATCTATCTAATCTGTCTAATCTATCTAATCTATCTGATTTATTTAATCTATCTAATCTATCGAATCTATCGAATCTATCGAATCTATCCTATCTATCCTATCTATTCTATCTATCCTATCTATCCTATCTATCCTATCTATCCTACCTATCCTATCTATCCTATCTATCCTATCTATCATATCTATCCGATCTATCATATCTATCGATCTAGCTCTATCTATCTCTATCTAGCTCTATCTAGCTCTTTCTATATCTATCTATATCTATCTATATCTATTTATAGCTATCTATATCTATGTGACTCTATCTATATCTATCTCTATCTATCTCTATCGATCTCTATCTATCTCTATCTATCTCTATCGATCTCTATCTATCTCTATCGATCTCTATCCATCTCTATCTATCTCATCTATCCATCTAGTCTATCTATTCTATATATTATGTCTATTCTATCTATTCTATCTATTCTTGTCTATTTTTTATATCTGTTCTATCTTATCTATCTTATCTATTGTATCTATCTCATCTATCTTATCTATCGTATCTATCTTATCTATCTTATCTATTTAATCTATCTAATCTATCTAATCTATCTAATCTATGCAATCGATCTAATCTATCTAATCTATCTGATCTATCTGATCTATCTAATCTATCTAACCTATCTAACCTATCTAATCTATCTATCTATCTGCCTGTCTGTCTGTCTGTCTGTCTGGCTGTCTGTCTGTCTATGTATATATTTATCTATGTATCTATGTATCTATGTATCTCTGTATCTCTGTATCTCTGTGTCTGTGTATCTGTGTATCTATGTATGTATGGCTGGATGCATGCATGCAATGCATGCATTCATGCATTCATGCATGCATTGATTGCATTGATATATTTATATCTATACACTAGGCCGGTGCAATGGACCTCCCAATCCTCTGGTCTGAGACCACTTCACCCTTCACCCAAGTGTAGATGGGTCTGTATATCAATCTATTTGTTTGTATTGGTAATTCAGAAAAAAATTGGGGTACCCCAAACCCTTTGTGTCCCCATCCAAAAGTCACAACCGTTCCATGATGTTGGGTGTCCCATCTTTTCACACAGTTTTCTTGAATATCTATGTATGGTATACATGATTCATTCTTGGTGGTCCCAAAAAAATCCAGCAGCAGAAGTCATCACTTTTGGATGTGGGTTTGTCTGAAAATATGGTACCCAACATCATCCTAATGATCATGTTCCCTAAATTTAATGATTCAATGACCATTTTATGGACCCATTTTAAGTTGAGCTCCCAGACGTGCATCTCGGACGTATAGTAACGCAACTCCATCTCTTGGGGCTCTCTTCGTGGCCAGCGGCAAGAGATCTCACCTCTGTGGGAGATCACCCAGCAAAAACATGGGCAGGTAACCAGCTGTCAACCTTGATTTGTTTGAGGAAAATGTGAGAGGAAAACATAGTTACTATCAAATACAGGGTGTCCTGTAGGGTTAGTTCTCCTTCAGCCCATTGAGGGAAGAGACCCATGTTTTTCAAATCTCCAGCAGTGCTGAGAACTGCAAAATCTGGTGCCAACGAGAGGAACCAAACAGGCCTTCTCCCAGAATTAGTTTAAGGAAAAATTTCCAGCAAGCCTACACTATACGGACGTTAAAGTCATGTATTTTTCCAATCAATTGACCCTTAAACCAACCCATTGAATTTAATGCTCAAAAGCTGCAATTTATGTCTCTGGTTTCCAGTTGAGTCACCCTTGCCACCACTCTTCCTGGCCATGAAGGCACCAATCTGCCCAGAAGGATATGTTGGAACCTTGGTCGTGTGCATGAAGGTTTCCAAAAATAAGGGGACCCCCAAGTCATGCTTGCGTCATTAGACCATTTTAGACCATTTTAGACCATTTTAGATCATTTTAGACCATTTTAGACCATTTTAGACCATTTTAGACCATTTTAGCATTGAAACTTGACGCAAGGGATCCCTCATTTTAACAAACTCCCAGATGATGGCGGATGGCAAAGATCACAGCGGTCTGCAGCTGGGTCCTCCCAGCCTGAATGCTGGCATACTCCGCACAGGCAAAGCAGGCCTGAAGGCAATGGGAAAGCCTAGAGAGGCGGACCTGTGACACGTATGCCAAGCCTAGATGCAATGAATGTTGAACTACGTCACAGCATCAATACAAGTATACATGTATATACGTATATATATATATGCACAGATATTACACAGAGTCAAACCAAGGTGGCCATGGCAACTTACAACTAAAAACAATTCGGAGCTGAGAAGCTGACACCATAATCCTGCACCATGGTGGAAATGAGCTCCTCACGGTGTGGTCACGCCACGAGGCGAATCGTCTTCCCCAAACGACTTGACGGAGTCCTCGTTGAGCCAGAGACACTCGCCCTGGGAGCAAATCACTCCCCCAGGCTTCAAGATCCGCTCAGCATTCCTGGGTCCAAAAAAAGCTTGCCCCACAACATCCGCTCGGCAAAAATCCACCAACCAAGGGGCACATAGAATGCTTTGGAGAACCTGGGGGCGCCAGGAGAAGTAAACATTGCCATGAAATACTTGTGTTATATGTACATATATATATATAGCCCCCCCTAAGATCTACCTTTGATGTTTTTCCAGAGACATGCATGATGAAACTCACTGCATACTTCAACTACTTATGCAGTGAGTTTGATCATGCAAATTTTGTATGCACTTCAAAGAAGCAGTATCCCTACAACATATAGAGCATTCCTGTAAACATGCAGTGTTCTTTTCTGAAGAAGTGCAGTTTCCCTTCAGGAAATTATTCAGCCTTCGTTCAATCATACAGTATTTCTTTCAAAACACCAGATTCCTACTCAATATGCAGTGTGTGATTAACATTGAGTATTGCTGTGAAAATGTGCAATGGTTGATGCTCATTACAGCATTCCTTGGAAAGAAAGATTGTTGTTGAAGGAAAATGCTGCTTACAGGTTACAATCTGCCTTGAAGACAAGATAGTCCCTTGAACGAGAAGCACTATTTTTGCAAAAAAGTGTATGTGAAAAAATGAACTACATCCTTTATGGAGCTCAGCCTTCCTCTCATTTTCCTGTTGTGACCATTTTTTAATGAAAGACTTATATATTGTCTTCAAAATAATTGCCCTGAAGACAATGTGTTTCCTCAAATAACAAGCAACATTTTTGCAGAAAAAGAATACAATATATGGAAAGATGCAATACATTCTTTATGAAGTTCAGCCTCACTCTGAATGACAGTTGTCTTTAAAGGAAAGACTTAGTTTCTTCAAAATTATGTTGCCTATTTTGTTCAGGTGTTTCACTCATATGAAAGGGCCTTTTGCATGCATACAAGCGTGACATGTATCTTTCAAAAAGTACTACATACACCCGCGGGTTCTACTTCAAAGTAATGTGTTTGTTTTTGCATTAATGCATGGTTTTGAATCAAATGGATCACTCCCTTGTGAAGGAGGCTTTGCACATACTTGCACCAACCCCAACCCTGCTTTAAGGAATACCATCGCCGGTTAAAATCTTTACTTAAAGGATTCCATTTTGTCATAAATCTGTCCTCTTTCCATAAACTCCTTTACCTCTTGAACAGAACTTTGCACAGCTGTAAGTCCTTTGAAATAACTCTATATTCCTTTCAAAGAAATGCTGCACTCCTTTATAGTTTGCACAGCTGTAAGTCTCTTTGAAAATAACTCTGTATTCCTTTCACGTAAATGCTGCACTCCTTTATACAGTGAGACTCTATGCAAGGAATGGTGCGCCTTTATGCTAGGAATGTAATATTCTTTGAAACATACTGCTGCACACGGCCTATAATATTGGAGAATTTTGCTTTGACAACTAACTTCAAAGTCTATGCTGAAACCTGTTTACTTGTTGTATGTTCTAGTCTTGGCTGTCTGTCTTGTATTTTTTCTTATGGTCTTAAGTCACTTTCTGAGAGGGTGCTCAAAACCATGAGAACATCAGCAAATAATAGACACCTATTTGGATGGTGCACAACCAAATTTAGAATTACAGAATGCAGTATCTTGCTGAACCTACTGCTGCTACTCTTAAATGATGTGGGTGTGCATTGCAACAAAACCTCGACCGATAAAGCAATCCAAAACTTTTTAGATAATGTTTTCGTCTGAAGTTCATGCTTTGTTTTTTTGGGTTTTACTCCAGTTTCTGTGACTTGAGAATCTCAAGTCTGAAAAAGTTCAGACTTGAAATTTTCAAGTCTGACATTGTAAGGATCCAATAACCAAGATCCAAGATTTTCCAAAACTTTTCTTGGATCCAGGGCAGAAATTTTGGATCCAAATAGGATTGCTGGATCCAAGGTTTTCCAACACAAGTTTTTGACAGCTGTCCAGACTTGAAATCCCAAGTCTGAGGTTCCACCTGCTATCTCTAAATCTAATGTCATTTATGTGCATGCATATGTAAATGTATATGTATCTGTGTATGTGTATCTATTAAAAGTCTTCCAGGTAGATCTCGGGGGGGTACAATATATATATACCATGAAAATTTAATATATATTTATACTATAAAATTATGTTATGTATTATATAGTACATACTGTGAAATACCATGACCCAGGTCAATAAGATGCACATTCCGATGTGACGCTCTTGACATAAGTGTGATCAGCAGGTTACATCGTTATCCTTCACTGCCGCAACTTCTCTTTGAAGTCGTTGATATTCCAAGAAATCAGGGCTTCAGAAAGAAAACTGAACCAAATTCAGTAAGAAATTCAGTCAGAAGGGCTATGGTTCAAATTTTACTTGTAACACAAGTAAAACTTGGATGGTTCAATCACTGAGAATCCCCCAAATTGTCTAACCGTTCTTGGGGGATTCGCTGCCAAGAATCACCGCAAAGGCTCTAAATGGTACTCCATGGTTGACCCATTAAATGGTTGGTTGCTTGCCATTACTATATTAATCCCTCCAACTGACGTTCTATCGATTCTATATATATATATATCCCAGTTAAACTCATTAAAACCAACTTACCGTACCTATCGTTTTGGGACTCCTTCCTACCGCACGTCAAACAATTCACCTCTTTGGCGTGTGTCATAGGTTTATCGGAGTTATATCACTCTTATTAGTCACTATTAGGCTGGTTAGACCCCAATTGATCAGTGTTCAAAACCTGCTGTCATCCATATATTTTTGTTGGTTCATAGATTCATGAGTATCTCTATTCTGGACTATAATTATCCCCGGTAAGCCGTATGATAAGACCCACTGTAGAAACTAATCAACCAAGGTGCTAACCCCCAATTTTGTTTGGTTGGTTAATTCCATTTTTTTCTGTTAGTCACTATATGGTTCGTTAAACCCCCAATCGTTATTCCACTATTGCTATTACTATTCCTATTGCCATTTACTAGTCCTATTACTATCACTATTCCTCTCACTATAATTACCTTCCTACTAGTCACTAATACCACTGCTTACTATTTAGTCACGATTAATATTAGTCGCCATTCCCATTTGTCACTATTTGGTGATATAAAACTCGTAGTCACTGTCAGTCACTATTTGATTTTGTTACTAATTTGGGATATAGCACTACAAGTGATTAGTAACTTCCATACTAGCAATTAATCCAACAGTGACAAAAGCCACTTTAGTTACTGCGGAAATATAGAACTGCTAGTCACTTTTAATGTTGGACTCTAGCTATTCGTTGTCAAAAAACTTCAGTCAGCTGGTGTAGCTAATCCAACAGTGTCCTCTTCCAACTGACACCAGCAGCTAATCCACACCAAAGCCACAACTTCTCTGCAGGTCCCACAGGGTCGGAGGAGTCCACGATGATCACGTCGTAGCAATTTTCCTACGAAAAAACGCCGGCAAAGCGCAGTCCCCAGGACGCCGGGAACGCGAACATGGGAGATTTGACCAGCAATGCGGGGTGAACGAACAAATATAAGGATTGAAAAATCCACAAGATTTAGAGATTTGAGCAACAAAATGTGGGAAGTAATGAAAAAATGTGGTAACAAAAATGTGAAGTTCAGAAAAAGGCGGAATTCACCAGTAGGGATCGAAACTCACCAGGTCTACAAGGATTGTCCGGGGGATGGGCTCCCGCAATTGGCCATTTTTGTTATGAATGTCATGCTGATTGGGAAGATGATGATGGATATGATGGATCATAGGAATTTGGGCTACCCTATTTCCACGACCACACATGTTTGGTCACAGTGGAGGACCGAGCCAAAGTCCCCTGATGTTAACAGTGGATCCCCAGTTGATAAAAGACTGTGCGAAAAAATCGTGAGAACTCATCAGCAAAAAATGGTACCCCCAAAATAAAAACCCACCAGGCTGAAATCAGTTTCGGAAGGCGAAAATGAAGTCCTTGGAATTCTCTGCAAATGCAACGCCTTAGGGCCCGAAGCTTAAAAAAACAGGCAGTAGAGCTCAAATCGAGTTGAAATGCCGAAATGCCCTGAATTAATGGTTGATGAGTTGGTCAATGGGGATTTTGAGTTCATGGATAGTAATGCCTTCTATAGGAGTTTTTGAAACTGCCCTGATAGCTATGATGAGCTGTACGGTCATTAATTTCAGTATCGGTAGCTGTGGAGTAAGATGTCCAGTCCTGAAACAAGCACTTTACCCGTCTGATTGAACAATATTTAGCATGTGGAAAATCACCATGTTCAATAGGTAAATTTAGGTAAATCATCTATATCTGTTCCATAGCTATGTTAGTTTGAGGGAAGGAAAACCCAAATGTTGGCGCAACTTACATCCCCCAATGGGATTTTCAGCCAACTGGGGGTTCTTGTTGAAGAAAACCCACCAAGACCCTGCAGTAAACTCAGTAAACGAACACAGCCATGCAAAATGGCAAAGTTTGGCAAATCATCTATGGGTCATGGTTTCCATGGTTTCCATGGCTATGTAACAAATATTAACAAATTACCAGAGGGTAATCCTTCATTCTTGGGGATTGCGAATACCTCACGAACTGACCAAGTCTGGAAATACGAAAATCCACCAGCTTCGTTCAGGTCGAGTCACCATCCCCCACCAAAAGCTCCACCTTGGGGTCACCTCACATCAATGACTTTGGCGAGACATTCTCCGATCTCAACTGGGTATCAACTCTTTCTTCAGCCTGACCACCAAAAAAAATACCACAAAATGGGCATTTCTACTACTCATCATCCAATTTTCAGAACAAAAATCCCCAAAAAAAATGGGTGCTGAATGGCCCCAGCAGATGGCCTACCGCCTTTGCCACACTTGGCAGAAATCGTTTGGCAGCTTCCACCACGTCACCGTCGATTTCACACCAGGTGACCTTGAGATCCAGTTGAGTGCTTCAACATGGTTCAACGATGCTGGGGATCCTATATTGGGGCTTAAAGGGGTGGATATTGGGGAGAAGGGACTATATGGGGATCTCTTTTCACAATGATTTCGACTGAGACTCGTTTTTGTTTCTATTTAAAAAGAAAGAAAACGCAGAAGCAAAACTGCGAAAGCTCCCGAAGATTCACACAGGTTCTTCATTGAACTCTTTTCTGAACCTTGTTTGCGTCTGATCCCATACCTCTGTCAGATGCTAAAATGAGTCAATATTTACGTTTAGGGGACTCAAGTAGCATCTAGAATATCCTCCAGTGAACTACAGTAGCATAGCTATAGAAAATCACCCTTGTCTATAGGTAAATCATCGAACTAAATGGGCCATGGCTTTCATCTTCGCTATGTTAGTTGGTGCATCCTCATCATCCCAGAGAATATCCATATCTCAACCCACCATCCAATCCCAATTCCAACTTGTATCCAAAAAATGAAGCCTTCAAAAGAGGTTATCTATATACATATTGGTATCATTTGTGTAATTTTATGCGTTTCTGTATATCTACAGTCTATATAAATATATGTGTACATATATCCTACATTCTCCTACTATATCTACTAAAATCCCAATCATTGATGTCATGCAGTGGTTGGTGTCGCCTTCTCCACACAGCTGTGCTTCACCACTTCTCGCAGGACTCCACCGTCCCCTCCTCCGATTATGAGCACCTGCCACTGGGGGATCTATGATGATCTATGCCCAACACAGCTTGGCATCTGGGATGGCATTAAAAGGAAAAAAAAAATGGATCAAGCTGCAGCCCAAACACCAAGCCTGGGCGTGTCAGGTGCTAAGTACTTGTAGCTGCTAAGCTCCAGAAATTCAATTGGGCCCCCTTTTTATCGCCTTCAAAAACGGGGAAAAATAAGTGTTGGACCTGCGGGGTATCAACAGCTTGCCATGGCAATCGACTGATGCCGACTGCCTGCTTGGGATCGCAGGAGAACATTGGCAAATGTGCCAGCATCTCTTGGTATGACATCTCCTTAGGTGGCTAGCACTGAAAATAAACAAAATCTGCAGCTGGGGGGTATCCATGCGCACATCTGGAGAGGAACTAAGATTCGGGGCTAAAAGCTGAAGCGAGTGAACCGTTTAGCCATGGCGCTTGTCCCAGTGACCCCACCAAGATCACAGCAGGTTGCAAGCCCAGACAACCCCTGTCTTTAGAAAATCCATCAGTTCACCCTGGTAGTTTATGGATCCTGCCAGTTCTCAGACCAGCATCATCTCTCTCTGTGATCTGAATCACCCCGTCCTGAGAGAAACGATTTTAGGCCATGCCCTCGCCCTTGGAGGGTGCAAGCTGCGCAGCATGCCATGACGCTCCAAGGGAAGGTGGAAGCTGAGCTGCTGGCCAAAACAATGACATTGCCGTGATTTGTGGATGCCTCGGCCAAATATGACATGAAGCATGGCTGGAAAGGAGGCAATGCCCCTGTAGTGGATCTGTTCTGTTGCTTGACAGGGATTCCATCAACTGGTGGATAATCGGTTACCCCAATTCTTGCAGGACCATATATGGACAAACCCAACTGAGGTCCAAGCAAATACGAGCAAGTCTTGATACTTGGTCTTCTTGTGCAGGAGAACTTCCTTTACCTCAATTTTCAAGTCAAGATGATGGTGACCCAAGGACTCACAAAATCGACATAGGGATCAGGGGAAATGCGAGACCCTTGGCAGGATCAATAAATAACGACGACAGTTGTTCCTGTCTTATTCATGCCACATTACTATGGTCTCCAACTTTCTTTGAAGAGTTGAATTCCCACATTCACAGAATCCAAGACAATTTGTCCCCAGAAGTTGCTTCCACTGAACAGTTGTTAAGGGATGCTTTCGTTACACTGAGTCCTCTGGGGAAGCAATCTGCAAGTGAAAAAATCACCACCAATCAGATGATTTTCACCTGGAAAATAGGCGAACTCCATTTCTACATGAGTTTTCGGGGTCGTCAAATCTAGTTCACCACCTTCCCCCTGTTCCGGAATCCCACCTGCAAAGCGTTTGCCTGACCAGGCCTCAACAAGAGCACTGCAAGCATAGAATGGTCACAACACCGTAGCAATAGAATCAATGGAAGATCCATTTAATCCTGGTTTGTTAATAGGGATTCCCCTGTTGGATTATCATTATCCCCAATATATTGGCCAGTATAACCCCCTATAATCATCAACCAACATGGGTCCTCAAGGACTGTTCTGTCGGCGCACCATTGCGAGTTCTTCTCCAGGAACCAACCATTTTCAATCAGAGGGGCCTCAGCCACATCCAGACCAAACAATGGCACCAAGTGGTTTGTCTTGAAACTTGCATGGATCATTTATATATATATATATATATGTATATATATATATGTGTGTATATATATATGTATATATATGTGTGTGTGTAGATTATATATGCATGCATGCATGCATGCATGCATGTATGCATGGATGGATGCATGCATGCATGCATGCATGCATGCATGCATGCATGTACATACGTACTTACGTACGTACCGTACCGTACCGTAACTTAACGTAACGTACGGTAACGTACCGTAACCTACCGTAACGTAACGTAACGTAACGTAACGTAACGTAACGTACGTACGCACGTACGTGTATGTATGTATGTATGTATGTATGTATGTATGTACGTATGTACGTATGTACGTATGTACGTATGTACGTATGTACGTATGTACGTATGTACGTATGTACGTATGTACGTATGTACGTATG
>Ga0126342_10006807_pt1 | contig 20336 bp, 24 predicted proteins | sample Cyp1metagenome_FD_92528 | JGI IMG/M metagenome (GOLD analysis project Ga0126342, IMG submission 92528) | Coral microbial communities from Lord Howe Island, Old Settlement Bay, Australia - Cyphastrea 1 metagenome | ecosystem: Host-associated > Invertebrates > Cnidaria > Coral ...
CAGAAGTATAGACCTTTCGAGATGAAGAAGAGACGGAAGGAAGACAGAAAGGCAATACAACAAGCGAACAAGAGGAGAGCCTGGGAAGATGATGATAAGAGCACGTGGCAAGATTGGAGGAAATGGTCACAGCAAGGCTATGGCTGGAGCGACAGGTCACAACGTGGCTATGGTGGATCCTCAGCTTCATCGTCTAGACCCTCAAGAACATGGAGACCAAAGTGAGTGTATACTTCTGTAGATGAAGATAACACAGCATGAGAGAAGCCGTGTGCAGTTTTTCTGTGCGCTCACTTTATTTTAAAAGGAGTATAAACTCGATGCAGTTTGAGAAAATACTAAAATCGAGATTTCAATTTTACACAAGTTGGCATATACTACCTTCAGTTGGAGATAATGCCACTACCGTGTCTGAATTTCACTTTAATGTAGATAGATACTCCGTGTATATAGAGATATACTATTTGCATTTTGTCTCCGTAGACCTTCCGCCGAGCAGAACGACTCCGAATGGAGCGAATCGAATGAAAGACTCCAAATGGAGCGAATCAACATTTTACCAACTCCGATTTCTGTCCATTGTTTGCTTGAATGAGCAACTTTGGAGATCCGATAATTCCGGTTATTTTGTAATTTGGTCAACTGTTTTCCATCTGACCTCAATTTCTGAATCTTGCGAATCCGAACTTTTCACCGGTAGAGCAAGCATTTTGCTTGGAGAGACCGTGCCTAGTGCACCGCTGGTCATACCTAGAAATAATTAGCGAATCCGCTGTTTTCTTTTCGACATGTCACTGTTCGCTTTTTCAATCCGCTACTTTTGTTGAAACACCACTGCGCGCCTTCCGCTCAGTTTTTGCGATTTGCCATTGTGTAGCTAATGCAGGAAGATACTCTTAATACCAGTTGGGTACGACAAGGCGTAGTGCTCTACTCATTGCTTTTGAATTTGTGCCAGTGTTTTTGTTTCAACCTAATACCTATGCGTGTACATGCATGAGTATTGAGCACATTTATATGCACCCCTCAAGGCTCAAGAGGTATATACAGAGTAACCCTGTGGACACCACACCGACAGGCAATACGCCGTGAGTAAGAAGGGTGTGAAGCTGTCTTGGGAAGACGCTCTAGCTGATCTTGAATAGACGCTAGTGCCCCTCTTCAGCCCTCCCCCCAATCCCCCCCTCCCGCTTCTTTATTCAAGTCACACTTGCAATACACTTCTCTGCATGTATATATATATATATATGTTTTTGCATGTAGCGTTGTGTGTGAAAACGGGTATTGTCATTCTGTTGGATAGCTGCTGAGTGTCAAGCGATTGGTGTTGAAATGCCTGATGACAAAAAAGGAGACCGTACCTAGTCACACCTAGGTAAATTACGGATGTCAAAAGAATTTCAGGGTTTCAACCAACAAAAAAAAACAGCAAACTGAATGGTTAGACCGCAGCTGAACGCCATTGTTGAACCATCAACTATCTGAAAGCGTTTCCAACAGGAATGTGAGACGATTAGTGGGATGATGTATACACTGTGTACACCAGAATCCATGTGAATTCCACGTGTTGAAGCTTACTTCTTGTATGGAAGACGGTACTGTCAAGGGTTTTCCTAGAAATTGCCCTTCCCTCGTTGCCGGATCAAAAAAAATTATTCCAGATCAAAAAATATTCCCTATCAAAGACTAGAACAGATTTGTGTAGCCAATAGTTTTTTTGATCCTACTGGTTTATTTTTTTTGATATGTTTTTTTCCTTGGTCCCTCACTCGTGTTGTGTGTCGGAGAGTTGTGTGTGAATAAGTGGTGTGTGAGAGAGTTGTGTGTGAGTAATTTGTGTGTGAGGGAGTTATGTGTGAGAGTGTTGTGTGTGGGAGGGTTGTGTGCTGCTAAGCAGGGCACCGCTGCCACACATAGGGCTGTTGGAACTCCGCTGGTAGACCAAACTTGGGTTCGAGATGGTTCGAGGTTGAGCTTCAATGTGGCGCTCTACTTCTTGATGAGGCATGGGCCTTGAGGGGACGGACCTCAGACATGCCTTCAAAGGAAAGGGAAGCGGAGGGATGAAGGGAACTTTCTGCTAGTTTCGAGGACTTCTCGTGTTTTTCAATCTTTGTGGCTGTAGTGTGCTGAGGCTGGTCTTTGTGAACTGCTGGATCTCTGTGCTTATCCACGAGCCTTGATCTCGGCCAAAGTAGCAGGAAACTTCAACCGGTGCGGCTAACTGCAGCTATATGTCTCTAACAATGAGATCGATGTCGACTCCTCGTTTTTGTGGTTCTGCTGCATATTTTGTCTGCTTACTGAAAAACTGACATATGGTTCAACAATATTGAGAAGGACTGTGCACAATCGAAGTTGAACCTTCAAACATCAAAATTCAGGTATCAGAAAGTGCGCGTGGCTGCTGGTTCGACTGAGACATATCGCTGGAAGGAGAGACGTGTGTGGCACAAGGGTTTCATGCCAAGTTCTCCTTTGGAAAGTGGTGACGGAGGCCAGGTCCAGCATGACCATTAGGCGTTAATGATAATTAAGTGGTTAATGATCACTAACTAAAACATTTTCAACGGATCTCCAATCAACTGAACCACCATTGGGTACTCAACTTATTTTCCATATTTTGCAGAAGGAGTACGACTATGTTGGCCTGAAACTGAGTGCAGGAGAGTGTGCAACATACTTTGGCTTGTAGTCAGTCTCAAAAGATTTGTGTGGCTGGTTTTTCCAGGAGTTTTGAGTTTGCAGTAGATAGTAAGTAGATGCAAGTAGTAGTTGTCATCGTCAGCGAGTGACCCAATTACCCGGAGTTACCAACATTTCTGCATTATGTCTCTGTCTAACCGCTGTGATGCTTTGCTCAGTTTGGTGCCTCCCTTGGTGCAGCTGGCTCGTGCAGATCAAACTTCATTCCACCATATCCGGCCATTGTTTTGTAGATTGTAGGCTGTAGATGGCTTTAGTAGATCGAGTGATTCTGAGGTTGCGCCTGATGTTTGCCTGATGTTTGATGTTTGGGGCTTGGGCTCACCTGCCAGGCCATTCCGGAATTTATATCTGAACTTTTTAAGACCAAAGATTGAGAGGTCCCATCCTCAGTGGTGGATCTCAGCCTGTGAAGGCTTTGTTGCTGTGGGAAGCGAGCCACTAGGTCTTGAATTGAGGGTCATCAGAGGAGGTCTGGAAGGGAATGACTAACCATTCCAAGTTTCATTATAATAGTCGAAGAATTGCATTGACATGGAAGGCACTTGACCCTTGAATTTCCTGTGGGCATTTGGCCCAATTGCCAGTACTTCAACCTTTTCGCTACGATTCCCCTGGGATGGAAAACCGATCGCATTCGCTCTGCATTTGCTTGTGTTTGCGTTCATATCCGTTCAACCGTGTCACCGGGGCCTGGCTTTGCATCCAGGGGCGTGAGCTTTTGTGTTGAATCTAATTTCGTTTGCAAGCTTTGAGGGGCACATTTTTTTCTTTGATCATCCCAAGCAACAAGCGTCGCTGGATTGGTTACTGACTGGATTTGCCTCTGCGCGAATTTTTGCAGTGTCTTCACATCGCGGGATTCTCATCTTGTGCTGCCCTGAAGGGATTGTTGTGCTAGTGCGAATTGACTGGCCTCATTGATTGAGGGCTACTGGTGATGTTGGACAGCTATGAGGAGAAGAGCTCTGGAGCGTGGTCCACTGTCCCCGTTTGGGATGGCTCACTTACAACATGGCGTACGTTTAAGCGTGAGATGCTGTGGTGTGTGTCCTTGGATTTACAGTCTAAATAGCGATATAACTATAACCTTGCTGCTAGATTTCTGCTGAAACAAAGTGGAATTGTGAGACAGAAGGGAGAAGAGTTTTCACCGGATGCGTTGAAATAAATGTAAGCCTGCTGTGGTTATGAAAGATCCCCAAACCCAAGAGGACATTGAGGTTGAGCCAGAGGATTGCCTGCTTGGTTTGAACAAGTTGATGAAAGCCTTGGAAGGGATCAGCGGCATGACGTCCTTAGACAAGAAGGGCGAGCTTAGGTCTCAATTCTACTTGGGGACTCAACGCAAAGCTAGTGAATGAATCTCAGAGTTTTGCACGAGATTCAGAACTGCTGTGGCCGCTTTGAAGTCAGAGGGCGTGCAATTGCCCTCACCTGAATTTGGGTGGTTGTTGAAGGACAAGTTTGGATTTGATCCCCTGCGTAAACAACTGCTTGAAACTGCCTTGCAAGGTGCTGAGGAATATCCTGTGATCGAAGCAGAAGTGCTGCGTCTCTTTAAGGACTTGCACACGGCTGACCCGAAAACTAGACCGTCCAAAGATCACCACCCAGCGCATGCTTGGCGGTGGCGGGCCAAGTTCTTCAGCCTCTGCGTCTGCTGGAACTACTTGCAGCAGGGCTCCATCCAACTTTTCCGAGAAGTCTTTTGGAAAGAGCAGTATGTCATCAACTATGAGAAAGGTGTTGCTGACTGAGGTTCCAGATGATGCTGACGGAGATGAAGCTGAACTCATCCCCGATGAGAGCACCCATGAGACTGCAGTGATTGAGCTTCCAGCCTCGGAGGAATTTCTACAAGACCAAGCCGAATGTTTTGCTGCTGAACTCCGAAAAGCTGAGGAGTGGAGTCTCGTGGATGGTGAGACCTTGGAATCGCTCGAGCAGAACTTCGAGCAGTGTGCTGAAGCTCTTGTGACTATGAAGGAAGCACGTAGTCGATCGCAAGAGATCCGGAAGGATCGTGGCTATGGGAAAGCTGGTGGCTCCAAGTCCAATGGTGGAAATGTTGGACAAGCCTCTGTCAGGAAGCGTCTGGCAATCACCCGTGCTTCGACTGCAACATGCACGGTCATTGGGCAGGTGGCAAAGACTGCACAATGCCAGGCGCTGGACTTGGCAAAGCCGATGGCATGCCTCGTCCCAAAGCAAAACGAGTGCGACTGGCGGAAGCGTTGAATGCCGAGTTCACCACACCTTCACCACACCTTCATCAGTTTCTTCGGCGCATGCATCAAGCACGGTACCATCAGCTGGTGGAGTTGCAGGTGAAGCAATGCATCATGAAGCTTCAGTTGTTCACTGACTTTCAGTGCCATTGCACGAAGCTCTTTCACAACATACTCAACGAGATGATCTCATGCAATGTCCTGCCCAGGCTCTGGCGGAAGACAAATATTTAATATTTGGTCGGTGCTCTCGACTCGGCCTGTGGCCGAACATGTTGTGGGCCTGCTTGGATGGAAACGTAATTGAAAAAGTTGTCAGAGGGTCACCAGTGGGCCCGACTGAGTTGCAACAGCTGGAAGAGGATCGCATCAGACGTTTCAAACGATGATGAATCAGGCCATGCAGCACATGGTGAACATGCAGAGTGCCCCAGCGACCGGATCGATGCTGACCCCAGAGATGTTCAGTCTGGATTCAGATCAGCCCGGTGAAGCAATGGGCCGACCGTGAATCTGGATGAGATCAAGTTGAATGCAGATCAGAAGATCAAGCCTGGAGTGCGACAGATAATCACTCAAGCATGGACAGCAACTGGCAGTGTCTTTGGATCGCAAGCAGCTGTGTGTGATCATGATGGCGGAGTGGGAGAAAGAAATGCAAAACTACATGAACGAAACCTTCGCCATGGAGTTTGATCTCAGGCCTTGTGTGACTGAAATCTATGCAGATACGGAGCCCATTGCCAAGGCTGCGCAACGCAAAGGTTTGAAAGCCGGTGGCAGCTTGACCCTTGGCACTGGATGGGACTTCAAAGATTCTCATCGCGGAGAAGCTGCGAAGCGATTTGTGCAGAGACTGAAGCCGTATGTTGTGATTTTGGCTTTTTCCATGCAATATTTGGTGTGCTTTGCAAAATTTGAACCCTGGCAATGGCTTGCAAGAGCGTTGTGCAGCAGCAGTGGATTTTGATTTGGTGCTAGTGGCGTTGGGTGTTGCATTGATTCAACTTCAAGGTGGAAGACATTTTCTCATTGAAAACACTTGTCGTCTGCTGCTTGGAGGTTTCCGGAGGTGGTTGCCTCTCGAAACCGTGCGGAAGTGATTGTGGATATGTGTTGTTTCAATTTGAAGAATGCAGATGGAAACTATCACAAGAGACCAACAAGACTTCTCAATCACAAGCCTTGGTATCTCTGTTTTTGTGCACGCGATGCAATGGTGAGCATTCTCATGCATTGGTGATTGGTGGTTCAAAGGCGACGACTCCAGCTGGTCATTACACGAATGATTTTGCAAACGCAGGTGTAAGTGCTTTCATGGCTCAGTATGACTTTGAGGCCATTCATGCCGAGAGCTTTGACCTTGTCGATGTGGCCGCTACTGAAGTGCTGGTGACGGAACATGAGCAGGAGACAGCCGAAGAGCTCGAACCGGTGGAGTCTGATGGATGAGTAGAAGGATTCGCTCCTCGAAAAGATGTTGTGATTCCTGCTGCCACCCGTCAAGCAGCTCATCAGCTGCACATAAACACTGGCCACAGAGGCAGACTTCGATTGGCGCGAGCAGTTCTCATTGCTGGCGCACCACCTGCAGCTATTGAGGCTGCCAAGCAACGACGTTGTTCGGTATGCACTGAGCGAATTCCTCCCAACAGTCGTTTGCCTGCTTCGCTACCACCTCCCAGAGAGGTAGGACAACAGTTGCATGTCGATTTGGTAATTTTGAAAGATTCACTGCACGTTTCGGTGGTGTATAGGTGGTATATAGCCATGTTTCTTGCCACGATGTTGTGGTTATATCCCAACCTATCGGGTGTTGTAACTCCATGGTCGCCACTGAGCCAGGCGGAGGACCAGAGTGACAAGGTGGGACTTATGAATCACGGGTAGATGTCAACCTTGGATTGGCAGACCGGAGGTTGACTAATGAAAGTGATTTACCACCAAAAATAGTGATCACGTGATATCATTCGCATGAATTTACAATCAAAACGGTGAGATAGAATGATTAACAGCCAGGGGGGTTATCAATCCGGGCCCGGGGTTGATGTTACATGTGATATCTACTTTGTTGGCCACTGCACGGATCATGTGTCCAGGTGTCAAGCTGGCCGAGTCTGGAAACAAGTCAAGCGCTGCAGTGATTCACTTTTTGCAGGTGCATTGGATGCCATTGATGGAACGCCGCATACATTGGTTGCAGATCAAGGCAAAGAGTTCGCCTCTGCAGCTTTTTGTGCGTGGTGTGAATCCAAATCCATTTGCGTGTGCCAGTGTACCGTGTGGGCGTGGGAGCGCCATGGCAAAAGGGCATTGCTGAACGTTCAGGAGCTAGCCTCAAGGCTTTGGTTGGTGCTTTATGTCAAACTCATGCGGTGGCAACATTCAGCGAGATGCAAGAGGCTGCAGGTGAAGCCATTGCAGCCTACAATGCAGATCCGCATGAAGCTGGTGTTAGCCGAATGCAGTTGGTCACAGGACGCAATCCTCAAGTTTGTGGTGACATGCTCAATGATTTTGGCAAAAGGTTGGCTGAGCATTCCCTGCTTGAAGCTGAGCCCTCAATAGACAAGTGGCCATTCGTGAAAGGGCCCGAGTGGCGATGGTTCGTTGCCAGCGAAGGTGCAAATGGAATTGGTTTTGCTGCAAATCGCTTCATTTCCTTCAGAGGACAATTGACAAAATGTCCAATGGAGCATGTGCGCAAGGCCTCTTCATTGGAGGGTATAGCATCAGGTTCCTGGGAAGCAGGCATTGATGATGTCTTGCGTGCTGCACAGCGTGACGCAGCCCATCCTACGTCTGATGTTGTTCAGGATCCTGCGGAAGATGAACAAGTGGATGAGCATGCAGCTGTTCCTCAACCTATGCCTTTTACTCCAGAGCTCCTTGCGGCAATGAAACCTGAAGAGAGTGCAGTTGCACCTGGTTCCAGAAGGGAATCCTTGGGCTTGGAAGATGTCGCGTCGCAATCTGGTGTTGAGAAAGCACCAGCACCTGCCTCAGTTCCAGTTGAAAGCGGTCGCGGAAGATTTCAAAGTTCCACTTCTTTGCAAAGTTCATGGTCGCGAGCTCGCTCTTTGGATGTTGAGCGTGGTGTGAAGCGGCCTGCTTCTGTTGAGCCGCCGGCACCTGCCAGGCGACCTGCAGAGATGCTGGAGCCTTCTACAAGCAGTGGTCCATCTGATTCGATTCAGTTGGAGGGATGACCTGCCTTTGATGCGTTGACTGTTGTCAATGTTGCTGAAGCGGGTCCAGGAACCCACCCATTGCTTGTGTTGCAAGCTGAAGTTGAAAGGGATCACCGTGCTCCCCTTGACAATGAGCAGTACGGCCACGGAAGCTGGGATGGAAGATGGTCCTACACACGTCAGCGTGAATGGGATGTCATTGGCGTAGCCGCGGACTGCGGCAGGCTGAGCTTGCGAGATCAAGAAGACCAACAGCAGAGGAAGCACCCCACCCTGGTGACTTTGTCTTCTTCTGGCGTGCTCAGAAGTACCAGTCAAAGAAGGAGCGCACGGATGGCCAACCCGCACGTCGTTTGCAGTCGAGGAAATGGCATGGACCTTGTGGGGCTTCAGATGTGTATTAGCCCCATGATGTAATGCAAGCAGCCGGAACACAGGGAGCTCGCAAAGAGTACAACTGGACGCAGCTGTCCCCGGAGAAGAAAGAGCTCTGGAAGGCTGCTGCCATAAATGGATGGAGTGTCTATGTGGAAAATCAGGCCATAGAGGTCCTTCACTTCAACAATCTCAACAGATTCGCAACCATCTTGCTAGACGGGGTGAACTGGATCGAATTCTTCAGCCACTTTTCGGCCTGACGGACAAGCATGATTCTCTCAGGACTGCTTCTCACCCTTTGCCGATAAAGGCAAGCAGCCGCATGGTGGTTCCAGGATACAAGGACAAGACCAACCTGGAAGGACATTTGAGACGTGATGCACCAACAGGCTCTCGACTTGCGCAACATTTCTCGTTCAGTGTTGCTGCATTCTTCACCCATTGGCTCCTCATCGCTGCACCTTGCAGAGTTTTGAAAGGAGTGTTTGGCCGTGCGGATGCACCGCGTGAATGGTGATTGCGACTTTCGCGATCGATGCGTGAACATGGGTGGACACGCGCTTTGGTTGATGGGGCTATGTGGCTTTTGTGGATACTCAATGGGATGGGTGAGAGCATCCTTGAAGCCATCATGGTGGCACATGTTGTTGATTTGCTTTTTGCCGGCAGTTGCAGAGGGAAGTTGTCTGTGGATGCAATCGGGGAGGAGTTGGGTTTTGGAAGCCTAGAGCAGTCTGACTTCACCTGGTGTGGAAAACGTATCCGCAGAGCTTCAGATGGAACAATCAGACTTTCCATGACTGAGTACTACGAGAACCTTGCAGAGATCCAGATTGCGAAGCGCCGCAAATCTGACACTACAGCTGAACTGGATGCCTGTGAGGCGAAGAAGTTGCGGGCAGCTTTAGTAATTTAGGAAGCTTGCAGCTCAAATCCGATTCGACATGAGTTTTGGCGTATCCACACTACAAGGGGAGGGCCCCCCCAGGATTGCCACAGTTTTGCGTACGAACTCTCTGATCAGGGGCTTCAAAGCGACATCAAGGTTCGATCTTCAAACCCATCAGTTACCAGACGGCTGGAATTGTGATGGTGTCCGACGCTGCTTTGGGCAACGTACGCAGAGATGGCTCCAATCAAGGTGAAGCAATCACAAAAGGTATGCTTCTCAAGGATGTTATTTCACATTGCTGGCTGATGGTGATCTGACAGATGGTCGTGAAGGTCACTTCAATATCTATGATGCGAGATCTCACCGAATTCCACGTGTATGCAGAAGCACCTGTGCAGCCGAAGCATCAACAGCAGAAGAAGCACTAGACGTTGGATAATTGTGTCGCGGCTTTCTAGCAACAGTCTGAGGACACAACATGCTGGGTCGGGCTGCTGATGTTGCAATCAATGCTGTGAAATGTACGTTGGTTGTAGATCAGATGCAAAGGATGTGCATGATAAGGGCAACTCAAACCCCGCTAGCTATGGCAGCCAGAAATCCCTTGCATTCACTGTAGCTTGGATGAGGTCAGTGTTGAGAAAGCCAAATTCGAGCTTGAAGTGGACAGCCACGGAGACCATGTGGGTGGATGTCGGAACCAAGGAAATGGATCTCTCCCATATGCGGATTACAGTGAGACGAGGAACATGGTCCATTAGATTTTCACCAGAATCCACGAAACAAGATTCAAGTGGCATGCGCTGCGAAGAGTTTCCGAACACCGGAGCCGCGATTTTCAGTAGCCGAATTTCCGCTGAGAACTACATTTGGAAGATTTGAAATCAGCCAGACTGAAAAGATCTGGCGTAGGCTAGAAAAGCGGTGCAAACTCTTTTGCATCAGCACGCGCTGATTGGTTGCACAGTGCCGGTGCCAGTAACTCTCTTCCATAAGAATCAAGTGCAGTGCCCTGGCTCCACGCCAATAAGAAAGTAGAATTGATGCCGAAGACTTGCGTTGACATGGAAGGCACTTGACCCTTGAATTTCCTGTGGGCACTTGGCCCAATTGCCAGTACTTCAGCCTTTTCGCTACGATTCCCCTGGGATGGAAAGCCAATCGCATTCGCTCTGCATTTGCTTGTGTTTGCGTTCATTTCCGTTCGACAATTATTATAGTAGGCGTTCCTTCAAACAACGCTCACTCAAAAATGCGCTCAACCACTTATTGTTTCAAGCAGTTCAACAGCAATTGAACAGACCAACAGATACATAAACACCAATTTATCAAACCTAAATTCAAAATTCAATCAACGCCACTCAACTGTCCGACCACACTCCACACCAACTCGGCAACTAAACGACCGACCAACAAAACAGGCTACTCTTCAAGCAACTCAAGCACCCACTTGTGCATACTGAATCTATTGATATTCCGTTGATATTCGGTACCTTGTTTGAAAACCCCCATTGACCGCGCAGGCTTTGCTGTTACAGCTTGTGTCTTTGCCATTTGTTGTGGTTTCAATGTCGCATGCGTGCTGCAAGAGGCCACACAACCATAGTTGCTAAATACCATAGCCGTAGCCATCCATAATCATGAAATGTCATGAATAGATCAATTGCATTCTGATGCATTCCGATGCATTCTACATAGTGCATTGCTGAATGCAACATGCTAAACATGGTGAACATGTTATAGAAAATAGAAAAGGATGAAAAAGGCGATACAAACTTACAAACGCTATGAAAAGGCCATAAAAAGGCCATAAACATGTTGGTAGGGCACCGAAAGCTTCACCATTGCAGATGTCAAATCCTGGACTTCGCTGAGGCCGGCAAAAGATTCGGTCGAGGAGTGATGGCTCGAAACAATAACAATCATGGGGGACGTTCCAAAAAGAGATGATGTTATATATAGAATACATTTATATATTTTACTGTATATCAAAATACATTTATATATTTTACTGTATATCAAAATATAAGACATTCACTTTCTATATTTCGGAAAAACCCGCAAACTATCATGATCCAATCAGACACAACAACTTTGCCTTTGTGATTGCCAGACACCCTGGCAAATGCACCGCATAGAGTGAACTGATAACCTCCATAAGGAGGTCCTGATTGTGCCAAGTTTCATCCTGTTTTCAATTTTTCCGATCGAGATTTTGGAATGTTTTTGGAATGCTCGCAAAGGGAACGAGACAGCGAGGCAGTGATAATGACATTGGGAGATTGCCCAGAGCAGTAGCGGAGTAAGAGACTTCGATCTCCCAGCGTGTGACGAGATTCCCCTGTTACAAAGACGTGAAAATGATCAATTCGGATCAAATCGGATCAAATTCCCAACAGCAGAACACTGTGGGGTTTCAATATCTAGAAGTAGGGATTGGTATTCCGAATTTTCCCTCCTCCCCCAGGGTAAGGGAACCTTGGAACCTTGCAACCTTGTCTCCCACCTTGTCTCCCAATTCGTTTCTCGCTTTGTCGCAAACTTTGTCTCCCACTGTCTCTCACACTTTGTTTGTCACCTTATCTCCACACACAGAGTGAATATGTGGCCCAAACATGGACACAAGTCACTAGTCACTATTAGTCGAGAGCCTTCTCACCGCTCACCTTGAACTTGGAATCCTCAGTGACTCTGTGCTGTTGGGTTGCAAAGCTGGGTTAATCAGATTACTGTATTCCAGAATCAATCTTGGACTGCTTTGGTGAACACGTTGATTCATTCACATGATGTAAAATATTGTAAAATGATGTACTTATCTTGTATTTATACTTGACCATGTAGATTCTCGGATTTTTTTTTGACATCATTTGAGTTGATTTGACACCTACTGGTACCTTATATAGACTTATATACTTATATTTTCGCTACTTGTTGAATTTGCTCGCCATACGATGTGTCTCACCGCTTCGAAACATGAAGTGGCCGTGGGTGAAACTGCCCAGACACCGCAGCCGGTTCAGATAGGCTGCACCTAGCTGGATTTCTGAAAGGCACCCAGACCAGAACAAAGTGTGGACATGACTGACATCATTAGATGATTTGTTGTTGTCGCACTGATTCGCACGGTCGTTTCCACAACCCCAAATTTTCAGAAATGCGATTAAGCGCCCAAACAACTTGGGCTTTAGGCTGCTTGCACTGTGCCGGGTTCATTGTATCATATTGTATCCATTGCAGTGCGCTGAAACCAGCATTCGTTGTGGTACAACGCGAGGTGTCGTGAAATCATGGATGTTTAACCAAATCTGGCAATCCAAGCTGCTCCAATGAACCAAGGCAGAGGGAGGTCGATTTCACTGCTCAGTGACACTTGCGCTTGAACGAAACATGTCAGTTGCAAGGATGTTTCTGCGACCACCGTTTGGTGGATGCGCATTGACCTCGAATCAGCTTGGGTCAAAAAGAAATCAAGGGTGTGCAAAGGGCAATTCAGACACAGAGATACACAGAGTTGATTTGAATGTTGGCAGAGTACTCGTAGAGTTCGTAGCACAGAGTTGAGGTAGAGGCATATCTACTTTGACGTCAATCAACAGCTGAATCTGTGCTGCTCACCGATGGCTTTGATCAGCCGGGCATCCGGTCGAAAGATGGTGGGCAGAACCCATTGCCAGCAGAGCCTGGAGCATATTGCAGCATCATATCATGTCATATAATGTCACATCATGTCATATCATGTCATGTCATATAGTATCGCATCGCTTTTGTTGATCCTTCAGACTACCAAGACTCGTTGTCAGCTCAACTGCTTCGTAGAAGGAAATAGACAGCAGAACCGATGAGCCATATACATGTGCAGTTCAACTGCTACAGTAATTTATTTGAGTCAACCTGCACATCCACAGTCAGAACAAAGACGGAGGACCGGAGAACAAGGTTGGCCGAAGTTCCTGCAGCTAGAATGCAGAACCAAAGCATCTTGATAGCAGATTCATGCAGATTCAGCAATTGTTTCTTAGAATTCTTTCATATTCTTTCTCACGTTTTAGCAAAGTGCTGCAAAGACTCTGTCAACTCGGCCGACACTGTCGACCAAATTAAATGAGTTTTAGTTTCCCACCTACAATATCCTACAATTGACAATTCATTTTATGTTCGATTGCAGTCACCGTCGAGCAAGTGACGCAATTTGGGTTACAGTAGACATTTGGGCATAGCCTCCGTTGAGGTATCCATTGTACCGCTAGCCACAAGCTCCATATATTTGAGATTATTTGAGATTGTCAACGACCAAGGTGAGCTCTTTTTCAACTACATCTCTCTCATCTCCGAGGAGGGCTGAAAGTTGAGAAGGGGCCGAAGATGGCCGAAGTAGCTGTTGAGTCCTGTTGAGCCATGTTGAGCCATGTCATGATGAGTGATGTTGAGTCAGAACGTCCATGCAAATTTGGCGACTCGCCGTGGTTCCTGCATCGCTAGGAATACCAGAGGCTCTTGGGGGAGAACTCTCAGCTTTGGGAAGCCCTGCATGACAAAGAAGCTTTGAAGGCCGAAACGGTAGACTCCTGCAGAAGTCGATCAAGCATAAACTGTCACAAAATCACAAACTAATTTGGCTTGCAATTTTGTAGGCAGTGATTTTCAGCAGAAAGCTTGATCACTGCCGTCACTCCCATGCTTGCGATTTGGATCGACTCGGATCGACTTGGTGCATTTGCAGACAATTGACCGTATTTGAATTATTTTGAAATATTTTGAAATGAAAACATGCTCAATTGGGATTCTCAGCGCCCCATTGCGAGGTGCCTCGGAAGATTCGCCCCGAGGCCTCTCATGGTGCCCTGGAACTGGAGGCTGCGACTGTGCAGTCTACCGACAACAAGGACCACAATGAGCCCATCTCAGCCACTTGGCAAGCCAAAGGTCTCGAAGGTCTCGAAGGTCTCGAAGGTCTCGAAGGTCTCCAGAAACAAAATTTATCGAAACTGCGCATTTGTGGGCAATATTATGGTAATTTAGTTAGCATAAACAGTGCATTCGTAGCAATGCCTTCTCTGTCAAGACACATAGCGTGAAAGATGCTTGGTGGAAATGAAGACCTATATTCTGTGTGAAAGATCCTTGGAGCGCAAGTTCTGCAGAAGGTAAGCGTGGCTTTAGGTGCATGATTTATCTGATTTAGATGTTCATGGTTGATGCGATTTGCCCTCGTTTCCTGTGGTGACGGACATGTTGTGCAGAGAGAGTTTTCACTGCTCCTGACTTTGCCCTCAATTACCTACAACATTTTTGGTTGATAGAGTGCTGATAAACCTCCCAGTTTTGGCTTGCTGAACCAGCGATCTTAAATCCGAGGTTTGATGGTTTGACTCCGCACATGGACACGGACGCACACACACAAACGCGAAAAACCTTGATTTCGGATTGTCAAAGTCGGCTGCGACAGCACCACTCTCGGTGAGCCAGCATTCCTGTTGCACAACAAAGTATGAAACTTTTGTTACTCATGCGACTCATACCACAAAATGTCCACTGAATTCGGACAAATGCGAGATCCAAAGTTACAATCACAAATCAGCAAACATGTGCTTTCATGAAACTTTCATGTGCTTTTTAAGGTAGCAAAAATATTTATCTTTCTCGAAAGGGAGGTGCTTAGACACAAGCCGTCTCCCCGCGTCCCATTCTCTGGTGTGTCGAACATGCAAAAGGTGGTGTCAAGAACTGGTCAAGTCTTGTCTTTGGACCATCTTGCCGAATGCAGTTTCCAGTTGTATGGAACAGAGGCTAGCATGGCAGGCCAAATACACAACCCAGGCACGAGGGCAAACATCTTCAAACAGAATCCTACCAACAATTCTCAGCATTTTGCAATGCTCAATGTGAGTTTGTAAGAAACATTCTGCAAAATTTATGTGTTTTTCTGACTTTTGCCACTGACTTCTTCAAAATATCCGGCAGCTCTTTCTAAGAATAAACCGCCCTCACTACAATTCAATTTCCAGCAAGTAGTTTGGATGAACATTTGTTTTGAAGGAAACTTTTATAACTAGACTTGGATGGGGTCAAGAGTCAAGTCTGCAAGAAAATAATGTGCCGATGACCTCATAAGATCTTAGAAGCGTTTTTCGATGTTGTCCCCATATCCTCTTCATAAATGGCAAATCCTCCAGTCAGTTTTCCCACTGCATTTTTCCATTGCAATAATCTACTAGGAGCTCTGAACTTACGAGGTCTTAAGAAGTCAAGGACTAGGCCTCAATTGAATCGCGTCGTGCTTGACCTTGAGCATTGGCTAACTCGGCTTTCACAATCCAACACTTAATTGAAACAGGTCGTACGAAAGTTCAGACTGCATTACCGTCGGCCGCACAACCAAAGACGGAACGAACCAGATGGAACTGCATTGCATTGCCGCATGCTTCAGGAAGAGCCTCAAGAGCCTCAAGAGCCACCAAGTCCGAAGACAGTGCAGATTGATCGCAGCCTTGATACGTCTGGGAGCTCCCGGGAAACCCGGGGAATCCAAATGGAACGTGCAGGGAGTCGTATTGATTGGGATTCCTTGGGAGTTCAGCAAAGCTATCCAAGGCGGGACGCCAAGAGCCGGCCTTGGGCACTGCACACTGTAGACATGTGTGAGATGTGTCGACTGTACGCATTCCACGTCGAGCATTGGAGCATGATATGCAATATGTGTGCAATATGCATCATATGGATTGAGGCAGACTCAGACTGGTGCTCACTGATATAGGCACTGGATAGATTATGATAGATTGATAAAGATTATGGATACCGATTGATGCATTTGATTGAGACAGCACGCAGCGCAGCAACTCCTAGTCCCGCTGCTGAAGCAATGTTTTCACTTTTCTGCTTCTGTGTAGGCACCCAATCTTCAGCCACGGCAATGAGATCAAGGCGGCTTTAGCAAATGATTACTGCGCCGAACTTCGCTATGATGTGAAGAACATGTACAAGACTTCAGGCAGCTTAGTTGTGACAGTTGTGCGGCTGCAAGAGCTCATTGCAACCAGCTTTTGATTGACACAGCAGACAGCGGTTGTTGATTTGATGCAAAGGCTTGGCACATATAGACATATGACATATGTGTATGGATACGTGGGTATTATACAATGTATATATACACTATGTACAGTAGATGACAATTTATATACATACGTGTATTTACATATGTATATATGATTATATATTATATATTGTCTTCCACTCTTGCTGATCACCGAGTATGCCTCCAGAAAGAGATCAATCTCAGGCATTTGCCAGAAGATTGCAAAATCTTCTCGATTTGAAAACATTACAATGGCAGTGATTGTCGTCTATGCGCTCTACATGTCTGTTGACATGGATTTGAACACAGAGGATATAATCACAAAGCAAAACCCCGTATTCATTGTGTGCGAGCAACTCTTTTGTTGCTACTTCTTCTTTGAGCTAGTGATACGCTTTGGAGCCTTCGAGATCAAGTGCAACTGCCTAAAAGATGGCTGGTTTGTCTTTGACTTGGCGCTGGTCGTGATGATGGTGGCAGAAACATGGGTGACGAGCTTAACGCTTAATGGTAAGATTGGTAAGGGAATACAAGCAATAGGTGTAACAACTTAAAGATACTTAAAGTATTTGTATTTTCGCTGGGTTTGTTTCAGTGCATGGTCAAGAGATGTCAAGAGTAAATAAGTGCGAGCTTGGCTCACCTGGCTCACCTGGCTCATACAGTACATTTTGAGATCCAGATATCTGCCAGATGATCCAGAATCCTGTTGTGTACTGAGATGATCTGAGATGGCTAAATTGAGCTCTGTAAATTCTACTGAGAAGTGTACTGAGAAGTGTACTGAGAAGTGTCGAGGTTATGAATCTTGTCATACTCACTATGGCATCTTCTTCGGGTGCTGGCAATGTCCTTGGAGATGCGTCGATTCTGCGTGTTTTCCGTCTCATGCGGCTCACACGGCTTCTGAGAATGGCTAGGCTCATCCGAATGGTCCCAGAACTTCTCATCATGGTGAAGGCGGTTGCTTCAGCAGCCAGGTCAGTTGGTTTCACCCTTATTCTGTTGGGGATTTGCCTCTATGTCTTTGCCATTGCGTTCCGAGCGGTCTTGGATGGCACTACTGTAGGTTGGGACTTCTTTCGAAACGTACCTATGTCCATGCACAGCTTGGCCATGCATGGCACACTCTTGGACCGCGTGTCAGACATCATAGAATTCTTGCGGGATGACAGCCCAGTTGGTTTTGCCTTGATGTACATCTTCATCATTATGTCGGCTGTCACCATTATGAACATGCTGATTGGGGTACTTTGCGAAGTTATTACGGCAGTAGCGGAAGCGGAAAGGGAAGCCCTCCAGGTGAGCTGGACCACAGAGGTCTTGCAACAGTGCCGGGGTGATGCACAGAGACTAAAATTGACTAAAAGGACATGTGCCATGATGCACCAATATGCACCAATATGCACCAATGATATCTACTGTAACGATATCAGTTGCAACTAGTAATTACATTGCACATCATTGCACATCATTGCACAACATCATTTGGAATTCTGAGGAGTTTTGCTTTGCCCTCCAAGCTTGTGCATGGAACTCTATGTTCAGCATTGCAACTAGACCCTGTGAGAGCCTGGGCCCTGACTTCTGAGGTGCTTGCAAGCAGGAGCAGATACCAACAACGATGGCTGCATCGACTTGGATGAATTCCAGCATATGATCGAAAATCCACAAGTTCGGCGTGTTTTGCGTGAAGCAGATGTTGATGCTACCACCTTGATCAATTTTGCAGATGTGCTCTTTGAGGCATGAAATGACAGGAACAAGAGTTTCTAGCACGTTTGGTCAAGGAACCATGACAAATCTTTAGGGTTCTTGAAGCGAAAGGAATTCAACTATGGTGAAGCAAGTTTTGATTATTCAGCATAATTCAGCAATGGCTTTGGTACGTTGCATGTTCAAGAATGAGTCACAACTGGGAACCTTGGCAGCCTTGGCAGGGGGAAAGCGAAGAACTCTTGACCAAGATCCCCTTCCAAGAATTTATGACGAGAACTTTGAAGCTGCGGGGAAGCAACACTGCGACAGTGAAAGATCTGGTGGACTTGCGAAAATGGATACACAAAGAGCTCTATCAACTTCGGAGGACGAACCCTCGCATGTCTCAACTAGTGCTCCCTCAGGGACTGAATAGTTTGCCCTTTGAGTATGTTTTGCATGTGTAAGGGATCCAAAGGATCCTGGACGTAAGATGCTACCAATGCTGCGTGTCTCAGTGAAAAGGAGGCCGCTCTAGACTTTTTTGGCGACAACTGTGATGAGTACATATGAGTACAATGAGTACCAGTAATGTGCAAATTGTCCACATCATTTTGTATCTTGGTGGATTTGTCTGTTAACGTTTGTTTCATGTATGTTAGTTTCCTTCATTGTGTAGATCTTTCCTGCCGATGGTTCGCGCACCTGTGTCAGACCTTTCACCATGGCCATGGCGCATGTTTCCACAGCACACAGCTGTGTTTGTGGATTGCCCCAGGAGCATTAGGGAAGCATTGTGCAACTGGAAAGCATTGTGCAACCAAGGGCGAGAGGATGAAGAAACCAACAGAGCGCAACAAGATACAACATGATACAACATGAGACAACATGATACAACGATGTTGCAACAATGTTGCAATAATGTTGTAATAATGTTGTAATGTGTTGTAACAGGCCCTTTCAGTCCCATCAGGCCGATCAGGCCCATCATTGCATCTTTTCCATTCTTTTCCCATGCCTCATCGCTCTGTCTTGCAGATTGAGCACTGAAAAGAGAACTTTCTGCCAAGTCCTTGTTCTTGCGCTGAATGTGCTGGGACAGTCGTGCTGTCAGTGTGCCAACGAACCTTTCCAACTTCCTAGTTCCGCAAGTTAGTAAAGGGCACTTGAAGCAATGGCGGGCATTTGGCCTGTGCCCACCGAAAGACGGGGCGTGGCAGCCATACGTTGATGGTGCAACAGGCTCGATGTTGATCTATATATGATTCGGATTGATTGGGTGAACTTCAGTGCAGAAGTGCAGAATTCACACCTTTCTTGAATGGACAAGGCTGCATGCTGGCGAGGTTGTCTAAATCTCGGGCCTAACTGTTCAAGACTTTCAAAACTTTCAAAAGTTGCGGACGCAAACACAAGGCCTGCTCCACGAGCCACACCAAGTGGCTTGGCTGAAGCACTAGAGACTTGTCACTCAAAGAAATCTATGACCAAAGCATACAAAGCAGAAAGCGGCAGCTGGAGAGTTCTTCACTGGCAGAACCCTCGAGTGATATTCACCACGCTTTGTGTGTAGAGGCTATCTACACACTGCAGAACTGCTAGATAGGGTTGTAAGTTGCAAATAAAACGCCCTAGCTAAAGCTATACCTCAGCAGATGTATCGGAGCCTGCCGCAAACTTGCGGTTCATGGCTGCCAGACTGTTTTCCAACCGGGTTCAGCAGCTCTGATGGACGGATGAGATGTTTGAATCGCGTATGCTTGATTTTTCCTCAAGCAGTGTACTGTTAGGGGTTCTTATATAATGCTTTCTTAAGAAGGATCTTAAGGTGTCCGCCTTGAGGTTGGATGGCGTGTCCGCCTTCCCGAGGGTCTTATCTCCCCTTGTCTCCCGTTGTCTCCCTTGTAACCCTTCTTGTTTCCCTTTGTTGGATGGTGTGTCCGCCTTCCCGAGGGTCTTGTCTCCCCTTGTCTCCCCTTGTCTCCCGTCTCCCCGTTGGATGGTGTGTCCGCCTTCCCGAGGGTCTTGTCTCCCTTTGTCTCCCATTGTACCCCTTCTTGTTTCCCCTTGTTGGATGGTGCGTCCGCCTTGCCGAGGGTCTTGCCTCCCTTTGTCTCCCACTGTACCCCTTCTTGCTTGCCTTTGTTGGATTGTGTGTCTGCCTTTCC
>Ga0126342_10006808_pt1 | contig 20333 bp, 18 predicted proteins | sample Cyp1metagenome_FD_92528 | JGI IMG/M metagenome (GOLD analysis project Ga0126342, IMG submission 92528) | Coral microbial communities from Lord Howe Island, Old Settlement Bay, Australia - Cyphastrea 1 metagenome | ecosystem: Host-associated > Invertebrates > Cnidaria > Coral ...
CATCCATGCATCCATGCATCCATGCATCCATGCATCCATGCATCCATGCATCCATGCATCCATGCATCCATGCATCCATGCATCCATGCATCCATGCATCCATCCATCCATCCATGCATCCATCCATCCATCCATCCATCCATGCATGCATACATACATACATACATAAGATGATATTCAAAATGGACCAGAACTAAACCTTGGGTTCGATTGTCTTGAATTTTGATGACCTATGCCAAGAACACAGGTTTCCCTGGATTTTGCTGGAAATCTGTGGACCTAGATGCGGTGAAAGGGGCTGTACTGATCTAATGTTTGCTAATGATGTTTCGTCTATTGGGGTGTATTATTTGGTATTTCTTGGTATACGGTATACCCGTGTTTTGGATGATGTGAGCTATGACCCCCAAATCGGTGGTTGCTGCATTTACAGTACAGCAACACTGCTATCTATTTGTTCTGTCTGTCTGTCCGTCTGTCTGTCTAGCTAGCTATCTAGCTATCTAGCTATCTATCTATCCATCTATCTATCTACTCTACCGTATCTATCTCTCTTGATGGGAATCCCTGCTAGAAGGGAATGACGCAGCTGAGGAGCAGGGTGGCCAAGAAGGCCTCTGCAGGGTTGGAGGGCTGAGTTCTGAAAGTTCAGAATGCTGTTGGATGCTGTTGGAGGAATGCACGCCCAAACAGCATCAGAAGTCTCACACATTCCGGGATTCCGTGTGCATTGTTTTAAGGGGAATTGATCTCAGCATCGCTGTTGCTTGTGGCAGGCATGGGCATAAGGAGTTGGAGGTGCACTGGGATGGCGAGTGGGGATGTTATTTTAAACATAATTTAACGATTTTTAACGAAATATTCCAGTTAATGTTGATCATAATGTAGCAAATTAATCAAGGATGATTAATTGCGGCTACCATTTTTGCAAGGTATATGATCAAATACAACCAATGCCTTAAAGATTTATAAGAGTTCGGGTTTCGCAAGTTTGACCAGTTGATGACTAGCCAAGTCCTTCACATCAGGGGTTAATCATGTAGCATATGCAAACTGGGTCTACTTTACCTTGTAAGTGGCAGGGGCTCTTGAAAGCTTTGCCTGTCCATTGAAGCCTGAGCCTCAGAATGGCTGTGAATGAAGAGCTGTGAGGAGTTGTTGCTTGAGAACTACCAATGGGGGAAGACCCATTCTGTTTCCTGAGATTGCTAGTGATCTTCTCATGAAGAACTTTGGACTTTGCGGGTCTACCAAGGACCAGTCCATATGATTTACTGAGACCAGCTGGTCTCAGTGGGGTGCAAAGGCTCCAAAATATGGTGAGTTGGTCCACTGGGTCCACTGGGATGGACTGTTTCTGTTGACTTCGCCACCGATGTTTCAACGGGTTATGGCTCAAGATTGTTGACAAAAAATGGTGTAGTACAAACACGGGGCAAGATCTGTTGTTCTATTTGATATTCCAATGTTGAACACCGGGGAATTTCAAAGCCAAGAGCTGTGACATGCTGGATCTCTTGGGTTCGCCAGACTTATTTTGCACGCCCACCTCCATATTGAGCTCAGTCTGGGAGCCTGGCAGTTCTAAAGCCACGATGGATCAATCAATGACTTCCTAAGATGATTTCTTGGCTGCGCAACAAAACATGTTGAAAGGGTACAGAAACCAATAGGGTCTCTGAGGCTGCTCCAGGTAGCAGCACTTTGAGAACAGAGAACAGATGCTTGGCTGCACGGGAAATCCGGAAATTCTCATCTTCTTCATGAAAAAATCAGGATGGTAGTACCACCAACTGGTAGAATAAATGAGAAGAGACTGAATAGACGCAGGGAAATGGTGTTGCATTACGCAAATCATGTGGAAGTGTTGAATTAGCTTCATTTCTTTCAGCTCTTTTTCGCAGTACCGTACTTGTGTCGTAGCACCCTCTCTTTGCGCCACAAACACCTAGATGGCAATCTATGAGGCTTTGCAAAGTCAAGGGTCGAGCACTTGTCCAGCCAAGGACGTCCATATTTCTGCGTTTGCGGACTAGAGCTGTGACCAGAATCGGTACCACTCGATTCGCCCTTGGGGTCACCCTATGCGCGTCAAGGGGACGCACCCGGTCCAATGGCACTCGCCACGGAGTATCAGCCCAAGTACGGGAAGCTAATATCTGTGGGCATTCGTTTAGAGAAGATTTCTACTGACGGGGTATAAATCGGTATATATATATATACATTAGTACCATCTAGAATCATCTAGAATCAAGATCCTGATTATAGAGTGTTTTTGGCTGCTTCCTCGTGAGTGTCTTTCAGCCCAGACCCTGGCAGGACCGTTCTTGGTCAGGGTCTGCTGGAATTTCAAAGGTAGAAGACGTCCCCATGCGCGCTGGCCGAGACAGACCCATGATGTACAGATGCGGCCGTCAAAATGAGTGACTGCGAAGCACTGCAAGCCGCTTAGCATGATTCCAATGAATAAGACCTTATGAATTCGCCCTGAGGTAGCATTTCTGGTGACAGATTCAATGATGACACTTCACTCAAGTGCCTGGAAGACAGAATGGACATTTTCAGTTGCGGGGTCAATGGTCTCAATATGTCTCTATTCTTTTGATAGTCAGCCCATGTCAGCCCTAATTGCGACCCTCACCGCTATGCCGCTATCCACTACCGCAGCCTTGCCTTTTTTGTATTGCTTATAGCTGTGGCTCAAGCCGTTTTGTTTTGGTTGGGCTTTCAGGTTGGAGAATTGCAAGACATATATATATATATATATAAAATGAACAAGTAAGGATAAATATGGATAAATAAGAAATATGTATTTTTCTACCTTGTCCTTTGATCAACAAAGAGGATCCGCAGACACCACGGCTGAACTCATGGAGGATGAGAATAAAAAACCACTCCAACATACCTCAACTTGATTCCACACTAATCAAACAATGCTGCCCTACCGACCGGGTTGGTAGTTTCCAATGATGATCCGAAGGACATTTTTTTTCATTCCTGTGGAAGCTGGTGCCATGCCGACAAATTTGGTGCGCCACGGAGGTACATCAGCAGACTGTGCTGACTTTGGGGGTTTGCAGTGGGATTTTTGGTTTGATGAATTGGAGCGAGTTGAAGCTCCTGCCACATTATTTGTAAGATCTGCATGCGAGACATCTTGGAAGCATGGAAGCTTTGGATGCCATGCCAAATGAAGAAGTAACATTAGCACAACAAAACATTTGATCAAATTGGTGCCATCTAGAGAGTGACATCCAACTGGAAGCCGCCAGGTGTCAGCATTTTGTTGCTGGCGACCTTCCCCATGACCTGGCTCTGTGCGCGCCCGGATCCGATGCTTTCTATCCGTGGCCGGATGCGGCTGCGCTTGCGCGCCGAAGACCAAGACACCATGGGGGAACTCTTCACCAAGTACTACCGACTTTTGGGCTGTCGACGGTGCTATTTCTGGTGGGGTTGGTAATATCATATTCATAGAGTAATATTCCAATTTCAAGGGGATTTTGAACACCTCTGGTTGTCTGGTTCATCCCTCGGGTTGCCATCGCAATGAACGCAAACTGATTAATGTAGTTCATCGGATTCATCTCTGAGTAGATTTATCTATTGAATCTATTGGCCGCATGCGTTATGAAAGTACTATGTCCTATGTGTGTGGGTTGGGTAATGTTTAAACGCTGGTGGAGACTTGTTGAGACACAGTGCCAGGGCATGAAAATGTGCTTGGTTTGGAGCCGTCCCTTCTTTGGGTCCTGAATGCTGTCGGAGCTTTTTTGGACATTACCTGAGGATTGCAGGAGGTGAACCGGAATCTGGCAGCAGACACCAAAATAGCTGTCGTCTCGGAGCTTTTGGACGTCCTGGATGATTTGGAACGTGGCGCGCGTTTGGACGCGCCAGGCACCGGTAGCTCTGGCGAAACGCTGGCAACTCTGGCCAAGAAGTTTGAATCAAGGCAGGACCATGAGCGGTTGAGAAAACACGTTGGGCCAGCCAGCCTTCAAAACCAGAATTTTTGGGCATTGAACATGTTGCGAGAATTATTTCTCTTGTGCCGTTTGCGCCGTGTTGACAGTTTTGTATCTGTTCGTTCCCCTCAGCACGTGGCAATATATTTGTTTCTGGATTCTACGGAACCGAAGGCAGAGGTCCATGACTCATGACTCCATCCCCACTTGAAACACATGTGATCTTCGGCCCCCGGCTTTGGCAGGCTGGAATCGTTGGGCTTCCAAAGAATTGAGGCCTGGATTCCCTGGGTCCTGCATCCCAAGATTGAGTTGGGCCATAGGCAATAAATGGTAGACAAATTGGTCGACCCACAAATGGTCGACCCCCCAAAAATGCCAAGGGTGATTGAACCAAACACTTTGCATGAGGCCGATCTCAGGATTTTCCCATTGGTCCAGTCATGTGGCATGTGGCCCGAGCGTTTCACCGAGGCCCTGGGGAAGACCTTTGATCCGAGTCTCCATGAGGCGGCGTTGAGGCGGCCAGGTGCTACCACTGATGAAGTCCTGGAGGAGTTAAGGTGGGGTCGCCCAGTGGTTGTGGGCTTCGGAAGATGTGGGATCTTTCCAAGGGATTTCCCATTTTGATCCATTTTGGAGAATTATCACTCCACTTTCAATTGTGAACATTTTGCAACTTTGGGGTGTACGGGTGCACTTTGATTCTTGTGCATACCCATGTATATAATATATGAGCTAGAAATTAGAAGTGACGCGTGATGAAGACAAAGCCTATCAAGGATGGGGGTGTGTTGATGGAAAGCAACAAATATAGAGAGAGTCCCGCTGAAGATGGCCAACTAGCAAATGAATGCAAATGATGGTTGCTTGTTTGGGTCGGGAATTTGTGACTAGCTAGGTTTTAGGCTTGCTTTGACGACATGGGAGATCTTGGCTTTCCAAATCGCCAAGACACACCTTTTGGGTTATCAATTATCAATCCCTCTATGAGCGAATGGAAAAGCCATTGGTGAATGGGGCTTGGATTTATTTCAGCAAGGCATCCAAGTGGGATCCAAACCCATTTTCAACGAGTTCACAGAAGTCATCCCGAAAAAATGGCTTTAATAAGTTTAATAGCCAGGATTTCCCGTTCAACAACTCCATAAACCAATTCGGTTTTTCAGATGGTTTGGGCACAGCTAGGTCTGGATGGATGCTGGCAGACCGACCTTTGGCATGCATTTGGACATGGAGAACCACGAAAACAGATGTCCCATGATGTCCCTTAAAGAAAATCTAGATGGTTTTCTAGTGGCTACTCCTTTTTTTAGGTTTTTCTAGATTTTTACATGGGCATTTCTTGGTGAATGACAGGATTTCCACGGGACTTTGTGACTCTGTGCACGGCTCAACCTCCTTTTCTGCTACGATTTTTCATGCTAAGCTCTGGACCTCCCAAAGTTGGGAAACGAGTCCAACAGTTCGACAGTGAAAACTGGGCAGTTTGTCAATCATCAATTCATCACCCAGGGCACGAACTGTTTCCAGGTTACACTGATAACAGTAGCAGATTCTTCTGATTTGGGGGTTCATCACTGAATCCACCAGGGTATGTCCAAGGTGTGGTGCGGCCAGCAGTGGTGGCCGTGGCTGAATGACGCGAAGTGATGCGAAAACGGCTTTCTTGCGACGTCGCAGGCTTTTGACCATGGGCCTTTTCTAGCGTTTGTCCATGGTCCATACCCAAAGTAGTTAATAGTTAAACAGATTAATCATATTTAATCATCATATTCTACGACAAATAGCTATTCTTGAGGGCATGCCGACCCTTTCAGACACACCCTTGAGGACATAGCCTGATGTTTTGGCTTTGGTCGAGGACATCCTATGACCCACGGAACAGATTGACTCACCAAGCGGAAAGATCCGCCCGGTAGCTGTTTGGCTTAAATGAATATGAGATCTTCAGAACAGAATCAGTTAGCCATGGCAACCATCAGGGTGGCCCAGCACTGCCAGAAGGATAGTAGTATGCTATTTGAGTTCATGAGCCATATCCGGTTCTGTCATCAGTGCCAGATGTGAAGCTGGCTCTCTTCTTCTACCGGGGAACTCCCCTCAGGAAGTAACATGGCAAGTAGCTTCAGCAAACCGCTGTGACGTGAGAAATGACACATCATGCTGGGCTCTAGGCTCTAGGTATCAAATGCTGACAGACTGGCAGATTTCATATCCCACATTTTCAAATCTGGATCACTTTGACCGGGAGCGCGGTGTCCACCTGGTTCCATGCCGACCCATCCAGCCGACGCCGCGTCATGTCCCAGCCGTCGCCTGCCTCCAGCGTCAGAGCAGAGCAGTTAACCACAGTCATGAACCAGTACTGGGATGATGCGTGTGTATATATATATATATGATATATATATATATATGATATACATATATATATATATATATATTTTCACCAGACAACATCACTCACTGGGATGATATATTGACATACGTATGTATATATATATATAAACATACACATATTATTTGATGATTATCATCCCATAACTACAACTGTGTTAATGATTATTATCCCAAGCAGAGCAGACAATACACTGTGTTTCCTTAACGGGTACATGTTCTTCCGTTTTCAATGTTGGCATTTGGTTTTAGGGCCCTGCAAGGCACGCATTTTTGCCGTTGAAATCCCGAGGCTTTTGGCTGCTATGGTTGTGGCCACTGCTGAGAAAAGGTGCACAGCGACCTCTGAGAGAAGAAGATATCCATGAGTGTCTCAGTCTGGCCAGGTCAGTGCAGAGATATGGGGATGGGTCAAAACCCTGGTACCTATTGAACCCCAAAATAGCTGGTAAATGGATGTTCATCTCACTAAAAATGGTATTAATAGGTATTGACCCATACCCATATGCAAATAGACCGTCTTGGCACTTTATCATTTTTTTTGGGTGCCTTTTGTGACAATGACTGAGAAATTGTCCGATATGGAGGGGTTTGGCAGGCGAAAGGGTGCATGAAGTATTCTCTGAAAGCTGTGTGAACCCAAACCAAATGTTCCATAGTCTGCTTCTCCCATGTGCCACCCTTTTGTATTTCAATGGCCAAGGCCCCTGCCGGCCATGTATGCACTCTCACAAGCATCCTCTGCGTAAAGGGGTTTGCTGTGTGTGAGGTGGGTCTTACTGTATTTTGTTTGCCACCCACCCACCGATCTCTACCTCTAGCTCATGTTTCTATTATCTCAGGTGTTACAAGAAGGTCATCTTTGCCTGCAAATGGTCTGCTTTAAAATGTTCTCCCATTTTCTTTGCAGTTCTGTGGCTTATTTTGGCGATTTTTTCCCCAGGATCCCCCAGCCTCTGCGTGCTGACGTCCTGGATTCCTGCTGGCATCAGCACCTGCCTGGAAGCAGCAGCATCTTTCGGCTGCTGCTCCGGACCTATGGATGGAGAGCCCTGGCGAACACATGGGGTTGTTATCGAGGGATACGGGATGATACTGGATACTCCACTCCAATGGTTGAGAAAATATGAGAAAATCATGAAATACCTATCCAAATTGGCCTAATTCTTGGGGTAGAACTATTGTGACAGACTTTTTGTGAGCAAAAGTTGCAGAGTGGTTGAGTTGGTGAGTGAAGGTTGTCCATAGCCATTTGTCTGCGACTTGGAAGTTTCTCATCTAAACTTCCTTGGAAAAGATCCGGAGTCCCGGCAGGATTCAATCAAATTCTGCCCATGAAGTGGCTTAAGACTACAATGTTCTGGGACTTATTTTAGGCCCTCGGATTTGTGTGTATGGTGTTTCACGTTGGCTCTCATGTCTGTATTCATCACAAAATTAGCTCTACAGCCCAAAGTTCCAGTATGGATTGACAAGAATCATGCACATTTAGATCCCCAAAAAAAGAATTAGAAAGCGGGGTTCCATGTGGAGAAGCAAGGGTAGGTGCACCTGCACCCTAGACTTGCCCTGCAGAGTTCCATACACCCAGCGTGGTTTTCGAGTCCACTTGTTTTTGCTGCGGGAAACCAGAGACATGTTCTATTTTGAGCCCCAAAATCCAGTCTACAGTTGCAGACGAGCACAGACACACTTGGGATTTGATGCGTACCACAAGTCTACGAATTAGCCAGTGGTCAAATTGTAACGGTTTCAGGTTGAAGGCGGAATTTGTACAAAACCAACAGCAAAACAGTGAAGGATACATCTACATCCTCTTTACCTTCACCTTCTGGTTCTTCAGTCTGTCGATGCTACCTTACCTTACAGACCGACTCTTCCAGTGGGTCGTGGAAACTGAAGGCAGGAGATGGGATGTTCCGGTCAATTTCAGAGGATTGGGTGTTCCAGTGTAAATTCTGCTTTTGGATCTTCTATTATGTTACAAATGTTCTATTCATCGTGCCACTTGGTGGGGGGTTCTGTTGATGTGATGGTATGACCACGCAATACATGTCAGATGGTGCGAACAGTGCTTTGAATTTACTTCAAGATTTCTCAATCATGGCAGGCTGGTTCCAACTGATCAGCAGAGTCTGAAATTTGAAATTGAAGAGAAGTCTCACCAACCTGAGCAAACCATGTTTCAAGCGATGAAAGAACCATGTGTGACAAGATTCGCAGGTTTTTGAGATTAGAGATGAAACTGATAAAGCACAAATGAAGATACCCAAACTTGTTCTAGAACCTGCAGATGCATCCGCTGCTGCCAGATAGCGTTTCTTGGGAAGACAAACCAAAAGGCCTCATGTGGACATCTCTGTTGGTGGCAAGTTGCTCGGTAGACGATTTGATGTTGCTATGCGATCTTCCTTTTGCCTTTTTGGGCCGATGAGCTCCAATCTTCACTTATGAACATGTTTCTTAGCAGGGTTGAAACCACCAACTAGTTATGAGAACATCAGTCTCATGAATGAAAAGCGTTGATAGGCGATAGAGAATGCTGCATATGGCTCCAACCATTCAGTGCATTGTAGTGGTGCCGCCCGTCCCATTGTACCAAGAAATTAATGAATCAAGACTTCCTGGCTTAGGGGTGGTAAATATCCTGTTTTGGGATTGTGAACGCCACTGGATTTTCACCACCCATCAAGTCTTCCAAGGTTACCTGGTGAACTGCAATTCTGCTTGCCAGTGGTATCAGCAGACGACCCACCTCGGTTGTGAGTTGCGCTCGTCGGCAGCCATGATAGTTGCTTGGTTCACGTTTCTGTTTGTTTCTACAACTTGGTATGGATCGACGAGACTGAGACATCGGAATCTTTGCGAATGTGCTATCTTTTCATATCTTTTCAATGATTCCATAACGACCAAATTGTTTCCTTCCGAGGTCCCCGAAAATCCCCCTTTTTTTTGCGATCGGAGGTCTTCCGCCGGACGCTGCAACTGCAGATCCAGGATTCCCGGAGAGATGCGGCCCTGAATTTGTTGCAGGTTGGAGATGGAGATGGAGGGAGCACCATGGTCACCAGGAAGGCTGCAGTCGACTCACCGACTCACCACAGGTTTTTTCAGTTCAGATCCGAAAAAAATCCACTTGGCGATGGAGTTAATATATGTTAATATCCATGTGGTCAATTTTTAGTGGGTAGCCCAAAACATATATATGGTCAATACCACATCAGATTTCAAGCTGTGGTTTTTCATGGGTCTGAAATCTTGACCTATTCCCAGGTGGACACCGAGAGGCTTTACATCTTCGCACAGCTGAACCACCTCATCTATGTGGTGCCTTGGCTGGGCATAGAGGCAATATTACCATGGAGGTGATGGCTATATATAAAGATAGTGTGTATATATAATATATTATACATATTATGTGCATAATATGAATTTGAACTTGAACTTGAATATGAGAAGTATATGAATATATATATATATATATAATATAGTTATGTAGACACTCTAATACAATATATATATACACATAATCTACACTATATTTATGTATTGTATACACAAATAGAAGTTTAAATCCTAGGCTTCTTAGATTTCGCATCACTTCCTGAGGCTTTGGTGGTGCTGAGCACGTCCTATATCTATTTGCCTCTTGGCAGATTGATTTGGCCCAGATTCGAAGTGTGGCCACCCAACAGTGCAGCGTCAACGTTGGATTGATAAACGGGTAGACACTGGAGAAAAGAAAATTACTACTGGAAAAAAAACTAAGGTTCACCCCTACTCTCCACACTGGACAAAAAACTTCAGACACTGGAAAAACAACTTTTTGCCGCTGAAAGAAGCACCAAAAAAAATATCCAAACAACTCCAACTAAGCCCCAAAATGACACCTAAAAGCCTGAACCAAAACTAAATAAACCTTAAAACACAATCAAACAAGCACCAAACCAGCACTACAACAACTTTAAATCGACACCAAACAAACACCAAGCCAACCCCAAATCAACACTATAGCACAAGCCGAAGTAAACCTTAAAAGAAACCCTAAAGGAAACCTAAAGCAACCAAATCTAAACCGTAAAACAATTAAAAGAACACAGGCCCAAACTAACCGTACAGAAAACATAAAATTAACCAGACATAATCCCCAAATACACTCTAGCCAACCTGAAATAGATCCTATTTGTTCCAGTATCATCCCTTGATAAACCACCGGGTAACAATTGGTATCAGTTTCTGTTTTTATTGAGGATCCTCAAACGAGATCAAAATTGGTACCCAATAGATAAAGAATATACATAGGAGTATACTAATCCTAGGAACACATTCCCGCAAGTGATGAAGCTCCTCAGGACTATCTACGAGGGGCATGCAGTGGCTGTAGTGGCGATTGGTATCCTTGTGTCGACTGCACCTTGGTTGACATCCCACCCAAGTTCGCCGCCCCACAGATTCAGACTCCCGGGGTTAATTTCACATCAAAACCAAGATCTCCGAGTGATTTTCCCATATTTTCCCATGAAACCACGTTCCAACATCTTTCAGGTTCTGCTACAAAGTGCGTTAAGCCGTTGCGCTTGGCCTGCGAGAAGAAAGATGCAGCAGTCGCCCGGTAATTGCGGTCTTGTGGGGCCCTGACCCTGATAGCAGTTGCTTGGGGAAGGTCATTTATCAATAGCAATACCATTCTCCTTATCATTCTCATTACCATTATCAATCATTATCAATATTGTTACCATTATTATCATCAACAATATCAATATCACTATCTTTCACTCATCTCGGATGTCTACAGATGTTTCCGAATGGCATGCCATCTGGATCTTGGCGGAGGTTCAGTGATGCCCGCATTTCGTTGATGGCTGAGATCCTGGATGTGGGGAAACCCAAAACTGCTGGAACTGCTGGCAACTCATGGGTTTTTGATTTTGGGGTTTGGACATTTTCCAGCCATGGATGCCGGGATGCAGATGATTTGCCTTCAAGTCTTGCTGAGTTGCAGAAGTTGACAGATCATTTGGAATGACTTTGAGTGCTGCAGTGCCAGAATAGATTTCCACACAGGATGTTCACTTGCAGATCCGGCTGAGTACTCAATATATAGATCTGCCGGCTTTTGAGTCCGACTCATTACCTCCCAGATCCTTCCAGATCTTCCCAGCCTTGGTCTTTGTGCCCAGCCATCGGTGTTTCTTTTAAGCCACAGGCAGTGAAAGTTCTGAAGATGTACGGATGGACGGAGCCCTTGCAGCGCCGAGTGGAGGACGGGTGGAAAACCTTGGAGGTAGCCCATTTTGTCCGTTTTGTCCATTTTGTCCATGTCTGGAAATAGGCCAGTGCTTCTCAACATGAAATGAGTTGTACACAGGCTGCACCAGGATTAGCTGCAATGCTGTGAGGAGTTTCGGCAGAAGGAACTTCACCAGGCTTGGATCTACTTGGGCATCAGAGGTTTCAGCAGCGCACTTCTCTACATCTCCCCCTCCTTGTCCATGCTGGCTGTGCTTCTGATGATGCTTGGCTACACCAGAGTCGTGCTGGGAACAAGCTGGGAACAAGGGCATTAGGGAAACCAGGCAATTGCATGCTGCATTCTACACCCAAGTTCACTTCAATATGAGTCGAACTATGCAACAGTGATAAGTACCTAGTTAACTTACTTCATCCATTGTTGGAACCGGCACATCTCCCGAATTCTGAGGATGCACTTGCAGGGCAAGGAGTTATCTGCTGAGAGGGTCTTCTTCATTTTCACCACAGTGGGCATTGTCCGTGCACCGCTGGGTGGGGTGGCCATGGGTTTCTCTGCCGTGGTCGATGGCCTTACGGCCTTCCGGCGATTGAATGCCTTTGTGTCGAGTGGTTTCTCAGATTGAAATGGAGAGTTGTTGGATTTTTTCAGTTGTTTTGGGAAGTGTTTCTTTTTTTCAAAATTAAATGAAACACTGGTTATTTTCAAAGCGATGAAAGTATGGGGTGAACACTGCAGACGCAAGAGTCCTTGGCAAAAGTACGTGAAGGTGTCCTTCGCAAAACTCTGCAATGATTTTCCATCATCATTTTGTTCCCATGCTCAGATTGTCACACAGTTGCCTGTGTCCTCCTTGCATCTTGCGCCATGGCTTGTTCCGAGGAGATTTTGACATCTATCGAGAGGACCTGCGTGACGACAGCAAGGATCGAGACATCGAGACAGCTCCGAAAACTCCTCACATCCGTGGCAGCTTTTCACACAGTGCCACCAGCCGCCTGAGGATTGATCTGTCCCTAAAGCCAGGCGCAGATTACCAAAAGCCGTGCAGAAAGATTTGGTGGGTGAAGACAACATGACAAAATGGGCCAGTCATGGCCCCATGGCCAATCCATCTGTGGCTTTGGGGACGAAAATTGGACCCATGCCAGGTGAGTTGGTCGCTGTTTGTGGACGTGTTGCAGCTGGAAAGTCGTCACTTCTCTTGGCCATGCTGGGTGAGATGAAAGGTGACGCGTCTGCCTCTGTGTGCCTGCCAGGCGGTCCGACACCTCATGTTGCCATGAAAAATGGTTAAATTATGATAAACCATGTGGATTTCGGGGACACCATATTTTCTGGATGGACATCTTCTTGCTGAGTTGGACACCCATCAGCCCGTAGACGCAGCATCAGCCGTCGTCTGTGAAGTTAGCCGTGGTCTAGCGGTTATAGTTATAACGCTGAAAAGTAGGCAGAAAAGGTGACCAATCAAAAACTTGTAGCAAACTCTACCCACCCCAACAAGCGTCCCAAATGGATCGTGCTTCGTTGTCTTGCATCTTGCACATGAACCACATAGAGCATGTCAGGAGGATGTACAGTAGGTCTAAACTGCAAGTATGACCCAGAACAAAAAATCATCTACCTTCCTACCCTTACGCTTTCCTACCCTTTACTACTGGCATCTTGGTTCAAGCACCCCGTTTAGCCAGCACCCCTGCAACGACCTTCGAGCAGGTGTTGCGTACTTGGCACAGACACCTTGGATCCGAAGTGGCACTGTTCGAGAAGCGGTGCTTCAAGAGCTTCCTTATGACGAGAAGCTCTACTGGTACCATGATCCAGTGGAAAGGGTGGTGCCAGACCATAGGGCCATAGGTTGGGGCCATAGGTTGTACAATCCTGCAGGAGATTTTGTACGATTTTGTACGATTTGTACGTTTATTGCATGATTTTGGAGTATCTCTTCCCGTGTCTTGAAGGAGAATGGCTTTGAGAAGCAGCGTCGATATCAGGTTGAAAAATCAGAGAACAAGAAGACAAGAGTAAAAGTCAGCCAGACATTAAGCACTTTGCACCACTGTAAAGCCAAAGTTCTGGGTTAAAAGCGAGTTGTCTTCCTCTTGGATTTACCCTGGGTCGTCCAGGCGTGCCTTACGGGCTGCACAACTTCTGCCAGATTTGAGGGTTTGGAAAAGGCGACCTTCATCCTGTGGGGACCAGGGGCACGACTTTGTCTGGTGGGCAACGGGCGAGGCAGGGCATGGGGAAGACCGGCCGGGTTTGATTACTTCCTGGCTCCAAAGGAGCTCAAGATACATCAAACTACCAGAAACAGTGAAGATGCAAAGGTGCTGACATATGCCATGACATTGTGTGTAAAGTGTGCCTCGGCTAGGTCACTGGGCAGCATTGACTACCAATTGTACCAATTGTACCAATTGTAAATACCGCATTCGGACCAATGACCCTCTGAAACCACATATAGCCCAAAAACATTCCTCCGAGCTTCTGTTTCCAGAATATTCTCAAAGCACCAGGAAAACCGCTGTCAGGGCGGACTTTCAACTGAAAGACTGATTCAACACACGTAATTCGAATTGGAAATGGCCCTGGCTTTGTGGCCCTGGAATAGGTTGGGCTTGGCACATGTCTTGTACCGCTGCTTGGTGTCCACTGTGGAGCTAGTTCTGCTGGATGATTGCCTGGCTGCAGTGGATGTTCATGTGGCGCGTGCAATCTGCGAAGAGGCTCTGTTGGGTATTCTCTTGGATGGCAACAGGAGCCTTGAGTCGCTTGAGTGCTGGGAATGGCTTGAAAATTGCCGCCCAAACATTTCATAGTAATTCATAGTATTTCATAGTCTCTTCATGTTTGGTTGCCTTCAGCAGTTGCTCCATTTTGAACCATGACCATTGGATGGCCGTGTCGGCACTTCCATGGGTGCAACCGAGAGGACAGTCGTGATGGTCATGAACTCAAATTTCGTCGCACTTCGGGAAGCCCACAGAAGCTTTGATTTGAGAGCACGACGGAAGACTTTTCCTTGAGGTCAATCAAGTGTCCTTGAAGTATAGCCTTAGTAATCAAAGTACATGCCGAGTATGTTTCAAGTATCTTTCAAGTATTTCAATAGTATTTCAATAGTATGTTCAATCGTATTTCAATAGTAATTTATGTAATTTCAGTATTTCAATCATATTTCAATAACCATTGACCATTTTTGGTGGATCCTTTTTCTGATGCCACAAGGAATTCTTCACCTGGTGGATGGTGTGGCCTCCATTTTCCCCAGCATCGAGGAGTGGAGCGCGGCGTGTGGCGAGTCAACGTGGCAAACATGTCAGCAAACCATCTCAAACATTCAGAAGCGCGTTCCATCCTGCGATGCGGAGCTTTTCACTGATGAGGTGCCTGATTCTTTTTTTGTTAAACTTGGTGCTATGATATAGCTGCTATGATACCCTCTGGTAATTTAACGTAGCTATTGAAAATGGCCATTAATAGTGGATTTTCCCATTAAAAATGGTGATTTTCCATAGCTATGTAAACGTTTACCAGAGGGTAGCTGCTATGATAGCTGCTATGGCTGAGATGGCACGAGTGACTAATAAACCATAAACCGAGCTTGGAAATCAGGTCGCAGTGCTGGAGAATGCAGAAGTCTCTCAATCTGGACGCTTGAATTTGGCCACATTCACTTATTATTTCGGATCTGGTCGGCATAGCCTGGGCTTCATCTGTCTGGGTGGTGTCTTACTCAGCATGCTGTCCGTTGAAGCCGTGAGGGTCTACTCGGATCGCTTCATGGGACTGTGGGCTGCTCGGGATGCTGTCAACACAGAGGAAGAATCTTCCAACGACTTCCGAAGTTTTTGCCTTTGGCTTTCCCTGGCAACCAGCGGTGCCTTTTCCCGTGCATGGCTGGTGATCCGCATCGCCATCACATCCTCAAGGAGCATCCATCATCAGCTGCTGGAGGGGGTCATGTCTGCATCCTTGGACTTCTTTGACACCATACCGCGAGGCCGGATCTTGGGCCATTTCTCCAAAGATGTTGATGCCGTGGACGCTCTGCTGCCGCAGTATCTCCTCGACTTCTTGCAGGATCAGGGCAGGGATTGGTGTGGCGAAACTTCAGATTGTTTGAAGGGAGTGCATGAAGTGCATGCTGGGACTTTTCTGCTGTGATTGTCTGATTTCATTAGTTTTCATTCATCAAAGTGCACTTCGTTAACCAATTCATTCCATCTCCAACCTCCCCAGGATTTCACGATGCTGGTGGGTGTTGTGGTGGTCTGTGTTTGGTCCACGCCCTTCGCTGCGCTGGGAGTCGTTCCGGTGTCTCCGCTGTGAAGGGTAAGCGGGTAAGTCAGGGGTACGCCCCACAAAAGGCTGGTCATTTTTTAGTGTAAAATACCACTACTGGTTGGTGGTTTGGAACATGTTTTATTTTTCATTTCATATATGGCATGTCATCCTTCCCATTGACTTTCATATTTTTCAAGATGGTTAAAACCACCAACCAGACTACATATATATATATATATATATTTGATCAACGTTCTAAAATTGTGGTCATCGTTGAAGTGTTGGTGAAAAAGCTGCTGGTGATCCAAGGTGCTCTTTGCGTTCTACCGTGTTCGAAAGTTCTTCAGTTGTCTCTTGCCTGTGATGGCCTTCCTGTGGCCTGGGCCTGTCCAGGATGGACAGATGGCAGTGCCATGGTCAGTGCCATGGGTTGATTTCCCTAAGAGGAATTGGTCATCCATCCATTAATTATCATTCATTCCATCCATTAATTATCATTCATTCATAAGGGTTTATATACCCATAATAAGGATTCCCAATATAAGACGGATGACCAAAACCCATACATATATAATATATATTATATATATATACCGTATATACCCATACACTTATACCATGTTTTGACCAGCACATATAGACAGTGGAGCCTCTCTTGGTTTCCTGGACGACTACACATGAGTATGCCAGTCTTTTGGGAATTTGATGGTATTTGCGGTGCTGGTGTTTCCGAAACTTGAATGATAGACTGCACTTGATTCCAAACAAAACAACCACCCAAAAGCACACTTTTTGCAGGACCAACTGTCCGAGGTTTTAACTTGGAAGTGTCCAAGATTTCCGCTGCCCAATCTTTCCTGAAAATAGGCTATCCTAGTTCATCCAGTGGTCTAAAACTCTATTTTCCCTATTCAAATTTGCATGACTTGGGGGTAATTCCCCCCAGTCCCCATTTTGGAACAAGCCAGATATATTGACTTTTTCACATATATATATAGACATATATATATTTATTGACTTATATATATACATGTATATATATATATATCCCAAATTATATACACATTATAAATACCAATGTATACATAAATATATATCCCCACAGAAATCCCCACGTTTTGTTGGCTTCACATCTGCCATTTCCTCCAGGCACGGCCAGGGAGACCAAACGCCTGGATGGCGTGACGCGGGCGCCTTTGTATTCCGCTATGGGAGATGTGGCCGATGGCCTTGCCACGTTGCGAGCACATCAGCAGTGACCTGACGTTTTTTGTGTTGGGATGGGGGAAAAGCATGCTGTTCTTTTATTTGGGGGCGGATTTTTTGGGTGAGTCATGGTGATTCTAACTGGAGTTGATTGGATTTTGCAGATTTGCATGTGGATTTATCAGATTTATCTTCACTTCTGAACATGTGTTGGCTGATTTTCTATTGTTTTCGGGGGAACACGGTACCCAATTCCCGCTTTTGAAAATTGGTTCATTAATTTCGGGATTAAAATGGTATTATAATGGATAAGTTCAATGGGATGAATGGAAATTGAAATGGGATAGTCATCTAATTTCCTGCTGGTAGATTTTCATGAATGGATGGTAATTTAATGTTAATTGAATGGGATAACTTGACACTGCTCCATGATTCCAGCGAGTCCAAGGCAGGGAGGCTTGGTGCGACACTTCCAAAGCATCCTGGACCGCAACGGCAAGGTCTTCTTCCAGACGAATGTCCTCCAACCTTGGTGCGACCCGACCAAGATCTGCTAAAACTTTTTCAGATTTTTTGATAGATGGGGAATAACAACAAGTCGTGATCTTGAGATGTCTGAGATGTTGAGTCTTGCTGAAAAAATTCTGCACAAGAGAGACTCATTAAAAAACCCATCGGAGTCCAAGTGACACTGTCGTTTTAGAATTAGATCCAAGGCATCCTTGTGTTGGACAGTTTGGGCTCTGCCATTGTTAGCATTGCCTGTGCCTTCGTCGTTTTTGCGCGTGAAACCGTAGACGCAACTCAGCTGGAATGTTGCTTGGTGCTGTCAGGGCTGCCATCAGATTCCTGGGAATGTGCCCCTATGAAATTACCATATAACTGGGGGAATAACCATCAATAAACATCCATAAACCATCCATAAACCATCCATGACCATCCATAAACCATCCATGAACCATTGATCCAACTCCAATTGATCCATTTGCGATCATCCCTGCGAGGTCAGTGTGGCGACTATGGCCATCTCATATTCCTTGATGACACGCGGGAAACTCCAATTCTGTAACTTGCCGCGTCCAGTGAGGATGTGTTTGACAGCACAACTTGTGCAGTTTGTGATATGAAAATGTATATGGAGATAGAGAGAGGGAGAGAGAGATAGAGAGATAGAGGGAGAGATATTTATATATATATAATATATAATATATATATATATATACAGAGGGATAGATGAGATAGATGAGATAGATGGATGGATGGATGGATGGATGGATGGATAAATAGGCAGATAGCTAGGTAGATATTGCTACCAACCGATGGGATCGCCTGCAGGCATCCGCCTCTCCATCGAGGCGGAGAACCAGTTCCTTGGCAGGTGGTGTCGAGCGATTGTGTACTCATTTTTTTTTTGGTACCCTCTGGTGAACTAACATAGCTATGGAAAATCACCATTTTTAATGGGAAAACTCACTATTTCTATGGCCATTTTCAATAGCTACGTTAAATTACCAGAGGGTACATCGTTGGATCGTTGATGTAATGTCAAAAATACCGAAATATTTGGGATATCTATGGGTCCCCCTGGGTCATGGATTCTACAGACCTCACATGGCTTACCAGGTTGTGACTATCACGACTGGGGAGACCCATTGACCATTGCCTTTGGTTAGCAGACGCCCTTGGTGAGTTCCGTCCTTTCTCGCCGGACAGCTTGGCAATACATCCCTATATTGATTGAGGATCACAATGCTGCTGGTTCCACACCTGAAGTGTTTTGTCATGAATCACTCGGGGCCCTTGCCGCCAAACCCCAGCCACCAAGCGAAATCCAGGTTTATGCATTTTTCGATTTTCTCAAACAATGGGATCCATACTTGAAAACATGGTTTCCTTTTGCTGTAGTTATGTTTCTGGATGCAGTGGTACATGCTTCAGGTTGACCCTGCAACAAGCTCCGAAATCCTCACAACTTGACGATGAGCAATTGCAGCGTAGCAACCCATGATTTCAGCCAACCTTATGTGCCTCTTTTCATAAGAGCTGCTCGGGCAGCTTCCAAAGATTATCCAATGAATTCCACCAATCCGAAATCCCCACCTTATTATCCCGCTTTACCCCACCTTGGAGGTGTCACAATCTGAGGTTTGTGGCGGCCGAGCGATTACAACACTTCCATAAGCTTGCGCTGTCCTACAGGGAGGGTGGCCGCTGCAAAGCGACGCAAAAAACATCATATTTGCCTGTGGGTGCCCTGGTCTCTGCCCGTCTAATTGCACTGCACAGTTTTGAAAAGTGGGTCAAACTCTTGGCAAAACTAAAAAAATTGGATGGTTTCAAGCCGACCTTTGTCGGAAGTTTAGTGTTTGATTTGTGGGTTAGAACCTGCCCAAATGGCCCTGGTTTGAAACCGGCTCTCAGAACACCATTTGCCGTCTGCTTCAGCTGCTCCCAGGGGATATCTCCTTCACGGATGTGGTGATGCAATATCGCCCTGACCATCCTGTGCTGAATGGCTTGAGCCTTACCATCCAAGCGAAACAAAAGGCTCGGCCATGCCATGTTTTTTTGACACAGGAGCTGAGAGGTGTGGTCCAGAGAGGTTTCATGTTTTCAGGTGGTTCAAATCATATTATTCATTCCATTTTCCACCATCCACTTTGGGATGATAGCCTCCAGTTGATGATAGTAGCCTCCAGTTAATTATAGATGACAATAGGTGATGCATGACATCATATTATGATAATGGCGGTTGTTGTCATTCTTATTATTAGACATTCTTAGCACTCTCCTCTTCTTCTTCTTCTCCTTCATCTTCATCTTCTTCTTCTTCTTCTTCTTCGTTTTCTTCTTGTTCTTCTTCTGGCTCTTGTTTTTGCCAGCGGGCGGAAAACCGCGCCAGCAGTCGTGCACGATTTTGAAACCAAGCATATGTTACTGGTTGGGGGGGTGGGGTGTGTTGACGTTCATGTTAACTTGCGTCACATGCACATGCTACGTCACGTCTTGGGTTGGGAGGGTGGGTGTGTTAACGTTCATGAAAACTTGCGTCAAAAGCACATGCTTCGTCACGTCTTGGGTTGGGTGGGGTGGGGTGTGTTATCATTCACGTCTTGGGTTGGGGGGGTGGGGTGTGTTAACGTTCATGTTAACTTGCGTCACATCCACATGCTGCGTCACGTCTTGGGTTGGGGGGGTGGGGTGTGTTAACGTTCATG
>Ga0126342_10006809_pt1 | contig 20332 bp, 17 predicted proteins | sample Cyp1metagenome_FD_92528 | JGI IMG/M metagenome (GOLD analysis project Ga0126342, IMG submission 92528) | Coral microbial communities from Lord Howe Island, Old Settlement Bay, Australia - Cyphastrea 1 metagenome | ecosystem: Host-associated > Invertebrates > Cnidaria > Coral ...
AACTCTAATTAGTGCCAAGGCACCTCATGGGGGGTACCCTTGACGAGTTGATTTGGGATTGATTTTGGATAATTTTGAATAAAGGTTTTGAATAGAAAAGAGCAACCATTATTTTTGAAAATTCGAAGTTATCAAGGTAAGATCTAATGAGCTGGCAATATGAATTAGTACATGAAAGCCACCTCAAATAAAGCATGTTTTTTTTTTCAGCCCCATCTGGGCAAATCTGGAGAAATCTGGGTTTATGGATAATTTTTTTTCAGCCCCATCTGGGCAAATCTGGGTTTAGGGCCAAACAAATTTAGCTTTATTTAGGGGGCATTTATTATTTATTTTGGGAAAAAATTAGCTTTATTCAAGGGGCATTTATAAATCATAGGTCAACATTATATATATATACACATATTATATATATAATTATATATATACACATATTATATATATATATACACATATTATATATACACACATAAATATACATATTATATATACATTATATATAATCTCTCATAGAGAGAGAGAGAGCATAGAAATATACATACTGGTAGAGTATATTTAGTACTACATAATACTACAGATATAATATGAAATATACACATAGTATCTTATGTCATGATCACATTCTGCGCCATGCTAGGCCGAGGCTGAGGCGGAAGCGGTATCTGTGTGCGTGGTCCAGCTCTGAGACCACGGAGGTATACTGGGGATGTAATGGGGGTTGATTTGATGGGATTTGATCGGATTGGATGAAGAATGTCATAGGGATATAAGAAATTATAAGGATATAATGATATATAAATAATATACATAAATAATATACATAAATAATATATATATATATATAATTATATATATCTAGGCATGATTATTTGGGTTTGTCTGAACATGCAGGATATCACAGAATCAACATATTGAGAGGGGAAATGATGATAAACCAGTGGATTTACGGGCAGAGCATTTTCAGACAAACCCTTTTCAGATGTGGAATTTGTATGGAATTTGGTGGGTTGATTCAAGAATTGGAATTTGTGGTTTCAAATCTAGTTGATTCCCTTTATGGCAGGATGATCCCAAGAACGACTTTGTGAACACGCATGATGCACCTTACGACGACGTGAGGTTTTTAGGCACAAAGAAGAGAAGTGGAGCCATCTTTTCAAAGTTCCAAAAGGCGACTGGAGAGGGAAAGCGACCCGAAGTCTGGAGATGTCCAAAGTATATGCTATTTGGGGTGACCCGAATCACCAAGAGCTTCGTATTTTTTTTCTCTAACTGAAATCTGATTCCAACCAGAAAGAAGATGATGATTCACTCAACCAAGCAGTTTGCGAGATATGAAGGTTTATGAAGGTTTCCCAATTTTGGGGATACTGGTCGGGATACTCCGAAAAATCATCCGGGTTTTCATCGGATTTTCCATGAATGACATCAACCATCCGTTTTCGGGCCCAATTTATGGAGGCACTACCGTGATGGACCTGAAGAAAAGCATGGTGCGGCCGGGGGCAGGACACTTTGGATGGGGACTCCTGAAAGAACAACGAAATCGCGGCCGGTGGTTCCAAGATGTTCACACAAAGCATCACACAGCCTCGTCTTTGGGATTCTGATCCAAAATTAGCCCATATTAGTCCTGTATTTCAGTGGGCTTTGGTTCCACCAACCAGATCCAGAAAAACCCATGGATTTCAGCCAGGCAATTTCCGCATCCGGCTCTCCATTTCCTATGCTGCAGGTGAAACCAACGAGTCCCAGCAATGATGCTTTGCTCTTCAGCCTAAAGAGAGGTGGCTCCCATGGAGCTGGGCTGATTTTGGAGCAACATCCCAAAAAACGTGGAAGAGTCATGGAAGGTTTACTAGGAAAATCATCCTTTTTTAATGGGGGATTTTCCGGCCATGTTTGACTGCAGGGTAACTTGGGGGATCACAATTGAATACCCGAATCATCTTGAATCCAAATCTCCCACCTTGACACTCCGAAAGCAAAAACCCCTTGATGTTGCATCGCTTGCGCAGGTATGATTCGACCGTCCCATTTCGATACCATTGATAGTGTTGGGCTTCCCAGAAACATTGCCATGGTGGTCATAAGCCGGTCACAAGCTTTCGACAGCTTTCGACATCTTTCGACCGAGGATGAAACCTTTGACTTCTACTTCGTGGGCCTCGAGGCGAGCCGGGTCAGCCTTGATGGATCGGGACGGCCTGTTGGACCCGGAATGGCCGAGGGTAATTTCGGTTGACCGGTTGACCACCATTTTTCTGGTCCAATGACAGGAGGGCCGCACCCTGCTGGAGAGAGTCTGCATCCTACTTCCGATTTCTCAGTTCAAAATCATCAAATGGCGGATATTTCAGCAGTGTTCAATAAACCCTATTGGTTGATTTTTGAAGGGGATTTATACCTCATATGTAATAAGATATAGGGGATTATCATAATCCGCTATAGGACTTCCTATTAAATTAACACACCAGTACAATGGAATCAGCACATCCAAATCAAACTCCAGACGCTTGGATTTCAGCAGCTTTCAGTCAGTTTTCTACTAAGGATGAACGGCGCCAACGAGAGGAACAGGCGACGTCTTGAGCAGTTTCACATTTTGCCATCGAAAAGATAGTTCTGGCCAATCGCTGTCAAATTTGTTGATGACATCAACAAGCTCTATCTCCGCTGTACTTTGTTTTCCGCAGAAAAGACCAGCATAGGATGTCCTTTTCCGATTTGTTGGTTGATGAAAAAGCAAGATGATTTTAGCCGCACAGTCTCATTTCATTCTTCACAACCAACAGGCATACCATGAAATGCCAGTCAGCCACCCCAAAGTCTTTTCCCAGAAAGATGGGGCAAAGCAATCATCCAAATCGGAGAAATGAAGAGAATGCGTTGGAATTGGGGGTAGTTTGCACAGTACATTTTCAGACAAACCCCTGTCACCCATATCATTGATGAACAGCACCACGCTGCAAAGGCCTATCGCTAATGAGTGCTTTGGCTGGGCGTCCATTTTTCGTTTTTTCGTCTTGCCAGTGGCGCGAGACTCCGAGAATCTCCGAGACGTGCTGTCTCACGGGGTTCGCATCAGGATGTCCAAACATGGGGATGGGTTTGATTCATTTTCATTCGTTTTCCCTGTAACGAACCGACCGATTTGGAGGAGTTGACCCGTTTTGCCGTTTTGGACAAAACATGACATGTTAATGATCCGGATCTTGGGTCCACAAGCCATGAGCTTCTTTTGATGCCATTCTGCAAAACAGCGCCCGCGGATCCTGGAAGTGGAGCATGTCCTATTGAAATCACTGCAACCGGTCCATCCAGGCACTTGTGAGCAACTGATCCATGCGCAAACCGTGATGCTGAGCCCAGTTCAGTTCACTTTTCGTGTCGCAGCATTTGCTCACCATTTTGTCCTTGGTCCAACTTCTACAGAGCTGCGGTTGACCGACCAAGATGTCCCGTGGCGGCACTCCAGCGTTTTGGGCGAGGCCTTTTTAGGTTTGGAGGTCAGGAGGTCCTGGTGGCTGAGGTCATACAAGGGCTTTGACGCCATCCCAGAAGCGCAAGGCCTCTATGATCCTCGTAATGAAAAGGACAGGTAGAGACGGTAGAGATCCGAAGCTCCGATCATCTCCGATCATCTCCGATCTTTTTCTGGGCCATATTGGGCCAGAGAGAATGCGTGATTTCCCCTGCTATTTTTGTTTTTTGGCAGACATTATCAGACCAAAGAACCTCCCAGAATATCTTTTTTGAAACCTGGGGTTAAAGGGGCCATCCGACGCTGTTGGAACTCCTGGACTGATGAGTGGTGTCAAAATGCACTTATATTACGAAAGCCAGCCGACAGGCACGGCTTAGTTGTTGGTTGTAAACGTAGTTAGTTTAGGGAGTCTGGGGTCAGTCTCTGACAATTGGGAATCAAAAGGTGGAAATACAATTGATTTTTGAGGGAAATGGGGTGGACGCGGGGCCTTTTCCAGGGTCATGTATCAGGTGGCAATTTGGTGCTGCTAAGGCTTCGATTCCCGCCCGGGTCGAAGGGTTGTTGATCTTGTGGGCAGCGCCTTGAGCAGCAGTAACTTGGTTAGCGAGCAAACCTTTCAAAGCAAAAACAAGGTTGAAGTAAATATAGTACAAGTATGACAGCGATCCCGAAACCGGTCTTCGAGACCATCGCTTGCTTGCGTTCGGGATCCTCCCCCTGGTCCGCACCTTGTATACAAATCCAGCCGTCGAGACCATGGCTTGCTTCCGTTCGGGATCCTGGCGTGTGCTGAAACGCCTTTACAGCCAAGAACAAGGTCCAAGTATGCAGTACAGCGAGCTCGACACCGGTATTCGAGACCATTTCTCGCTTCTGTTCGGGATCTTGGCAATTTGCTGGAAAGCATGATTGCTCAACGGGTTCTGCGGCACGTCAGGTTTTAACTTCTGATTGATTTTACCATTGGGTCTGGTGGGGTTGGGGTGAAGATTGCGGTGTTGGTTCAGGAAGAAAGAGAATAAACAAAAGGCCTCATGCTTGGACTGTTGATGGGTTTTATGTTCACTGGAGGTTGTCGAAGCTCAACAGGTTCTGCGGCATGTCATGCTTGAAGTTTTGATGGATACTATCTTTGGGTCTTGTGTAAGCACAAGACCTCAGACGTGAAACTGCGGATGTACTGTATTTGGGTTTGTGCGAAGCTTGGGGGAATTCTTTTCTGGTCTGCAGAAGCCTCACCCATGTATGGAAGCTCAACAGGTTCTGGGGCATTAGAGCTTGTAAAGACCAGGACATAACCTAAAGAGGGATAGTGGGAGATGTTAGCTACACAGCACGTAAAGGGGTGGAACAAGTAAAACGACATTGACATAAATTAGAGCATGAAATTTGGTTGCAGAAGCGAGTTGGAGTTTTCGTGCTGCAATTGTTGCAGTTGCAATATGCAGGTCACGTCTACCACCGCTGCTTCGCGCACTCCGGCCCCGCACGGCTCAAACAAAAACGCCGTATTTTTTGCTCGCGGTGGCTTTCGTTCCCTCCCTCTCAGGTTAATGTATGCTCAGAATTCTTCAATACATTTTGCTTTCCATGCACAAAATAAACTGGCATGATGGTCATCAAACATCCCCAGGCCCCAGTCGTGACTCACATTTTTCATTTCGCAGGATAGCTGCGGCGTGGGAATGGTGGCAGACTTGACAGGCGTGGTCTTTAGAAGATGGGAAAACCATACGACTCTCTCTGGTTTATTGGGGATTTGATGGGGATTAATCATGATTAGTCCACTTAACGGGAAAGTCCCTTCTGGTTATTGAACAGTTTGCTATGGAAACCATGGTCCACTTATAGATGATAAACCATGATGATTTACCTATAAACATGGTGATTTTCCATAGCTATATGTTAAATAACCAGAGGGAACATCAAAAACCGATTCCAATGAAATAACCCCATGTACTGTCTCATCTGTCTCGGGGTTTTGAAGGGAAATTTAAGGTAGTAGGCTATATGTTAGGGGGAGGGGATTTTATGGGTTTGTTTAAATATAGGCCTTCCTGGCATGGCTATTTTGGGGTATACTATGGTATACTACATTTTCAGACAGACCCAAGTACCACATGATTGCCGCTTACACATATCTCATTGTATATAGATATAATATATCCCATTAATTCCCATTATATATCCCCATTAGTGTCCTATCACTCTTATAGGTTATACATCCATTGAATCCCCCCAAGTTGACCAGGAAAGCCTGCCCGAGACATTGTGGATGGTGCCCTCCAGGCCCGCGGGATCCATCGCTGTTTTTGGAGGGTCTCTGAAGATCATCTATTGAAAATGACCATAGAAATAGTGGATTTTCCCATGAATAGCATGGTGATTTACCATATAGTTATGTAAACGTTTACCAGAGGGTAATTAAAGATCGTCCAGGAATCGTCCATGTGAATTTTCAGTTGAACATTCACTTTTGTGCAGGGTATGAAAGAGCAACCACATCTGAATGATGCTGGTCGAGTCTTGTTGATACTTGGATCAGTCAGAAACCCAACACACCCAAAGTTCCAGGATATCACGCCGGAGGATGGTTAAGTCATGTTAAGTCATCAGGGGCTACCCTCCTGTAAGCAAAGAGTTCGATGTGGAAAACGCACCATGACTGTAGACCATTTTCCGATCAGGTTTCCCCATGGCTTTTCCACATCTTTTTGTATGTGTGCCCTAGGGTATTTTCAAAACGGAAAGTGGAACATCCACCGTTTTTTTTGTTGATGTTCCAATTTTTATAGCTCATTTATAGGGGACTATTAGGGACTTGTAAATTGCCGTGTTGGATTAAAGGTTCATGTCCCCAAGACATTGTCGTGGCAGCGCCGTGGCAGGTTTTAGAGAACTTGGACCATCGAGGAGCCCGAGGCTGCGAGAAGGACGGAGGATCAACGAGGTGTTGTCAGACCGACAATCCGAACGTTGGAGGATTTTACTTGGTGGTTCATCCCACTTAGTAGGTTCTACTTATCCCTGGTTATAAATGGGATAAGTAGGGTTAATTCACCTATAACTGGGGTTACAACCTACTTATTGTGGGAAACCCAATAATAAAGCTATTATTTGGGGATGGTTGATACAATCCATCCATGGTGATTTTGGGGATGGTTCATTATTGGGTTTATTAAGAGGATTTGAATGAATGTTAGTAAAGCAACAATGCACCACCCATATTTTGATGGTTTGTACCACCCATAAAATGATGATTTTGGAGATGGTTTAGTATTGGGTTTACTAAGCTTATTCAAAGTGAGTTGAAAAATCCGCAGTTTTGGTTGTGAATAATATGTGAACATATGGAAATTCATAAGCAGAATATGGTGATTTTCAATTGCCAGAACCCCACAAGGTGATGAGGTAAACCCAATGAAACGCCATTCTCAACGCGTATTTTTTGATGGTTTACGGTTTTGAAGGTTTACCGCGTTAATCATATTGTTGACCATGTACAGAATATGTATATGTATCATTATGTATCCATGTATACATATATATATATATATATATATAATACTGTATATATATATATAGATATCTCCCTGAGTACCCCCATGAATACCTAAACATCCCCCGGATGATTGTGAATTCCATGGCCTTTTGACCAGGACACGGGCGATGGTGCGGGTATTTTGTGTGGCATCCCCGACCGCTTCATGCGGCGGGTCGCGTCGGAGTTGTCAGTGGAGCTGCCTCCTCCCCGCGAGCCGCGCGGCAGTGATGGAAATGGAAGGAGTTACCCAACAAATATGGGTGGATTTATAAATGTGGATTTGATGGGATACGATACGATGTATATGTATATATATATACATACATACACGTACATGTCTTTTCTCAATATTTATATATTTACATACTGTAATACATACATGCATACATACGTACAGACAGACAGACAGCCAGCCAGACAGCCAGACAGCCAGACAGCCAGACAGCCAGACAGGCAGACAGACAGACAGACATATATATATATATACATACATACATATGTATATATATAGATACATACATACATCCAACAATATGGAACAGTGATATACAACAATATGATATTTGGGTCTGTCTGGAAAATGGGAACTCAGCAATTTCATGCTTAATCATCAGTATAGCAATAAACTTTTGTGGTTTTGAGAGTAGACCCTATTATGAGACTCATTTTGCGTACATTATGAGACACATTTTGTGTATATCTTATTCGCGAAAAGCTGCGCGACGTATCCATGATCATATACACACAATGCACATAACCCGTTTCTTCTTCTTCTTCTTCTTTCTTCTTGTCTTTCATCTTTGATGATGATCCTGCTGCTGCTGCTGCTGACGACGACGACGATGATGATGATGATGATCTTCTTCTTCTTCAAAGTCTTCTTGTCGCTGTTGCTGCTTCCGCTCCTCGTTTGAATTCAGTCTCAGTTGCAGCTGCGAGGTATGCAGTGGGCAATGTATTTTTGGACCAAGGAGCTTGGCAGAATTCTTTTCGTAGTCCAACAATGCCTGAAAAGGATTGAAAAGGGGCTTACTTAGCTCAGCCATCCTTAGTCTCTTTCTTGTGTCTTGAGGGTCAAACATCACTTTTTGGTGATTCATCAGTTGTAAGCTACCCGCAGTTTTGTTGTTGGAGGACACCTGAGGAGCCCCCATTAGTCAGCCCCTTTACCAAGAATCGGGAAACTGAGCGCCTCGGGCCAGGAGAGGAAGGTACAAAAGAAGGAAAGCGAATTTTTGAACAGCACCTTTGCTGCATTGATCTGAGCTGATGCTGGTTCTGACAGTTCTGCAACTTTGGGAATGGGTCAGAACCGTTAAAAGCACGTGTATTTGGTATGAACATCCAGATAACAGATAACAATTATAGTTTTTTTGGTGCTTTGGATTTTCCCATTCAAAATGGCCATTTATAGTGGATTTTCCCATTAAAAATGGTATCTTTGACCCAACTTTTTGCTCCAAGCTGCTGGATCACCGAGGGTGATGGCGTCCATCCCTGGACTGAAACTGCTTTGCTGGCGAAGAGTACCAGTCGACTCGGAATGCCTCGGTAAAACGGCGCCTTGGACGGGAGGCGTTTTGGGGGTTCCGATTTGAGATTCAGATGAGCCATTAAAAATACCCTCTGGTAAACTAACATAACTATGGAAAATCATCATTTTTAATGGGAAAATCCACTATAAATGGTCATTTTCAATAGCTATGTTAAATTACCAGAGGGTACCCTGGTTAATTGATTGCTATAGGGGATTTAATCCTACCTGGTTGACTGGGGATTATGATGGGCCCCATAGGATTGGGAAACCGTTTTCAACCAACTAGTATTTCATGAGATGGGAAAACGGGGTATTTTTAATGGCTCAGATGGCTTTGTCCAGAACTTGGGGATGCACCGTGTAAATGGACATTTTGATAGGCAACATTGACATGATAAGACGACGATGAATACTACTGGACTTTGGGTGCAGCACCCCATAGATCTTCGCAGCTTTCCACGATCATCCCACACTGAGGCCAAAGATCATGAACCGACCATTGAGCAGGTTTTTATTGCAGCAGAAGGTGTTTTGGCATCGAATTTAAATGACCTTGCAACAGGGAGTTGTGGGTTGCTATGTGGTTCCCTTGGTCAGGCTGAAGTTGCCATAGCTCAGGGGCTGTGAAAGGGTTGGGCACTCTAGCACTATGGATGTGTTACCCGGTAGGCCCAGTAGTATCAACATTGTAACATGGCATGACTGGGGAGAGTGAAAATCCGCCAGACATTTGGCTTTTGCAATGGGTGCTTTTGCCCCCATCACAATACCACGTAATACAACCACAATAGTCATAAGAAGGACGACCATCATAACAATCACCATGACAATCAATCATAGCAATTAGTTATAGCAATCATCATGACAATCATCACATAAAAAACGATGGCAACTTCGATAGCAATGATAGCAGTGACAACAATGATAAGAACGACAACAATGATAGCCATATATAACATCCCCATTGTTATCCATATATAAGAGTTATAACATCTGCAACCGTATATCACCAAATATAAGAATGATACCTATTATACATAGATAGATATATATATATATATAACAATGACAACCTATTACCTATTATATATATATATGATATGTATATATATATATATATCATATCAATGCGCATCCCCATCCCCATCTCCACCGATCGCCGTTCCCAGCACCGAGGCCAACTGAAGGACATCAAGCGCTTCGAGGCAGCACTCTTCGTGCTGCGCAAGCGTGCGGCCAACCTGGCAGCACAGCAGCCGGGGCTGCCTTTTTACGTGCCTTGGACGTGCTTGGAGTTAGGCATGCATATTGTATATATATAATTATATATAACATAATATCATATAGTATAATATACTATACTATATTTGAACTCAATTTATTATAATATAATTTAATATGATATGATATAATATGATATCATATATAATAAATCGTCAATAATATATATATATATATACAATATATATATATATATAATAAATCGTCAATAATATGTATATATAAATATATACATAATATATATATATATATCTAGACAATATATATATATATATATATATGTATATCGCTAGGGGGGCTGACGTTTGCCCAAAATCCATGGAATTCCATGCAGGGCTGCAATCTGCTGGTTGTTTCCGTGCGTGTTTTTCGCACATTGCGAGCATGCAAACTATTTATATTACCTGGTACCTGCATCTCATGGCTTTTTTGCGCTTACCCAAGACGGTGCCAAAATGACCTCTTGAAGCGTATCTTACTTATATCCTCCTTAATTTGCAAAGTTTCAAGCCGTTCACTGAAATCTCAGCAAACCGCAAGACTTTGAAAGAACACCAAAATAACGTAACTCTAAATAAACCTAAATGAACCCTATATAAATGAACCCTAAACCAACCCTAAATCAACCATAAATAACCCTAAATAGACCCTAAAACAAAACAACCGTGAGCAAACCCTAAAACAACCCCAAATACAACCTTAAATAAAACCCAGCAAAAATCTAAACCAACCCTAAGCAAACCCTAAAACAATCCGAAATATATCCTGAACAAATCACAGCGTAACTAAACCCCCCAATGAAAACCTTTGGGCGAACGTCCGCCCCGGAGGGATCTATATGTATATATATATATATATGTACACACATTATATTTGTAGTCTGTAGTTATATATATATAGAAGTTTGTAAAATCATACTAACATATAGTATAGAATAGTGGTAAATACTAAGATCCCTTTCCATGTTGTTTGGGGTTAATTGTTTTATATCCTGCAGGGAATTAATTGAGATAATAGATCATTTTTTTGATGTGAAATCATGGGAATTTCCATATGTCAATTTACTGGAGGGAATGGCTCAAAGACTCAAAGATGGGGTCTTTTTACACCCAGGGAATTTGTTAAAACAGGGGTGATGATGAGATTTGTTGAATGATTTGGGAATATAACCATCAATATTAGATTTGGGGATACCTCAAGTTCTGACCAGTTTAATTGGAGAACATGATGAAACATCAACATTTGGAGTATCTAATTTTCAAAGCAAATCATCTGGCTCAAAGATGGGATAGCATAAGCTACTAGAGATCTTAAATGGTCCTGTAATCATAGACCCACAAACTTGGTGATTTTTGACACCAGCTTCGGCTCAGCAAGCGCCCCTGGTGATGTCCCTGGAATCCTGGTTGAGGTCTGCTCCTTGTCACCTCGAGTCTTGAACTACAAGGGAATGCTTACTTGCCCAGGCCTGGCAGAAATGCAGAGTCCAAAATGTGGCATATGCCAAATATGCCAACATGTTTCTTAAGTTGTTTTGTTTGTTTTTTTTCCAGCTAGAACCATGAAATTCGTGGGTACCATGTTTGCAGACAAAACCACGAAGCTGAAAATTGGATCAACCAGAGCTGACTGAAATTGGATGCTTTTGACCCATGGTCCAGACGTGCAAGCCTGGAAGGTTTAGTCAGATACTTTTTGGACTTGCAAGAGGATGACTTTGAATCGCATGTTGCGTAGCTCGTCTGCAAAAGGTGTGAGACTTCCACGTTGCATTCAGCATCCTCACCTTTCAACGGATCCTTTCTTTGGCAGTTGTCCCCACGTTCTTGTCTTTATCAACATCTCCAAACCATTTCAAAAGATAGATTCATGTCATGACTCAGTTATACTGTTATACTAAGCTTATAACTCATTTCCTCTGATTTCCAAGGATCTGACCTTTCAACAGCTTTCCTGTATATATATATATACACAACACATGTGTATACAAATATACTATATATACATATACAATATGATATACATGTATATATATATAATTATTTATATATATATGTATACTGTATACAAAATAGGCCTTTTTTGGAGGTTAAGTTGGCCTTTGTTGGCCCTCCATGTCACGGCAGGCTGGTCCACAGTCGCTTCTCCACCAACACCTTCCCGGCCTGGCGACGAGCCCATCCCTTCCGCCACATTTGTCACAACGGAGAGATCAACACCTTGAAAGGCCGAACAAAAGGGGCACATTGCTAGCTGGAAAAGATATAATTATACTGTATATATAATATAATATATATATAATATAATATATAATATAATATATTATATAATATAATATACAGTATATATATATATATATATTATCGTATTGTATATATATATATGTATAAGAATGCCAGTAATTTGAGTTGAAAGGGCTGTATTGTTAGGTGAAGGTGTCTTTTTGGGTGTAGTCATGGAGATTGCGTGGATAATACACGTATTATTGCACTATGTATGTACTCGTATGTACTGAAGGAAATATATAGGTGCACCTACCTGCGCCACGTGAGGTCTGTATATTAGTTCTGCGTATTGACACTGCAAGCATTTTGCACGCCGTGAATTGGGATGTTGTGGCTGATGCGAGAATCTAAGTGGTCAAACTTGGTTCCTGGGTTGTATAATTTCTATTTGGAATCGCAAACATGATAGATCCGGTTGTATCCAAGGGTATGTGGGGGAATAGCATATCCTACAATGCGAAACAACTTTGCGGATGGTATCAAAGGTTGGCCGTACATAAGCCCATCCAAAGTTGATCGTCCATCCTGGAAGCTGATTCCAAGGAGATTCGAGGTAATCCCCACCGTCCAGGACCCCCCAAGCTCGCCAGGCAACGTGAATTTCGCCCGCGCGCGCGAGGGTTTGATGAGCTCCGAACTTTTGGGAGCTGAACTGGAGCAATGCTTTCCGCTGATGGAGATGGCACCTCAGTAGCAAACGGCCAAAATTTTGGGCATTTTCCCTGGTTACCATTTTGATCCCGCAGGTTGAAACAAACTCAACAATGGGAAAAGCACCATGAGAAATGGATGGAAATGGGTATATTGCTTGGGATGATTCAGAACGCAGCTTGTACGGAACAGCCACAATTTGGAACAGGAGCATAGTCATTTACATCAGGGATCCTAGTCCTAAACGTTTTTTTGTTTTTTTTAAACTAGCAAGTACTGTAGGTTACCAATCCAGCTTGCGTGCTTATCCTCCGGTCAAATACACACAAAATGAGTGTCCATTATTTTTCGGTCTAAAGCATGATTGTCGTCCTTTGCAGCTGCCATGTACAAATCACCTGCGGGTGCAACTTACCTTGGTGTGTTTTGCTTGAGGAATCTAGTTTCAGACTCTTGTCTTCTAGAAAGGTACCGTGTCCCCGAGGTGTGTTGTGAGCCCAAAATCCCTGGTGGTGCCGTGGCTTGATCCCCGCAAGGACCAGACAGACAGCGGCATTTTTGACAACTTTCTGGAGGTTCTCGCAATTTCAGGCACGGCAGCCCCGATGATTTCCGCTGTGGCCCACAGCACCTTGTTTTTTTTTGATGCCAGATGTGGGTGTTATCGCAAACGAGCATGTTATAGATGATGTTTTCTCTATATTTTTGCAAGTTTCCAACTTTTCTTTCTATTCCAGGGGTGCCAATTTCAGTGCCTTCGGGAAAAGCTGAGAAGTCCTCGCAATTTCGATCATCTCGATGTAAAGCCGTGAGGCCGCACTTTGCCTGAAGCCGTAGCGATGATGATGCCTCCGGCCTGGGTATCTTGGTTCGGTGAAAGTTAGGGGTGGAGAACCCAGGTGTTTTTGGGGATCATTTTGGGACCCATTTTGGGACTACCATGTCATCGGTATGGCATGCTTCGAAACCAAGTATTGGTTCAGATGCTTCAGTCACTATAACAACCTCAAATAACCACTTAAATCATCACAAACAGGTCAGTACTGGGTTGAAACAAGACACTTTTTTTTTGGGTACCACCTTGTAGGTAAATACCCCAGAAGGCTGCTTGCACCAGCAGTCTTGGCGCTAGTCCAACCGGCCAAAGAATTGCATGGGATTCACAGCTATAGGTGTTGCATGGTGTTGCCACAATTTCATAGTCTAACATCCGGTTACACGTGCATTTCATTGCGTGGTTTGAAACCCCGGGTGCCATGAAAAAAAAAAGCCAACTTCAACTCATCCCAAGGAAAACTCGGATCAAATGGATGCGAAGATTCGGGATTACTACAAATTCCAAGCCGCACTTTTGGAACCTTGGGATGGCCCTGCCCTGGTTTGCTTCACGGATGGCGATGGTGTAGGAGCCCATTTTTGCCATTTTTGGGATAGGGTGAGTCCGGGTAGCATTTTACCCAACGGCGTGATTGGGGGTATATCATGGTAATTAGACCATTATACCATATTATACCATATTATACCATATTATACCATATTATACCAAAATATACCCTCAATTTTCCAGCAGACCCATGTTGGTAACTACCCAAACCACAGATTTATGACAATTTTGTCGCTTTACACAAGCAGTTTTTCTTGTACTCCAAACTCGAACCAGATGACTGTGTGCTGTACTTAGAGGCGGGTTCTCATACCAACGATTTTGCCGAGAGCATTGAGCTGTTCTAAGGGTCAAATTTTGGGATGTAGCTCACCAATGATTCTGGGGATGCATATCCAAGATTCAGTAGAAAACCTTGAACAAACACTAGGATAGGGATATGACAAGCCGATGTTTAGTGCCTTGTGAATCAGAATCGCTCTCATTTTGCGTAGACTTCTGAAAAATGTCTCCCAGTTGAGTTTAGCAAGCCATATTTTTGGGGTATATCCCCTTACATAGCCCTTACCCTCTGGTAATTTAACATAACTATGGAAAATCACAATTTTTCATGGGAAAATTCACTATAAATGGTGATTTTCAATAGCTATTTTGACATAACCAGAGGGTAATGGTAGGCACCTCCAGTCCCTCGGCATCCTTCGGCATCCCGGCCTGGCAACGCGACCAGGAGCCTCGTTGGATCGCAATGGACTGCGCCCATGCCGCTACTATGTCACTTGGGTGTAGCAGCTGTGGGGTCTCAAGATGAAGAGCACCTTTGCCACTTTTTGATGGCATTTTTATAGGGAACATGAATAATTTGGAACCATATGGAAATTTATGTGGTTCCAAATTTTGAGACACATCCAAATTTTGATCCCCAAGGCCCAAGGTTGGATGGTTTGTACCGGGACTAGCTGCATTGTTACCCCTATTTTTGGCCGGAATTATGGGGATATAATTGGTGAAAGAAAAGCAAAGCTTTTCTGAACAAAGATGAGTGTCATGGCCGGCCATTTTGGCTCAAGGCCTGACACTCGAATCAACATGATGTTTTTGATCCGCGACAATCGGCAGCTATGCAGATGAGGACGCTGGCCGAAGTGAGGACTTTCTACGAGCTCCCAGATGCCTCGTGGGAATGGTGTGCAACTTAGCGAAAAGAATCTTACATGTAAGTGGGGGAGGAGACTGGGACACTTGGAGAGATCAGTCCCCCTTCATATACCAAAGGGACACACCAAACAGCCAGCCTGGACAAACATCGAATTCGAGTCCCTTAGAGCGCAAGCTTAAAATGACACAAGCAGACGATGGGGAGTTTGTGGTGCAGTCGGAAGATGTCCGCGCAGGCTGGTACCACAACAATACCTCTCAGTCATCGGAGGTTGGCCTCAAGACGAGGAAGATCCTACGGTGGAACAGGTAAGTGCTTTACAAAGGCGCATACAAGTTCAGGATGCGGCGCTATTTGTGGACTTCGCCATTTGGGCCCCGTATGGACAGAGAGCGATGAAAGCCGCAAAATTCCGATCCTTCGTGCTCACTTCCACCGGGTACATCACGAAGGAGTTGCCACAGGGCCTTCAACATTTGTCCAATGGCGGACATCCTTCCGGATATTGAGAACAGCATTGGCAATGTTGGATGCAGTGTCACTTGCCGTGCTCCACAACTACGAGATGGTTATAGAAAAGCCGACAAGACCGTATCCAACAGCATGGCATCTGGTGTATGCTGCAGACGAGTTGGCACGCTCTGCACATTCAAACAGAATCAGGGCGAAGGTTCTCATGGACACGAGGGCCGGAAAAGACCCGCCTGCAAGCTGGGATCCAAAGAGGCCATGGGATTACGTGTTCATTATGATCGCCCTCGACGACACCTTCTGAACCAGCTCTGACATGGATTGCATCCGGAAGCTGTGGATCGCCGAGGACACCCGCGGAACAGTTGGCATCCACCTCATGGGGGGCGTAAGAGCGATCACACCTCAAGTGGAGACGGACGCCAAAGAAGATGGAGAAAACTATAATACTGAAACAACAACGCGCGCGTGATTGTCGACGACGGCAACAAGAAGGGGAGCGGCAAAGCAAAACAGAAAACCTGGAAAAGTGGCCTGATTGGTCTGATCCGCAGAAGGCAGAATATGAGAAGGCATCACTTGGGCGGGGCGATTCAGCAATACTTGAGTCGGCCAACAAGCCCACACCTGAAGGGTCAGCAAACGGCCCAAGATCAACCGGCACCTGGACCTTGGTGGCGAGAACTGCTATCCTCTCCAGTGAAGAGACTGTGTGCCTTTCCAACTGGAACAATCCCTTCGGAACCCTGGGCATGCCAAAGCTTCATCTACCTCCACCCGCAGCGGAGACCGCGTACGAGGCCCTCTCCAAACAAGGGAAAAGAGGTGCACTGACATTCCAGGCACCAGGAGGAAGTCGGTGAACACCATGCCGAAGGCCAACATGAGAGAAGCAGTAGGGATTTAGCCGGTAAGAACTTAGAGACAGCATTTTATGCCAACTCCTCCAGAGCTGCAAAGGAATCCAAGCGGAAAACCAACAAGGACATTTTGGACGCGGCGAAGGAATACTATACCTGTTATAAGTTATAACACCCTTTTCCATGAAGCTCATTGCCACATTGCGGCCACGCTGAAGGAAGCGGTATACAAATCAGCCTATACATACCTCATCGAAGCGAGTCACACCATCTGGAACAAGGTTTTGACTGGTCCCACTTCCTCGACGCGTGGTTAAAATATGTTAAAATTGTCAGTCAACGCAGCGAAGAGGGGCATGTGGCCAAGGAAGAAAGCACCAGAAGTCCCAGAAGACGACTGGTCCAATTTCTCCATCTTGCCCGATCACCGCAATCAGAAGGTAAAAGTTCGGCTACCCATGCATTTGTTCGCAGTCGGGGTCCATTAATGGATGTGCGGGAAATTGAAGTCGCTCCCCTGACATCGAGTGACGTGAAACTAGACTGCGCCAGGATGGTTACCGTGACGTGGGTGGAACTCCAGAACGATGCAGTGCATATGCGCGGACGCCGTCATGGAAGTGTTGGTCAACCACGCAGCGCTGAAAGGCGCGCCGAGAGGGCTGCTGGCGGCATCCAGGAACAACGAAGAGGTGACGAAGGCCGAATTGGGTGAAAGACTGGAGGAACCTATTCGGAAAAGATATATTAACTGGGCACTCACCGAGACGGTCAGGCGCATTGCAGTATATCCGCAAAGGCTGGGCTGTCGCGCAAGTCGGTTACCTGGGCAAATAGAAAAGCAACATTATACTGGAATACGCCTAGGAAGCTCTAGAATCCCTGGCCGTGAGCGCTGACATGAAGTTCGGCAACAGCAACTTCATCAAGAACTCCGATCAAGTGGATGCCGAAAATTCGCAAATTCACTCCAAGCGCTCACGCTCACATTCCGCACCAAACCTGAGGTCAAGTTGAGCATGGCCAAGAAATTGGAAATGGAACCTCAGAGCTTCAGATCAGACTCTGAAGGCGCTAAGGCCAAACTCCAAGGAGCGATAAGGGAAGTCAACATCAAATTTGAAGGCTGCGTAAAATATTTGCCTCCCTTGGTGAAATCCCACCGAAACCAAGTGGTCCACCTGAACACGTCTACTCCCCCTCGCACCTGTGGAAAACCGTGTGCGGATGGCACTAGTACAGCTCAAACTACGAGTTTGTCGCTGGCGAGGTGGTGAAGGTTACATGTGGGAAATGTGCAAATGCCGCGCAGAGCAAAGAGGAAGCAAATGCGGCCTGAAATGCGATCTGGTTCACATAGCATGGAATGCAAGGGCGCATCCACCAACTGTGTGGGTCGGTCTGATTAGACCTCGGCATCACTCCAAAAATCGAATGAGTTGCTGGGGTGGGATTGGATGATTTTCATATATCTCACATGACACGAAGTGTGTTGTGAAAGAAAAGCAAAGCTTTTCTGATGGACAAAGATGCGCGTCATGGCCGGCCATTTTGGCGCAAGGCCTGACACGCGACTCAACATGATGTTTTCCACACCCACCCGCCCTAAGTGGTGATGTTGGTGAAGGAGGCAAATGCGGCCTGAACTGTGATCTGGTTCACATAGCATGGAAGGCAAGGGCGCATCCACCAACTGTGTGGATCAATCTGATTAGACCTCGGCAGCACTCCAAAAATCGAATGAGTTGCTGGGGTGGGATTGGATGTTTTTCATATATCTCACATGACACGAAGTGTGTCGGATGAACACATATGAAACCAGTAACTAATCCCCGCAGCTATTGAACAATTAGGACCAATCCCAGTCAACTCCTTTAGGTCAGTCAACTCCTAGGCCAAAAGCCAGGGACAGGAGTGGTTCCACCGAAGCTCACCAACATATCAGATCTCAAACGTATCAAGCGAATTTTGATCAATTTTGACGCATAAGCAGAATTGGATCTTTGCCCATCATCATTTGGATAAATGTCCCAGATTGATTTAAGCATCACCTGAATAGATGGCCATTGGATGTGATATGATGTGATTCAACGAATGGTTAGGCGATGTTCAAGTCGGTTTTTTCTACCATCCCTGGACTTTTGCACAGGGTCAGTTTGTTCTATAGCCAGGTAGTCCCTATCAACATATACATTTTTTCTGAAGTATTATTATTTTTTAATAGCGCCCTTTTGATCAGCTAACAGAACCTTTCTAATATCCCTGAATTGGATGGTAACGACTCGGGTTTCCATGTCCAAACAAACTGCCGCGACGATCTCATCATCTCCGCTGAGCTGAGGTGACCAATCAGAAGCGAATCATCATCAGTTCCGAGTGTGGTGTTTTAAAGCTGCCCGTGGAGTCCATCGTGGAGAAGGGCCGGCTGTCGCCGGGTGCCATGGCAGATACCCTTTGGCCTATGGAATGCTATGGAACATCTTAGTTGAGTCATAGGCTTAGGTAATTCATCTATTTAGCTGATTTAAATGGGCCATTTTCTATAGTTTTATATCTTATTTTACGGTACATGAGGGATCCAAATCGACAGATTCAATGTTGAATTTTCCAGACAACAATGCACAACATTTTTTCCCTTGGTGCATGGTTACTTGAACGATCTTGGAGTCTTGGAGGTTTGTTTTTTTTTACTCTTGGAAATCAATGATCTACTTTTCTGGGTCAATCTTGGATTATTGTGCAGTTTGATGCTTTAGTCTTTTGCCGTATATGGGATGTATACATATATCTATATACATATACATATATAAAATAGACATGGTATCTTCGCAGATTGGCAATGTTTTTTGCTGCCAAGTTCATGGTTCTCTGTCTGGAACCGAGGAAAGATGCTGTGGGCAGATTTTGCCAAGGGCACCGTTTCCAAGGACAGTTGCTTTGTGTGCAGGTAGAATGCCAAGGCTGGCGCTGATAGGAAGCATTACATACATATGTATTGTGTATACATATATATATAATATATATATATATATACACAGACGCTATACATATACGTTCCTGCCCTCACTGCGATTCTTGTATGGGAACCACCCCTCATGGGAACAGCCAGTGAACAACCGAACCACTCCGCATGTGCGGTGTTGGATCTGAACATCACAGAGGCCTCAGTCCAAACCACGGCTGAAAGGGGATCACACCTCAGTGTTTAGATACCCAAGATGAGGTGCCTGATGGTTGTTGCCCCCACAAGATCCAAACATCGAAATAATCCCCAAATCACACAAATACCTTTTTCTGGGCCTTCCAACATGAATGGTATTGATATCCATCTCTAGCTGGTCGAACTGTTTGATGGCGCGGTTGGTGCAAGGTGTTCACCCCACTTATGTTTGTTGATTTATGAACCCATCAATAAATAAATAAATATATATATATATTATATGTATGTATGTATGTATGTATGTGTATGTATGTATGTATGTATGTATGTATGTATGTATATGTATGTATATGTATGTATATGTATGTATGTATGTGTATGTATGTATATGTATGTATGTATATGTATGTATGTATGTGTATGTATGTATGTATGTATGTATGTATGTGTGTATGTATGTATGTATGTATGTATGTATGTATGTATGTATGTATGTATGTATGTATGTAT
>Ga0126342_10006810_pt1 | contig 20331 bp, 24 predicted proteins | sample Cyp1metagenome_FD_92528 | JGI IMG/M metagenome (GOLD analysis project Ga0126342, IMG submission 92528) | Coral microbial communities from Lord Howe Island, Old Settlement Bay, Australia - Cyphastrea 1 metagenome | ecosystem: Host-associated > Invertebrates > Cnidaria > Coral ...
ACATCTTCACATCCTCACATCTTCACATCTTCTCCTCTTGCCCTCTTGCCCTCTTGCCCCTCTTGCCCTCTCCTTCTTTTCTATTTCTCTTCTGAAGGCGGGGGCAGGGGCAGTGCCAACGAGGGTTCGATCGTCAAAAGCTGAGGTAAAATTGCGAGTTCAAGTCGTCCCGCGCAACACTTTCGCACGAGGTTCGATCGTCAAAAACTGGGGTAAAATTGCGAGTTCAAGGTGTCCCGCGCAAACCCTTTCGCACGAAATGAGGTTCGATCGTCAAAAACTGAGGTAAAATTGCGAGTTCAAGTTGCTCCGCGCAACCCTTTCGCACGAAACGAGGTTCGATCGTCAAAAAGTGTGTAAAAGCTTTTGTGTGTGAAAGCGTCTGTGTGTGTGAAAGTGTTTGTGTGTAAAAGTGTAAAAGCGTCTGTGTGTAAAAGCGTCTGTGTGTAGAAGTGTTAGTGTGTAAAAGCGTCTATGTGTAAAAACTTTTGTGTGCAACAGTGTCTGTGTGTGTGTGTGCAAGCGTCTGTGTGTAACTGTGTGTGTGCAAGCGTCTGTGTGTAACTGTGTGTGTGTGCAAGCGTCTGTGTGTAAAAGCTTTTGTGTGCAAAAGTGTCTGTGTGTCAAAGTGTTTGTGTGTAAAAGCTTTTGTGTACAAAAGTGTCTGTTTGTCAAAGTGTTTGTGTGTAAAAGCGTCTGTGTGTAAAAGCGTCTGTGTAAACGCGTCTGTGTGTAAAAGCGCCTGTGTGTAAAAGTGTCTGTGTGTCAAAGTGTTTGTGTGTAAAAGCGTCTGTGTGTAAAAGCGTCTGTGTGTAAAAGCGTCCGTGTGTAAACGCGTCTGTGTGTAAAAGCGTCTGTGTGTAAAAGTGTCTGTGTGTAAAAGTGTTAGTGTGTAAAAGCGTCTGTGTGTAAAAGCTTTTGTGTGCAAAAATGTCTCTGTGTAAAAGTGTTTGTGTGTAAAAGTGTCTGTGTGTAAAAGCGTTTGCGTGCAAACGTGTTTGTGGAAGCGTTGGTGTGTAACAGCTTCTGTGTGTAAAAGTGTTTGCGTGTAAAAGTGTCTGCGTGTAAAGCGTCAGGGTGTAAAGCGTCTGTGTGTAAAGGAGTCTGTGTGGAAAAACCTATGTGTGTAAAAATGTCTGTGCGCAAAAGCTTCCGTATGTAAAAGTGTCTGTGTCTAAAAGCATCTGTGTGTAAAAACGTCTCTCTGTCAAAAGTTCTGTGTGTGAAAAACTGTACAAAAGATACGATGCAAACTACTGTCTTGTACTTGTGCTATATTGTTTTGATACTACTCTTTTCCACTGCGTATAACACATCTTTAATATATTGTCTTGTAATATGGTGTCTCCATACTAACAAGAGAAGACCCTGCTCCTCTACGCTCTCGGGCCATCCGTCGTCTAGTTTTTTGGAGTTGCTGCAAGTCACAAACAGCGCCAATCTTTTAATGTTGACGAGTCGACGAGTTAGCTGACCAGAACCATGAGGGAAACTGATGATGACCCAAGTGATGGCAACAGGAATGAGTTGATGACAATGATAATGAAGACGAACAGGATGAGGAGGATGATGATGAAGACGATGGGGATGATGAAGATGATGAGGATGCTGAAGATGAGAATGAAGATGAAAATGAGGATGGTGAGTATGATGAGCCAGGTTGTTGTAGGGTTCCAAAATGTATTGAGCCCAGCAAGCGACACCCCCCAATGCAGTAATCGTCTCTCGCCAACTGTTGTAAGCAAAAGAAACGCAATATCAAAAAAAAAACGCCCCCCCCAATGGAAACCCGAATCTGCATAAAGATGTTCGAGACAATGCAACATATGTATGATGATGATAAGGATGATGATAAGGATGATGATGAAGATAATGATGTTGTTGACGATGATGATGATGATGATGATGGTGATAATGATAATGATGAAACGGATGATGATGATGATGATGGTGATGATGATGACGATGATGATGATGATGCTGATGATGAGGAGGAGGAGGAGGACGAGAAAAAAAAAAAGATCATTTGGAAACCGGCAAATTTCCAATGATTATTTTATAGAGTTGTTGGTTGGTTTACCGCACATGACGTCCTGAAGATGAAATATTGAAGAGGACGACCCTATACCTGCAGAAAACCAATGGCGCAGCGGGACCAGGGGATGAGGATGCTGATCAACCATGAGCAGGACGAAGAGGATGATGATGATGATGATGATGATGATGTGGATGCGGCGGATGATGGGGATGATGATGAGGATGATGATGATGATGATGATGAGGGTGCTGAGGATGAGGATGATGAGGGTGAGGATGAAGATGAAAATGAGGATGATGACCCTCTACCAGCCGGAAATCTCCCCTCAGGGGGGCTCGGGGGGGACCAGGGGGGGATCGAACCTTGGCCTGCCGGGGTGGGGGGACTGGAAAGTTTCAGGGTTTCTAATGGCCCTGCTCCCTGCTTATTCCTTGCTAAAGCAAGAGCAATTTTAGCTAGCGCAGCTAGCTTTCGTGAAAAACAGAAACAACAAGATCTCAAACCTTATCTCCCACGTGTTTTCCAACATCAACACGTGCAAACTCCAACACCAATATTTCTGAATTGCAAAACGCAAGTCCCGATGATGCAACAAACGTAGTCAAAGTAAAGTCATATTGGCCCTCAGCTGCTCTACACACTCATTGAAACACAACACATCCGGCAATTATTACGACCGACCACAGGGAACTTTTTCGCAAACACGCAACTTTTGCCACGCCAAAAACATCCAAAAACAAATTTGATGCAGGAAATATATACTTGCAAAAATCGAAACGATGGTCAATGGCCAGGATAAAATTATCGTTCAACAAAACGATACGGAAACAGGTGCGAAACAGAAGGCAATACAGAAACATCAAAAAATTACAAAAACCATCATACAATTGGCACAACTGTAAATATTGCCGCCGCGTATTTTTCACCATAATGTTTTTTTTTCAGTTAAAAAAATAAATGGCAACACCGTGACAGCACTGTGATCACACCGGTGTTTACCATGCATCCCATGTTATCTAATGTTTGCTGCCGCGACATGGCTAGATTCAGGTCACAAAAAAAATAAAAAATCATTGACAGCATGGCAACGCTGAAAAAAAATAGTGGAACCGCACAGGCAGGGCAGCCAGTTGCCGGCCCTTTCTTGCCCGGTTGTTTTGGCCAGCCTCTTGCAACCACCGTGGCGTATTTTCGACCAGACATGCGTAATTTTTTGTTAGCCTAAGCCATTTGTAGTTTTCTTTTTCCCTTTCCAGTGAGTCATATATTGGCCACAAGTTGTAAACGGGCCTTTGGGACCCTGTGCTGTTTGAACCGACCCAAACCAACCCTGAACAAACTGCACTCCAACGCTTAAGAAAACCCTAAATCTATCGTAAACCAGTGTTATGACAACATCCAGTGAATTGTTTTTAAAATTAGCACAGGTTTGGCCCCACTTGCGTTCTATATGTTGGCAAAGTACGGGTCGTGCAGCATATGCACCCTGAGTACCACACACAACTTACAGCACCACACGGGAAAACAGGTATGTAACCTGTTTAGCGCTTCTGCTTTGGGGGCCCATCCGACCCTCCGGTTTTTTATTTGAATTTGCACGCTTATGAATAGGGTATTCGACCTACATATATGCCAATGTGTATGTACACAAACATACGTTCATAGACACAACATTGAGCACATAAAAATATTTTTACATACATATCCATATAAAAGAAAAAAATGCATTGCGTACGCCGTGCGGCGAACCCATTTAAGGCACAGGCCGGTAAACAGGATGGCATTATTCAAAATTAGTTAGCGGCGCTATTGTAATGCCTACTGTGGCCCAACAAATTTGCACAAAATTTGGCATACATTCCATCCAAAATTGAAAAAAATCGTTTCATCCTCCCAGTCTCCCATTGCGCTGTATCACCAAAATAAAACGATTTTTGAAGCTCAAAAATTTGGAGGTGTTCCAGGTGGAACGCGGCCAGAAGGATTCCAGTTCAATAAGCGTTTGGTCCATTTACGGCCACGAAGGTTTGCAACATAATTTGCAAATACCCATACATATCTGTGCTTCGGGAACAAGATGCGCAACACGTTCGTGCCAAACGTGTCGGATACAGTGCCAGGAAACATCCCAACTTATGCCTGGTGGTGGCCCAACATTTCTCAAAAGTTTCGGGGCTTGATATGACAGCGTTGTAAGTCCTCACTATGGATCGCCCTCAGCCCGGCTCCAAAACTTTTGAACAAACGACTGAAGTCACAAGTGCGTGGAAATATGGAAGCGTTCGATGGATGGAAACATTTTTGTCACATAAAATTGTTCGATTGGCATGAAAATTGTTGTTTGCAGCTTGAATGAGGTACTCTTTGTCGGCGTTTGTGCGCTTGGATCCCAAAGACGTTAGGATGCATCTAAACCATTAGTGCGATTGCTCAAAGTTCAAATTTTTGTAGTGTTCACCGCAACTGGTCGTTGAAAATGGTGGCGGCGGCGCTTCCGTGGTTGCAATGACCGTTTTAGACACATTCAATCGCAACCCAACACCTTCCAATGTGTCCACCAACGTGTCCAGCAGGTAGACAAAGTTCCCGACGTGTTTGCAAACAGAAAAATGGCATCAGCAAAATCTCAAGCCCAACAAATGCAGCATGCCATCATGCAAATCGAGTCCATGTTGTTCCACTGTTCGCATCGATTGCTGCATGCTCTCTTGACGTGCAGCGCAGAAAAGACGTGGGCTCAGAACGCAATCCTGACGTACACCTGCATTGGCATCAACCAAGTCATTCCTTATCCGACTGTCCAAAAGCTTGCCCATGTTGGTTCGAAAAAAAAAACTACACCAGGTGATTAGAAACGCCTTGACTACGCAATGCAACTCAAAGCGGTGGCCAATGCACCTTGTCAAACGCCTTCGATAAATATAAATATGAGTAAAATTTAAAAAAATAGATGCAAGGCAAATTTTAAATTCGAACATAACAGTATTTAAAAGTAAACCTCCATGTAAGTATAAACAAAAATAGAAGCAATCATATGAATATAAATATATGTATGAAAATGAACAATAAATTAAAAACAAATATGAATGCAAATGTACATGTAAAATATGTAAATGTAAATGTAAATGTAAACGCAAATGCAAATGTAAATGTAAATGTAAGTGTGAATGTAAATGTGAATGTGAATATGAATGTGAATGTAAATGTAAATATAATTGTGCATGCAAATGTGAATCCAGACGTAAAAACAAATATAGTGACGGACATACACTCAGGAAATAATTTGGAAAAAAAATGATGCCACAAGCGATCTCACACTTGCAAAATCACCAAATCTCACACTTTAGAAATTCCAATTTTGCATTGAACCACACCGTGCCCTGCAGAAGCCTCACGCTTAGAACATCCTGTAGACATAGTCAATCATAGTCATATATTTTGTGTTAAAAACATATATTTTGATTGTTCTTCACAACTGGTTGAATGCCACTGGCATCATACCCTTGGGAAACTTCACACTTAGAACATCACAAAACTTTGAAAACCATAGGAAAAACTATGTGTAATTGGATTATATATATACATATACACGCACACCCCGTATTCAGCGATACAAGGTACGGTCAAAAACTTGCTGTATACTACTTTCCCAGGAGAGTTTTTTTGGCGTCTGGAAAATGCACAAAACACTGTGTAGTGATAGGGCCCCTCCAAAAACGATACCTATAATTGGGCATAATGTCCACCTCTGAATTCGTTTTGTACAAAGTTACGTGCATGGAAGGCGCTAAATTAGCGATACCCCTAGCGATACCTTAGCGATGCCCATTTGTTCAAAAAGTAACCCCAGACCAGACCACAAAAAGATCCTTTCCTTTTTCCTTTCCGTTTTTCCCTTCCTTTGCCGTTACTCCTGTTCTTTTCTCTTCCTTTCCTCTTCCCTCCTTTCCTTTTCTTTTTCCATTTTTTTCCCATTCCTTTTCCTTTCCTCTTCATTTCCTTTCCTGTTCTTCTCCTCTTCTTTTCTCTTTCGTTTCCTCTTCCCAATCCTTTTCCTTTCCTTTTCCCAATCCTTTTTCATTCATCTTCCCAATCCTTTTCCTTTTCCTTTTCCCTTCCTTTCCTTTTCCTTTCCTCTTCCTTTCCTTTTCTTTTCCTCTTCCCAATCATTTTCCTTTCCTTTCCCTTTTCCTTTTCCCTTTCCTTTTCCTTTCTTCTTCCGTCCCTCTTCCATGCCTCTTTTTGCAAAAACATGGGTAGTCATAGGCCGCCTCCAGACACCCAAATTTCGGGAACCAAACGAAGACATTAAGTTTTGACGATTGAATATTGATTCAAGTACGCTTTGGTGTTGATGTGCATGGGGATTTCAAATGTGCTTCGAGTTAAGTTCACATCTCAAAGATTTCTGAATTAAGTCAATAGATTACCCGTCTCACATTGGATTAAAAATTTGGCGGGCAGTTATATAGATATAGATATATATATATATTCCAGCATTCTTCTGTGGAGACCCCGCGCCTTAGAACATCCCGTATCGAATCGCGCTTGAATATTGATTCAACTACGCTTTAGTGTTGACGTACATGGGGATTTCAAATGTGCTTCGGGTTAAGTTCACTTTCAAAAAAATCTGAATCAAATCCCTAGATTACCCGTTCGCCAGTGAAGGCTGTATACAAATTTAAATTATATGCTAGCATTCTGCTGTGGAGACCTTGCACTTAGAACATCGCATATTGAACCGCGTTTGAATATTGACTCAGCTGCCATATGCTAGCATTCTGCTGTGGAGACCCCGCGCTTAGAACATCGCATATTGAACCGCGTTTGAATATTGACTCAACTACCCTTTACTGTTGATGGACGTGGGGATTTCAAGTGTGTTTCGGGTCAAGTTCACATCTCAAAGATTTCTGAATCAAATCAGTGGTTTTACATGTATAATTTTTTTAAATATATGCTAGCATTCTGCTGTGGAGACCCCGCGCTTAGAACATCCCATATTGAATCCCGCTTGAATATTGTGTCAACTACGCTGTGGTGTTGATGCACGCGGGGATTTCAATTGTGCTTCGGATTAAGGTCACATCTCAAACATTTTTGAATCAAATCAGTAGGTTTTTGTTATATATATAATATAATCCAAGATTTAAAAGGTATGCTTTCATATCGTTCTATCTTATGCCAAAGGCCTTGGCGGTTTAAGGTGGCAAACTCGGTGGCGGTGGCAGTTAGATATGGCAATGTGGGTGGCAGTTTTAGTGGCAATGAAGAGTTGGTGGCAAGTTTGATGGCAGAATGTGATGGCAAAAATGGTGGCAACCGTATTTTGGTGGGAAAGGGGGTGGCAACTTAGCATGGCAAAAATAGATGCTTACATCAACTATAGAGAGAAATGTTGACAAAAATCATGCCAACCCTATTGTACCTTCCAGCGGAGGCACGCCCACCGACCCTATGAATAAAACAAGAAACCAAGCAAATATGATAGGCTGGCATGTTGTTTACAACTATCACTTTGATGGTGGCGCAAAAGTAGCTTTAGCCCAGCGCACGCTTGTCCTTTCAAAACAATCCGCACTAGTTTTTGGTTGCCATCATTGCCCGTCAAAAAATAAGGCTTATTTTTGTCAAAAATAAGGTTTATTTTGGCAAAAATCGACCTTATTTCTTGACGGGCAGGTGGGCAGCTGCCTGGGCAATAATTTGCTCAACATTTTTTCCCGTGCCCCACAATGTTACAGCATGGCTTAATTAAACACAGAAAACCATTAGACGAAAGGCAATTGCTGACCAAGTGAGCTGTAAACACAACAATTTCTGAGCACTAAGTTTGATCATTCGACACCACAACAATGTGATTGAAAATGTTCACTTGTTTTGCACATGACACAGTTTCAGAAGCCGCTTGTGCAGAAGCCGCTTGTGCAAGCCAACAGCTGCATACAATATCCTGTGGCCATGCAATGTGCCATCTGCTTTTCCCACCTACGGGTCCAGTCTTTAGCCCTTGCCTCAATTTGTGCCATAGTTTTGCTACCTGTGTTGTTATTGGTTTTGCCCGCAATGCCAGTTTGCCCTTTCGTTGACGCGTGAGTTGCCAAGGGCTTCTGCTCGCAACCCAAATTTTGCCATTGAATTTGCCGCCCGTGTTTTTACCCCCGCTATGTATTTGCTAGTGTTTTTTGCCACCGATGTTGCCATTACCTTTGCCCCCGTCAGTTTTTTCCATCCATTCCATGTTGCCCTGCAGATTGCCACCGCCATTGCCATTGCTTTTGCCCTCGAGGTTGCCATGCTTGTTGCCATCAAATTTGGGCGCTTAATAGAGCATTGGTTTTGAATTTTAGAGTATATATAAATATATATATATATTCCAGCATTCTGCTGTGGAAACCCCGCACTTAGAACATCCCGTATTGAATTGCGCTTGAATATTGATTCAACTACGCTATAGTGTTGATTTACATGGGGATTTCAAATGCGCTTCGGGTTAAGTTCCTATCTCAAAGATGTCTGAATCAAATCAATAGATTACCCGTTCCACATTGGATTCAAAATTTTGCTGCCAGTTAAATCTGTATACATATAAAAAAAAATAAACACCGGCATAGGCCCCAGATAGAAACGTTTCAGAAACGCCTTTTTTTGCCGTGCGAATTGGTTGCGACAACAGCGGAACAGCTGGTTCCCCCACGTTGGAACCAACGTGTCCCAATCTTAGAACCACGGGTTCCCCGTTCAAGAAACTGCTAGTTCCCCAACGCTTCCCAATCCTAGAAACACTGGTTCCCCGTTCAAGAAATTGCTAGTTCCCAAACGTTCGAGCCAATGCTTCCCAATCTTGGAACCACGGGCTCCAAGTTCTAGGAACTAGCGGTTCCCAAACCAGGGAATCAATGCTTCCCAATCTTGGGAGCACATGTTCCAGGTTCGAGGAACTGTTCGTTCCCAAACGTTGGAACCAATGCTTCCCGCCAGAACTGGTTTCACCCCTATCGCATGTCAACGTTGAAGCTTCAAGAAGCTCTGCAGTGCACAATCCATGTTCGTGCCCAACATAATCCTTTGCAATGCAGTGGCTTCCACTGTGGACAGCAGCCTGCACAGCAGCCTGCGGACAGTGCAGCCTGCACAGCACCTTTGCCAAACCTCGTCACCGCACTCTGGGCACCACCCAGCCCCTTTCCCAGAGTTCGCCACCGCACTGTCCAAGCACCCTGCACCCAGCAACCCTGCACAGTACCCTGCGCCACCACGCTCTGGCCAGCAGCCTGCGCAGCACCCTGCACAGCACCCTGCACAGCACCTTTGCCAGACCTCGCCACCGCTCTGGACAGCAGCCTGCACAGCACAGCACCATGCCAAAGTTCGTCCCCCCTGCAGCACCTTTGAAAATTTCTGTGCACAGTTCCCTCGCGCAGCCAGCAGCCTGCTGCACAGCCTTTGCCAGACCTCGCCAGCCTGCAGCACGCTGCACAGCACGTTTCCCAGACTTTGCCACCGCTGCGAACAGCAGCCCCAGCCACAACCTGTAGCCAAGCAATGTTGGAATCCCAGTCCGGCCCACATGCCAGCCGGCCTTTCACCACAATCCCATACAGTTCCAACACCACATATCCCACTTATCTTCTCCGCCTTCTTCTCCTCCGCCGTTTGCGGCTCCCTCTGCGTTTGTCCGCCCGCAGTGCCGGTGCTGTCGCGCTCCTGACTCCCTCGGCGACCACCGCGCTGCATGCCCACAAGCCACAATTCTGAGAGGAAGGGGTGTCCCTTTAGAACGAGCGGCAGCCACAATCTGCAGAGAGGCCGGGGCCCGAGTCACAACCCACACCCGAGTCGCCGACCTCAACCTCGACCAGCTCCAGCGCCACCGTGACCGAAGGATTGAAGACATCGCCAACGGCCTGAATCTTTGTGGTGGGGCCTAACTTGCCATTGGCACAACATTAGTCTCCCCATTAACTCGGGCAGGGCAACCCCGCACACATGCAGGCACTTGCCGGGGGGCTGCCGTGCAAACAGCACGCAGGAGCAAAGAACGAACCTATCCGGAGCTGCTTACAGCCAGACGATGCAAGCTCGTTGTGCTGGCCATTGAAGCGGGGGGCCGCTGGAGCCAAGAAACAAATTTTGTGCGCTCCTTAGCCAGATCCAGAGCCCGCCAGGCCCCAGACATCTTACAGGCAGCCATCCGCGTCTCCAGGTCGTTTGCCCTGCTCAGCCACGCCCATCACAATGTCCAGCCAAATCCTTGCGGAAACCCTGCCAGCCGCCTGCCCCCACAAACCTGGATTTTGCATATCTGGAGACTGGCCACTATAAAACAATCTGCCATTGCACATCTGGAGACAGGCCAGTATAAAAACCGTCCAAAGAATCGGAGATTCTCGCAGCTAAAAAGGTGCGTGAGAAAAAATAAGAATATATAATAATTATACAACATTTAATATAAATGTATAAATCTCAATATATAAATGTTTGAATTTGTAAATGTATGCGTATAGAAATTTACCAGTAGTACCGCACAAGGCGGTGGCGGAAATTTCAAAAATGGGAAACGTATAGGAGAGATTGGTTGTTGCGAGTCACGGATGGCAGAGCGAAGCCACTGATGGACCGACAGGTGGTTGAAGTCTCCTCTCTTTCTCTCTCTCTCTCTCTCTTTCTTTCCCTTTCTCTAACTATCTACCTGCCTCTATCTCTCTATCTCTCTATCTCTCTATCTCTCTATCTATCTATCTATCTACCTATCTATCTATCTCTCTATCTCTCTATCTCTCTATCTCTCTATCTCTCTTTCTCTCTTTCTCTCTTTCTCTCTTTCTCTCTTTCTCTCTTTCTCTCTTTCTCTCTTTCTCTCTTTCTCTCTTTCTTTTCTTTTCTTTCTTTTCTTTCTTTCTTATCCATCTCTCTCTCTCTCTCTCTCTCTGTCTATCTGTCTGTCTGTCTGTCTATCTATCTATCTGTCTATCTGCAAGCTTGAAAACGAAGCTATTCTGGGAGATTTCCGCAGTTTTTGAACTTGACAACATCCAAAACGAAGCTATTCTGCGAGACTTCCTCAATTTTTGCACTTGACAACATCAAAAACGAAGCAACTCTGCGAGACTTCCTTATTTTTCTAAGTTGACAACATCAAAAACGAAACAAATCTGCGAGACTTCCTTCAAACATAGAAAGTTGAGTGCAGAGCTGTCGGCCTCGTACCAATGCGTTTTGCGATTTTTCTACTCCATCTGTCTAAACTACTGCGCCTGCCACGAAAAAGTGATGCCAGGTCATACGAAGTGTTGCACCTGTCGCGCAAAATCATCTCAGCAAACCTGAAGATCTGAGGCTCCGAAATGCAACACCTCTCAGGAAATCAGCGCCCGGACCTCCTAACAGCTCTGATGAACATGTCTCTTGTACTGTGCCTGCCACGGAAAATGCATCTTTGCAGATCTTTGCAGATCCTCTTCAAATGTCCCATGCTTGCCATGGGTTTTGGAAATGCTACAAAACCCTCACGTTTTGCTCACTTTTGACAAGGTCCACAATCCCTTGCGCCTGCCACGCGAAACGGCATCTGAACGCCCAAAAGTGGTCCGAACCCACGGTGTTTTTCTCATTTTGACTTCGAAATGTGCTTCGCGCCGCAACGGCGTGCACTTTTTCGACATCGCAACTTCCAAAAGTGGTCAGAACTTGTACGCAGATTGCAAAGGTGTATAATTTCACGTTTCATGTTTTGACAATGTGCACCTCAATGCTCGAAGTGGACCATGTCAAATTTTGCAAGAATAGTGCGACCCTTCAAACGTCCATTCAACACCCGTAATCTTGACTAATTACTGGCATTACAAACTGTTTGTGGCACCTGTTTGTGGCACCATGAAAGCTGAACCGACGTTGTGTGTTTGTTGCCAGTGTTTCGTTGTAGTGCACGCGTCGAACATTCAAGTCACAAGAGCGTAGGTATGCGACTATATTTTTAACTCGTCAGGGCTAGTGAATCAACAATGGCAATGCGGGATAAACAATCAAAGTGTGAGAAGTGATTGTGTTCAATAACGCCATTGCTTGGAACGCATGAAATGTCTCGCATGTTTGTTTTTAACAAACAAACTGAACATTTTTTTGCCCAAACGCCTTTGGCAAGATGATCAAGGTGCAGCGCGAATCAGATCAGCTAGCCATGGTTCGACGTTCCAACAATATCTTTCCAATGCTAAACAATTTTGTGACCAATCATCGGCAACAATTCTTGAAAACCGGAACCGGGACATCCCAGTTCAGAAAAACGTATATATCTGTACGGTTGAGTTTCTGGAATCTGTAAAATCCAAACGCGAGCTGTGATGGGTTTGTCTCCCAGGGCACATGTGCCTCATTTGTTGGCCCCTGATCCGTTCTATTTCAAGGCCACGGACGACAAATTGAGTTCCACATGCGCAATTTGGTAAAATGGCTCTTGATCCGTTTTCAGTTTTCGAGTACTTTGCCGTGGTTGCAGGGATCTCTGTGCGTTCCACCTCGACCAGATGAACCACGGATTTTGAAGACGATTCTTCAGGACAGTTTGCACGTTCACATCCAATTCGTCATGAAAAATAAGTTATATCTAGTTGATTTTTAATCTCACTTTTGGTTGGTTAATTTCGGCACCGGAGTAAACCAGTGGGAGTCATGGAGGTAGCGGCAGGATGTGTTGGGATTTCACTCTCATATTGGCCCGATTGCAAGTGGAGTAGCAACGAGGCAATGATGCGGCAGGCTGCATGGGACTCTGAGGCTGAAGATGCCAAGGCGGTGGAACAAGACATGTTTCTTCAGCAGTGAAGTGTGGTCTCAAAAAACGCATGGTTGGATGATTTGGATGAGTATTATTCTGCTAAATGGTGCCAAGATCAATTTGGCAAACGTGTCGCAGTTGTAGCCCCTGGAGAGGCTATGATTGGGCCTGGTGCTGGTGGATGTGGAATGGCAGCCCTCTTCAAGGTCCTCGATCCTTTGGGAAAGGCACGGCCGGAAGCGACAAAAAAACAACATGTAAGAAAAAATTACTGAGATGTTCAACAGATGTGTGGTTAAATGGGTTAGCGACCTTGAGAAACATGAGACGTGGGGATGTGACTTTGGCGAATGCAGGGCTACGTTCTTGACACGGACCTTTTGCAGCTGACGAAGGTCTTATTTTTTTTCTTTCTGGCCAGCCAACCGTGTCTAGAACGGATGAAATGCTGCAGTTTCAACATGGAAAGGTTGATTGGATTTTATGCGTGAGCGGTGCGAAGGAGCATGAAGCCAACGTGCCATTCGCTAATTTGTGTGCCATTGTGCAAGAAGTGGAACTATGCCGCGGGGGCTGCGGGCCAATCATTGGACAATGGGTGGTGGATTGATGCAGTGGATTTTTCCCGGCAATCTCATGGGTCAATACTTCTGTTGATGAAGGAAATAATTTGTAAGAGAGAGGTTTGCACCAATTGGAATTTGGATGTTGCTTGAAATAGACCTGAAACTCTCCTTGATTGCATACACGTATTGCTTGTCAGTGTGTGGCTCCTAGGTCGGCCAATGGGCTACATGTCTTTCCGCGATGTCGGCAAACTTATCTTCCCCATTACCTCGAAGGTGCAATTGACGTTTTGCCAGCCTTCATGTAAACTAGTGTTTCTGTCCATCATTTTCATGGCAGATGTATTGGAATGGCCTTTGTTTGTGCGAGTACCGGTAATTTAACGTAGCTATGGAAAATGGCCGGTTTGTCGATTGTTTTCCTATTGAAAATGGTTATTTTCCATAGCCAACTGTTAAATTACCCTCCTAATGTCAGATTTCAGTCTTATTTTTGTAGCTATTCAGGAGCACAAGGCGATGTGCGATGCGACCTCGGATGAGGAGGCTCGGTCGGTTCTGTATATCCTGCACTTCTCGGAGCCTTGTCCACAGTGCACCTTGGCACAGATTGGAAACGGAGTTTTTCCTTTTTTCCCAGACGCAAACTGGCAATAGTTCCACAAATGGCTCAATGAATGAGTCAACATATTCATAAATTCATAAACAACACGATAAACACTTGTTTGAAACAAATAAAGGAATTGGAAAAACTGAATAAAGGAATAAAGACATACAACAATTATAATGTAAGAAAAAGGTAAATAAAGGAACATTGAAATAATGACATCAAAACAACAATGCACATAATGAAATCAAAAAAAAGGTGAGTAAATAAAGGAATAACTCAACGCACAGACCCCCTGGTTTGCCCGGACTGCAACATTGAGGATTCCCTGTCGTCGAACATGAGAAGAGAACTGCGTATGCTGCGTATACGTAGTGTTTTCTGCTTTCGGATTCAGAGTTTTCAGGGTTTTAGGGCAGGGTTTAGGGTTTTAAGGTTTTAGGGTTTTAGGGTTTAGGGTTCGTCGTCTGGTAAATACCAAAACACTGGCCCTGCGCAGGTTTTTGAGCATGTCGAAGGATCATATTTGAACTCCATTCTAACCTTGCGGGCAGACCATAGGGTCTTGCCGTAACTAAAGGCTAATGGAATAACGAAATAGAGAAATATAACAATTATAACAATAACGAAACAAGGACATAAACAAATAGAGGAAAACAGGGATAATAAGGTAAATTAAGAAAGAAATTAATTGTGAATGAATCAGTCACTAGATTGATCAATAAACAAAAACTCAGTACATAGACAAATCAATGGACATAATCAATAAACATATAATATGGAAAACGGATTCCAGAATTTCTTGAATATAGAGACTGGTCTATGTTCAAGAAATGTGTTTCATAGATGCCACACAGACAAGCTGTTTGGATGGCCCGCGCCTGGCCAGACCCTTGCAGTCCTTGCAGTCCTTGCTGAGGTGGCTTTAGAATCCAGCGTGATTCAGATTCAGCTGGATGTCCCAGTGTCGTTTGCAGCAACTGCAAGGCACCCTTCAGGCTCGTTTTTTTTTTCGCGGTAGCTTCTCCTAAATCCACCAATAGCGCTTGGGTGCTGAAGTGAGTGTTGTGCAGTTTTTGGCCGTTTGTGACCCCTTCAGTTTCAGTCTTGCAGAGTGCTCCTGACCATGCAGAGTGCTCCTGACCATATACGTAGACGTAGTGAAGCAATAAAGAACGTGCACTTGTTAGCTTTAAACGATGATTCCTCCAGGCCATTTCTCCAGCCACCGAACCCCAGCAAAACAATGTTGTTTGGCCGTTGGTTGCAGCAGCGCTTGGCAGGTGCTTTGTCGTTGGCAGGCTGGCGTGGAGTTTTCTTTGGCCATAGTTTTTTTTCGCCCTGATTGTGGCAGAATCCCGCGAGGCCTTCATTGGAGGGTCCTGGTGCCACAGCAGCAGACCGCTTTACGCTTTGCCGGTTGGTGGCAGCGCTCGCATCTGCAGCCTGCAGCTCAGTTGGAACGAATGAGCACCTGATGAATGTGTCTTCGTACCCAGTGCACTTCTGAGTGAGCTTTACCTGCCATAGCCTGCCCCAAAGGCAGAGAACTTGCAACTGGACCGAAAGAGATTGGCCAACGAAGCTGGCTTCGATCAGACGTGTCTGCGCGAAGCATTTAGCATCTGGGCCGCTTCAGTTTGAACACTTGGCCGACTTGGCCCTCTTGATGGGGCTCAAGTCCTGCTGTATGCGTGGTACCAACAAGCCTGTTTGATTTCATGCGCAAACTTCAAAATGATATGAGGCCTGATAAGTTGATGTGTGTCATTTTTCTGTGCTGTGCCGTGCTTTTTATTGCTGCCGAGACTACATCTCCTCCGGTCGCCCAACCTTCGACACAGTGGACTTGAGACAGGCCGGACCGCAGGGCCGTCAAGAAGCGTCCTGGTAAACGCAGCTGTTTGTCCAGGCCTTCCGCGACCAACAGATTCCGGTCCTGGAGAAGGCACTGAAGAGCCACACCCACTTGTGGTTTCAAGTCTCGATTTCCATAGAGAGGATGATCTGACTCACGGTGAGTGTGTCTATGTTTGCAGGGATTGAATTGTCCACCCAGATGATCTGCCACCGACACACCGCCATGCACAGGAAATGGACCTGCTTTGGCAACGCTATTCGCCCAACTTTGGTGCTGGGGTGACTTGGGAGCACTTCCGGAACCAGTTGCGTCCGAACCTCAGGTGTTTGTGTCCGAGACACTGGCAGCACTGAGTTTCTGCCCATGGAGCTGAGGTTATGATCCCACGTGGACACTAGAGAGCTGCACTGCCACCAACAGGTGGAAGGGGTACAGCCCAACACTGACAGGTCCTAGCAGCTCTTTCAATGGGACTTTAGCCGCTATAGGCCATAGGCATCAACACTTCAAACCAGGCTTGAACTGGTAGGGGGCTCACCATTGCATCTCAACTCTGAAAACTTGAACTTCCAGGCTTCTCACAGCGGTCATTCAGACCATGGTGCGGCAAGCAGCTACTGATGCGGGAGCTGAGGATGCCAAGGCTTGCTTGGGAATTGTACCCTTTGGATCTTTGATGGGTCAGGAGCGTCAAGCGAAATGAGTGCAGGGCTTTTTGTGCTGCTGGCATTTCTATCTATATATTTCCCCTGGCAGCCCTGGCATTGTGCTATCCGCTACCTGAAAGAATCACGGATGAGAATGACAGAATGACCATCAAAAAACACAATTCATATTGGAATTTGTTTTTCTGTTTTTGCCCACCCATTGCTGTTCGCAAGGCGCTGGGGCCAAAGGGTTGCCCCTTGATGGCGCTATTTGAGAGCTTGGATCCTACCAGCAAGGCGCCGCAGAAACTCTCTTGTATATTTGGTGTGCCCGACCTGGCCCTCGGCGGCAGCCTTTCTTTCAGGGCTTCCTTTTGGATAACGATTTCTGGCACTTGGTGCAAGACTTCAACGCCCACACCAGCTTTGGCAGCCTCTGCCAGGGGCCCAGTTGCATCCAACAGTTTCCAGTGGTTTCCAGTGTATTCTTGATATTCTTGAATGTTGTGATCTGTGCCTCTTTGTAGCTCTTCTTATTGGTTCACCACAGATGATGAGCCATCGGTTCTTTGGTCAAAAGACCTGCCAGGTTGAGAGCTCAGCTTGACACCCGGCTAAGGCACTATGGTGCAAGAGGTGCAGCTCCGAAGAAGGCACGACTCGAACACAGGATGCACACGATGACGGTCTATCTTATGCACGAAACAGAATTTGGTAGGGTGCGCATATGAATGTCCCCCACACACACACAGACAGATGTTGGTGCTTGAAAATTCCGAAATGGCTCAACGCTTCGCACACTCCATTTCAACTCCGGAGCTGCTTTTTCTTTGAGTGTTGAGCTGATGGCAGGTATGAGTCGAGTCTACCGGGGCGTTTTTCCGTGCGTGAGTTTGGAGTATTGATATACCCTTTTGACTCCAAAGAGTATTTTGCCCACCCCTCAGCAACCTCATGATGTTATTTCTGAGTGGCTGGGGGTCTTGTATTGTCAGCTCAGGCTTTGCGTCCCTGCACCTCGGATGATGATGCAAAGTCCCAGCTCTATTTGCTACAGTGCCTCCAGCTGCACTAAGACTGAGCGAGTGTTGAGAATGGCCCAGGATGGCCATGTTCAGAGAGGACCTCTGTAGCTTGCAAGGCCTTCACTGTAGCCGCAGTATTGGCTCAATATTGGGTATCACCATGCGTTGGACAGTCCACGTTTCTCTCCTAAACGGAGATTCTGTGGCCATCAGCATCGACCAGGATGCAAGTGTAGAAGATTTGCGCTTGGAAGCCCAAAGGAAGATCAAAAAGCAGGTGGCAGGACTGTTGGACTGATAGCCTCATAAGGTCTAAAGTCCAAATGCAATCGAGATTTGATCATGATATTGTTGGGTGTTGGGGTCTCATCTGTGAACAGCAGTCAGCCAGGACTTGTCAGCGCTGGATCAAAGCTGCAGGTTTCCTCCAGTCTTCGGTCGGCAGGCTTAAAAGATGGTGCAGAGGTCTCTGCCGTATTGGGAGGCGATGATGTGACGGTGAAGGCTCACAAGTTTGGCTGGGGCTTTGGGGCCATCATCAACACCAGTTTGGCAATCTGGGGTCATGAGCTCTACTTCAAGTTGTCTCCAGAGCAGCGAAAGAGAACGGAGCAGGATGTTTTGGAGCTCTTTTTCACTGAAACTGCTGTGGCTGCCATCAAGGCTGATGGTGAAGTGGTGACCTGTGGAGACGATGGTGCTGGTGGGGACAGCCATTTGGTGCAGAGTCAGTTGGTGGACGTCATTTCAATCTCGGGAACTTCTGGGGCTTTTGCCGCAGTGAGGGCTGATGGGTCAGTGGTATGCTGGGGCAATCCGGATGCTGGTGGTGACTGCAAGAATGTGCAGGATCAATTGCAGAAAATCCGGCAGGTGTTTTCTTGCCAAAATGCATTTGCTGCAGTAACTGATACTGGCAGAGTAGTCACCTGGGGTCAGCCAGATGAAGGTGGTGATAGCAGCGCGGTGCAAAGTCAGTTGGTGGGTGTGAAACACATTGTGGGCTCGGTACATGCCTTTGCTGCTATTCTTCGTGATGGTTCCGTTGTGTCTTGGGGAGCCGACTATGCTGGTGCTGATAGCTCTCTCGTCAAGGAGAAGCTGACGAAGGTGAAAGCAGTGTATGCCAGCAAATTCGCTTTTGCGGCTTTGAAGGAAGACGGAACAGTGGTGACGTGGGGCCCTCCAGAACATGGAGGACTTCATGAAGCGGATTTGTATGTAATTGTGGATATGAGGGGGTGGGATTCTATGGGATATCGTTCAGGTTGCAGAAGCTTTGTTTTACTGTTTGAGTTGTCCAGGATTCAGTCTAAGTCTTTTCGCAGGAGACAGCAGCAACGTGCAATCGCAGCTGGTTGGGGTGCACCACATTGAAGCAACAAAGAGTGCTTTTGCTGCTATCACGGTTCAGGCAGGAGTTGAGGCGTCCAAGAATGCAAGTGAAGCTGCAGTGAAGGTGACACTCAAGAGCCGTGTGGTGACTTGGGGAGATCAGCTGCATGGAGGAGACAGCAGTGATGTTCAGCATCGGCTGGATGATATCGTGCAGCTGAAAGCCACCAAGCATCTACATATGATTCATCAGATATTTTTTCAGAAGCCATTTGTTGGACTCACAGGGTCAGTGCTGATACTTTTTCTCCAAGCAGGTGTATATATATATAGATAGATTGGATGCCATCCCTGGATTCAGTCCTCTGTCAGTACCGAGGCATGCCTTTGCTGGCCTGCGATCAGATGGCGAGGTAGTTGCATGGGGAAGTGAGCTGTATGGTGGTGATGCAAGCAGTGTGCAGAACGACTTGGTAAATGTGAAGGAAATCTTCAGCAGCCAATCCTCCTTTGCTGCCTTGCGATCTGATGGTGGCCTCACGGTTTGGGGTCACCAAGATGATCTGCTGTATGATGATGAGTTGGTGGAAGCAGTGGGGTCCCACGTCCAATATGTGGCGACTTCAAAGCTGGCTATGACCGCTGTGAAGGACGATGGGACCTATGTCACTTGGGGCAGCCCGGATCATGGAGGTTCTCAATAGCAAACACCGGAAACACCCCGCATGCTGCCCATGCCAGCCAGCAGTGGGTGGCAGATCTCAAAGAGCTCAGGACGTTTCACTGCCAGGCAACATGCCGGCCTGAATTGGATGGACCTTGCTGGATAAATGGTCAGAGGTTGCCAGCAGTTGATGCCAGCAGTTGATGCCAGCAGTTGATGCTGGCAGAATTTAGCTGGAGAAGTGGTTGCCTCTCAGGCTCTAGGCTTTTTCAGAGCATACAACCCTTTACCCTTTGCATATGACCAAGGCATTCGGAGCCTTGCCCCAAATGCGGCATCCGTGTTCAACGAGATTTCGAAGCCAGTGCATGCCCAGAGGTGTTGAGGGGCGACAACGTGAAGCCGCTTCGTCATTTTCGGAAGCAGATGCGCAACATGCTTTGTGTTTTGGTCTATGGCGTCAGAAATGATCATTGCCCGATTCAGAAGCTATACACGATTTGGAACGATTTGGAAATTACGATTCAGGAACTACGATTCCGAAACTATTGCCACGATTCAGAAACTATTACGCGCGATTCAGAAACTACGATTAGGAAACTATTTCGTGCGATTCAGAAAGTACGATTAGGAAACTATTTCGTGCGATTCAGAAAGTATGATTAGGAAACTATTTCGTGCGATGCAGAAACTACGATTAGGAAACTATTCACCCCGCTTCGCGTGGGGTGGCCGCCCACACCGCAGGTTTATTTCGGTCCGTGAGAGGGGCTAAGGGTGGTTTTCCCCCGTGGGGGCTCCCCAAGCT
>Ga0126342_10006811_pt1 | contig 20330 bp, 22 predicted proteins | sample Cyp1metagenome_FD_92528 | JGI IMG/M metagenome (GOLD analysis project Ga0126342, IMG submission 92528) | Coral microbial communities from Lord Howe Island, Old Settlement Bay, Australia - Cyphastrea 1 metagenome | ecosystem: Host-associated > Invertebrates > Cnidaria > Coral ...
CTGGATGTTTATTAAGGCTTCCCAAGAGCAATGCCTTTTGCAGGTGATGAAGAACCCCATATCATTTGGGTTTGATCCATTTGAAGTCTTGCTGGCGCCCACAGGCTCATTCATGGAACCTTTTTTAATAAGCCTTATTACACAAACATCCCTTTCCCAGAGTAAACCTTCTCAGTTTTGACAAGGTTGGAAAACATTGGGTCATTACAGGATCAGTTTTCCATTTTGATCTGGGGGTACGAACTTTGGGGGCAGGAGATAATGAATGTATGAAAAAATGGGCGCGGTCATCATGTCGGGCTTATGCTTGAAGTTTATGATTGGCGTGAATTGCGTCAGGAGTTTGGTTGGAAACTTGTGATTGTCACATCAACCGGTGGGTTTCACTTCTGACTTAAAATCATTGGGAAGGTTGTTGAAACGCTAGACTCAATCAACAAATGAGTGCTGCCTCACCTTCTCAGTGTTGATGGTGAAATATGCGGTGATACTGGCTCTTGTATCCCCAGAAATGGTGGTCCCGGGAACATATTGATCGAACATACGGTTGACACCCACCTATTTTTCATGATAGACATGTAGAAATCAATGGATTCCTGTGGTATTTTCCCATCTTCAGTCCGTTGAATCAATGCATCTCCGGCGCCGGCGAGGCCAAGTCCTACCTCTCTGGAGCAAAGCTTTGAGGCCGATGCCGACCAAAATACCCCGCATAAGACAAAACCCTGAGCATAAAGAGTAGGGAGATTACGGCACCCCCAAAATGATTTTCTAATTCTGATTACAATGGGTACCCTCCCTATGGATTGAAACTGGGGTGGTTGTGAATGCTGGCTTAACAGCACCAAGATGTGGGGAGTTGAGGGGTCCCCATACATTCTCGTATACAAGATGCGGCAGTGCCTGATAAGCAAGGTAGACAGATGTGGGCCATGTAACTGCAATGAAGAGGCTACATCACAAATTCTGCAAAGGTTCATGCCGGCATGGGGACCTGCAAAGCTTTGCTGAGGGATGTTAGGGGTCTGAAGCGATTGCTGGACAGAGTGATACTGAGTGTTTTGATACAACATCAAGTGGCTGATTAAAAAAACAGGTTTCTGTCAAGTGGTATATGTCTCAGCATTGAAGAGGCGAGAGGCAAACAAATTTCTTTCTGGAACTGCTATATCGGATGCAGCCAAGTTAATATTTTCTTCGTTCCAAGCTGAGATTGCAAACCTTGAAACCTAAGGGAAAATTTATGTGCAAGCTGTGGATGGCTTTGTTTCTCAACACGATTCCAACAGGGAACAGCAGTCGGAAACCAGCAGATGTTTCCTTTCATTGCACTACGCGAGTACATGCACTCACACACCCATTGTCAATGTTACAACATGTACCCTAATTGCAGGCTCTATTCCCCGACCCTTCTGATTGTTGGATCCTCTGACAGTCCCTGTGACTTGTTTCAGGAAGCGACTCAAGCTGAAGACGCACGTGTTGTTTCGCGTTCCGCGACGAAAAGGGCGTGACAGCTCGCAGCTGCATGCTTCAATCGGATGACCTGGAGCTGAAGAATGTGTGATTACCGGTGATTCAAGGTTCTAAATCAAAGAAACAATAGGACACAGATGGACACAGGAACAGGAAGTCGTGCCTCGGCAGTTCTTGGAGTGTAGTCTTGTGCCCTTTGCCATACCATCGCTTCAGTGATTTTACGGTTGAGGCCACATCCCATTCGGCCCAAGCAACTGCAATTGTTGCACTGCGCGCCGCGCTTCGTTGGTATCTGCCAGCGTTCAACATGTCCCACCTGCAAGCCGTTGGCATCTTGCTGATTTGTTGCGCGGAAATTGTTGCAGGAAGCGACTCGTGCAGACAGATGTTTGTAAAGTTTTGTATTACGTGGATGATTCAGTGATGTTCAATCTTTGATATTATAGTGGAGATCCGTGGAGATCCGTGGAGTATATTATTATGATTTATTATGTAGATTATGAACAATCCTCAGAATTAGGAATTGATGATCATTCACTCTCCTGTTCCTGTTTCTTTGGTGCTCCCACTACACAGATGGGAAAGCTGAAGGAACTTCTCTTCGCCCATACTCGGCCTTGCGACTGGCGACAGAGAGTTTGAAGGCGGGAGAGCAGGAGAGTGACAGAATGGGTGTACTGTATGGGATGGCCTGGGGCAAAATGCAAGACCCAGGAATCCATATGGCAGTGTGTCAAAACCAATAGTACTCCTGGTGAACATCAAAATAGCTGGTAAATGGATGTTCATCCCCCTAAAAATGGTATTATAATAGGTATTGATCCATAGCCATATTGTTTCCGTTTTCTAAACGTTTCATCATACCTACTGTAGCAGCAAGCATGTAATCTTTGGAGCAATTACCCAAGCTTGATGAATACTGTTCTCAGATAGCTTCATAGTGATAGCCAATCATGGCCGGCGCACCACAGTACGGTACATACAGTATTATATAATGTCAACACAAATCATCCACTAAAAGGGAACATATAATAGATATTTTTAGATATAAAAGTCAGAAAGTCAATCAAGATTCGATTTCTGTCGAGTCAAGAACGTATGTGGAAAACCCACTCCCATTTTTTTTTTTCAAAGCTCCTGCTGCCGAATGGGTGCCCCTGCGGTGCCTCAGGCGGATGTGAAGCCAATGAGTCTCCTGCAGAGTCAGCACCAATGGAAAGGCTGGGAATATGATGGGTTCAAGTCATTGGGGTGCCTTAATAACTTAAGGAACACCTTTGGAATATTTTCCAAACCAGTGGATCTTTGGATACCGTCTCCTTCACCATATACCACGATTACCACGTTCTTTTGGGTAGAAGTTGGAAAGAGGATGGTGGAAAGGGAACGGGCCCGGCGGCCCGGGGTGGCTACAGGCGGCAACAACCCCAGTTCTACAGGGAGCCTATCGCCTTGGTCACGGGTAAAAAATGCCCAAGACTCTCATTCGACAGCTTGAAGGATTGAGAACATGATGGGTTGTTAGATTTCAATAGATTTCATACGTAGATATAATAATAAATAATAATAATAATGTATACAGTAACATATACATTATATATGAAATTTATATTTAATATACATTTAATTATATATGTATACATTTAATTATATATATATACATTTAATAAGAGCTTTTTGTATATATTTAATGTATACACAAAATGTGTTTGAGCTGGACTCCGGACATCGCAGTATCTACCCACCTTAATCCATGTCAGGGGGTGAGCATCGCAGCATGGGGTGCCACCAGAGGTGAAGTGCAAGACACTACCACCTTGGGTTGGATCCTCAGCTGCTTGACCACTTCAAAAAAGGTGCCAACGCTGGCCATTTTCATCATCCTCATCCTCATCCTCATCCTCATCCTCATCCTCATCCTCATCTTCCTCCTCCTCCTCCTCATCCTCCTCCTCCTCATCATCATCATCATCATCATCGCCGCCCATATCACCCTGCACCAATTAGCAATCACCGTATGTTTGTTATATTGTTTTTCTCCATCAATATTGTTGGACGCTTTGGACACAGAAACTTTGGATCTCCGCCCGGCACAGACTTCCTGGATGAGTACTTGTCGCTGACCAAAACAGGCTGGCGCAAATGCGAAGGTGGCGGTGTAGCGAAGCTTTAAACCGTGACTGAAGTGATTGTTAGTAGGGGTCACTATCCCCAAATCGCGTGGACAGCTGACCGAAGTCGTGTGGCCGAAGTTTTTAGCTTATTCATCATTTAGCTTATTCATCATTATGATTTATCCAGAATAATTGGATCAGGGGGAAATCTGCAGGAAACCCTCATATTGAGACGTCGGCAACGGAGCTGTTCCATCACCAGTTTCAAGGCGTAGACTACAATGTCCAATCAGTCTGTTCGCGTCCCGCGTTTTCCCTTTGGATTTGGTTTGTTTTTGCTCTCTCAGATCCACCGTCTCCGAAGGTCAGGGGACTCGGCCTGTCAACTGGGAGGGTTTGGGCTTGTGGTACCAAATGGTAAGAACTTTTGAACCCTGTGCATGAAGCAACAGATGGGTCAAGACCTGGATGGTAGGAGTCAAGGTCTGCATGCCCAAATATTTGAGACGAACTCATGCAGTTTGAACATGTTTGAACCATTTCACTTGGTCCACGGCCTGTATTGATCATTTGCTTTCCCCTGGATTTCAACCCATGCCACCCATACCATCCCATAGCGAAATCTCAACCGCATTCATTGTTCGGAAGAGACGTATTTGGGTTTGACAAAGTCAGTGTACCCCCAAATTGAATGGATCATCAAATCATGTTCTTCGTCTAAAATTGATATTTTGATATATTTTGAGGTATACCCCATGTATGGACATACGCATTTTATACAAGATCACCTACGACTTATACTGTATCAACTTATATCCTTTTTATGCACTTCCGGTGCTGAGGTCCCAAATTCCAGAGCTCATTCAAGGTGGCTCTGGAGGGTTGTGATGCCATCTCGTTGGAGTTGGAGTGACGCAAGATGTTTGGTTTGAAGTAGCCGCTCCAGAGCGTCCGCCTAGGCAACTGCATATAAACAATGATATACAACTATGCATGTGATGTACACAAATGATGCACATGCATAAATGCTAATGTATAATACTACATATAATATATATTAATATATATATATATATATTACAGTATATATATACATACAGTATATACACAATACACGTATAATGTTGACATCATCTCAACAACCCTCAATCATTGTGGGGCCATAAATACTGTTGAGACCACACTTCTTGGTACCTCGGACCTGGCGTCCAAAGTTTTCATGGAAAGCTGTCAATGGAGATGGATATTGTTTGATCGTGTTAAACCGTTTAAACCGAACCTTATTCATTTGGTTACTTAAGTTGACTTCGACTTGGTTTCATTTGATTTGAATTGATCTGTCCCAGGATGTGAGTTGCTGTATTGTGGCAGGGTTTGTTTGCCTGATGTGAACGTTAAAGAAATGGGAATACGTATGCATTTTTCATATATATATATATATTATTATATATTACATATATACACATTCATATACATACATATATATATATGCATATACAGATGATACAGATGTAACCATATGTATATTAAGTATTTATATACACAACTGATACAACTACAGTGTAGTAACTACAGTATCGGTTCATTCATTATAAAATATTCGAATATTCTCCCTCTGTGCGACAATCCGCCAGGCGCATGCGCTTGGAGAAGGCCTTGCTCTTCATGCTGGTGCCGTTGATTCCGGCCGGCGGCCTGCTGATGCTGTACAACATGGCCGCGAATGCATCTGCCAGGTCGGCACTTTGTGGCAGATTGTGGTAGAGATTTCAGAACATTTCCTGAAATTGGGGATGAAGTGGTCAGAAAATGAGGATTTCATCCATGTTGGTTAAAACTGACAGTCTTTTATTTTGGATTGAACACCAGCAAATAAGGAGGCTCTTCACCGAGATATTTTAAGAACCCGAGGATCTTTTGAAATTGAATCCATTTGCAGCAACCAAAATTGGCGTGTACACAAAACATACAGGCGAGCACTGTGATTTTATTAATTGACTAATTGAAGGACTAGGAATGAAACTGGGGATGTGTGCATATATCAATATCATATATATCTATATATATACACAGAATATGACGGGTTGGTTTCAAATATATTTCATTTTCATCCCGGCAAATGTAATGATGTTTTTCTGAACCACGAACTAGCGTTGTATTTAGAAGGTTCAGAGGGTACAACCAGCGAAGGGGAGTCAAACTATGTCCAACATGAAGCGTTCAGATGTTCCGTCATTTGCCACTGAAAAAAAAGAAAAACGTGACTTCAACTGCAAGACATTTTATACTTTGCTTCTCCGCAAGAGTCAGGGTGATATACGAGATTCTCAATGTCAGAAGACTTGCAAAAAACACGAAGACTAGAGTGAGTAGCTGGCTTGCTTTCAGGGTGCACCTTAAAATTCCCCCGACTTTCCATTGCTTTCGGATGCTTTGGGGTTGTGGAGACTGGACTCCGACTCCTCCGCGGCATTTTGGCGAGGCCTATGCCAGTGCCCCGCCCTGCTCCTGCGGTGCTGCTGCTCAGATTGGCGGAGATAGAATGGGCGCATGAAGTCCATGCTGCATAGCATGCATAGCCAAAGCATCCGTGGATGTCAGTTGACTCTATCTCCAGTCAGCCCTAAGTCATCCTGCATCTCCCTAAGTCTGCTTGGGTCACCCATAGCTACATAATTTCAGACATGCAACACGTGTGGGACGTGCCCCATCCGAGGCTGCCGTTGATCCGATTCAAACTGTTCAGCGGCAGGAGCCTCCGACCACTGCCACTTAGCCAGCAGTTCCGTCAACACCTCAAAGGGGTTGTCCTGAACAAGGCATTTCGAACTGGGAAAAGATGGGGAAGATGAGGTTTCGAACAAATGTTTCTTGTGTTTTTTTTGTCGAACCCATAGGTGCAGACGCACAATTCACATCAATTCACCATGATGAATCGCAGTCGGGCACAGGCATTGATTGCAGAGATGAAGTCTGGTTGGTGGTTTCCATTAGTTCTTTGGAAAAATCAAACCATATTTGGGATGGTCCCCAATGACCCAACGATGTTTTTTAGGGTGGCAACGATGTTCAAATGACGTGACATCACCACATAGCCACGTCAAGAGAACCACTGAAGAGAGCAGTCGCTGGCCTCGTCATCAATCCCACAGCTTGTCAGGTGACGGTGAAGGAATGAGTTGACCCTCTAAGCTCAATGGAATTCGATGCGGCCCAAGATGCCAGATGTTTCATTTGGAGTTTCTCAGATGCTAAATGCGAAATGCGAGATGCTGGATGTTGGACTTCTGATTCTTCCAAACCCCATTTGCAAAGGTTAACTGCAGAAACATCATGCTGCTGATCCGCCAACATCAAGCACTCAGCACGTGAAATGTGATCCGCTTTTGGCTCCTCAAGCTTTGCTCAGGCGTTTCACAGATTTGAAGCGAGCGAAAAAGACTATGACGCATCTTAGTGGATCAGACAAGCCACGGCTTCCAAGGACATTCGAAGTTTGTAGTGATAGAAGAGGAGTACAGAAGTAGCTCAAGTGGCCATCAAGGCAGAATTCTAAGGCATGGTTGACATTTTCGAGTATTTTTCTTACCATCGCCATCCCCAAGAAGGGATTGGTAGAGCCCACTCAGCAGGCCGCGTAGTCCAGGAGTATAGGTCAAAACCCAACGGCACTTGACGGCACCCTTGTTTTCGCACATCTTCACAGCCCAAATTGCTAGCAAATAGCGCGATATCATGGATACTGATTAGGTGGGTGTGTCTGAAAGGGGGGATACCCACCTTTAATGGCCATTTTGAGGAAATGGTGAAAAACCCTGCGGTGAAGGTGCCAGACTGGTTTTCTGGATCCAATTCAACTGGGAACACATGAAATGAAATGCTCTCAGGTCGTTGCTTATTTGATAAGACAGTAGGATATTTAGTAGGATATCTTATGATATCTTAATGTTCTCTTGAGATGCTGATTGAATTGGCAAGAACGAATAAGAACTACAACTATCCTTCCAGACAGTCTGTCTGCAGTGGCAGAGTAATTTCAGAAGTATTTGGAGGGTGGGTTGTGGGTGACGTATTTTGGAAGCTACTCCCCTGCTTGAGACCTACCTGTGTCACAGTTTGATTGGCAACCAATGAGAGTGCCCTGGATCGTAGGGTGAAAACAGCTTCCGTGCCAATGTTGGCTCGAGCACATGGCTTGAAGAATCACACATAGTTTTTGCAATCAGCCTCTGGCAAACCAGGATAATTGACACCTCGACCATGTACATAGGTGATAGTGGTGATAGGATGTAACATGATGTAACTGACATCAACCGAAACTTCCAAAGTCTTTCCATCACAGCAACCATCTCGCCATGATTGGACTTGGGGGCACCGGTGCTCAACAGTCAAAGGTGCGCCATGAGTTGTTTGCAGTGGCTGAGTTGTTGGAAGTTTGCAGCATCGGTCACGAAGCCGCTTGCGTTTTACCAATGACTCCCATGAGACCAGGTGGTGTGTGTCTCCCCGTGATCGCCCCATTCAGATAGGGAGATTAGTCCTGAAAGTGGAAGAGAAAGTATAAAAAGTGTAAATCAATGAAGAGAAAGGATGGAATTGTGAAGATTCCAGAGCTGCGAAATCGCAACATACCGCTTGGATGCCACCCGTTATGCAGTTGAAATTCATGAAGGACAATGAAGGACCTAATGAAGGTGTCTAGATATCTTTGAACTCCACTCCACTGCAATTTCTACTTTCCCAGGACTGCGCCTTTGCTGCTGGGTCCATTGCTGGTGCACCCTTGAGAGTGAGCTGGTGCGCAGAAGGGGCTGTGGTTGGCTGAGTTGGTCGTAGCATCTCCTGGCGTTAGGCCGGCTGTAGCATTTGCATAGATTCCTTTACACATTCTGGAATCACTATGAATCACTATGAATCACTATGAATCACTATGAATCACTTGGTTCTACGTTCCAGAGAGGGACCCCGGAGGGGCGCACGGCTTTGCGAGTGAATTCGATCTGTTCCGAGCCGTGGGCGGCTCGAGGGGCCGAGCCTGTCCACTTTGCTGAGAACAAAAATCGAAGTATCGGAGAATTCAATGGACATAGGGTACACACACAGATCATCACAGATCTATATACATACAAATATATAGATTAGATTAGATGTGTCTCTCTATTATACAGATACATAATATATCATAATATAATGTTCTATGCGCTTTCTCTTGCGTCCTTTTTTCCAGACGCTTTGTGGCTCCTTGTGGCGCCTGTCTTGGAACCTGTGCCAGGTTCCTGGTGATTTTCTTCATCAAACAACTTGTGGATGCTGTCAATGAGCATCAGCTGCCGCTATGGGTCGGATGGGATACGGCTGGGTTACATGGGGCTGGTGGATGGTGAGATCAGCGGATTCTGTGGGATCAAATTCATCAAATAAAACGATGTCTTGCCAACAGATTGTGTGATTTGTTAAGCCCCTTTTCGAGGTCCCATTTTCAGGTGACGATTTCCTCAGGTCCAATATGGTCCAATGTATACTTGCAGTCCACAGTCCATTCTCATGCTGACTACTCCTGACCCTTTCAACACACAAATCCTTATACAATATTATACAATTAAGTCCATAATTTCCCTTTTTGATTCAGAGACTAACCGTTCCAACCCATCCAGGTGACATTTCCATTTTTTTTGGACAATGGCTCCAAGGCATCAACATGCATCAACAAAAACAACTGATAGATTGATATCAACCAGTTGATCAAGCTGAAATCCTTGTGCCAGGTGCGCGTCACCCTGGTAACGGGCAATGAGCTCCTTCTCTTGGGGACGGTGCTTTGCCACGAGATGGGTCACTTGGATGATACCTGATGAGACCTGATGAGACCTGATGATACATGATATATCATTATAGAACTGTATAATTAAGATCAGAGATTTGAGGATATGCTTTTTCATCTTTCTTCAAAACTCATTGGCACATTCCAATAATTTTTCACGAGCAACGGTTGCAATCCTCAGCAGCAGAGTACCAAGTGGGACACCAATCATAGACCAACAAAGATGCTTTGGACTTTTTGGGCGATCCATTTTTGGAACTGTCCATTTTCAATGTTGTCCTTTTTATTTCATTCAGTGGAGTGCTGTGGGATGCTGCCCATCCTCTCCACCATCCGATACAGCTACTCTTCGAGGTCATGGAACCATGGCGCGGCGCTGTGGCGGCACAATTGCCGAGGCCGCTTCGCAGCCTTTTTTTCCCGTTCCCTTCGTGTTTTTTGCCGGCAGATAGTGAATCACCTACCCTCTGGTAATTTAACATAACTATGGAAAATCACCATTTTTGATGGGAAAATCCACTATAAATGGTCATTTTCAATAGCTATGTTAAATTACCAGAGGGTAGGTGTAAAGTATTCTGACAGTATTCTGATGATTTTTTGGAGACTGTGGGCAATTGTTTGGATACACGCAACCATGGGGAATCGGGGAAATCGATCCCGCGTGAGATTCAGCCCTCCAACGGCGGTCTTGTTCTCCTGTTTATGAATAATCCACTCACAGCTGATTGGGACACACTCCCGAAATTCAATATTAACATGGACCCCCAAATGGCCAAACCCAATAGGAAATCGTCTTCCAGATCCCATTTTTCGGAGTTCCATGTTAAATTTGGGGTGTGTAACGCGGCGTGTACTGGCGGAAACGTGCAGTGACTTGTGGCAGACTCATCCACTCCCCGCAACAGGAATGTTCGTTTGCTGTTGCATTGTCTGCTGATAGTCGGATGCTCCTATGAGGAAGTTGTTTGTGCATGAAGAAAATTAAGTGTTCGTGCTGGAAGATATGGAATACAATACGATAATCTTTAACACTCACCCGCCAGTTCTATTTTGCCTACCAAAGTAACATGGCTCTTGGGGTACCAGAATTAGTCCTTTCCGGAAAGCCTGACGCTCTCACATTTTTGGCTGTGGGGTGAGCCAGGTATTGCTATGGCCCTTCGGTGGCATTTGCTTCACTACGAGACCCTCAGGGCGCAGCCCCCGAGAAAAACTCGTGGACGACTTGTACATCGTGGCGGCAGTCTGGGGCTTCAGAGGGAGGGTGTGGTGGATGTAGGGATTTTAGCTAACCATGGGATTTTACATGATTTTACCAGAAAATCATGCAACAACATATAAAAACCAGCATTTGGAATTGTCTTGACATGGGGGATTTGCTTCCAATCTTTTTTGATGGGATAGTTACAGTATGTTGCAGTATTTTGAGGAGGAACATTCTGAGCCAACCCCACATGGGTATTGGTGAAACCTCAGTGCCCTGGTGGACGAACTAGCTGGTAGTGGGTAAATGGATGTTCATAGCCCTGAGTGTGGGATCGTTGAGCACCCCTTCCACTTGTCAGCTTTCAGGAGGATGGGTGTCTGATGTGTGAACGGATCTCCACGGCAGAGAGATGCTCTTTGATCTGATATGTGTAGGAAAGTGGGCTAAACTAGTCTTCATGCCAATGCAGACCAATTTTTTCCCTAAGCGATCCCTTGCCGCTGGGAGATCATTTTGTCGCAGGGACCTGCTACCCACTTCCCAATGTCTGGTGCTTGGGTGGCGCTCCTCGTGGGGATACACAGCTCAGCACGATGCGATCGGGGCGAGATGGGGATGTGGACTCATAATTTTCCCACGGCAGAGAAAAGACCATTTGTATGGTTGATAACGGTTGTATCTGCAACTAAAATACACAAACACAAACACACAGGTCTCTCTGTCTGCATGCCAATTCTTGCTTTAGGGTTTCGTCGTGGCAAATCACAACATCGGCATTGGCATCAACTTGAATTGGCTTCGAGCATTTGTGTTGGTCCAACAATTCTATGACTCGGCTGTAAGTTGCAAGTTAGAGTTTCCGAACCAAACTGACAGCTGCACCCTTGGAAGACGCGACATATAGCCCTTCAAAATAAACAATGTCTGAAAACGGCTTTGAACAGATTTGTTTAGATGGGGTAAAACAAGTAAAATGTAGTAAAATGTTTCAGTTGCAACCAACACCATGACCCCGTCCTGTGTCACTTCCCAAACTCAACAAATTTGGCTTGGCGCGTCTCAGGCGGCGTATGCAGCTGCTTGCAGTCATGTTGTGACACCGTCTGCGTGGAAGTATCTAGGTGCGCTTCAGGGTAACACCATCGATGCCAGGGATGGTGATGTCCATTCTCAGAAGGTCCCGGTCATCTTTGCAAATGGTGACCACATGGTGGTTGCTGTGGTGCACGTGAAAATAGATTGACCATTGGATATGGTTTATCTTGGTCCCAAATGGCAAAACTAGGGTTTATGATGGGATTTCCTCAAGATGCTAATAAATTGCTGGTGGCAAAGCAGCGGTAGAAGTCCCATCAAGTCCCACAACTGAAAGGTTTGCGGCTGATCTGCACCAGAAATTTGGGAAAACCACAGCATCCTGTCCCCCTGCAGCATCCACAGCCCCGTGCAGTGCCGTTTAGCTCGGTTGGCTCGCCCTGTGTGGATCCACACTGGCCAGGGTGGGGAAACCGAGCTTGGAATTGCACTCTGTAAATGAGCACGAGTTTCCAAAAGGACTAACTTAAGGACTAACTTAAGGACTTGCTTCGTTAGTGACTAGCCCTTGGAATGCTCTGGCCTTCTAATCTGCAAGCATAGTGTTTGGAACTTTCTTCAACTGACTTTCAAACTCTTTTCTGACAGACAAACTTAATTGGAAGCGCAATTCCCGGGATTTTGGACCAACCGCAGAGTTTGAAGCTCAAGATCGCCCGAAGGGAATCTAATTGCTAAGCAAGATGATGATGGGGCCTGGAGACGAAGACTTGATCTGCACTGGTTGCGGCATTTTGGCTGGTTGGGTCCACTTGATGCCCAAAATGGGTCCGATTTACCCCAACTGATGGCCAATCAAAGTGGAGAAACCCACTTGTTTCAATTTGACTTTAAGGCTTGATGTAAGGCTTGAAGGATACGTGCTGTTGAGTGTGAGCATGTACAGCAGTTCTCAGGTTTGTAGGCGGAGAACCAACCTGCACCAGAGGGTGCAGTATGTCTATGCAGGGCAAAGCGAAAACAAACCAAAAGACGCAGTGCCATCCTTCCAAAAAAGTGAATGTCGTAAACTCAATAATTTGGGGAAGATGTTCACTCCCACTCATTTCCGATAGAACTTTGGATGGTCTATTGTTGGGTTTCTACCACATTTCTATTCTTATTTGTTTCTGTAACCACCACCTCCTACGTCAACGCCAGGAAAGGACCCCTACCATTCCAGCACTGGCTGTCTATGTCCCCCTGGGAAGCAGAACTGGGTTCCGCAGAAGAAGGAACGCTCCAAAGGACCACCCAGCCCTGCGAAAGGCCAGGGGCTCACATGATGATTCACATCCATGAGGATTGAACAGGTGTATGTTGGGATTTGTTGGGATCAAGAAGTCCGTTGGTGCCACATAAACATCCCAAGTCTGCATATTCCACATATATACCTATATATCATGTTCCGAAAATTCCCATTAAACAATGCCGTCAGTTGATGGTTGAATCTGGTTCATTCCCCCTTTAGCCATTGGTGATTAAGAATTAAACAACCCTTACCCGTTTGAATCATCGAATAATCAAGTGTAGTCAAATCATGAATTCTGGCCAAATCGCCCATTCAGTGGTTAACATTGATAGTTGGTAGAGTGTTGGTAGCTGAATATGTTAACCTCTTCCATTGAAATTTTAAACTGGCCACTGCTTGGCTAAAATAAACGATCAAAAACTTGTTAAATCATGTTCAATCCCCAATGAAACTGGTTGAAATCCATCGAAATCCATCGAAATCCATTGAAATCCATTGAAATCCATTGAAATCCATTGAAATCCATGAACAAATATGGTTCAATTCCCAATTTCTCATACCGTTTCGATCCGTTTCGGATCTCTCCCAGGTGACCTTCCCGACGTGGTCTGCGACTGCGGCGCGCTGCGCTCCCGCGCCACGAAGGCACCGGACCGGCTGCTGCCGTGTTCCTGCGGCGCGGCGGCCTGTGATGCACCGAAGTAGAGCCGTCAGCGGCACAGCTGGGATGTGGGACCAGATGGCTGGATCATATTGGATCATCCCAGTTCGCGGTAAGTCCGGTGGTTCGTATCATTTCGTATCCCTGGCAGTGGAATTTTCGTGGGGGTATAGCTAATGTATTTTATGAAGACCCCAGCAGTTAGGGATGATCCTCCAAGTATTGGGATGTCGGAATTGGGATGGAAACTCATGGGATCATTGGGAGTTGATGAGTTGGTCTTGTTGGGATGAAGATGATTTCGAAAACAACATCTGGAGGAAACCATGGCTGTACATGGTTGTACAATGTTGTACATGGTTTTCATAATTTTTCATATAAAAAAGTTTGGGGGGTCATGAACATCCCCAACAGTAGTGCCTCTTGGGTCTCAATCTCTGGCTCTTGAAGTGGTGCATTCTTTGGTTGCCCAGCCCCAAAACTGGAACGGATTCCTAGAACCTGTCCTGGTTGGGTTGCAAAGCTGGGCTAGTCTTTGCCTTGAACCCATCCAATGAAATTGGAGTGGATTGCAGGAATCGGCAACACACCTTACGATTTTGTTCACCCTGTGGTTTAGTGATGAGCAGCCAAGTCTGTATCCTTTGTTCTCGGTAACTGTCGCTTAAATGGCTAGATTTGAAGCGTATCCCAACGTGCTCCGAACATCTCTGGCCCGAACTGGAACCGTGCGCAGGATTTACTGGCTCCTCTTAGTAGATACATAATATATCGACAGCTGGATACATTTTGTCGATCAACTGTCTCTTGATCAGATGGCCTTGTGCTGACAATCAATTCATGTCCAACCTTTTTCCTGCAACTTTCCAAGCTCAGCATTCAACCTGCTAAGGTCTGCGAAGCTGACCATCGACCGCAATCCGTGCGCCTGTTTTAAGTGGATGCACTGGCATCTTCCGGGAGAACATTTGGAAGTGAAGCGATCAAGAAATCTGAATGTTCTAAGAACATCTAAAGCTGTTCTAAGATGTTCTGAGCCACTGTCCCACACGGCTATTGGCTCTTATTGGCTCTGCAGCCTGCCACGAGTTTCTCTTAAATTGCTTTCAAGCCGCTGAGACTTGGATGTAAAAAAAACATGTGAACCTGTGAACCGGTGCACGCTGGGCGAGGTGGAGGGAAGCTGAAAAAGTCAGAGATCTCATGTTTTTTCCCATGTTTTCCCATGGTTTTTCTGGATGTTCAATGATGTTCATCCCTTGGATGAGAAATAAATGCACATAGGGTCTGCCATTTTCACTCCCAAGCTACATTTGTTGCAGTGTCAAAACGATGTGTGTTCCGCACCGAGGTGTTTCCACAGTTATGCTGGCTTCCTAACGTGCCTTCGGCTGCAGGTTTGACTTGGTTTCACCGTAGGCAGTGTGTGATACCGGGTTCTGACTATGAACTATGAATATGGATTGGGTAAAAGCTGAAGTTGCTCAAAATATCTCAAAAACATATATGAAAGGAGTGTAAAGGGCAACATGGTTGATTTGAAAGACAACTGGGTTGCCACAAAAAGAGGCAAAGTCTAGTACTCCACAAGTTTGATGGTCTACTGCACTACTTGTAGCTTTGCTCTACAGGCAGAAACTGGAACATGATTGAAATTGGTCTGATACACCCGTGATCCATGGGATATTTACAATGCATGGCATATCTGGCTGGTGCTTTCAAAAGTTTTTTTTCCATCCAACAAAGGGGACACGGAAATTGATACACATCAAAACCACCAACCAGAATCAACCAGACAGGAAGTGCACAATTTATGACGTTGCCTCAGTGCAGAGGTATACGTTTCTCAGCCGGGCGATTCAACTGAATGTGTGGAAACTCGGAGAGTTCCCTTCCTAACATAGGTTGTTGATCCTGAAGTGCTGGGAAAACCTCAAGTCCGGCGCTTCGAAACACCCATTTTTCCTGTTCAAATTGCAAAAACCTGTAGGTCAGACGCGATTTTTGGACAAGCCCATGCTGTGTTTGGACTAGCCTGTTGGTGAAATAACTGAAATAACTTCTGAGGTTTGTGCGATTTTTTGTGACTTTAGCTGTACTGTACTGATAGGGCCTCAATAGCATGTTGTCATGGATCATATGGTCCCAATGGTTGGTCAGTTGTCAAGAAGATGGTTGGTAAACATTGGTAAACATTGGTAAACATTGATGTTTTTGATGTTTTTTGTTTCTACTACCGAAGCTTTCATCTGCAGTTTCAGATATTACTAGATGATTACTGAAAGAGAAGGCAGGTGATACCGGGAGCTTCAGCTGTGCCTATTTGATCAACTGCCGAGGTCATGCTGTTTCTCTTCAATGTCTTCTTTCCCATGTACCCCATGGCTGCTCGAAGCAGAATGCTGGGAATGTCAACTTTGAACCACAAATCCCACACACACATTTATTTATTACCATTGCCCATGGTTGATTGTATTTTTTTAATGTTTCCCCCATTGAAATGGCCATAATTTTGAGACCATCCCCTATTTTCAGTTCCAAATGAAACAGTTTCTTGGGGCCCCGAACTTTCAGTGGCTGGTGGCGAAATGAAACCCGATGTGATGGTGCCTTGGGCTTACGATTCTTTGCTCAGTGGCCGGATAGGTCAATATCTGATGCGCACAAACAATTGAGCATGACTGCATGACTGCTATAGCTGCTATAGGTTCTTAGGTCCTGAATGATGCATGAGTGCACTGATGGGTACCAGAATGCTGCTGGTATTGAGGACGGAGCCAAGCTGATCGTTTGCTCACTTCAGTTGCCGTGCTCTCAGAATACTGCAGCGTCTCAGCAGAGGTTGCTGAGAGTCGTTCAAACAAATGTGTGGATTCAACCACGAAAAGACGCTTCAATGATTATCTGGTTTTGATATTTGTTTGATCTTCAATTTGGAGGGTCTACTACAAATGACGAACATTGAAGAACAGGCAGTTGCTGTGATGCTTCAACCGGGCCACACTTGGTGCTGAGCGTTGCAGCTGTGGCTCAAAACGTAGGATTTTCCCAGGGATGCAGATCCATAAACAATAATTTTGATGTGAAACCAGGGTATAGCGGGGTTTTGATCCATTCCCACATTTTTTTGAGGTCGATGCAGCTTGAAAAACAGACATGAGCTTGTTCTCAAGGCTCAGGCACGCTCACACCAACATGACATGCAGCTCCATGCAGAGACGCAGTATGATACAAATTGTGGCCGTACTTGTAGTTCTGGCTACAGCCTGCGTTCCGTGCGTTTCAGATAGCGCTTTCAATCTCATCATGAGGTAGCTTCCAGATCTAGCCATAGGACCAACAGAACAACCACTAGCTGTAGACTTAGACCTTTCTGCAGAACCTTTGGCGCCATGTCCATTCAAGGCCTCGCGGCTTTCTGGGCAAACAAGCTGAATCCGCATAGGAATCCCTCAAGATATGGATATATGATGATACATGATGATATATGATGATATATGATGATATATGGGGATTCATCAGAATTCATTACCCAAATTTTGGGTCCAAAAAAATCGTTAAATTCCCCAAAAAACATCCAACCCATCTGGCCATCCGGTGGGATCTTGGGATCCCATCCCCATTGGGAACTCAGCAGGGGCCACGGGGGCCACGAACTGCGAGGCGATCGAAATGACTTGAGTACACGGCTGGCTGCCAGGCCGGAAGTGAAATAGCCATGTTTTCAGAAATCATTTCAGGGTCATGAGTCATGATGATCAAGATTAAGATTGATCAATCATCGATCAAACCATCAATTATGGGCTAGCCGGATAGCCTATTTTCAGACAATGCCACAGCAAACTGTCGTGATTTGTTTCAATGTTTGGATGACCCTACTTCAACTCCGGGCTTGGACATTTGCACAAGGTTGCGACATATGACATGGTCGATTTGGGCGATTTCGAGTCTGTTGAGCATGCCAAGCCTTACATTCAGTTTTGTATCTGTCAGGTATTCTCGTACACAATATCATATACTATCATATATAATATATGTATATATATATATTAAATCATTCAACTCAACATATATATATAATTATATAATCATATATATATATATAATCATATATATATATATAATTATATATATATATACAATTGTACATGCATACATAACATAACATAACATAACATAACATAACATAACATAACATAACATACATTACATACATTACATACATTACATGCATGCATGCATACCATACCATACCATACCATACCATACCATACCATACCATACCATACCATACATTACATACATTACATACATTACATACATTACATACATTACATACATCACATACATTACATACATTACATACATTACATACATTACATACATTACATACATTCCATACATAGCATACATTGCATACATTGCATACATTGCATACATTGCATACATTGCATACATTGCATACATACATTGCATACATACATTGCATACATACATTACAGAATTACATACATACATACATACATACATACATACATACATACATACATACATTTAATACATTATATCCTTCAGCTTTATCTTTTTGTTCCCAAAATCCCAAATTTCATGAGTGGTTTCCTGCCAAACACCAGGTTCACCCATCAGTTCCCAGGCTAAGAGTTTGCATCCTGGGTGGCACCGCTTTCTTGAACACTGAGTCTGCAGACCTTGTCAAGGCTGGGGGGAAGCCGAGAAAAGATGCGGCTCACCCAACTGGGTCGAAAAGCATTGAAGAATTGGAGATGAAAGGGTAAATTTTGAGCCTTTTCTCATCGACTTATGGATATATCAGACGTAACTCAGAATTTCACATTTTTTTTGAAGGTTAGCCATGAGAGACTTCGTGGTTCACCAGCGATTCAACCCCTGTGGGGAATTTGAGAGTCAGGACGGGATATTCAAAAATCTATTCCCTCTCCAACTAAGATAGACCCTGCGAACTCGGGTGTTTCAGGGTCTATGTGTTTGCTCGGGAGAGGGTATACCCTGGATATTCTTTGAACAAAAATATGGATGTGTCTGAACATTGGATACCCCTAAACTCTAAACCTACTGGTTAATCTTCATTTTCCTTATCAAAATGATCGTTTACTGAGGGTACAGTACCCCATTTTCAGACAAACCCATATCACATGACTCTGATCAGAAACACATCGGTTCAGGCTCTAGCGCTTGGGTCCTCAGAGGTTTTTGGTGAAACATTGACAGGGCTGGTGGTGATTTGGGGGATTAAAGCAACCAGCATGGCGATTGAACGAAAATTGGACTGGACCCTGGGGTAGCATCCACTAATTTTCCCCGTAATTTCATGTCATTTCCCATAGTTTTGCTGGTTCAATCCCCATTGATACCTTGGGACCTCAGATGGACACCAGATGCCAAGGTCAGAAGCGGATGCTCGCTTCGCAGGGCAGGGGGTGATCTTTATCACCTGTGGACAGCAGGGGATTCAGGCGCCGCCACGGGGTCGCAGGAGGTGCCGTTTTTTGATGATGGAATTTGCCCATGGCCAGTGGTGAGTAATGGTTAATCATGGTTAATAAGGGGTATTTATACCCAACAAAAATTTGCCAACTTCAACTTCCATGCCACTCAAAGTCGCATGCATCATGTGGGAAACTCGTGATATTTTAGAGTCGTTTTAGAGTGACAAGAAGGGCAAAACCAGCTTCTGCCCAGGCTGCACCTCCTCTCAGGCAAGCTAGGTTATGTTGCCACAATTCCAAGTGGTCACACCACCCAAATACCCAAAAACGCCAAGAATCTTTTCTTGTTGCCGCGTTCCCATTGAATGATGAAAAGACATGTGGCATGTTTCTTTCTGTTTCAACAGTGCAAGGAAATTATGTTTTAAACACCAACAAGCATTCCCCTATCAATTAAGCACCATGAACTGGGAATCCCAACCATTATATTGTGACAGTATATGACTGTACTGACTATTTTAGATAGTCATAGAATGTCATAGATAGTCAGTAATCCGCTACGATCTCTTTGCATCTAACATCTGATCCCCAGTGGATATTGTATTAATATCCACAATTCATTTCAGATATCCAGAATCCAAGATGACCTCTTGTCAAGTACCATCATGATCCATTTTCACACGTTATCATCCATTCATGACAATCTTTCATTATCATTTACTGTAATCATTCAATTATTGTCCATTGCATTCAATTGACATTTGCCAGTGGGTTTTTTTACGCCATGTTTATATGATAACATTGATAATCATGGATTCAACTACCATGCATGTATGATTCATATTATTCATTATTTATGATTATGTCTCGATCCATTTGTCATCAATGAATAATATCAATTGTTTGGTATCATTATGATATTAAGAAACCAATAAACATCAATACACATCAATAAACATCAACAAACATCAATAAACATCAATAAACATCAATAAACATCAATAAACATCAATAAACATCAATAAACATCAATAAACATCAATAAGCATCAATAAGCATCAATAAGCATCAATAAACATCAATAAACATCAATAAACATCAATAAACATCAATAAACATCATTAAACATCAATAAACATCTCAATAAACATCTCAATAAACATCTCAATAAACATCTCAATAAACATCTCAATAAACATCTCAATAAACATCTCAATAAACATCTCAATAAACATCTCAATAAACATCTCA
>Ga0126342_10006812_pt1 | contig 20329 bp, 18 predicted proteins | sample Cyp1metagenome_FD_92528 | JGI IMG/M metagenome (GOLD analysis project Ga0126342, IMG submission 92528) | Coral microbial communities from Lord Howe Island, Old Settlement Bay, Australia - Cyphastrea 1 metagenome | ecosystem: Host-associated > Invertebrates > Cnidaria > Coral ...
ACGAACTTGCGCACAAACATGCATACATAACATACTAACAGACATACTAAAATACATACTAACATCCATCCATCCGTCCATCCATCCATTCCATGCATGCATGCACCCATACACATACACATACATATGCATATGCATATGCATATACATAAACATATGCATATACATATACACATACATATACATCTACATATACATATATAATCATATATATAATTATATATACATATGCATAAGGAAGAAAGCGCTGGATCAATGCGATTTAATGGGGCAAGGGGATGGAACTGACATCACACATGATCTTGCATTTTGTCGCAAAAAGGAGCCTTTTGAGCCGAAGACAAGGAGTAATGAGAGGAGTATGTTCAAAGGGCTCTTTTTTTGGATGACAGGGGCCCATGATGAAAGACCCAACCATTCAACCAAAGCATCAGGACCCCGCAGCCTGCTCCTCCTGCATATTGTTCCTTTCCAGCAAATCATCGATGTCTACCTGCAAAGGCATGTAGCCAAAGTGCTGCAACAGTCTTCCCAAGTCACCTCAAGACAACAAGATATGCTGACATGGGCACGGGTCGAAGTTGGATACCACTCAGATTGCTCATGTAATACAAACAAGAGCCTAAGTTGTGTATTATGGATGTGGCCCAACAAAGGCTCTTAGCCTGTGGAAATCCCTTGCACTGCTTTTCACTTTCTTGCGACAAAAATTGGCAAGGTTTATTATATATATATATATACACAGGCACACACCATTGAAGCAACTGAATGCTCCAAACACCTACCAACACTGTCATTTTGTTCTCCCAAACATTTCCCCCGCAACTACGACCTCACAAGCATATCATTGATGGAACTATGCATTTGCATGATTGTTGCACAGGATGGTATTTTTACCTTGCAATTCCAAGGTGGTTCCAATGAATAGGACCATCATTATTGAATGGGCACGGCTTGGCGTTACCGATGCGATATTTGCCACATTGACGGACCAGCAGTTTGAACGAAGGCAATGCATGTACATATGGCACTACCGGGAGGAATCGCACACGCACCGACACAGACACACATAGGCATGCATATGTATATGCATATGCACATGATTGATCATGATTGCACATCCATCTCTCTCTCTCTCTCCCTCTCCCTCTCCCTCCCTCCCTCCCTCCCTCCCTCCCTCTATCTCTCTCTCTATCTCTCTCTCTCTCTATCTCTCTCTCTCTCTCTGTCTCTGTCTCTGTCTCTGTCTCTGTCTCTGTCTTTCTTTCTATCTCTCTCTCTCGCTCCCCCCTCCCTCCCTCCCTCTCTCCCTCCCTCCCTTCCTCTACTTGCGAACAGCACCTGGATGTTGGTGGCCCCCGGTTGACCCTTGAAATGCATGTAAACAAAGGCTCTGCAGAGACAAGCTTCCTTGTTTCAAGCAACCTGTTGGCGTTGAGATCTTCTCGAAGATTCTTCGGTACTCCTTCAGTAAATCTCAGTGCGACCCGCCAGCGTGTCAGGTTGTGAAAAAAATATTGAATTTCTGGAAACATGCTGGTGAAATGCCTGGCCCGATGTTCCTGAGCATGATTGCTGCAATTTTTGAGGACGTATTCTACGAAAATAAACAGAACCTTCCAAACGGTGGGCTGTGTTCAAACCCTCCTTACAAATCAAATCAATGATATTTTACTTGCCGAAGCCTTTTTGACACCTGGAGGAGGTGGCCCACCCTGCGCCACTCCTCGATCTCAGCTTCTCTCAAACGTCGAGCCACCAAAAGAAACTCTCGAAACTTCATACCTGCAGTCGTACTACGGGACCATTAGTTGACGGGGGGGGTGAACACGCCTAACTACCGACTGCGTATATTTTTTGGGTGGGAAAACCAGGCTGCCATGGTCAACTGACCCATACCCATATGGGCAATAGACAACCTGGAATCATTACCCTCCACTTGTTGATGTCCGAGGGAATGAGGGAGCGGGGGGTGCGTTTGCTATTCATTAATACTTGGAATTTTCACTTTTGATGAGAATCAAGGGAGGCAATGCTGCCCAGCTGAACGATAATGGAGGCAGCATATAGTATACATAGATCATAGAGGCATAATTAGCCTGGATTAAATTTTGGGCATGGCCTTTGACAAGAACGCCTGATAATAGCCAGGAATGTAGTGCAAATTACTAAATCTTGCACGGATCCGACCAATAGATCTGCATTGCAACTACTTTGGTTCGACTCTGTCTACGTACGTAGATATGTCAGCCAGCTTGGACCTACTTTGTTTCGGCACCTGCAGGTTCCAAAAAATATCAGTCTGAGGCTGGTACCCTGCTCTTCTGGCTTCTGACCACCGCCATCTCGCAAAGCACGTTTGGCGACCTTTTCCTCCTTCTTTTTCTCCTCAGCCCATGATGCAAGAAAATCCAGCATCTCTTCAGGGATGAGAATAACCTACAAGCCGTACGGCTGCAGAAAATACATTGGCAAACCATCACAAGCACCTGGGGCAAGGTAGATCCTCCTTATTGATCCTGAATTTTCCCGAGCTTCCATTTGACGGATCACGCGATTCACAATCTTGGCCGCGAAGTCAGCAGACTGCGGGCCAAACCTCAGCGAGAGACAGCAGCAAGACCAGCATGAATGGCCACTTCCCAAAGCGGGAAACTTCACTAAATTTGACTAAATTTGAGACTTACATGAATTACATACTTCATCATACTTCCACAAACATATAGAATCAAACGCGTAGAATCATGCTTGTACATCATGTCTCTTGTCGCCCTCCGTATTGTGGAAGACTAGCAGCAGTAAAAGCATTGCCCCAACCAATCAGGAACTTTATGAGCATTGCGGGTACAGGTGTTCTGGAGGTGTTCTGAGATTCATCCGAGTGACACATCCATGAGAGCATCGCGCAGGCGCGCTGCTGGTATCTCCCGCAGGTGCGTGTTCGCAGAGGTTGCTGAGTTTGCGTTGGCGGCCACTGGGTGGGAAGAGGTCAAAGCAAACTGCCAAAAAACGGAGTAAAGGTCCTTGACTTCGTGTCCTCAGATCGACACGGATGGTTTCGGAGGACGATTCAAAACAAGCTGTCGAAAGGGATCTTTCCGGGCTTCCTGATCAAAACAGAAAATGGTGTCGCGATGCATAGCCATTTAAGAATGGAGTCGCCGTTTGTGGCTTCAGCGCCTTGTGTATCAACTCAAGCGCAAAAATGTCCTGACACAAATCTGATTTGACGGTCAACCTCAAGGCAGCTCCTGTAACAAGGCTTTCGCCCAAAAAAACGCAGAACAACATGTTCGCTACTGCAGCTATCGTGCCACTCTGCAAATCCACATTGCTGCCAAGTCACGTGTAAATCCTTCTGTCTTCATGTATATAGTCAGCAAGTGGACAAACTCATGAAACTCCACTGTCCCTGTGCAGTCTTCATCCACAACAGCGATGGCAGATTCCTTTGGTGTCGGTCCCACAATAGGGTGCGTTGCTGCTGTTTAGTGTCGTGCTGTTTTTAGCTCTTTTCCCTACGTCTCAGCATCACGGCTTATAAGATGTTCATAATTTATCACAATTTACGGTACAACAGGAATTCTTGAGTAAAATAGTGCTGTGTTTAATTGCATTTCCTTTCCAGACACAACATAGCGCACATTGTTGCGGTGGTAACGAATGATAATCCTACCACGTTTTCAGATACCCCCCAAATATGAAACCACTGGAAATGTGTGTAGGGCAACCACTACTGGGCAGCTGAGCCCAAAAAAGAAAAGAATGACATGGAACATAAATCACACTTTGCGTAACAAGATCATGTCTTTTGACGTAGCTTCCACTGTGGACCTGAAGGGAGTGATGTTGAAGGAACACATGACCTGCTCAATTTCTTCGGTGTCCAGTGAGCCAGATCCGTCTTCGTCAAACGCTCTGAAGACTCGTTGCACTTCAGAGCGCTCATATGAAGTATATGCCTCAAAGCAGTGAGTTGCTCTTAGAGGTCATGGTGAGGGGGCAATCAATGCAAATCAAATCCAGTCAAACGTATCAAAATATCAGCAGGATTCAGCAGGAGCCAAGATGCACGCATGAAGCGCATGTACTCCTCATAATCTAAGGTGCTAAACTTTGTCAACTTCTGTGTAGTCTCTGCAATCTCCTGACAGGGAGGGATGTCCTGAACCCTTGAAGCACTGCAGCACGTTGCTAGAGAGAACCAGTCTGACTCAGCCAGTGGCATCAGTGATTATCAGTGATTATCAGTGATTATCAGTGATTATCAGTGAGTATCAGTGATTCTCAGTGATTATCAGTGATTATAAGTGATTCACGTAAATTTCAAATTGATAGTGAGAAAATAGCTGCGCGATGCTGCGCGCTCATTTTTGAACATGGGGCCTGCGGATCGATCTTGAGGTAACCCAAGTGGCTCAACACCTTTTCCAAGTCATCCGCGTCAATATCGGAGCTTCCGATGCTCTTAAACCTGTAGAAGGCCTCTGTGATGCCTTAGGAGTCTTCCCATGCGTTGATAAAAGTATGATAAAAGTGCCGCAAAATACTGTAAATCTCGCTTGACATTCTCCGCAATGGAAGATCCTATATACTTGGTGTCTGAAAAGGGCTTTCTTTTGTGCATTGTATTGCAGGTTGGACTCAATATGGATGAGAAAAAGTAGCAGGAAGGCCCAGTTGCGTACGAGCTCAGAATGAGGGAAAGACGCAATATCGTCAACTCTGAAACGAGTATGCATACTGGCCGCATCAGGAGGGTTCAAGATTTCCTTCCTTAGAGGCGCTCGCAGTAAAAGCAAATCAGATCCAACAAAAATCACGGGCACTTTATATACTTTATTATATACATTTTATGACATCTGAGTGGCTCGAAACGGGGGAACCAATGAATGCACAAGACTAATGAAGACTCTTAAGTAATTATCAAATCAAACCATCACCATTTGAGGGCAAATCATTCTAAGCCAGACCCAACGGAAAGAAACTCTATTGGTGCGGGGGATCTCTCTCGAACTCGAATCATGTCATTGGCACCGAGAGTCAGCTCCAACTCAGTACTGAGCTCTGTGTGACTGGGATACCGCTTCAGCAATGTTGTGACTGAAGATTTCCTGAAGGATCCTGTTCTACAGGAGTTCCTGCGTAATTCAGTACCAGCCTTCTCGGATTTCGGAGATGTGCCCATCATCATCTCTTTCCCTCAGCTCGGAGGCTTTTCTGGGAGATTCTGGAAGGATAAAGCAAAACAACGAAGCTTGGAACACATTGAACTTGAACACGTATGCCGTATGCCGGTTGCGTGACCACTTGAATACAAATCTTCACTCCTCTTTTGTCTGAAGGGTTCAATTCCAGAAGCATTTCTGTGATTTCCATTGATTTCCTTCAAATTCTTGGCTTGGACTCCTTCTTTGCTGGACATGATAACTGAAACAATTCCAGACCTGGGACTGTCCAGTGTGATCCAGGGTTTGCAAGAACCAACTTGGCCAGAACCAGCTGGAACCTGTTTAAGAGATGTTAAGATGAGCGAAGATGAGCGTAGTCAATATGAAAAACGGTGAGGCAATGTTTTCCCGGTGCTTTTTTAACGGGCACCGTAGCACAATTTCATACAATTTCACTGAGTCAAACTCTTCAAACGAACCGGAGCAACAAACCCATCCAACCCTGCAACAACCAGCTCTAAATCGGATCAGTTTCTTGCCAGTTGTGCTGCAAACACGACATCTCCAAAGCCCTTGAAGCTTTGCTCGACAGAACTCCGGCGCCGTGATTTGTTGGCTTGACCCTCCTTTGCGAGGCAACAGCATGGGTGATGTTTTTTCAGAATTTCAATCAAAGTGTGCACATTCAGCACCATCAAACTCCATAGGTCCGATGGAAAATCTCAGCTCTGGTTTCAGTTGCACACCTGAATGCCTGTCCTCTGCAGTTAACTTCTCCCCAATCTTGCGCAAGACATGAACAGCCCATAGCGACTCTTCTTTGGAGCGCACAAATGGCAACTTTCCACTCTTGCCTCAGTTTTCTGCTTCTTTGGTCTTTTGCAAGCCAGAACCGCACACTGAGCAAGATCCTCAAGAACCAACAGTTTCAACACATTCTTGACAAAGAAGTTGCCGCAGGGGTTTATTTTACTTCTCTGTACTCATTGATCCAAGGAGCTACCACCAACTTCTGAGAATTGGGAGGCATTTTTGTTCAGTGAGACTTGCCCTTGCCTTCTGTCAGCGGCCAACCTTTTTACTGCCAGCCGGTATGCCATGTCGAAGGCCTGATCAAACTTGATTGCTGGGGTCACCTCTTTCCGCGCCATCTTTCTGCACTGCTTTGCAAATGCCGAGGACGACGACTGCGCGCGAGTTGTTGCTGCAGATGCGGAGGTGGTAGGTCGAGAGCCCAGTGGTTGACTTTGCGACAAGGCTTGGGGTGCAGAGCGTCGGCGTCCATCGCGCAAGGGACTTTGGAAGAGATCTTTCTGTGAGTGGCCAAGAGCATGTGGCAAGGCCTCCAGCAGGGTTCTTGCTTTCGTCTCTCTGTCCCTGTGCTTCCCCAAAAACAATCAAACAAATACACTAGCTAGTTGAACAGTTGAACACTGACTTTAATGAACTATTTTCATCATTTCAAACCCGCTATGATCCGCGTTTTTGCTGTGGATTTCAATAGCTGCCATACCTGGTCTTGCTGTCACACCCAAACATTGGCCGACATTGGCGCACTTTCCCTGAGCCTTCTGGTGAGGCCCTGTGTTCCTTTGCAAGTGCCCAGCGCTGGCTGCACGGGGTAATGCTGGCAGTGCCATTGCTGGACAAGTCGAACAAGTCTGGCAACTGGGCACTGCCTGTGGTGGTATCAGCTAAAGAAGCTTGAGTGAACCAAACCGAAGTGTGCCTTGTCATTTCTGTGCTTGGACATCCTTTGGTGCACTTCATCCAATGAAACAGGACAACCTGAGACTATCATCTTAGTCCGCGTAACCAACACAAATTTGAACTCAACTGTTCTGTTCTGCATGAAGCAGGGTGCCAACAAACGCTTGGTGGTTTGGCAGATTTCCTCTGGTGTATTTTGACTCAAGCCTGAGGCTCTGTCCTATAGTTCCGTTTGCAAAGCTGGTGCCATTTCTTTCAAATGGACATGAGACAAACGACCTCGTTTGAGGTACTTGCTGCGTACAGAGGGTTCATGACACTGCAAACCAAGAACCTTCACACTTTTGCATAAGTGAGTCCCATTGAAAGCCAGCACATCTGAGAAAGTGACAGCATCTTGCCATGAAATCCTCATTCTTCAACATCTAATTTATACTTTCACCTAGCTCTTCAACAGTCTGCTGATTTTGCTCCGTGTAGCTTGATGGCTTGAAAACATGAAGCACATAATTTGCAATCATCCAGGCCGGTTCAGCATGTGTATCGAGTTATATACAATTTTGTGGCTGAAAACCAGGCAGCCTGTTCCGGCAGATGGTCGAAGGTGCGAGGCTTCCAATGACGGTCAGCAAAAGGAGCACCACTGGATAGAAAACCTGAACGGTTATACAACTGCAATGGCAAAGTTGAGACAACTGCCTCTGATGCGAAGGTTTACATTGATGAACATGACCAAACGCATGCAGGCAAGCAAACAGATAAAACTTAACATATAGAATTACATATATGGAATAATTTGAACAGATTTAGAATTATTTATATACAGTACACATGGCCTATTGAATGGGTCAGTGCAAGAGCTACGTTGACCGCCTAACGCACTTGCTATTCTAGGAGGAACATGAACGTCTGCTCAACATTCTCAACCTTCAAGGCCTAAGGAACACCCTTGTGCTTTTACCCACCATAGGTCCTTCAGATACTGTAACTTTTGCAGTCGAGAGGGATATACAGGGGTCTTCTCTACTTTGAATGGTCACACAAATGAAAATGAAAAGCGTTGAAGCGCAATGCGACCAAGTGGCAAAGTGAAAGGATGCTCGCTTGTTGAAGCCCTCTTGGGCCCAAACAGTTGGCAAAATCTTCCACTTGTAGTCAACAACGTACATACCTGGGTGCTAGATGCAATGGAGGGGCTGGTCTAAAACAACCAAAGATGGCAACCTGGCTCGGCAATGAGAACTTATTGAGATCCAAAACCCGTTGTTTCTGGTAGGTGCCTTGTCAAATTTATCAATCAGTGCAAGCTGAAGTGCCAAAGATCAGAATCCATAACGTTGTCAGGGTAGCGGCCCGAGCGAAAAAAAACTCTGGCGTGACGCGACAGCGCGGGTCCACATTGAGAATGAACATGTGATTCACGTCGGACCTCGCGCAATTCACAGATGATTTCGTTGAGCTTAATAATGTCTTATGACACACACACACACACGCACAAACAATCTTTCTGATCATTCTACGCAGGCTACGTCTACACGCCACATCATGCGTCTGAATGGCGTCTCCTATAATTACTAGTCACTTGTCAAGTCACGACTCACAAATCTTGGCAACAGTGCCCATGCACCACAAGATCAGCAGAAAGGAAAAGACATCGGCAGTGCTGAAGGCTCAGACTTCATGCGGCCTTAAGAGTTGGCTTACAAACCCCGTAACACAGCGCGTACAAAATTTGCAAAAATGTTTGTTCAAACGTTACTGAGATGGGCACAACTCGAAACACAGGAATTGGCGTCAGGAAATACGCCTGTAGAGCAAACGTGCCAGTGCCAGTGTTCAGCACTCTAATCACTCTAATAAAATCATATAAAATCTATCGAAGGTAAGAAACACCATCCCCAGCCCACAAGGTATTTGGATGAGAGTATTGGCAACCTCAACAATGAAACGAGAAATGCTGTACCAGTTACTTGATTCCACTGCGGGTCAAAATTCGAGACCCATGGGATCCCATGGGCATCGCTGACTTCAGAACTTTCATGGACCTTCCGAAGTGAACTCAGTGAACCATTGAAATTCATTGAAGCCTTTAGGGCGAAGCATCCATTGGTGTGACCTCCTTCAATTTCAATGGCATGACACCACTGGAAGTACCGGAACCCACCTCTGAAAAGGTCTTGGGACCTTGGCTATCCAAGCATACCACGATGCCGCAAGGCCCAAATCACCAAGTCAAAGTAACGTGGCAATGGGACATTACTTCGTCATGAGAAATTATAAAACAAATGAAGAATCCGAGGAATGAGGATTTCTTGGATTTACCTGGCTGATTTTGTCGGACTGTCTAGCGTTTCTCATCATCTCAGCTCCTTGTTCAGACCAGGAGCCCTTGCACTGCCTTGCACAACGCCCTATGAAGCCCTATAACGGCTACTATAACGCACTTCAAACCCTTCAAACCCTTCAAACCCTTCAAACCCTCCAAGCCGAGGATCTTTTCTCCGGCAACCAAAGCAAAACACCAATCGCCAGGAACAGGGCCAATGAGCTTCCCAAGAAAAAACTGAGCACAAGCTCACCTGGCACGTGATATGGTCATGGCATGTCATGGCTTTAAATTGAGGGACCAATGGACCAATGCACCCGCAAAATTGGCCATTAGTAGTCCAGTATTCCATCCGATTTTGGGCTTGGTCATCTCGAGCCATACCTATATTTTCAAGTCATCTAATGTAACGTATAGTAAATTGGCCAAGTGGCTTCGATGCGAGGCTGGCTGCACCTGAGGATCAAATACTGTTTCGCACAATCGTTAATCGAAATCTGGTCGGACATATTGCAAATCAAGTATGAAGTTAAACGAGGCATATATGCATGCTTGATTGTTTGTCGGTTCACAAAGTTCCAGGGCTATCATGAATCTGAACACAAGTCCAAACAATCAAAATACAGGATGTCAAGTTGCATCATCTCACCTGTTGGGCGATTCAATTTTCATAAAGCTGTCAAGCTTCCGTACTGCCCACGATGCCTGTGCGGCCCAATCCAGCTATCAATCGTGCCACCTCTGGAGATGCATCCTCGGTGCGAGCGCGGCCGCAGGTCCCTTTGCACAATATTTTTCTGATGGTCAGCTTTGATTGTATCATTATCCATCTTGGCAGTGCCCTCTGCCAAAAAAACTGGCGACGAATTGTGCATATTGGATCAATCAAATTGGCATGCTCATATAGCTGTCCGAAACTCTAGTGAAACAAATCCCAAACATCTGCAGCTTGGGTTCGATATTTTCGGTCTTTGAACCTTAGCCGTTGATCTGTTGTTATCGCTGTGCCAAGCAAATCCTCTGCTGGAGTGATCTCCTATGATGGGGTGATCCACTAATCCATTTGTCCATTAGCACCCATACCCGTGATGACTTTATCATCACATCCTGTCAATTACTCCTATCCCAGATCCACCTATCTAGTGTGCGTCTCCAAGAAAGCGGCCCCACCCAGGGTTTGGTGGTAGGGAAAACTCAGTTTTGCTTGATTGCAGTATATATTGGGATATGAGGTTTGTCTCCTCACGGTTCTGTACCCTTTTTTTGTAGCTTGATGATCTCATTGATCCTTTGCTTTATTAGGGGAAGACGGTGCCCGCCCAAATTCAGAATTCATCGTTTTTTCCCTATGCCTCCTCTGTTAGTTGCCTCCCATTTCTATTGGCTTGTTATGGCTTGTTCTCCCTCCCTGTTGCGCAAGTGCCTATCCCCATAAGAAAAGGACATACCATGGAAAATGAATGTCCATCTTGACATACAGTTTCCCACATACAAACAAACAAAAACGTATAGTAGATGCGTAGATAATATCATATACATATACACACACACGTACACAAACAAACACACACGCACACAGGCACACACGCACACACACATAGAGTGACGAACAATTACTTAGAACGTATTTTGGAAAAATGTTCATCAGAGCAGGTAGGACGCTCTAAGTGTTACTTTTAGAACGTAAGAAATTCATCACTTAGAACGTGGAGGGACCAAAAATTCATCACTTAGAACGTACCCGAAATTTAACACTTAGAATGTGTCCGTGTCTAGTATTTACTTAATATATACTTAATATTTATATAAATGTATGAATATGTATGTATATACTGTTATTTATTCATACACATGCGACGGACAATTGTTTGGAACGTCCTACCAGTAAGTGTTGAAAATATGCCTACGTTCTAAGTGTTGATTTATGCCTACGTCCTAAGTAGAAAACATGGAAAAATACGTGCTAAGTAATTGTCCGTCGCTATATAAATATATATACACATTATTATAACACACACACACACATCTCTCCCTCTCTATGTATAAATGCACATCACACACACACATCGGTATATAAATATATAACCGTGTATAACACATCACCCTTACTCCCAAAATCTCCCAAACACATGGAACATCATGGCACTTAATAGGACCTGGGCAAGTTGCTGGCGAGTGAGAGCTTCTTCAAATCACTGTCTAAGGCATCAAAGCGTGCGGTCTCGTTGAGCCTGGTGGCCTTAGAGGACTGGGTCAAAACCCTTGCTGTAACTTGTGCCCCTGGCCCTGGTAACATCAAAATGGCTGATGTAAGTGGTAACATGAAGTAACATGAAGTAACGGGATGCCAATGGATGTTCATAAAGTGGTGTCATTCGTCATGCGTTTTGACTTGTTTTGACAATTTTTGATCCATCTCCTCAGCATAATATCATTGAGTATTCAACACAGAGTGATCCCATCCAAGGTGCTTTCACCAAGCGAGGGAAAACTTCACTGAGACCCTCTTTGCTGACCAATTGCTTGTCATGCTTCCTCAGCTTGTGCTCAGTCAGTGTAGACTTCAGCTCTTAAGTTCAGAACTTCAAAGTCGAGATGCATTTTGCAAGGACAAAACCCAGGATGCCTTCATTATTGTCCTGGCAAAAAATAATCCTGGACATGGCTGAATCCCAGTCGCTTGAGAATCTTGTAGAGGGCCTTGGTCCAACACACATCCATGGATGCTGAGTCGGAATCAATCTGAGACCCAAAGACCCAAAGGTTGTAGACGGGGTCTCTGCAAGTGCGACGAATATGATGATGAGCCAAAAAAAAACCCAACAAAGTCATGCAAATGCTACAGGACTGATATCACCTACCATAACCTACCATCACCAACCCCATGAAATGCTCTGCTGCGATGTGAAATTTAGATAAATTTCGAGTGATTTCCTGCGCTTTCCGTCCGTCTACATATATATTTCATCTACCTTCACCATTCGGTCACCACCAAGACACTGCGTGATTCAGTTCTGCGAAGAGCCGAAGTCGCTGAACACCTTCCGCGACTCGGCCCACCGCCTGGCACTGGAACAGTATTGGAACCGAAGAAAGGGGACCCCAACATACCCGAATCCCCAGACGGCCGTGGGACCACGTTTTGGGGGGGTTTGATGGGTTGTGGGGGGTCGAGAATACGTTCGTGCTGTGCTGCCACGCTACTTGCTCTTTCTATGCAGTCTGGGGATGGACCATAAAGTAGTTCCGTTAAGTTTTAAACAGTGAGCAATTTACCCCTGAAACATATTGAAATATGATGAAATTTGACAATTGCTATTTCGCTACAGCGATATGACAATTCTGATCCTCAAGGATGTCCTTGAAACCACACGGCCGTCTTGGCGTCGGGAACCATGCAGGGGGCTCGGCAAATGTTGGCAATCCATGGCAATCCGGGTTGTTCCCCGATGGCTCCACGACAGGGTATGGCGGTATGACAGGATCATTGCGCACCATTCCATGGCAAATTCACATGGAATTCGGATAATCATGGTACCTGACGATATCTGTATGAACTTTCTATAGCAGAAGTGGCGATGCAGGTTTGTGAAAGCCGGTTGGGGGTGGCTTTTGCGAGTGGAGTTCAAGACATTACATCATTAGTGGCACGTGAGCAAGCCAATGGCAGTGTGCAGAAGCAGCATCTGAATCTAATTGCTGAGTTGGCAGCTTGTTTGCCAATTTGAGTGGGTTCTTGATCGTCAGAGCATTCTAGCTCGTCGTGTGAGTTTGGTTTTGCGGTTGTGCTTGTAGATGCAGCTACCGTTTCCGTCGCGGCTACTGTTGCTGTATTGCTTCTTCTTAAAGCAAGGCTTTTTCTCCTTTCCTTAATGCGGTCGCTGCACGCCCTACTCGATCAACACCTTTTCCATCCTTTTCCAAGTAAACCAGTATGAATTATGGAGGATGGAAAGCAGTCAACACACCAAATAAACACAAATAAACAAGTTCAAGCAAGTCGGAGAAAAAAAAAAACATGGACAAACTGCGCTGCCAGAACCCAGTGCGAGGGATGACCTGCCTGAAGCACTCGCAGCTCCAAGAAAGACGCTTCCTGAACCGCTCAAGGAATCAACACATCAACTATGGCACAAACCTGCGCATGCTGCAAATGGATGCAAATGGACATCCCATAGACAAAGATGACAAAGGAGTTTTAAGGCAGGAGATGTCGAGGTGAGTGTTGTGATATGGCACGACACACAATAAACAAGCATCAACTGTTTCGCTGCTCAGTTGACTGGGCCCAATCCATGCACCGGCCTCCTCCAAGGAAGCATTTTCATCAATTCGGTCCTGATTTTCGATCGTTTTCGAACGGTTGAACATGACTGAACATGTGTTTTTTTTCCTCATTTGGCTCGTGATGCCATTGCAATCTTTCTCTGCTGATGGCACTTTGCCTCTTTGCCTGGTTCCTGGGACTCTCAGAACAGCTGAGAACCCAAAATGATTACGACTAAGAAACTCAGGTACTGTATTTCACCTTCAGCTTGGTAGCACAAGAGGTAACGTGCCCACAGTAGATGTATACCATAAGGAATCCTCAATTCCAATCTGGAAAAGATTGGAAAATAAAAGATCTGTCTCTCAGCACGGCTAGGTTTCCTGATGGGATAAATAACTCAAACCAATAGCCAAGAATAGAAATGCTGAACAAAATTCAGAATGGTCCTCTATGTTGCCACCAGACTTCAGACCTTCGATCATTTTGGCAAGATCCTGCGAACAGCCAGCTGGAGCCAGGTGCATTTTGATCCATTCAACAGGTTTGATATGGCAATCTATGGCATGACAGCCTTGTTATTCAAGATTGTTCAAGGCATTTCTGCAGACTCTGTATCCTTCAACTGCTGCTCCAATCCATGAATTCCGCGATCCACAAAGTCTCCTTGGTGTTACTCTAGCCAATCTCCAAGTACTGCATAGCACTGCTAAAAAACATTCAACGACAACAGCAGAAACAACTCCTTGGAAGACAGTCAAAGTTATCACGGTTTTGCCAATCCACAATGGTCAAACCAAAAGTGGGAGCTGTGGCAAAAATCACCGGACAGGCTAAAGCAGGTTCTGGATGCCCTTTACATCCCTTTACCACATGTCAGCATGATAATCGATTTGAATCGAGCATTTGCACGTGCGAATAGCAAGTATGTCACGCACAATGTTTCTACAATAATTAATTATCTTATGACGACGCAGAATTTGTCTGGTCAGACCTGCGTCGAGCTGATGCAACATCTTGCATTCCCAGTTGCCAATCCGAATGGTCTCCTGCTCGACCTGGGACTTTAAGTGACGCAACAGCAACGGTAGTGACTGCTGCATCGAGCCACAAAACCATACTAATCCCCAAACAAACATCACCAGGACAAAGTGAGCCGGGCCACGGTTCGAAGCCAGTCTGCATCTGTGTAGGCTTCTTCTTCCTCAATCGGCACATGTAGCTTGCAATGCCAACACATATCAATGAATCAAGAAGCTCATCAGGATGCCCGCCCTCACAAGAAAATAATGCGAGGCTGCAAGTGGAGTCAACTGGATGCATCTGGTGCTATTATGTGTGAAACACATTTTGGATCGTTATTCTAGCAGCTCTCATTCTATCTTCTTGTTGAGTCTTATTGCTGTCTCTGCTTAGACTTGAGAATGTTCGGAGATGTTTGGAGAATTCTGTGTTCCGATTGGAACATATTCGGCCTGTCTTTCCTTTCACAACGAACCTTCGGATTGCCAAGGCACAGGCACGTCTTTGTCCCAAAGACGGCTCCCGCTGGTAACCTAATGTTCAGCCACTGATTATTTAGCAATCTAAGTACAACATGGGGTAGAAATTTGTCTGCACCAAATCAGCTCCTAAATCAAGAAAATCATTGCCAAGCGACCAAAGATCCGCTACCAACAGCCCAACCACTGTGAGATCCTTGCAGGGTTCAGAAAGGTGTCTAAACACCCTTGCTTCTCCGGGTCACATGCTTTGATGGTGAGAGGGTTGTTATTGTTGATGCTGCTGCTGCTGCTGATGATGATGAGGACGAGGACGACGACAACGACGATGATGATTATGATGATGATTATGATTGAACAATGCATGTCAACTGCTATGATGGCTGCATCTGCTTCCCAAAGCTTGTCAATATATAGCTATGCTATGCTCTGCTCTCTTTTTCTGCCTGCAGCCTGGCGCAGACAAACACACACACACGGATATATATATATATAATAATTATTATTATATACATTATATACTATATATAATATAATTCTGTATTATACATGTAATATATAATACATATATATATATAATTAATAAAAAATACATATATAAATAATATATATATATATATATTATAATACATATATATATATATATATATATAATACACACACACACATATATATATATATATAATACATATATATATGGTATATAATATTGATGATATATATATATAACTGATGATATTTATTTATATATGTATATATATAATTATATATACATGACTTCCGGCTTTGAAGTCTCGAAAGCCTTCTGACAGAAGATAGTGTCACCATGTGTCACCGCTGGATATTACACATGGTGCTCCACCATGAGCTTTGCATGGATCCCGTGATATACGACATTAATTGTAATAATCGGAGTTAAACCAATTTGTGCAATCCCCCAAAGCCCATCAACAACTGCTGATTCTAGGCATTGCTCACGTGTCCAATGCTGTAGTGAGTCATGCTCCGGCTGCCGGCTCCTTGTGATCTTGGTGTGTCTGTCCTGATGCAGGGGCTGAGATCTGATGGCTGGCAAAAGCTTTCCCGTTTCTCGCGACTTCCGTTTCAGATCCATCCGGCATCTTGGGAATATAGAATCAGCATGAATCAACGACCATCTCTTCTGAATGCACAAGACCAGAAACGCCGCAATCCAAAGTCACAGCCGCTCCTGGTTGATAGCTCTTCCAATTTCCTTTTGAGCTGCTTGTAGGGCAAGTATTGGCCTGGCGCTGGTGACGACTCGGATGAGCCACGGTATAGCTCCTATGATAAAATCCCGCAGCCAAGAGGAACAAGAGAAAAACACATCAAACACCAAAGATCTCTATGGAATTCTGTGGCCTTGAAATCCCGCCATTCATCCCACCAGCCCTTTGCGCCTTTCCATTCAGGCAACTCATACCTGGCTTCAGCTTCAACAACCAAGCTGGTGCATGATCATGCTATATCATGCCATACGATTCCATACGATGCTATATCACGCTCCAGCTGGAGACAATGCCTTGGCCAGGGAGCATCGGAAGCTGTTTCTCTTGCTGCCTCTTGGTGTCTTGAGGCCAAGCGGCTCCTCCAACTGCTTGCCAAATTTCATCTCGGAGAGATTTCGCTCAAGTCTAGCAGGTGACAGAGCAGGCAAGTCTTGTCCGGGAATTATGAAGTGATATGAAGTAGCAAATATCCAGGAACCATTGCAACCTGTGAATGTAGATGGCATTGGATGGTGGGTTGCATCCTCGCACCGGCCAATGAAGAATGATCTGGCCTGTGTAGCTAAGGCCAAACACAGGTTGACAGATTAAATTTGGCTAGGCTCCCGAGTGATCCAAATCATTGGTGAAAAGCTAGTGCTGTAAGTTGGCTGGGCCTGCATCCGCCATATCAGCTGTTTGCCATCCGCATGGCTCAGCTCAGCATGAAAAGAAAGTGATGCTTCAGGATAAGACCTGAAGAGCTTGAAAGCCAAAGCCTGCCTCTGCAATAGATTTTCCTTCGCGGTCTGCCCTAGCATTGCTCAGGATGACCGAATATCTTTGCAAAGAGCCAATCAACAATGCTGCATAGGTCGCTATGGTTACCTTGGTTTTCCTTCCAGCCCTTTGTTAATGTAGTTCTGAAATTGAGCTTCTTGAGCCCGTCAGCTGCAGGAGCAGGTGCCAAGTCATGCAGCGCAGGCCATATCTGCCGATAACTACGGTATTGGGCACTGCAGTCATTCAAACAATTCAAACTATTCAAACTATTTATATGAGCATATTAAAACCCTTGCATGGTGTAGGTGGCGCTGTCTCAATACCTTCTGGTGGCCGCCCCTTAGGTTCCGACCTACTCCATGCAGCTGTTGCGATATCCTCGTGGGTATTGCAGCCTTCAATCAATACTCCCTGAACGGTGCCATTCTTTGTTGGCACCTCAGAAAGCCAGCAAGGCTAACATCCACACAACTCTGTTCCTGCTTCATTTTATGCGATGAATTCTTCTGCTGCTCTCTTCCCTATTGTTGCAGTTCAGTTATTAAGTTGCAAGAAGCTTAGTTCAAAAAATGCTGACAACATCTGACAGCCATGACCTTTCCGGCACGAATATGAACTTGTGAAATCTTATGAAATCTTATGAAACTATCTTGCTGCAACATGCTGCAACCCTCTGTGGCCCCGCTGACTTTCGCACTTTCTCCATAGCAGCCATGTCAATGGCGCAACGCCTCGAGCTTTGCACGTGCTCTGAGCTGGCAGGGCTCACTGTCTGGCCGAGCTGGATCAGCAGCGTATCATTTTTCTAGGGCTGTTTTAAAATCTTTAAATGTCTTTAAATGCTTTAGTGCCTCATATCATTTTGGTGTGAATCTTGAATATGTCTCCGCACTTTCACCTGCTCAAGTAATGGTCGCTGGTATCAACTCATCCCCCAAATGTAGAGTCAATTGGGATCCTCGTGACAGAATATGTCCAACACGTCCCTGCAGTTTACCATATTGAAGTATTGACTCTTACTTGTTTAATATTTCCCATTATTTCCCTATTGTCTCCCCAATATATTCCAGTTGGTTTATTCATTCAAAACCACTTCCAGCAGGAGCACATGAACCTCTGTCAGCCTTGGCTGTGAGAGATGGTTGTGCGACTCCCATGCCACTATGGAGTAGCACGCGCTACCTACACCCTCTCAGCAAATCAACCCATTGTGACAATATGTGACAATATTGCCGGCCTCCAACTATTTTTTTTATTTTTAATGATTTTCAGTGTTTGACCATCCAATTTTGGTGGGTGCCTGTCGCAGCCTCACCCTTTGGGCCGGGCACTGTTCGAGGTTTCGTTTGATCTGCCAAGAGAAGAAACTACAATGACTCAAGCGGATGGAGGAGGCAATAAGCCTGCAGCCAATGAGCTCAGCAGTGACAGCAGTGGGAAACCCACTTTGGAACTCTCGCCTTTTTGTTGTTTGACAGGGTAAGGGTGGGTAAGGTGCCTGCAGAGTTGTCATGGATTGGCAATGACCGAACTCGTATTAAAACCTGTGGATTTGAAGGGCTATGAAGGGCTCTATGGCTATGGAACCTGACCTGTACCAATTTTGGCCCCATGTCCCCCTTGCATGGTGCCACGGCGCTGCACCTGGACCACGTACGCGGGCTTGTGCCTCCAAGGACCCTTGTGCTGCAGCTGCACGAAACCAATGCCTTGGCGAGGAACGCCATAGAGCAGTTTGATCAGTTGATTTGTCGTTGATTCGTTTGGTTGGTTGGTTTAGTTTGGTTTGGCTTGGCTTGGTTGGTTGGTTGATTGGTTGATTGTTTGGTTTAATGATGATTGAATGATTGGTTGAATGATTGCCTGGTTGGTCTGCTAGACTGATGCTAATGCACCCCCCAAATGGCGAACAGGTGGTTGCAGTTGCGTGCTGTGAACTCCAGCTTCACTGCCAGTACTGTTAGTGTCTTTCAATATCTTTCAATATTTCCCATGTATTTCCTTATAATAATATATCATTCAGTCCGCAATCTGGTCTCCAAATGTCGCACCAGCTGCGCCCAATGGGTCCCTGTGAATTGGTTGAAATCAGTTTGCTGCATTTTTGTCCCAGTGATGTCTAGACCATTTTCTCCCTTTTCAATCCTTTTCAACCATTTGCTTTGTTTACTGGCCGAATCCTGAGCATACGCTGTGTAGAACCAACAATATGAAATGGAAAGAAGGTTGGCCGCAAAGAATGCAGGCATTTTTTCCATCAATTCCTTAACCACTTGCATTGCTAACACCGCAGCGGCCACAGCGGCTGCCTCTAGATGCCAAGATGCTGAGCCTGAGAATCACTCTGTGGAACCTTGGTAAACGGTAGTCTGGTCCCCTGTGTCGCCCATTTCTGGCGTTGGCTGCAAGAACCAACATCTTACAAGGGTGGAAGTTTCGGAGCACCAAATCTCACGAGTGAAAAGCTATGCATTGCAAGCGCACCCACTAGCATCATGGCTATCCAGTTGCAGCAGCTTCCCTGCTGATAAGCCGCCTCCCGGAACCATCCGGAACCCACCTATCTACAATGGACTGTGTAGGGAGATAGAGACGCCAAACAGCCCTGTAGCAACCTGACCAAAGGATACCAAAAGACAACAACCATTGCCACTTCTCAATCTCAGTGTTCCAAGTTACGCCCTCGCCAAGCTCGTGCATGACCTGGAGTTCACAATGCTTGTGTCATGGTCAAAATGCCATGGGTGAGATCTTCAGTGCCAGAGCCAATCCATGTTCCAATGAAATGCCGCTACAGTGAATTGCTACACCTTCCAGGTCTTGAGACCCGAACACCAAGGCTATATTGTGCCATCACATCCTCAGCTTGGCTGAACATAGTGATGCCACCCAATGTGCTGAAACCGGATCTGGATCTTCAATGATCTGTAAAGTCATCCCCTACCAACCTCCAGGCTTTTCTGAATCTACTCGCATGGGTTTTGAACTATCCCGTCCGTCCCCTTCAAATCAAGCGTCTACTTTAGGGAGGTTCAAAAACGATCAAACACGTCCAAATCATCGGACGTCTATTTTTTTAAAACACATTTTATTACAGTTTATTTTTTCCCACCTTAGGTTTGTCCGAAACCAGGAAATACAGATTATCATGATTTATCATTACTTCCCCTCACTCAAATTATCATAAATATCGGGGTTGGTATTTGGGGAGGACTGTTGGGTCAAGATTTTGTAGCTGTAAAGTAGCTCTGCCCAACCCCACCCACTACATTTTCCATGCCCAGGCCAAAAAAAAAATCACTACAAAAGTGCAACCCCAGCCTGGATAAAGGGTTACTACA
>Ga0126342_10006813_pt1 | contig 20328 bp, 17 predicted proteins | sample Cyp1metagenome_FD_92528 | JGI IMG/M metagenome (GOLD analysis project Ga0126342, IMG submission 92528) | Coral microbial communities from Lord Howe Island, Old Settlement Bay, Australia - Cyphastrea 1 metagenome | ecosystem: Host-associated > Invertebrates > Cnidaria > Coral ...
GTACGTATGTACGTATGTACGTATGTACGTATGTACGTATGTACGTATGTACGTATGTACGTATGTACGTATGTACGTATGTAGGTATGTAGGTATGTAGGTATGTAGGTATGTAGGTATGTATGTATGTATGTATGTATGTATATGTATGTCTATCTATCTATCTATGTATGTATGTATGTATGTATGTATATGTATGTCTATCTATCTATCTATCTATGTATGTATGTATGTATGTGTGTATGTATGTCTGTATGTCTGTATGTCTGTATGTCTGTATGTCTGTATGTCTGTATGTCTGTATGTCTGTATGTATATGTATGTCTTTCTATGTCTGTCTGTCTGTCTGTATGTATGTATGTATGTATGATGTATGTATGTATGTATGTATGCATGTATGCATGTCTGCATGTCTGTCTGTCTGTCTGTCTGTCTGTCCGTCCGTCCGGCCGGCCGTCCGTCCGTCCGTCTGTGACATATGTATATACTATCTTCATTTGTATACACAATCTATCTATGTGTAATCATCTATGTAAAATGTTCGCATAAATTACATGTAACAAGATATGTGATAAAATGACATGTATGTAGATACATATATATATATATACACATATATATATATATACATATATATATATACATATATATATACATATACCGTATATATGGTTCCAATTGGGGATGAAAAGCGAAAATTCACCCTCGAGCTTTGCCAAATTTCACACTGGCTTTGCCAAAGGCATCAACACTTCAGATCCAATGCCAAGCCGCTGCTTTGCTGCCACATGCAAAGGAAAAGTGTAGCTGTCAAAGAGGAATCCACGCCTCTGAAGATGGGGCTCCCAATTTCTGGCCAGATTTCATGAAGGGGAAAAAAACAGGTCATCATTGTTTAGTCATGGGCCACATGGGTATTTGTTTTGAGGTTTGAAAAAATTACCATTGGAATCTGGCGTTAGCTCATGTTCACATGAACCCATTCCTGTGCAAACACCCTTTCAATTCGTTGCAAGGAACCAACTGAGACTCTGGAGAGCTGCTTGCTTTTGCTGGTCCCCAATCTTAAGAAAGCCGCGAACTCCAAACACCAGAAGTCGTTGTCCTTGGGGTTAGCTCAATATCCCATGGGTCCCATGACATCCTCCTGCCGGTTCCATGCTCCGCCACTCAGGTGGACCTGGTTGTTTTTCGGAAATTGACATTCTCAGGGTCAAAGCCATGGCAAACGAGGAAATTGTAGATTTTCACCTCAGCCATGGTTTTTGCGCCTCAGCCATGGTGATCCAAACATAATCCCTGGATTTTGCCCAGTTGAAATGACCCAGCAACTTACATCGCAGTGGATATTCTTCACCTTGCTCCCCAGGAAGAGACAAATGCGTTTGTCTGGGAATAGGGTACCCCAATCCTATGGACTATCAAGATATACATGAAATTGCCATTTCGGGGCATATCCCATTTTCGGACAAACCCAAATGTTGGCAGTTTTCTTTCTTTGAACCAGGCTCTTTGGGTCAAGAGTTCTTCTGGTGCCTCAATGGTCATGACACCCATGCCAAGCAGGTTTATCACATTTTATCACAAGGGTACGACACAAAGTTGGGCTTCACCTGGGTTGGAAACAGGGAGACCTGCTGGATTCCCCCCGGACCCAGGGACCCATCAAAAACCACCATGGCTAAGGTGCGCGAGAATCTGCCACTTTCTGCCGATGTCGTTTGACCTCAGTGGGCTGTTTGAGACCTGGAGGAAGTAAACCGAGGATGAACGGCTTCAGTCATCTTCAGTCTATGTATCCTAAATTCCCACAATGGAGGTGATAGGTTCATCTTTAGTTGGCTCCAGCCAAAGAAAGCACTGAAAATGGAGGATCTCCATCATCTCCATCCGGGCACCGCATCTTCGATGATGGCTTGCTGCAAAAAAATTGCCCAGTTCGTGGGCAAAAACGGGCATCTTCAAGGATCAAATTGCTGGTTTCCTCAAAAAAAAACCTATCATCTCTGGCAGGAAATAATCATTGCTTTGAACAATCACCTAAAATGGGCCGGTTCTGGTCGTATCCCATGGTCATCCAGCTGTCAGGAATCCCCCAAAAGGTGTTGTTTTTGCTTTTTTCATATCCCCATATTGCCATATCCATGGGTCGATAACTCCTCACGCTGCCAATCCTATCATGTCAAATTGATGGGTTCATTAAAAACAATTTTGAGCTGGCAGGCAAGTTCCTACTACATGAAAATTCCTATTGCGGATGGTTGTCATTAGTATTCTCATTAACATGGAAGTCCTTGACGTTGCTGCTTGATCCTGGCTGATGGCGTCTTTTAACCTGGTAATGACTAACAGTTTGCGCACTGGGAAAAATAAACACCATGTTTAAAACCGGTAATTCATCCAACTAAGTAGGCCATCGCATTGCGTTAGTCATAACATGTCATAACCAGACACGCCGGCACCATCAAATCCATCAAGGCTAAAGGACGATTTTGTCCGTGGTCATCGATTTCTTCTTCGTGTCCTTCTCAAGTTGCGACCTGCGCGGCCATCGACTCAGCCAATTATTGGGGATCATGGGGGGCTGAGGTATCCAGTATCCAGAACGGGTATATGTCTGGGTATACTGGGGACAATGAGCATATCATCAGAATAAACTAGATTTAGATACAATATATGCATGGATATGCATGGATATGCATGGAATATATTGGGAGAAAGGATCAACACTTCAGTTGTTGGGATTTTTGGCTGGCAACCACTGTGTTCACTGTTAAAATTGGGGTCCATGCATCCAACGAACAGTGGGACTGCAGTGACTGCGGGGTCCCACAAGGATGAACCCGAACAAAGCCATCAGTGGCCCTGTATGCCCAGCGTGGCCCTGTCCTATCTTTGTCTTCCATCAGCGTTGCCGTGCAAGCCATGGCCTGCCGATGCCATAATGATTTACCATGAGGCTGTGATAGGTGTATAGTGGAACCCCATACTGAAGAGTCTCTGCCACGACAGTCATCCCGGATTAGGGGGTCATGAGGTACCCTAATGAAGGTGACCAAAGATCACTGAAGCACAAGCCACAAGCGTCAAACAAATGTCAAACATACACGCCCCAAAAGAGTCGTCCATCTGTCTTTCCACATATTTTTGGATACCCCAAAAGTTGGTTGATTTCATAGAATGTTGCCCCGGACACTTCCCCACATCTATCAACCCAGGGTAAAGTTACCCAATGAAATCATTTCCCAGTTCACCCAGCCTTCATCTTCAATGAACCGAGGTGCAGCAACCGAGAGGTTTGAGCCAAAAAGAACTGGCTGCGACAACTTCCAAAGTGCGTCACTGTGGGGTTGAGCCATTTCAACGGCCGTAGCATTGGGACATATATTGGGACATTATACAGCCTTGAGCCCCAGAATGGTTGTGTTACAGTAACTCATTTTACTTGTTGCCTTGTTCAAGGTGAAAGCACAGAGTGCTCAGCATCCACTGCTTAAGCCATCCCAAGAATGTGCTGGTCAATTATGATCATCATCTGAGGTAGCAAAGTGGTGCCCCAGTTCGTTAGCTAAGTTGGTTAGTAAGTCCCATGTCACTATGGTTTATGGTAGATATAACTATAGTTACTGGGGTTTATAAACCGACAAACATCACTGGGGGCCCCAGCCTTTCAAGGCCCGGACAGCGGTCTTGAAGCTCTTGGTCAGCCAGGGCGTCCGGTGGCTCGGACGTTCGGGGGGAACCGGAGAACCCTTCGGGATCTCCGTGGAGATTTCTAGGCTGCAGCCCAGCCTTGATCTGCCACAGTCTGTGACCTGTTCCACACATTTCTCACGGAAGATTCTTGGTCCTCGACAAAAAAAAAAGTGAGATCATTGAGACAATAAAATTCATGGCTTTCCAAACACAGAAGCATTGAATACCATTAAAAAAATCCGGCCGAATCAGAAGATGTTCACCGATCTGTAAGAACATGTAATATAGTGAGCACATTTGTGGGAGGAACTCCAACATGACCAATCCGGTATGATTCTATATTTAATCCACAGAGTCATGTATTGGTTCATTTCTGGAAATGCTTTGAGGCGCCACAGCCCGAGCCTTACTGAGCCCTGGGTCGTCCTGACAAATCCCCATAGTGTGGCTTTGTCTGAAATTGGGTGTCTAAAGGTACCCGAAAAAACCTATGGTGATGATCATCATTCCTCCGGTTTTAAATGCCAAGTGTTGCGACTTTTTTTTGGTCGCCATTTTCAGCCAGACCCATCTTTTACGTCTTTTTCATGGCAAGAGATGTGGGAAGGTCGTCGTTGGGTTTTGCGCCAAGCGATCCCTGTGGTTTTGTTTTGTCTAGTTGAATGCTTCGCAGCCCTGAGATTCATATGTCTATAAATTGAGTAAATCAACCAATCAAATCCAAATTATTCATTGAATAAATATATAAATGATATATAATAATATATGTATATATGGATGATCCAGCATTCCAGCTCGTGTTCAGGTGAGCGACCAAAGCTTCTGTGTCGATGCCCTCCCACTATTTTGGTCCTTAACATTATGTAAATTATATATACACACATAGTTATATGTATTTATATGTATGTATACATATGTATATATATGTATATATATATATATGTATATATATAACTATAACTATATGTGTATATACATATATCAGTTACCTTGAATGTTACATATATATATGTATATACACATACATGTTGATTCTTTGATTAGCCTGGTGGATTTCTTAGGGCACCGCTCACATGGAGAAGCTGCCCCAAGAACAACATCCTTTCACCCCCTTTTTCGACTGCGAGTCGCAGCCCTGTCATCGAGATACATGGCTCTGCAATCACAGGCGCGACCGCTTTCAGCGGGCTAAGCATTGACACCAACTAGCTACTATCCCGAGCCATTTAGAAATCAGCCCCCAGCAGCCGAGAGCCTGGGTTTTGCACGACAACGGAGGATCAAAGACCATTCGAAAGTCACAAAATGTTTGGAATATCATAGAGACTGGGTGTGCAACATGCAGCTTCGGGGGTAAACAGGCTTGGGGCACAGCATCAAGTCCACTATCTCTAGGTTTGCTTCCTCCACACGGGAATTTCAGACCACCCTGAATGGTGAGCCAGTGCAAGCAAAGTGGCGACAATATATACTCCAAATCCATTGGCTCATCATTGTGCTCCCAGTGAAAAAAACACCACCGACCATAAAATGGGAGTATGCCCAACTAAATCCAGCAGTACGTTGTGACTTTGTCGGAAAGTGGATGTTTCAAAAAAACAATGGGGTAAGTTCCCACCAGGGTCCAAAGATTCATCTAAGATGGGTATGTCATGGTATATACATGTATATACGGATATTACAGATTATATAGACCCGAAATGTCCATTCGTTTATTTAACATGATGATAAACTGTTGGATCCCCTTCGGGTCACCCGCAACGGACAAAGCCCCAGAAAAACCAGGCCACGTCCGCTCCACCCATTTGCGCAGTTCGGGGTCCACAAATGCGCGGAAGGCCTGGTGCAGTTGTGGATTTTGGATGATTTTGGATGGTTTGACCGGCCAAAAATGCTGGCTTTTTGTCTGTTTGAGATTTTTCCCAGAATGGTTTAGCTTAACAAGCAACATTCATATGGGTGTCAATGCCAAACCGGGGCTGGTGCCATGCCCATCTCTCATTTTGTCTTCAGAGATCCAATCTGAATCTTTATTTAAGCACCATCTTTGGGCGGACTCTATGACCTTGGGTAACCCGGAGGTTTCCGAAGTGGGGGTACCCCTAAATCATACCAGGCTTCAGATAGGATCTTCCATGAAAACGGAAACCCCCAGCCAATGGCTTCGTGTTTTTTCGGGTCTCCCATCGCCATCAGGATGGTAAAACACTGTTTTACCATAAGAGTTTCCATTTAGATCATGTGATTGTAGATAAATCGGGATGAACATAAACAATGTTAAACAATAACGACATCACGAAAAAAATTAAACCCGCAGCAAAGAACTTGGCTTATGACAAGCCTCTGATTACAAGAAAACAACATGCAAGTACCCCCTCCGGCCTGACACAAACACACGGTGACCCTACCAAATGGCCAAGCAAATCAAGTATCAAGTCTATCTGAGGCTATATCCATATATATATATGTATTCATATATATATATACAGTATCCAATAGACAAAGCTGTTCAATCACTTTACATCAGTTAACATCACTTCACCATCCCAGCCACCCAGAGTCCCCCACCTTCATATGGTCTCCAGAGCTGGGCCCGAAATGACTGGCCGTGTAGCCACTGAAGACCCCGCGCGTTTCGAACTCGTAATACATGGCATACCTGGCAGAAGCAGATGGGTTTTTGGGTACGTTCTGGGGAACGATGACATGAAACTAGATGAAGAAAACAGGAGTTCTGCAAAAATAAAAAAGAAAAGCTCGGAAAAGGACCACTTACCCTCTGGTAATTTAACGTAGCTATTGAAAATGACCATAGAAATAGTGGATTTTCCCATTAATAGCATGGTGATTTTCCAGTTCGTTCTGTAAACGTTTACCAGGCCGGGTACTTGTTGGCCACCATCGGCAACCGCAGTGAAGTCTCGCCTGTCTTTGGTGCCGTGGTGTTCAATGCCTCTATGCTCGCAGAAGGAGTCGTAAAGAACCACCTGAGCACGAGATCGCAGGTGGAAATCATTGGAAATCCAACAGATTTGCAAGTCAGGTACAAAAGCGAAGGGGTAAATAAGAATGCAAATCATGCAAATCATCTGACAGAGTGATCAATCATGAATAGTGACTTTTAGCTGATAGTTGATAGATGTTGATAGTATTTTTAAAAAAATGACAAGCATGTTGGAGGCTTGGTTGCTGAAAGTGTGTGTGTGTGTCGGTGTGTAGATTGTACTTATGATCGCAAGCAACACAGGAAATGGCTAGGAACAGTGGTGAATCCCCCAGATAGATGTTTTCCTTCTTGTTCAATAGTTATTCTATCAATTTGCTGCATCATTCATTGTAAAATCATATTTGCTTATCAATTTCATGGTTTTTGAATGGTACTAACGCTTACTAACGCTGTTGAACAATCCGGATTGTCCTTGATCTGATGAATTTCCCGGCAAGGTTCGGAACCCAAGGGTGGGTTCGCCACCACCTCGAAGCCGGGCATGACCATGCGATGCGAGCCCGGCACGTACGCCAACCTTGGGTTCTTCGGAACCAACGGCTTTTAGGGATCGAATTTTATCCCATCCATCTGCCTGTTGCTTAGAACATCTGAATTTTCTTTTACTGATTCTTAGGGTGATTATAAGCCAATTATAGGTGGTTATAGCCAAATTATAAATCATTAATATAGCCTTTTATAATAAGCCAGGTGAAATTATAAGCCAATTTCTTAGCCAGTTATGGTGGTTATAACCATGATACTGTGGATGGTTGCGAAATCCTGCACCACCAAACGGATAGTTGAAACCCTATAAATAATGGAACAAACTACCTATCAACTGGTGCAGGATTTCGCAACCATCCGCAGCGGCCTACTGTAGCCTTTTGTGAAGCTCCAGGTCCACCATGATCCACGCGAGTGGCGGTCCGTTGTTGGCTTCCAATTGTGTCAAGGCCACCTGGCGGAGAGCAACTTCGCGCGAGTCGTGGGATGATCGGCCACCAACATGCAGTGTATATTACATATGTCATACATATATATAATTTATATATGTGTGTACATCTTGTATGATGAGATATATGTGTATAATCAATGAAATATAATATAGTATAATGAAATATAATACAATACAATATATATATAATATAATAATATAATGAAATATAATATAATATAATATCTAATATCTAATATCTAATATAATGAAATATAACATAACATAACATAATATAACATAACATAACATAATATAAATATAATATAAGATACGATAATATAATATGATATGATATAATATGATATAATATATCCACACACGCATATATCATGTGTCTATACAGTATGCATTTCAATATATATATACATATGCTTGCATATACTGTATATATAAATCCGTGGGCCAAAAGCCTGGATGGAAAGACCTTGCACTCATGACCCTTCCATTTGAAGAAAAAAAGTTCTTCTCATGGCTGAAGCCTTTCCATGAAACGGCGACTCGATTGGCTTCCAAATTCTCATAATTCTTTGATTTCCTCTATGAAAACAACAGTGGACCGACAACACTACTGATCTACTACCCAGTTAGATTCATGAGCTATATAATGTAGAGATTAACTTTTAGGATATCTATATATATATAATTATATATATAATTATATATATATGTAATTATATAAAATTATATATATGTATATATATATATAATTATTAAATTATATATATATAATTATATTAATTATATATATATATATTGTCCCATATGAACTTGTAGGACTGGTTATGACTGGTTCTATATACCACATGGGTTGATGATGAATGACCAAAAAAGATCCGGCCTGCGCCGTGACTTGCGCCGCAGGGCCCGGGAAGTTGATGTCGCGGTGATGCTTCTGGGGCTCGGAGCCTTCCAGATTCGGTGTCCACAAAAAACTGTGGCATTTATTAGTGGTTAATATATAACTGGTTAAAATGAATGGTTTATGTTACATGAACTATATATCATGGTGGTACTTTGAGTATACTTAGAAGCCACCAGAATGCGATTCTTTGTGGCCCGCTTTTGTCCCCTTGGGGCCTGGGGGTTTGAGCACCAGATGGAGTCTATAGATAACCGTCATTCACAAACGGTTTGAGAAAACTGACGTGTATTGAAAGCACCTGAGTTGGGGATTCTGTTCTGGGCTGGAGGTGGGCTGAAGGGGGGGATGGAAACTGTTACCTTGTCCACCAAGTTCATCATATTCTTCTTGTGTTCACAACAAAAGATTAAAAAGACCTACACACCGTGCAAAACCAAAGCTCTGGGTCCAGGGATGCCACGGATGATCCCTGAAGGCAACTTCTCTCCCCAATGTGAACCCTGTCCTGTTACAACCAGAACGCTACCAGCTCCGAGGGATCATCCTGGATCATCAAACGGTGGCCACAACGGTGGCCTGGTGGTGTTCGAATCAAAGAAATCCGACCAAAGAAAGGTCCCACATCTTCGCGTTCGCCCACATCGCTGCATCCCGCTGGGGGATCATCCAGTAAGGGGCCCCGCTTGGGACCCCACTCGGGCAGCCTGGCGAAGCCACAGCCGGGGCGGGTTTTTATGGCCCCAGGAATCTTCCATGTTTCTGATTAGGAAGATATCAATTATTGGTTGAAGTGTGAGAACATGTGATTTGGCCTGTCTGCACATGAATGCTTTTCTTGATTTGTGCGCGTGGTTTGATCTCGCAAAGTCTGCTAAGTTTGGGTCCAAAACTATTAGAGTTGGGCATGGCTGATTCCTGGGTACACCACATTCATGAGCCACAGCAACCGTTATATTCTGCTTCAAAACTATTGCGCACGGCCATGTACCTACTAGACGGAACGACAAAAAAAAAAACGCCTTGGGGGTTATAGTATGGACATCTATGGACATCTATCGACTATACTCCTATAGTCCATTGGGACGATTCCAGATGCTCAAAACAGCCCAGATACAGAAACCAGTCCAAGCTGGCTCCAGAAGTGAGCCATTGAACCAGAGCCCATTGCTGCTCTTCCTGCACGGACGACCGTCATGTTGTTTTTATCGCCTCTGCTGATTTCAATATGGAAAATGTGAACCAAGTTGTGCCATTGAGCGAACATGGCTCATTTATAGATGATTTACCCATTAAAAATGATGATTTGCCTATTCAGCATGATGATTTTCGCTATCTTGGTTTACTGGAGGGTACATTAAAATCATGTTTCAGCGGTTCATGGGGGCTCCACGGTTGCACTCTACATATTTCCAGCTATGCTGGTCAGTGGTGCTCAATCAGACTGGTCTCTGTGCTGATTGGTGATTTCAACCCATCGCAGTCATGTCAGTCATTGTGGATCATGATTTCAAAAATGCACATCATATGTATGTAGTGTATATATATAATATATGTAAGTATGTATACATATATATATATACATACATACAAAATAAATGTGGAATATATGTGAGTCATGAATATATGGTCTTATTCTTTGGTTCAGGAAAAACATCATCCCAACTAATACTAATCATCACATTTTTTTTTAGCCAAAGATATTCGAAACCACCAATTCCGGATCCTGCGTGCGGCCAGCAGCCAACATGTTTGTCATGTAGCCAGCCACCACCTACCAGCTGAGTCATCATCGATGTGTAGCTTTGGCAAAAAAAAAACCTAAGGCTAAATCCAATTGTGGGTAAAACAATATCATTTTTACAAGCCATTTTTCCTGGGAATGGTAAGTTTATACCACCTATAAAAATGGTGATGGCTGGGGGATGGTCAACTCCCAGCGGATCACAATTCAACTGTCATGCTGTGCGCGCCTCCAGGATGAGATCATTTTTCCTGGAGATGTAGAACAGCAGAACTTTGTTGTAATCAAAACGTGGCAACTGGAAATCTTCTATTTTTGTTGGGGGTTGAATGGAAAATAATCTATGAATGGTGCAGAAAATCTTCTATTTTTGTTGGGGTTGAATGGAACATAAATGAAAATAATCTATGAATGGTGTATTTTCCAGCAAGCCATGTTTGAGTACCGGATGGCAGTATGATTCACCTTCTAAAATGAGCACATATATGCACCCATCGATTCGTCCCTTGGTCAGGGCTGCCTACCATTCCATTTAAATTTCACTGGAGAAAATGATTGGCACCTCGTTTTTCATGCAACCAGCATTTGGGGCCAATTGGAAACTGATGGCAAGAAACAACAAGGGTTTATAAGAAAGGGTGTGCCCAAACGATTTTGAGATGTTTTTTTGATACAATGCCCCTGATTCTTTCCCTTTCATGACGGCACCAGGTTCATCCATTTTAGAAAGGTCCAATCAAGGGTGATGTATGCCGCTCATATGGGAGATGCTTAAAATTGGTGTACCCGTTTCACCACGGAGTTTTGGCCGTAAAAGTGATATAAAGTGACCATTTTTTGAATGATTGTGGAGCATTTTGAGAAACCCAAAACATCTCTGCAGGACATCTCTGCAGGGAGGGCCCGCCAAACAATAGCCAAGTTGGTGTATAACTAGGCTAACGCTTGAATTTATGGTGGATCATGGTGGATCTATATACTTATACGTATATGTAATGATATGTCAGGGAAATAAGTTTTACAGCCATTGGATCCCCATGTTAGATGGTTAAATCCCGATTTTTGGGTATATCCCATGGTACCCAAAAGCTGTAAACCAACAAACATCGCCAGCCGAAAAGTGGACGTTTCGGCCAGGCATCAAGAGCCAGTCACTGGCCCAAGGGGCCGTGAAGGCCAGATGCCCTTCCTCGTGGAATTTTTGTGGGATATTCCAAGGGATATAGAACCAATGATGATTTGACCACGAAAAAAGGCTGGAACCAATATTTTTTCGAGGTTACATGGGGTGAGTTCAGTGAAAGAACATGTTGCAGGAAGTATCAATTTTTGGTGAGTTTCAGTGTGTATTCTTGCAATTAATTGTCGGATGTATTGTACCCGTTTGTTGTTCTAACCCAACTATAAGGCAGGCACTACTTGCCATTGGATGGGGCGGTCATTCAAGTCCACTTAGTCCACTTATACTGGGTGCGCAAGTCTAGTGATTGACATATCCAACGGTCTATGGACATCCCTAAATCATCCTAATTAAATTGCATCCTTCAACATGTCCCGTGGGACTGGCTCAAGTCTGTCGGTCCGGTCGCGGGACAGTCAAATCGCATTAGCTTTTATGCAGATATGTTGAAACTGCATAATGTTCAAATACAGGCAAACATACACGCGCAAAATACCAACAATGATGCAAATACCAAAACTTATCAAATACCCATTCTGGAGAAAAAAAAATATTCATAATAGAATCACTTCTGTGGATGGTAGAATCCCAGCAGTTATGTGCAAGATCCCCACCACTTGACCTCTAAACCAGCAGCCCAGTGTCCCAGTGTCCCAGTGTCCCAGTGTCCCAGTGTCCCAGTGTCCCTGCCCAGACACTGTGCGCCCTGCCCGCAAGGGTTGCGGAATCAAACCTTCCTGTGGAAGATCCAAAAACCTTAGGCCATGAGACAATCTCCAGGAAATTAAAATTCCAGCGATGTTCGTGGGATAAAAAATGATCCAAAAGTGTGAACTTAAACTTGTAACATTGTTTTCGAGCAACTCAAAGTTTGGGGTCATAGTTTAACCAACTTCTAGGAACAAAAAAAGATCTGGGGACGGCAACAAAATCTGGATGTCATCAAATTGATGAGGATATTAGGCGGGTCGTCAAACTTTCGGAGGGATCACCGGATCCCTCTGAACATCTCCATTTTTCTGGGGGATCCCGGGATCCCCAATAGCTGGTTGGTTTTTACAACATCCAAACTTCAAACATAGATGCTTTAGGGGTACCCTCTGGTAAACTAACATAACTATGGAAAATCACCATTTTTAATGGGAAAATCCACTATAAATGGCCATTTTCAATAGCTATGTTAGTTTACCAGAGGGTACCTAAAAATTTTAGGAAACCTCCATCTGACTGTAGATCATCCCAAGTCAGAGATGGAATCTGCACGACTGCTTGAAACCACCAAGAAGTGGCTCTCTGAATCACTTAGTTTGCTGGAAAATCTTCCATGACTCTAGTATTTTCATGCAAAAAATGGTGATATCCAAAAATCCCAAACTTCAGATGTGTTTTTTTTCTCTCCAGTTTTCTAGGGGATGTTCCATGGTTTTCCACCAGTTTTTCCCACTCAAAACGCCACTTCCCAGGAATTTCCGGGCAACGCCTGCGCTTCGGCCTCCAACTTCCGAACCCACTCCGTGGGCAACAAACTCTCCAGCACCACCTCGGCACCCACGAAGATGAAGGGAGCAGTTTAATGCGACCCCTGGTAACGTGGCAATCATTGAGGTCCATGATTCTGGAAATTAAAACCTCTATTTGTATGGAAACATCCACTAAAGGCTCCATGATTCTGGATGTTTTTTCCCACTAAAGCCTCCATTTATAATTAGATGATGTTCCAATTAAAATCTCCAGTTATTATAGGGGAAAGGATGATGGGAAGCAATCACCAACGATAGAACTGAGATATAATGCATGGATACAAATAGGACATTACCTTAAATTCTATATACCCGTCATTTCCCATCTAGAAACTGCAGTAAACTCCCACAGTAGTTCGTTTTATTCCCATACTAAGTATATATATATATACACCCTTATAAAACGGTTGGTTTATCGCCCTTATTGGTTCTTATCGTTTCTCAAATCATTTCCATCCAAAAATGGCTACTCCCATCCCACCATCCCATCATCTTGCTTCTCATTCACTACGAAATAATTCCTTATCATGTTCCCACGCATGAAAAAATATGAAAAAAAAATGCATCCAAAATCCCTTCAAAATAGATGTTCACATTTATACATACATATAGTTGCTTATATATCCGATTAAATCCTACTATTGTACCCATATATTTTGTTGGTTTATCCCCATAAAACCATATGTGACATGGTCATTCTATCATCATGAATCCGATTCCAAGAGAATGGCTAATCCCATCCCCCATTCGTATCAAACAAACCAGAAACCATGGTTTAGTAGAGATAAAACAACGTGTGGGGGTGTTCAATATCAAAGGGGGATGGGATTAAAATAGATCAATCCCTATTGATTCTTCCCATCCCCCCAATGGGGTTCACAGTAACCCCAATAAGATCTGGTTTCCCATTCGTTGCTGGTGAAATCCCATTAAATCCCACAAATTCCCATGAACTCATCCCATTTAAAAAAAAAAAAAACTCATAAAAGTTTCCAAGGTATTCTCATTAACCTTTACGGCTTGCTATCTGTTCAAATCCCATTAAATCACCATTCGTTGCTGGTGAAATCCCATGAAATCCCACAAACTCCCATGAACTCATCCCATAAAAAATCCCAATAAAAATCTCATAAAAGTCTTATCAAATCCCGTAAAAGCCCCTAGAATCTCACAAAATGTCCCAAAATTCCTGGCAAATCCACCACAAAGCCACGCCGCAAAGCCGTTCCGCCGCATCTTCTCCAAGGCCTCGGTGGCCATGCGCCGCTGCTCGGCCTCGTCGGCGTCCTCGAAGCCAAGGCACGGCCTCGGGCGCCATGGAGAGGGCATGGCCTCCATGGCCATGGCCTCTGCATGGCCCCTGGGTGAGGGAAAGATCTGAAAAGATCACCAGATCTCACCAGGATAAAAAGGGAAAAAGTGGGACTGAATATTTGGGAGAAGCAATGTTGAGAAGAAAATTCATCACCAACATTTTTTCCCACATCAGTGTTGGATGTGTTGGATTGAAGTTGTGAAACTAATTTCGGGGATATCACCGGAAAAAAAAGGAGTGAATGGGGAGAGTTTGGCCCTTTTTTTACCTGCAAAGTTCATGAAATATGCCAAATCCAAACAAGGGGATGGAATTATATGGGATCTAAACATACCAAATTCATTCTAAATCCAAAACTGATGCTTTCCTGGAATTGCGGAGTTAACAATATTTTCACAATCACAGGGATATGATTCAGAATTGGGCACCACAAACTCACAGAACTGCTATTCAAAGATTGCAGAAGATTTGGATGAATTTAGAGGTCAAGAATGATATCATAGAACTCACCAAAAAATCCACATCTTGACGCCATAAGTACGCCATGTTGGTTTCAATGGTCTGTTTGGAATTGGAATGTCCAGCTTAGGATGTTGGCAGCCTGTGAAGCTGCCCTACCTTCACCGGCCGGCCGAGACGCACCACAAATTGCGCAGCAGCAGGAGATCTGCAGGGGCCATTGGTGTAGAGTTTCGGTCTGCGCCTCAACGAAGCATCTTCAAAATCACAGATGATATGGCTATGGTGAACCCCCAAAGCACTGGTCATGGATGGTTATCCCCATTAGATATATGGTATCGTAGGGTTTTAACCCATCTTCATAACTAAAAATCAACGACAGATCCCGATTAAAATGTTGTGATTTCCCACCTCAAAACCCAACTCTAAGATTGAAAAAGAAGAAGAATCAACCCAAAAAAAATCCAACAAACTTCACAAAATCAGAAGCTCCAAAATGTCCCAAAAAACTTCAACTTCTCATGCAAAGGTCGTAGAAAATCATAGAAAATCACAGAAAATATAGAAAAACCATCAAAGAAAAAACGAAACAAATCCTCTGCTGATCCTCGGCACGGCGAGGTCTCGTTCTCCGCGCCGCCGTCGCCAAAGGGTTTCAGCCCTAAACGGTCCGCCTCTTCGGGTGACATGGTGACGCCCACCTGACGAAGACCATATGGCCATAAAATTGGAGAACTTCGATATAAATTGATACAAATATGTAATCGGTTTGTTTTTAGCAGAATAACGTATCATTATGTATAATTACATATAGTATACAATAGTATACATACATGTGTGTGCGGGGGTTGTTTTTAACCACCGAAATGGAGATTTAAAGCAACAAACCAAAATGGGGAATTTGGTCTATAACTATTGTGGTTCGATGGGAATTTTGGCGGGTGTGACTCTGTAGTTGGATGGGTGAAACGATCCACCATGCAGGCCAGGCGGCCAGGCAAAATGAGGATCATTGATCCGCGACTGAGAATGATGATGTCTATAAGACGCTAAACGGGAAAAAGCTTCCTCCTCTTGATGGGTCACAATCTTTCTAAGGGTAGCCTGACATGAACATGAACAATCAATGATCCATGTAGGTCTGTATGTGTGTGTGTATGTATATATATATACATATATGCAGAGCAATGCCAGAATTCAAGAAATTCTGGGATGAGATGGGGGGTTCCTAAAATAGGGGTAACGCCTGATCATCCATTTTAATAGAATAATCATGAATATTCCACTATAAACCATCCAGCTATTGGGGTACCACCTCCTTTCTCCTGCCCGGCGGCCCGGTGCTTGCCGGCCTCAAAGCCGGCCTCATTGACCACATGTCTGGCAGTTGGGTGGAATCCACGACCTGCCAGGGACGACTTGAACATTCCTGCAGAGATCTTCAACAAATACATAGATATCATGGATATCATATATAATATATTATATATACATGTATACATTATACACATACATATACATGTGAATATACAATTAAATATACGATTGCTTGCTTGATTGCTTAGATAGATGTTTCATCCAGACTCATGCTCACATTGTGAGTTTCATTTTTTAAATCGCAGAGAAATGTCAATCGGGATCAACTTCAAGTTCACAGCCACCATGGACATTCCGGGGTGAAATGCTTGGTGTGGCTGCATTGCTCATTTCACACCCCAAAAATGGGTACCCTCTGGTAAACTAACATAGCTATTGAAAATCACCATTTTTAATGGGAAAACTCACTATAAATGGCCATTTTCAATAGCTACGTTAAATTACCAGAGGGTCGATGTCAATTTCTGATTGCCCATATCCCAAGGTGTCAGATCCTGACGGACACCTGAGCGAGAGCTGGACGAGTTCAAGAAGCTCCTCAGCAGCAGGGAATACAAGACGGCTATGGATCACCATTTTGAATGGATAAATTATCGAAATAATAATGGCCATCGAAAAACCTGTAAAAAGCAGCTGTGTTGAGTGAGTTATCGTAAAGACATTGATGTATGAGGCGATTGAAATATTTGCAGCCGATAAACATATTTAAAGATAGAAATAAGAAAACAAAAATAGGCCCAAAGCATACCCATATGCTTCATGGTGCTGGAATATTTACCAACATTTGCCCTACAAAACACCCAAATGTGGGTAAATATACTATACATAGAGCATATGGGATATAAAATCAACCAGTAGATCGCTAGTCTTCCCCTAAAGGTACAGTTACAATCTAAGTATGCACTTGGGAATCATTATGGCTCGCGACACTGCGTAGATTCACCCTGCAGCTATCTAAAGCCAATAAAACCAGCTTGTAGTCCTTTATTGGGCTACTAGATTCCTAAAATCATTGATATCTTAGGATGTATTAGGTGTCTCTCTATATATAATCTATAATATATATATATATATATATATAATTATATATATATATAATATCTATGATTAATATATGTATATATAATATATATATATACAAGTAGCAAACCATTGGGATATCGAACGTTGTTTCCTCAAAGATTATTTCAGCCTCGATCGATACACAACTCACCGTGCCTGCACCGAGAAATTGGCATCATCACAGAGCAAATGCCTGACGCAGCTGGGACCAGTCGGCGATGGCACGACAAATCGAAGTCTGTTGAACTCATGGAATCCTCCACCTGGTCTGGTGTTGATCATCTCAGAGCTTGAAACCTGAAGTCGAACCACTTAGATGGGATATGATGGGATGATGAATGATGATGAATGGAATCCTCCACCTGGTCTGTTTTTTTCGACCCGCCATCATCCGCCATCCTCAAACAGTCAGGATTCATATTTCACCCCTTCTGGTTGGCTCCCAAATTTCCCACCTGCACAGGCCGCCATTGCACGCCATCTCCATCGATCTAAGCAGGGCAGGGAAACCATCCCTGGCCACTTGGAAGTGGTCGCCAGTTGGAACCATCGCAAATGACCGAAGACACACAGCTTGTCGGAATGGGGTCACCCTGAAGCGTACTTGGAAAAGATGCCTATAACCTATAAGAAGTTCGATTTCCCCTGTTGTATGCCGGAGTTCCACAAAAAAAAACTCGGGGCAGTTGTTTTGTTCAATTATTTGGCGGATTTTGGAGGTGTCCTAAAATGGTGGTATTGATGGTACCCCTAAATCATCCGTTTAAACAGGATTTTCCAGTATTTTTACCATCCAGCTATTGGGCATCCGCCATGGAAACCACATCATGGGCTGCATCATGCTGCATCCAAGCTGCGCCGAACAGCCAGCATGGCGGTTTAGGGTCAGCGTTGGTGGAATGTTTGGAGCCACCACTTAGGAAAATCCATGTGGGGATGGGTCAAAACCAATAGTACCCCTGTAGTTCACATCAAAATAGCTGGTAAATTTTAAATGGATGTGAATAACCCCCTAAAAATGGTATGAAAATAGGTATTGATCCATACCCATGTCACTGTGGAAATCATCTGATCATCTGATCATCCTGGAACTGTGCGGCTTCCCATGGTCGAATGGTCGAATGGAACATTGCTGCTGGAATTCGCTTAGGTCAATCACGTGCTCTGATGTGGTCTAAACTCACTAAATAATACTCAAACGGATCATGTGGCCATCTCCCGATGTTTGTCAACATGGGCGTGCCGTTTCGCAATTCCTTGAGATGCCTTCTGCCTTCTGCCATTTCGCATTGCCTGTCTCCAAATGTCTCAAGTGGAGAAAAGGTGGGGGTTGGCCTCCCAGTGACGATTGTAGCCCATCATGAATCACACATCTTGGCTCATGATGGAGGGCATTGTCTTTGGCTGTCACACAGCTGCGGGAGCAAGTGGAGCAAGTCATTCCCGTGGCAAATGCCAAGGTGAAAGAGTCGAGTCGCTTCAAGCGTTCGCTTTTTATCGCAAGGGTCACCCTGAACCCCTTTTTGTGTCCTGGAGTCTTGCGAGTTCCTTTTTGCCAAAAGCCTGGCGGCATGGGGAAGATGGAATCTTGCAGCATCATCCTGCCATGGGTCGAGTTTTCAGACCAACAAAAACGGATCGATGGGTTCAACGGGCAGTTGTCAACTGCAATGGTCAAGGAAATGATGGGCTAAAGCCACTGCTGGACACCAAAACAAGAAGCCCCGAAGCGCCTTGGCAACTCCCATCAAAATCCACTATGAACTCATGCTTGGCCATGGAAACAATGGTAATTAAAAGGGAAGAAGTTCAATTTATAAAGCTATAATCATAAATATGCAATATATACATATGTATAATACATCTGCGCAGCACATCCCCCGACCCTTCGAAACCCTGTGTGCGACGGTTTGGGTGCAGTTATAATAAAACAAATGTATGTATATATATATATATATGTCTTATCTAATATTGAACATAGACATAGAATATATTATAGATATTGGATATAGATATATATATATATATAGATATAGATATAGATATAGACATAGATATAGATATTCTGTAAATCCGATTTTCCTTTTTAATAAGAACTTCATAGCCACGTGATCCCCCTGGCTTTCCGCTCCAGCGCGGCGCCTCGCCGGCCGCTGCTTAAATATGCTGCCTCGGCAAAAAAGAAGATGATTTTGAGGCTAAATCCTACAGGATGGTGCCCCCCAGTTATAAGTTGGTTTATACACCCCATGAATACTATAGTTATATCTACCATAAACCATAGTTATGGGAATTATGTTCACCAACTTAGCTAACTATGGGGCACCACCTTGTAGGGGTTGCTTCCTGATCTTCCCATTCTGGGCAGCTTGTGTCGGATATGTCAGTTTCGTCATGGTTTGAACCTGGGTTTAAAACGGAAGAGTTTGCCCCAAGTTTGGGACACCGTTTCCGCACGACTTCACGACTTCACACGCACGACTTAACCAGGCCACCTCTCCTGACCTCTCACCAGGCCGCATGTGATGTGTGGAGAGGGATCATATGTTCACGTGTTGGGTTTGTAAATATGTTCCTTGTTCATGTATTTTACAAGTACATATTAATGTAATCAAATGTATATACATAATTATCGGCATACATATATCTAATATTATCTAATCAATCTGTACATATATATATATATATGTATATCATTGCATATGATTTTGTACATTACATTGATGAGTTGATGTATTGATGGATGTTTGTAGCGCATGCATACAAGACATGGCCTTGCACAGAATGCATGACAATTCTTTGGAATCCAGTTGGATCAAAGAAAATCACATGTAAAGAAAGAGAGCCTAAGTTTCAATCGATACTCAGGAGCATCATAAGCCTTAGCACGACTCCTTCAAGGGAGCAAGTTCATCTCAATTCAACACCTGAACCGCTCGGGTGATTCCCAGCCTGCATTGGCATCATAAATCCCCAACAACATGGAATGGCCACGACCAAAAACACTAGCAGTCACAAGCATGGACCCATGTGCCAAATGGATCCAAATTGTGTTCAGCAATCTCATGTGGAACTTCGATTCTTTCTTCAAAATATCTCAGCTTGGCTGGAGCGAATTTGTTGCATCACA
>Ga0126342_10006814_pt1 | contig 20328 bp, 23 predicted proteins | sample Cyp1metagenome_FD_92528 | JGI IMG/M metagenome (GOLD analysis project Ga0126342, IMG submission 92528) | Coral microbial communities from Lord Howe Island, Old Settlement Bay, Australia - Cyphastrea 1 metagenome | ecosystem: Host-associated > Invertebrates > Cnidaria > Coral ...
GGGTGTTTGTGCGAGGTTAATGTTTTAATATATCGCAGGCGTATATGTAGGAGTGAAATATGTAGGAGAGTTTGGGCGCATAGAGTTTTTATGTATACAGACTTTAGTGCCATAAAGGAGAAGTAAATAAGTAGAAATTAGTCGAATTGTAGAGTATCGATCCTGCATTACGGCAAGAAGTGCTCGTCCCGGGATAATTTCTTCCGTTCTGTCCAGGCGCCAGCCAGGAGGGATGAGGACAGCTGCACCTCCAGAAATCCCTCCCCTGTCTGTTGGGAGGCCTGCAGTGTGCAACCTGCAGCCCGGGAATATTATGGTGTAGTGTTTCCGGTGTCTCTTTATGCCATCGAGTTTCCTGTAGGGAGACAGGCTCCGTGCGCAATAGGCGCTTAACCAACCTCAACTTAGGGTTGTTAACTCGTTTGAGACGGGGTCCATCCTGAGACATTCCAGACGTGACGAACATCCTGAAGGCCTTTGTGAGAAGCGATGACCCGTGTCTGAGCACCACAGCCTCAAGGCTCTACGCTCAGCTGGGCGGCCAAAGCAGAAGTACCACGGGAGCAACGAAGAATCTGGGGCAGGCACTCGTCTGCTGTCCAGTGCTCAGATTCCTTCTACGATGTGACGGTTCCAACGGACGTCAAGACAGAAGCAAGTTGGAGCGTGTTGAACAGTGGACATGCGCAGGATGTCATCGAGCTTAGCTCCAGCTCTGGTGAGGACAGTATGAGAGGTACCAGCAATTGACCTCACATTTGAGAGTTGGCCTGCCAACGGGATATACCAGGCCAACGCTGCAGCAGATTCTCAAAGCTGACCGTCAGGTGTTCATGTGCCTGATAAGGATTGGTGCTCAGTTGAAGCGGCTCCCTGACAACAAGCTGGACCTTGACTCCCAGCTGTTCCAAGCCTTACAGTCCTATGAAGTTGGATTTCATCTTCTGCCTTTGCCCAAGGCATGCCGCAACAAGTGCAACAGCCCTCGACCCAGTCCACTGTTTGGGCTTCGGCCCCGTTTGTTTGTGTTTGGTTTGGTTGTTTGGTTTTGTTTTCCGCGTTCTCTGACGAAACGCAAGTCTGGCTGGGGGATTTGCGGGTCGTCGTGTGTTGGTGGGTTTTGTTTTTTGTTGCCGCTGTGGTTTGATCTGCCTGTCTATATGGACCAACTGTGTCCTTTGTACAACTTTTTTTCACTGCTTATGCTCATGTAAGGACCGAGCCTCAGAGCGACATCGGCCAAACTCGAGGAAAAAAAAAAGCCCTCGACCCAGTCCACGGCGCCCCAGGGCGGTAACTATGGTGCAAAAGGCTCTTGGCATGGAGCACGCCCTCAGCCATACAAAGGAAAAGGTGGACATGGGCATGGCAAAGGCAAATCAAAAGGCAGCAAGGGCATCATGCCGAAGTTTTTGCTTGGACGTGACAACACAAACATGGATTTGCATGGAAGACGCCTGTGCTTCAACTATCAGGTTGGGAAGTGCTCTGAAGCTCCCGATGGAGGAGAATGTACAAGAGGGTGGCATTTGTGCTGCAGGAAGGGTTGTTACGCCCCTCACCCGGAGAAGGAGCACGACAATAAGAAGAAGTGACAATTTGACCGCATCGGGGCCATGATCGACTCCGGTGCGGCTCTACAGGATTGCCTTGTGGTGGAGATTTTTGCAGGTACTGCAAGGGTCACGGCCTGCCTAAAGCAGTTTGGGGTCCTTAGTGCATTTGGCACTGATCACATTCGACACAAGCACGCGATGGCCCAGATTGCAATAGCAGACCTGACCTCGAAAGCTGGCGTTGAGTTGTTAATGCAGTGGCTTTCCAATCCCAATGTGGTTGGCATTTTCCTGGCGCCTCCATGCGGTTCAGCAAGCAGGGCAAGAGCAATCCCTTTGAAACGTAAGCGCCCTGGAGATCCTGTGCCGCCAAAGCCGTTGCGGTCAAACGAGTTCCCAAACGGGATTCCTCACTTGCCTTTTTCAGATCGCATCAAGATCTCCAAGGCCAACAAACTTTATCACTTGACGAGTGAACTTGTCAAATGGGCAGTGGAACATGGATGTTTGATATGTATCGAGAATCCACAATACAGTTTTTTCTGGCAGACAACGTTTATGCAATCAATTTTACACATGCTGAAGTTTACTGTTTTTCAGAGTTGCCGATACGGCGGAAAGCGTCCAAAGCGTACGATGCTTGCCTTCAATGCAGATGAATTTTCGACAATTAATGGAATGTGTCCTGGAGTCTCAGCAGACCACAAGCACGACAAGTGGGGCATTTTTGAACCCACTCAGCAGTTTGCAACAGCTTTAGAAACAGCGTACCCCATGGCGCTGGCAAGACGAATTGCCGCTGCGTTTGTCCTTGCGTTGCAGCGAAGAGGCATTGCAATGCCCCCCGAAACAATTTCACACCTCAACAATGAAGAATTTGCTACCTTGCCAGCGTTGAGGGCACAGACAGGGCTTCAGTCGAAAGCCTCGAAGCTCCCACCACTGATACCGACCTATGCATCAAAGGTCGCACTGACAGGGTATCAGATGGATCTTCCACAATGGGATTTGCATAAAAAGTGTACATCACCATTGAAGGTGCTTACAACAAATGCACCTACTGTTTTGCCTAAAGGTTCCAAGTTGCTTCACATTTCTCCTTCCATGCTGCCCGAATCTTGTCTACAGGGGGGGGGTTTTGTTTCCGAGCAGCATCTACAACAACCAGATATTGATCGGATCGTCAATGCGTGTGGGACCCAGCCATATGTGAAAGCTGGGCCAACTGAGACCCAACTGTGGGGAGTGCCCTGGACGGAAGAGCAGTTTGCAAAGCAGATGGTGGAATTTGGACACCCAGCCTCCTTGAAGTCTGGCCTTCCTGCAGTTCTCAATGATACAATCTGCAAATACAGGTCAATGGATGTGCATGAGCGCATGGCATACCGTGCGTCCAGGCTGGGCTATTGGTTGAGGATGCTGGTCTCTTTGAAAGAGGACGAAGCAGCGTTGAAGCAGCAAATAGACAGCGAAGTGCTCAAGGTCATTGGACAGAAGAATGTGTTGCTGTGGAAGGCGATGCTGAAGTCGGTAGACTACCCAGACCAGCAGGTCATGATGAGTTTGTGGAAGGAACAGATTTGGTTGGATGCGTTGAGAGGACAGGTTTATGGCCGGCCAGATTCCAGCCAGCCAGCATCAGTGTTGATGAGCTTTGCAACATTGCCACAATGGAGCGGAATGGCATACATGACCAGTTTCAACGAGGTGGCTCAGATGAATTTTCAGAGACAGTTTGGTCAAAGACCCTGGAAGAAGTACAGTCAGGAGCTCTCGAGGGACCAATCCCTCTTGTTGACATTGCTCCTGATGTCCCGCTGAGCAGGCGGTTTGGCATCCAGCAGGGGCACAAGATCAGATGTATAGACGATTTCTCAAGGTCGTCGGTGAACGCCACAGTGCAGTCCTGCGAGAGTCCGAAACCTCACACTCTCGACGTCTTTGCTGCAATGTGCATTCAGACCATGACGGAGGTCGAGACGGACTCACCCTGGGTCGGTCGCACGTTCGACCTAGTCGGAGCCTACCGACAATGTGCTGTTCGGCCTTCATCTCAGAAGTTTGCTCATATTGTCGTGAGGTGCCCATTGACATCTGGGCTCTTTGGCTTTCGTATGAGAGCCCTGCCATTTGGGGCAATCAGGTCTGTCCATGCGTTTTTGCGGTTCAGTCACAGTTTGTGGTATGTGCTGGTTAAAGATCTTTTGATCTTAACAACAAATTATTTCGACGATTTTGTGTCGATTGCAGCATCAAAGGAGGCATCCTCCGTGCAATCTTGCATGCACATGTTTTTCAAACTTGTTGGCTGGCAGTTTGCGGAGGTTGGTGAGAAGGCGCCAGAGTTTGCAGAGCTTTTCAGCGCTTTGGGAGTAAGCATCAATGTGTCCCAATTCCATCGAGGTTTGGTCATGGTTGGAAACACTGAGAGCCGCAGAAAGGAATTGGTTGAGCTTTTGGAAGCCTTGATTGAAACGCAGGTGTTACAAAAGGCGGAAGCCTTGAGGTTGCGTGGAAGACTGCAGTTCGCTGCAGGCAATGTCTTTGGACGGATAGCAAGGGCCTCATTGGCTGTCATTACACAACATGCATACCACAGCCACAGCCCTAGGTTGGACCAGAAGGCAATTCTGGCCTTGACTTTGCACAGGAGTCTCTTGTTGGATGGGAGGCCTCGTGAACTCAAACCTGCGAGGGGCAGGCCGTGGTTTGTTCAAACAGATGCCTGCTATGAACCTGACGGCGACTCAGTTTTTGCAGGGATTGGTGCCGTGCTTTTCAATGAGAATGGAAGGCCAGTGAGGTTTTTCTCTCAGCGCCTTGATGCTGATTTGTTACAGCCAATGAATCCTGAAACTCGAAAGACAGCCATCTATGAATGCGAGTTCTTTGCTTTGTTTTGTGCCTTCCTGATTTGGGGAGATCGTTTGAGAACAGAGACAGTCTTCTACACTGACAATAACGCAGTGCGAGATGCCCTCATTTCTTGCAGTACAAGCAATAGAGTTGCGAGAGGTTTGTTGGTGGCTACAGTTGCACTGGAGACTGTACATCAAGTGTCCCCTTGGTACGCACGAGTACCGACTGACTCTAACCACTCGGATGGTCCATCAAGACAGGACAGTTCCAAAGTCCGTGCGTTGGGGGCGACAGAGGATGAGTTGGATGTGGTTGACTGTTGGGCGCGACATCAGGCACTGGCGCGAAAGTGGGGAGAACCACAGGCCTGAGTCGTGCCCAACGGTTAAAACAAGAGTGCCACCTTGCTTGCTTCCAGTTGTTCATTTTACAGTATTTGTCAGCCTTTGCAATCTTCGATGTCGAATTGGTACGTTGCAATTTGCTGCAACATTCTGGCACCAGCGTTTTCAAAGAGGATAATCAAGCTGTCACACTTGATTGCGACTTATCCTGTGCAGAAAGTGTTGATTGCAACACAGCTGGTCTGGTTCAAGCGATTCAGAGCTTTCTCCATTTGGATTTGTACATGTTCTTCATCTGACAGATTTCAATGACATGTCATGTTTGGATGCAATACAATCAATGGATGTCAATGCAACATGTTTCTTTTTGTGTGAGTGTTTCAAGCGCCCCACCCTCATTCGCAACAAGGACATTGACCCACCCGGCGCTTGACTCACTCACACGTGGATTCAGGATGTCAAAGATCCATTTCCTCAGTTCGCTCCATTTTCTTTTTGCTGCCAAACCCACAGCCTGAACCACAGGCCTGAGTCGTGCCCAACGGTTAAAACAAGAGTGCCACGTTGCTTGCTCCCAGTTGTTCATTTTACAGTATTTGTCAGCTTTTGCAATCTTCGATGTCGAATTGGTACGTTGCAATTTGCTGCAACATTCTGGCACCAGCGTTTTCAAAGAGGATAAATATATAATATAGTGTTAGTTGCCCCGTTTGGATTGTTTTTTGGGAAGCAATTGGTGGTTATGGTTTGGTGGATGGTCATGTTCACATGGTTTTCGCTAAACATTTGGTTTAGCAACGGAACAAGATAAACATGCAAACTGCAAGTGTGAATAAAATTGTACAAATTGTATGAAACGAATGGTGTTTGGAACAATAACGTGACTATTTATTGTCTTTGAGACTGCAACAATGGCTATTATACTTTCATATTTCTTGTGATTCTTGTATTTCAGGTCTATGACAAGTTGCGAAATTAATCCTTTCAATGCACCATTCATGTTCAAAAATATCGTGTCAAATGCAAAAACAAATCACATTTTGGATAAAATCAAAACATAACCGTGTCATGTTGCTCATTTGCCCTTTCACTTGCATCACATGGGGTGGCAATGTCAATGCGGTTGGTGCAGTAAAGGTGGAATTGAAGATTTAGGCGCCCACCTTCGAGGAAGGCACATGGGAATCCCAAATCCATGGGAAACGAAGTGACGTCGGGGAAATGCAAGTATTGGATATCCCCGTGCCAATGTGTGTCATCTCCAGGTTTCTTTAGTGTATGAAAAAATACGTTCAATTTGCACCGAACATTTTCCATAGGCATGCCGGCTTGACCATGCATGAATTCCAGATTTAATAGACGTCAAAACAGTTCCATGATTCAAAATGCGGAATCGAATTTGGAATGTATTGTATTCTGTGCAATGTTTTCAGACCTTATTCACAATTTGCAGGGCATTTGAAGCCAGGCATGGGCTGGATACGTCCCATCCCGCTTCTCACAAGTGGGTGCCACCACCTGATCAAAAACAATCCGTGCGAAGATGTGTCCAATGAGACTCGAATGCAAAAAAATGGTTTGGTTTGGTGTTTGATGGCGAACAAATTTCTATCTAGAGGCGTCGCACAATTTAAAGACATCGCACTCGCACATGGATCAAACATGAATTTTATGGTTTTGTTCGTTTATTCACAATCCTTTCTACCGCTCAGGTAACCGCTATTTTAGCAGTGAGTCTGGGTTCCTCGATCACCTCAGAAACTTGGACAAAAAAATATAGCAAAACCATGGCAGATCGAATCATTGTTGGTATGTGAACGTGTGAACGTCCAACGTTGAATCAGTTGAATTAGGCGAAATTCACGACATCGTCATCAAAAAAAAACAGTGAACACTGATGAGATTCGGGGCAGATGTTTGCTGCGAATTTTTGAAAGAACACAGGGTTCATCATTGTTGCAAATTCTCGGGTGTCTTTCTCTCTTGCCAATTGATTTCCAATGGTTTTGGTCATTGACGTTCTGCCATTTGCCCGAAGGTTTGTGGCAGAACGTCAATTGCATTGTTGAAACGCAGTCCGGATCAAAATGGTTGCGAGATGGTGCCAGCTGTTGTTGCATGAAATTTACTGACCATTTTTTGTTTCAAACACGTGCATAAATTTGTTGACAAAGTTTCAAACGTTGTGTTGATCAGGCCATTTCTTGCCAGAATTCCATGCATTTCACACCCATGATTTTGTGGAGTTGTCATGGGTGTTCGGTAATGATTTTAATGCCACCCCGCAGACGTTTGTTGATCCAGTGGTGATGGATGCAGATGCGATGGATGGAGCGCCGATGCTTCCAGATGGAGAGCCTCCTCCATTGTCCTCGCCTGCGGAGCCGCAGGTTTCTCACCGCCTGAGTCACGTCTCGCGACTAAGTTCAGATGGTTGTTCCTCAGCACCTGGCAGTTTCGTGGAAATCCTGAAACAGATCCAGGCAAGATGCACTTGATTTGTGACATGGTGACATGATGCACATTCAAATGAACATAATGAGCCAGAAATTGGCTATGATTCGAACCCAAGAAAATTCACTCATCTGGGAGGTTCCTTGGGTTAGGCGTTTCAACGTGGGCCGACGTTTCAACGTGAGTTGCAGGAGTTGCAGTTGCGACTCAAAGAGGTCTACGAGCAAGATATTGGGGACCGCTCCAGGCAGGTTGCGAGATGACAGCACCACAGGTGGTGGTTTAATCGACCCTCTGGTAATGACATAGCGAACTGGAAAATCACCATCTTTGACTGTAAATCAAAAGTTCGGTAAATCAACGTAAATCAACTATTTCTATGGGCCATTTTCCAGAGCTGCCATAGGTATGTTAGTCATTCGCAGAAGGTAGGTTGGACTTGACGCCCATGGGACGGCGTTGAAACCTTGAAACAGTCAGCGTTGTGGTCTCAGGTCCAGAGTACTATCGCCATCAACTACTTTGAGGCTGAAACCTCTGAGGAAATCAGTGAAAGATGAGATTGAGAACGATGTTCCCAAGGCATGGCACTGGTATGATCCATCAAGAAACATTGAGAAACATTGAAACACATTGTAGGCAGTTCTTCAATGATCTTCAATGTTTTTCCAAAGAATTCAGGTGTTTTGGACATTTCTACTGACGTTTCCCCCACATACATACTGCTGATGTCGGCAATGCCATTTCTACCAGCGACCTTGTTGTCAGATCAGGTGACGCAAGCCGCCTCGATGCAGTTCGATGTGGATGACGAGGAACCTGTCGTGACCAAAGTGTCTTCGAATAAAGCAATGTGGTCCATGGCAAAGTCAGTGACCTGTCTGCAGTCAGTTTTCTTGGAGATCTCTAAATGGCATAAATGGCATTCTTGTAAAGCCATTTCAGAGAAATTGAATGATTCAACTGATTCAAGACACCCCACATATTCCCACATATCGATTTTGTCTTGAAAAGGCCTATGTTGTCATGTTGCGTGAAGACCACGAACAAGTTCCTCAGCACAGCTGCAGTGATAGCAGCAACATACATGTAAGATCAAGTCTTTGTGAAAAATATGGAAATTTGAGATCAATATCTAGTGAATCGAGTGGACGCGATATTGCGCTTTTCAACGGAATCTTGCCTTGACAGGATCTCAAGTGCTACATTAAGAATTTAAAACTGGACCCTGCCCCAGGATGCTTTAAGGAACCTCTAAGGGTTGTGACAGAACTTCCAGTCGGTTGACTGCTTTTGTCCCCCACATTCCTAACTCCCTGAATGCCATGACAGGCACGAAAGACAACCACGCAGTTTGAGGAAACTCTCCTCAGCAGAAGTGACTTTAGATTTCAAATTGGTGCAGAATTGAATATCTCAGACCAGACCCTGTATGACCTGGAGAAAAATCGACTGACGGTGTCATCTCCAGCGCCATCTGCACGAACAAACTCAGTACAGAGTCGCACCACTAGAGCTTCCTCCACAGGTTTGGCATCTGCTGGATGTGCCATGCACCCGGAATCACGGAAGCGTATCGTTTGGGATTGCTTGGCCATGGTGGCACTGTGTATCGAGGTTGGAGAATCGGGCTGGGCGAAACATCTGGATGTCATGTAGCAAATACTTTCTGCGGCTCATAAATCCGTTCAAACCAAGAAATCCATTGGTTTATCCTCATTTTCCTGGTCACGACAAACAAGGGCAACAGCGTTTTTTTTTTTTTAACAACCCCCATGTTTCCTATACTTGTCAGATCCAGGTGCTAACTGCCCCGTTACAAGTCTACAATGTCGACGGGGTTTTCAGAGAAGTGGCGGATGTGATGCACTGGACCACAACGGGGTACTGGCTCTTGGACGTGCCAATGTCCTTCCTGACAGCAGTCTACATCCATGACATTCTCCACTCGCGTTTGATCGATGTTGCAAAGGTTTATATCAAGTTTTGGTTTTGGTGTCTTGGTCACAGCTACCTAATAAGGATAACGCAGACATTCAATGGTCTCAAATCAAGTTTGCATGCTTTTTCAATTAAGAGATTCAAACTTCAGGCTCTACATTCCTTCACGATTTGGCTATGGCTCCAGTTTCGCCATTGTGTTGAGTCGACCAAGGTTCGACATGTTGATGTTAGCTCCCGAAATTCTATTCTTTGTGAATCTCTTTATGAGCGACAGCGATGACGGTGAATCGGATCCAGCAGCCTCAGGGGTCTTGCGCGCCTTGCGAGCGAGGCGCCTGGTGCGGCTCATCCGCTTTGCACGCGTGATGAGATTTCGCAAGGTCATGACGCTACTGAAGAAGTTCAGCTTCTACAAATTCTTCAGGACACGTTCGAAAAACATGGAAAAAACGTGGAAAAACATCGAACAGATTCAAACAGTATCAAATGGTTCTGAGCAATCAGCAATGAGCAACAACCATCACAAGCCGCAAAATTAGACTTCTCAACAGCTCAACTGGGATCCAGTCACAAACTCTGTTGGACTACATAGATTGGCTGTAGTTGGAATACAGGCCATCGATGGCCATAGATGCCCATTGTCATTGTCGTACACATTTTCAATGTTCCACTGCTCCGATCGCGGGTACACTTGATTTTACACCGTCGCATTGCGGCATTGCGTTGGCACTTGATGCTAAGCTAGGGACACGGCCAGAACTCTGCCGTTGGCAGAAATCGGAGTGATGAAGATTTAAACGTATGGAAATATATTGAAGTGTTGGTAGTGTTAGTGTATTAGTGTCATTTCAATGGCGCAGTGACAAACCAATCATAGTTGAATAGATGACGCTAAGGTTTTTGACCATTTTTTCTTAATCCCCAGGCAGCTGTGACAGTACTGCCCATTGGTAGCGTTGTGAGTGCCATGCAGGATGTTCTTGCAGGGCTGGGTGTCATCCGCTTTGATATCCATATTTACTTTGCTGATGGGCGTCATGGTATCAGTTCACTTCCTTGTTACTTGGCAGTTGATATTAATGCAGCAGAAGGTTTTGCGGTGCAAACCATGTTGGACTACTCAAAGTTGACATAGTTTCTAGAAGATGGTTAAAAGTCAGCTGTGGCTGAGTGGTTCTTGTTTTAGCTGAGGCAGCTTTGTGGTTTGTCGCTGGAGATGTGGATGGTGGATGGGCCAGAGAGGAAGGTTTAACACAGACTTCCTTTGCTCAGCAATATATGCGAAGCGTTGAGTGGGCTGTGTCCAGGTGGGACACGGTGGGACGTTCGAAAGCTGAAGCCCCTGTCATTTTGAATATTTTGATAGACCCTGCTTCATGTGCAGGCTCCCTGCTTCATCATTGAGAGCCAATGTGGAGCTAAAGACTGCCTTTGAACGATACCTGGCCATCATTGACCCTTGGACTGAGGATTCTGAAGTTCATTCACCACGGATGATGGCAATCCCAGGGAACCATGGGACATACATGTATATAAATATGACTTAGTATCATAATATGTTACACATCCATCCATCCGTCCATCCGTCCATCCATCCAGCATCCATTCATCCATTCATGCATCCATCCATCCATCCATCCATCCATCCATCCATCCATCGATTCGTACATGTAGATGTATAATATACGTATGCATATATATATACACAGTATTATACATATGTATGATTTTGCTGGTGCGACAGCTCCCTCCAGGCAACCTTTGTAGCGCTCTGCGTCTCCTCTCTCTTCGTGTCAGTTTTGACCAACATCATGGCAGATGTAGCGAGGAGGACCCGCAAGATGACGCAGATGCTGGATTCCGTGACCCGAAAACCTTTCGAAAAACTTGTCCCAGTTGTAAAGTGTTGTGGATAACTTGTTGCTCCAGTGAAAGATAATGGGATGATAACTGAGGCATCTTAAGTCCTCAGTCTTGTTGCTTCAGTTGTATCATCCGTTTTTTATTTCGCTTGAAATAAACCAAGGTCAGAAAGTATTGCGGCACCTGCGGTGTGTCAATGAAACATGCGATGAAGATCAGAAACTTGGTTCCCCAATTCAGCTGTTCTGAAGCCGGCCTCAGTTGGAAGAGATTGCTCCACCGGGTGTCTTAACTGAGGAAAACTGGTGGAGCGTGAACATTTTCGAGCAACCATACAGGACCGTTTTGGGTTGTGACAAGCTGGGTTGTCGTCCTGGTTGGAGGATTAATAGAAAACATTTATACAAATGCTTGACTATTATCTACATGCAGCTGCACACACACACACACAAAAAGCATGCGTGCAAATATCCATACAGATGCAAGACACGCAAACGGATGTGCACATAGACAGATAGATTTGCATACAGTACATACTGTACTGCACCACACCACCATACCAAAATACCACAGAATACCACACCATGCCATAGAAATTAATTCCAGCTGTTCTTTGATTGATTTGATTGGAGACTTTTGCATTCTGTTTCCATGCTGTTTCGCTGAGGACCATATGCAGTTTCTTCTGTCTTTACCGGAAGGCTTGGTCCGCGAACTGTTCCACGAGGCACGAAGTTTGACCTTGGCCTACCACCCCTTCTTCATGGAGATCGGCAATGTGAACAGAACAATGGAATTGAATTTGTGCAACCAGGCCGTTCAAGAGCTCTACTTGTTGGAGAAGCTTTGCTGAAGGAAAGTACATTTCCATACTTTGGTGCTGGAAATTAACCAACAGAATAACCAAGGAGGACAGAAATATATAAATATATCGGTCACTATGCAGCTGCTTTAAAGGCATCCTGCACTAGCTGAGGAATGATTCTGTTTTCCTTCGGCAGCAAAAGGCCGAGGGGATATACATCTTGGCATCTGGCGCTGGTTTGTATACAACGCAGGATGCAAGCTCACAGCCCGCACATGGAAGTAGACGTAGACACCTGGGTGGCATTTAAAGGCAATTTTTTTGGTAAAGTACCCCCGTTGCTCAAAAACCTCAGTTTCTGGGCAACTGAGGGCATTCGCTCAGCAATCTTATGATGTCCATTCTCGGAAATGGACCAAGCCGAAATTCTGAGCGCATTGACAACGAAGATGAGATGGATCAGAGATCGTCCATGGGCTCCGGAAAGGCAGGGATAGAGGGAGGGTAACGTGACGTGTTGCAAGTCTTTGTTTTGCTCTGTATCTATCTCTACATCATGAACATCATTTGTATGTAGAACACATGAATATATATAAAATATATGAATATTATATATATATACATATTTATGTATGTAATGTAATGTAACGTCACTTCACATCACGTCACGTGACGTCAGGTCACGTCACATAATGTAATGTAATGTAATGTATGTAATTAATGTATTTATGTAATTAATATTATTTATGTAATGTACTGTATGTATGTAATTAATGTATGTATGTAATTCATGTATGTCTGTAATTAGTGTATGTATGTAATCAATGTACATATGTAATTAATGCAATGTAATGTAATGTAACGTAACGTAATGTATGTAATGTATGTAATGTATGTAATGTATGCAATGTATGTTCATACAATGTATGTAATGTATGTTCATACAATGTATGTATGTATGTATGCATGTAATGTAATGTAATGTAATGGAATGCAATGCAATGCAATGGAATGCAATGTAATGTAATGTAATGTAATGTAATGTATGTAATGTATGTATCTAGTGTAGTGTAATGTAGTGTAATGCAATGGAATGTAATCTAATGTATCTAATGTATGTATGCAGTGTAGTGTAGTGTAATGTAGTGTAGTGTAGTCTAATGTAATGTAATGTAGTGTAGTATAGTGTAGTGTAATGTATGTAATCAGCGACTTGCCATGAACACATCAATGTCTATCTGCAACTGAACGAAAAGTAAGTACGTGTACATTTGCATCGCTATTTCTATATCTAGATATCTGAATGTTTTACTTATTTTTCTTTAATATCCAAAGACGAACGCATCTCTCCGTGTCCTCCTATCTATGCTTAAAGGTATCCAGCAATCTCCCGACGTGCCTGTCCGCCAATCCATATGTAACTACTGATCACGATGGTGTTGTTGTCTCTCTGTACATATCTGTCTGTCTCCCTGTCTTTGTCACAAAAGCTAGCTTGGTAGCGGAGTTGGATTTGCTTTAGCAATGAATTGGTGGCAGACTGGATGCAGCTTTCATGATTTATCATGCCGAACTGGTTTTGGGGCCCCGATGTTGGGCATGATTAATCATGTCGAATCATTCCCCCCCACCCGTGGGCTCAAAGCGCCCATCCCGCTGGGTTTCATCTGCGACCAGGCGATCGATGGCGATCGCATGCCCACGCACACACTAGACATCTATAAGACAATATTCACCGTGAGGTTTGTGAATGCAATGCAATGTAATTTAATGCAATGCAATCGAATCCAATCTAATGTAATCCAATCTATATGATGTGATGTAATGTAAGGGAATGTACTGTACTGTAATGTAATGAAAGAACAACCACTTGGATTCTTGCACTTCTTTTCCTCAAGACATCTGCATGAAAACATGACCCACTCTTGGTGAGGAATGGAAGATGCGCATCTTAAGGTTCCCCAAGCACTTCTTGCTCGATGGATGTATGTACCTAAGTTACCGGATTCTAAGACTGGGTTATTTGTGCAGTGGAGAACGGATTTGGAGCGGCCTTTTCTGCCAATTTTAGATTCAAAAATTGCAACTAAAAAGGTCGCGCCACATATTCTCTCAATACACATCTCTCCTTGCCCAACTAGCTTTGGTCTCCTTCCCTTTGGCCTCAAGTATTCTTTGATCGACCCAATAACCTTAATCAGCATTCCGGTTCACCCACCTCCAAACAACATCCTGAAGCACCTAGGGGGCGTAGCAGTCAAAACCTAGGCAGGATGCAGTCCATCTTAAACTCCCGCCTGTCCCACAGTGTTCAGGCAATCTATCAACCTGGGCATCCCCACCCCACCCCATTTGTAGCGGAGCATCGAGAGTGGTGGCAAGTTTGGGTCACCATATGCAGAAGAGCAACAACGGCGGCAGGGACCGGTGAATGCTCACTATCTCCACATTTGTAGTGAGAATCAAAGAAGGAAAGTCCAAGGGGAGCAGAAAACTGGCTGGACATCATACTGCGGTGTTTACCCAATGCCATAGTCGCCATCCCATTAGCCAACCATAAAAGGGGGTCATTTTACGTCATCTCATTTGCAGGGGTATACCCATTTTCCAAAACCTCTATTGGGGATGCAGCGAACTACTTCCAGCTGAAACGCTGGGCATGCCCACCATATTCATGTGTTGACCTCTGTGATGACAATGTCGTGCTAGCAATCAAATAGATTGTGAAACATGTGAAACGGGACATTCATATGCCTATGCATGAGTGTCCTAACGCATCTGGTCAGAATTTGGCCAGTTGCGAATTTCCCAGCCTTTTCCCAGGCCAATGCTGTCTCTTTGGTCAACATCTATGCCGAAGAATGTCTCAGTGAGCAGGCCTTGTGGATCCGGGGCTGGAAACATCGGGGCCTGTTCGAGGTGACCGTGGAGAGCAGGGCGGTGAAACTCTCGAGGAAGGAGTTGCGCAACGTGCTTCAGGACTTTTCGGAGATTCTCGTGACCTGGGCCTGAAGTTGTTCTGAGTTGTTTCATTTTCTTTTTACATATTACTTTTCCATGTGTGGTGCCTGAAACACAATGCAGGGGTAAACGGGGCCCGCGCCAACGCATAGAAGCTGCGAAGCTGCTGAAACGTGGGTTTTTGCTTTCAAAATCATGGATCTTCCACTTCCACAATGATGGGGTACATGGCTGGCCAGAGGAAAAACTCTCTGAGCAACTTGCATTTTCCCAGGCGACTGCGGTGGTTTATGCTCGCTCTTTCGTCAACGCTGTCAACCGCATGCCTGTGCCGGATGTCACCGACATGCCTTTGAATCCAGCTCTTCTGCACGACGAAGGGCCTTTTGTCCTAAATGTTGGGCATTTTCACATGCTTTTCTGGGTTGGTGCAAGAATAACATAAACACGTGGATGAATGGAGATAGACCCTTGAGAGACTGAATTTTCAGCTGGTGAGTTCCTATATAGTTTCCAGCATAGAATTCAGCTTTGCTGACAGCCCAGTTCTGCCGCAGGGATCCAGACCGACATTTGACAAGGATTGCCAGTGCGACGAGAAGTGACAACATCGCGAAGATCCTTCCATCTGATGACTGAAACACGCAGGTCGCAGGTCATTGGTCCACTGGGTTTTGTTAATTTTTGTTATACAGGTTTAGTTGAGGTTGAAGTAGGGTAGCTCACCTACTTCACTTACTTCACCTAGTTCTTTGCAGACGGTCATCCTACTCTTGGAGTTCGAAGAGCAATCATTTTCAGAATTGTAAGCAGTGTTTGGTGTCACGGGAGTTTCTTGTTTCATTACCCTAGGAATTCTCGCATGAGATGGTGGTATCACCAGCATGCCTTGTGCTGATATCAGTGATATCTTGTGGTGTATTTAATCCTGAGTGGCAGGTCTGTATGGGTCAGTGCCTCGCTTAGGCCTACGTTTTGGCTCGCTTAGGCCTACGTCACAGATATATATACATGGTTATATTTGCAATAGAAAGATATATCTTGAGTGCCACCCAACGCCTGTAACAGCCAGTAACGGGTTTCCTTGCTTAAAAAGAAACTGGTGGAGCACAAGCAAATCAGGTTTTCTTGGTTGCCAATATTCTCAATTCCAAGGATTTTTTGGAAAGCGTTGATTCAAATTGTGTACTTGATTCTGGGTTTGCAACATTTTGGATCTTCCCTTTTGGATCCCATGTTGTATTTTATGTGTAGCACTGTCCACACCAATGAATTTCTGGATGTCACTGCAATGCTTTTTGGTTTGCGAAGATTGCTTATGGAGAAAAATGCATTTTTCGTCCGATAGCCTGACAGTCTCATACCTTCTCCCGTTGGGGCTTCGTTTTCGGTCGGCAGCCTGACGCGCGCTTGTGTGTTGGAAACAATTTTCTTGGAGGTGTTCTTCATGTCTCACCACGCTTGATGTTCTGTTCCTAAACCCTAAATCCTAAATCCTAAACTTAATTTTAATCCCCAGGCCCGCAAATCCAAATCTCGAGGTTCAATATTTTTGACGCGCGGAAATATATGCACAAAGAGAAACAATCATTTCACGGCCTCTTTGGTTTGAATGCGTTGTTTTTTCTGTTTTCCTCGTGCTTCTTCTGGTACTTTTTGCTGCCCGCCTATCAAAAAATATATATATATATATAACAAAAGCACCGGAAAAAACACCAGCAAATCACAATTTTTGTGTTTTTTCTTTTTAGTTTCTGGATTTTTCTCGTGTTTTTTCTTGTGCTTTTTCTCGTACTTTTTCTCATGCTTTTTCTGGTGCTTTTTCTGGTGCTCTTTCTCGTGCTTTTTCTGGTGCTTTTCCTCGTGATTGTTTTTTCTGTTTTTTCTGGTGTTTTTTTCTCTTTTGCTCGTGCCTTTTCGCGTGCTTTTTTTTGGGGGGTTGCTTGTGCTGTTGTTGTTCGTGTTTTTTCTGGTGTTTTTTGTGTGGTTTGCTATTTCTTGTGTGGGTTGCCAAAGTTTTTTTGATGGGTTGATTTATTGAGTTTGTCATTGCGTCAGTCTTTAAGATTTGTGCGTTAAATCACCACGGTCTTCTTGGAAATGGAACCTCGTTTTTTTCCACTTTTTCTCGTGCTTTTTCTGGTGCCCTTCTGGTGCCCACTGATACAGCGAATGGGCGGTACACAAGATATATCATATATCATATATCATCATATATCGATATATCCAAACATGATTTCGACCTCACCCCAGTCCCCAGTTCCACCCCAATATAAACCCTAAAGGTGTGTAGCTCCAATATGATTTAGGTCGTCTGTGCCTAGTTGTTCCACCTGTCCCCAGTCCCCGGTCCCCCCATTAAGATAAACCGTAAAGGTGTGTAGCCAACGGACTCAAATATGAGTTAGGTCGCCTCCGATATGTTTTTGGTCGTCTCCTGTATCTCTAGTTGTCCCCAAATATACACCCTAAAGGTTTGAATCCACAGCCAAGACTGTCGGCCTAAGTGATCCAGAAAGTCGTCCTAAGTGATCCTTGGACCGTTTGTATGAGTCACTCTCCCTGGCGTTTTAGTTTTAAGTGGGGACGTTCTGGGCACCAGATCTCATGTAAGTCCGTTGCACTTGTGCATCTGGGGTTGCTGGGTTTGCTTGTCTGCTTGGCCTTCCAACTCTGAGTCTGCAGAGAAATCACTTGAAATAAAGTGAGGATCCTCAGATGGCACCCCTGCTGTGCTCTTGTTTGCTTTCCTTGTCTCTTGCCTCCCAACATCGTTTTTCAGCATGGCAGGCCCCAGTCTGACTGGGCTCTGTCCAGCGCATTTCCAGCTTGTCGAGAGGGGCTGCCGGTTCCCATTATGTGCATGGTCGCCCGAAGTTTGGTATGGGTCTGGTGTTGTTTCCCACTAGATTTTGCGGCTCCACCTTCCCCCCGCTTCCTCTTCCTCTCCTTGTCCCTCCTCATATCAAGCTCCCCGACTCTCCGTGTCATCCCGGACCTCATCACTATAGCGAGTTGCTGGAGTCTCTGTGTCTTCCCTGACCTCATAAGATAGCTCGCGGATGCTCTGTGTCATCCTCGAGTTCAGCATCATAGCAAGCGATAGAAGATATGTTAGAATATATGTCAGGACAAAGGTCACAACACATTAACACATGTCAAAAATATGTCATGCTAAGTGTAAGTTTTGATGCTAGAATACATGTCACATGAAATTTGCGAGAGCAAACGTCAGAATTAACTGCCAGAATACATGTCACATGAAATTCGAAAGAGGGCATGTCCGAACCAATGTTAGAATATGTGTCAGAATACATATCAGATTATATGTCACAGGAAATTTGCCAGATCAAGTGTTCCCCAGCATTGTGAGCCCATCCGAATAGTACCCAACCGTTTGGGAAAACTTTTGAACAAAGCTTTCAAATTTCATTTGCTATTTGGGGTCCATGATCGCACCCTCAGAAAGCCTAGATTGGTATTGGCTGTATTTATTTCTTTGTCACACATCGGTGGAGAAAGGATTAATTCTCTGATCAACAGGCAGTCATCAGACTTTCAGAGAATGCTGTCTCCAAATGGAGACGGCAAGCGTTCTGAACTTTAATCGGGTGGTGGGGCAACCTGGTTGCCAATCCATTCGTCCCGTGCACCTGGTGCCCTGGTTCGAAGTGTCGAGAAAACATGAAATGTTTCAGGGAGAAAAAGGAGATTGCCTTCTCCGATCAAAGATTGAGCACATCTGGATGTTCAAAGTTTTGTGAGCAAGAAAGGGCATCAGCGATTTTCGCCGGTGGAGAGCTATCTCAACATTTGCGTAGTACAGTGGCTTGTCTTGGATGCATGTCTACTGCATGGCGCTTTCCCTGAGAATACGCAGAGTCACAAAGCGTGCTGTTTAGGAATGTGACAAATGTCTTTCGTGCGCAAATGAATTCTTTTGTGGGGTTCAAGACATCCAAGACCGCTGGATGGGCATTGACTCTGCAGAACTGCAGAGTGCCCAGAAGTTACATTAATTGGCATCAGCACCAGATGCGTTGTTCGAAAAGGGATTACATCTGTTTCAGGACCATCCAGCCCATACTTGATGGTTAGATTGTGGGATGTTTTGAGCTTTCATTTCATGGTTTGTGCGTTGCGAAACTCAGAAATCTACATAGCTATATAACTTCATTTATCTTCCTTCGCTTGTAACAGCTCCCTCTCTGTAACCACGCGGCTGCACTGTTCCCCATTGGCGTTGCGAGCAGCTTCCAGATTCCACAAATCAGCGGAAGTTCAAATTCCATGTCTTGGCCTTGGCCGGTGGATCAAGATTGCAGAAGATGGGACCCCCGTAGTTTTTGAGATTTTCTGTGGCACAGGCTGGGACCCCGAGACGGTCGCATGTGTGAATAGAAAGCCCCGATTTTAGCCGCAGCAAGTTTGGCAGGTTCAATGACTGTCGAGCCCTCAGCCTGATGAATTTAATTGAACTTGTGGCCGTTTTTCAACCAAAACGCAAGATGACCAGGGTATATAATATAGATCATCATGGACTATATTATGTATATATATACATGTATGACAAACAAATTCGATGGTAACTGTGTCCTTGCTTGCTGCTAATCGATCTTTGGATATCATTGGCTCTTGTTCAGGACACCGAGAACTTGGACATTGGCGACTCCTTGCCTCCCTATGCCTCGGAGGCAGATGTGCCCGTCATTGGACCATTGGACGGGGGCTTGGCCGCATTGGCCTCTCCCGTGCCAGGAAAACAAGAAGCTTGATGCAGAGGCGGATGATTATGATTACCTGACATCACCTGAGTGACCTTCAGGGATGTGACGATGTGCAACAAAAATCACAACTGAATGCACCTGATGCACATGATGCACATGGCAAATGTATAAATGTATGGTCTCACCTCCAACCTTCACTGATTTGTGGAGCCCGCCAGATCAAGCAGAAGCAAGCCCAAGTGGAGTCCATCGAGGCTGATCTCCCGAAACAGATTCTGCAAGAAACAGGTCGTTTTGAGCTTTTGAGCCGTTGTGTTTCAAGACCATTACACTGTGAATTTGCAGGAACAAATAGAAAGAGATGGAGCAAGAGTAAAGATTATGACGGACCATCTGGTCAATGTGCAGCAGGCCAGTTGCGGCGTACCTTTCGACTTTTTCGGGTCCAGGGAAAGGAAGAATGAACAGCAAATTATAAAGTATAAAGCATATCTTGAGTATATACGGTAGCATACCAATTATGCTCTTGATTTGACATTTTGCTAGTGAGCAAAGCTAAGGAATAGAATTTGGACCGCTAAGACAACGGCCCGCGAGTAAAAGAAAGAAACTGTATTTTCACTCCACTATAAAACCCATGTATCATAGATATGCGTACGACAGCAATGCGGCTCAGTCCAAAAAGGGTTTAGCTGCTAGCTTAACGGTGTTTTGTGTAGTCTTCTAGGTTTATCAGTCTACTTGGGTATAACTAGGTTAACCCCAGCTGAAACCTGAAAATACAGGTTATCAGCCGTAGTCTCTAAAGCCATGGA
>Ga0126342_10006815_pt1 | contig 20327 bp, 19 predicted proteins | sample Cyp1metagenome_FD_92528 | JGI IMG/M metagenome (GOLD analysis project Ga0126342, IMG submission 92528) | Coral microbial communities from Lord Howe Island, Old Settlement Bay, Australia - Cyphastrea 1 metagenome | ecosystem: Host-associated > Invertebrates > Cnidaria > Coral ...
CAGTATATGTATATATATATATATATATATATACATATGTGTATGTATCTACATATGTAAGCACGTATGTATGTATATATATATATATACATATGTGTATGTATCTACATATGTACGCACGTATGTATGTATATATATATACACCTACAAATATATGTCTAGAGAGATCTATAGATGCACATACAAATTAGCTATAATTAGCCATTTGAGATCATAGATTAGAATAGATTCAATATAATTGATCCTATGGAATCATCGTCCCAGGCCGGAAGGCACCGGAAATGGGACACCGTCGCTGCGACGTGGGGGGTGCCGCGTCCCGAAATGAGCCGCTCGAGCTGTGAACAGCGACTCCATGGAAGTTCTCTACAAGAGGGATCATTTTTGGTGGATCTGGATGTGGGTGAATGTGGGGAGGTTCAAAAACTTGGAACGTATATCTTCTTCGAAAAGGCAATGGGGCAAAGAGAAGACTCCAGGAACCTGAATCCTACAGGTCGCAAGTGTGATTCATCCATTCTTCTCCCCCGTTACAAGTGCAGAGTCTGAAAGCCCATGTTCGCCAAGTATCAAAATCAAGAACACATTTCAACCAACATGTTCATCTGCGTACAGAGAGGCCATGATCATGGTGCATAGTGGCATAGTCTGGGCTATTGGCCGCTTGGTCCCTCATATCCGAATCCCTTCTTTGCAGCATTGGCACTCGATCTAGAGACGGCTTCCAAGCAGGCTCTTAGGTTCATTGGGTCACAGGTAATTCTTAGACCCTTTGAAAAACAGTGGTCGCAAGCCAAGAAGTACCTAGTTTTGATGTTTCAAGGGCTTGATATCTTGAAATAGTCTGACTTGGGATTTCAAAACCTTGCGATCCACAATGAACCTGCTGCACGCTGCAGTCGCCCAGGACATCATAGTGTCCCACGTGAGGAGTTCAGGGATCGTCGGCTTGAAGTGTTGGCGAGGCCTAGCCAGCGTCACAACTAAAGTCAGAGGACTTACTGTATGCGTGTTATATATATATATGTGTGTATATGTATATGTATATATTTATAATATTATATAATATGTACATATATACAGACATATATATATACACTATGTTATGTGTGGGTAAAATGATATAGTGCGTCCTTTTGCATACTTGCTACTTTCATCATCTCCATTATCTGACGCAAGATGCTACACAGAACTTGTTGGAGTATAAAGATACTGAGGTGCTGTGCAGACAGGAGGAAGTCTTTGCAAGGGAGAACCCGAAAATTGCGTGGCAAATCCAGAATCTGAACTCGTCACTGAAATCAAATGATCAAAAAATATGAAATCAGGCTTACAGAAGCCGAAAGTAAGCATCAGTGGCATCCATGATGTCTTTTTTCCCTTTGAAACTCTCAGGACTTGCTCTGGCTCTTTGCTTTCACTCCGAGGAAGCCACACTCACTTCCGGGCCGCGACTCGCAATCTCAAATCCATGGGCCCGTGATCTACACAAGTCCGTCAAGAACCTGGAACACCAGGCAACACCCAGAAGATTGCCAATGGAGCCTGAGATCACCCACTTCCAACAGCTTCGAATTTGTCAAACTTCTGCGTCCCTCGCGTTGATTTGTCAAACATCTCACTTTTGGTCCGAAACTGAGCTGCTGATTGAGGTCCTAGTAAGGGTGTCACAATTGACTATGAATAGGCTATGAATCGAATTAACAGGCGTGATCGAAGTAGCATTTGACACCAGCAGCTCCATGACTATCCTCAACATAGGCTCGAACCGAGGCTGGCCATGTGATGGGTTTCACACATGTGAGAACACGTAGCGATGGCAAGACATAAAGGTCGTCCCAGGACCAGCCTCCAGGATTCAAAGTCTTCTCTCCACGTATGAGACCCGGAAAGTCTCGAAGTAAGCTGTCCACACGAGGCACCAAGTCATTCGTACTGGCTAGAGATTGTTTGTAGTCAAAGCCTTTTGCCATATATTTTCGCATCTGGTAGCGTCGATCTTCCTCAGTGGCAAAATCTGCAATTGGCATCTGCAACAGCCTCGGTCGGGTTAGGCCATGCATGACCCGGCGCAAGCGCGACTGCCATGCCTTCAAGTCTTTTCGCCCTGTCCTGCGGCCGACAAGCCGCTGGTCTGCAGCTGCTTCCACGGCCTAGGCAAAAAAAAGTCTGCAAAATCAATTTAGCTGTGCACTGCAAAAAAAGTGAAAGCAAAAGTCAAGCTCTATAAACCATTCCTAGGTCCTCAGTCCTGTTTCCGAGCTTGCCCTTCGTTTCAATCCCTGCCTCAATGATATCCAGGGACTCACCCATGGTGTGCTCCATATTTTCTTCATCTCGCCAGGTGATCACCGGCAGCACCTTCTTACCAGTCAAGGCCATGGGCCCTTGGACATCTGCATATCCATAGACCGCACGCTCATAGGACCGGCCATGCCAACCCAAAACGAGTTCAACCCGAGTACAGTAGGGACAATGGTCATAGAGATGAAGTTTCAAAGCAGCTGCACTTCGTCGACTTTGTCGCCTCACCGCCTTTGTCATGGCCAAGGACACGCACTCAGAGGCACATAGAATGGCAGTTGCTACGGCAATGCAACCCCTGCAAATGTTCATGGCAAGGACACCTGCCGGTGAAAACACGGATACGCCAAGGTTCGAAAATTATGAGGGCTACAGTATGTGCTCTGTGCCAGTGGCATGTTATGAACGTTTGATGTGATGAAACTGCAGTAATAGAATATCAAACAGCGGTCCCTGCCAAAAAATACTTTATACCCCAAGTTACTTCTTGAAACCAGCACTCAAATCAACACGCAAAGCCTTGTCAGATCTTGCACAGCTGTGTGTTGGCACTGAAGGTAACGGCCATGCAAATTGAAAATCCCCCCAGCGTCCACTGCAGATACTGCCTGGCTTACGAGCTGTCTCCTCCTTTTGCCGAAGCTCCTGTTCCATGTGTGCATCCTTCTATAGACACTATTGCAAGACCAAATCTTCAGAGATTGCGAACATGTGCTACTCATCAACATTGATCTTATGGGCTCCTGACTTCTCCCTTACAGGATCGAAGCCATTAATTGCAGCGGTCGTATCACTGGTCACTTCTACGAAGGAGCACACAGAGGCCCAATGGATTTGGTTTAAGGGAAAACCTGCATGATGCAGATGATTTTCTTGTAGATTTTCCCGTAAACCAATTCAGCTATAGATCTACAGCGAGTCTGATGAGAAAGGTTCCCACTCATCAACAAGCAGACTTATTTGGTGATTTATCACGATTTTTCATGATTTATCATGATTTATCTGTACATATATATATATATATAATTATATATATATAGAATTATATATTCAAAATTAGAGCATCCTGCTGCCAAATCAACCCCTTCGGCCCCTTCTCCTCTACGATTCCAGACTCTTCTATCAGCTGCTTGGCCTTTAAGCCTTCAAGGAACTTTGGCTCCCCAGTCCGGTCATCCTGTCACGATCACATCTCTGCGGCCAGGATAGCAGCCCTTTGATCTTGGACACTTGAAATGTGCAGCACGGCAGGTTTGACGAAATCGATGTATTCTTCTAGATCACTGGGTTTCCCCAGCCAAATCGTAGGTCAAGAGTCTCTCCAGCTCCTCGCAAATTCAGGAGTACTCGAGCATCAGTGGCCATTCATGGCGGACAGTGTCATCCTTTTTGGATTTCTTATGGTATTAAATACTGTATTGCATGCAATGATCATGAGAATCCCTAGTCAGTAGTAGCCACCGAATGACCATCCGTTACGGTGGATTGTAAAATTTCTAGAATGTCAACTCTGGATTAATAGGTGGTCCCCAAAGTCGTGATACTTGCAGTCAGAAATGGTACTCAACATATTATGTATCTATCAATCATGGGTTGAAATCAATCCGGGGTTCACATGCAGTCCTCTGAGGCAAATTGTTCAAGGAACTTTTCGAAGCCTGGGGCCCCGTTGTCAACCATCGACCAAGATGACCAAAGTGGACACAGTCATCAAACCGCTGCACCTATGAAGCCGCCACCAACTCGAAAGACGGGTTTGTCGTTGGAGATCTTGCAAATCACCTGTTGCCGATGCATGTCTTAGAAAAGGAGACGACCCTTTTGATGTGTCGCCAAAATCCTGAAACCTTCCATCCCCCTTGGGTTCGTCCCACTGCAGTGGTGTTTTTGTTGGTTTTTGAATCCCTGAAATTCCACACCTGTCGACGCCCAAAGAGGTACAAGCCCTGGGAGAGCCGGAAGAATGGCACCGCTGGCCTTCCAGGGTGAACCCCAGGAATACTCTACAAATGGCGAACAAAGGTGAATGTTCTGTGCCCATCTTCGACTACCAAAGGTTAGTAGGAATGCAATGAAGACAATGGTGATACTTGACACCTCGTTGCCGTGCAAGAACATATCAGGAAAAACTACGCTAAACAACAAAAAACACATCCTTGGAACACCGCCATGTCTTGTAGTAAAACTTGATAAATATTGATTGAACATAATAATAATTATATAATACTATACTATATGTATAGCATACTATAGAGGCACATGGCACAAGTTTTAGCTCGGCCTCCTTTTCAGTTTGCTGTCCGCAAGCCCCTTTTTATGTTTCACATTTATCGTTCAGCGCCATGTCCGCCTTGGCTACTACTTGTGATTGCTCACCAGATCAAGTTCTACGTTCAAGCGCCCCAACTCAGACTAAAATCTCCTGCTGGCTCGACTTTTCTTCCCACGGTTTCATTTTCTACTATTGGCGGATCGCTTCGCAAACATTTTACTGCTCCTTCCCGCTTTGCTGGCCACTTGCTACTACATCGATATTGTCTCCAACCTCAAGGTTCTGTTCATTACTGGTTGATCAAAACTATGGGGGGAAGTCTGGCACACTCGTCTATTTCCTCTTTTGCTCCCTTTGTTCGGCTGGTACGACATATTCTCCTTCCCGCAGAATTGGGGCAAGGACAGGTCTTCCAATCGACACCATCTCCATCAATTATCAGCTATAGCTAGCACGAACCCTGCCGTCACGGGACCGGACTCCTTTTCGTGACTTTCTCCTTTGTTTCGGTGTGTTTTTGGGGTCCGTCTTCTCAATTTCATCGGGTCCCCTGTTTAGGTGCATGTTAGCAGCATATCCCAGAGCTCAAAGTTTCTCCTTCAGTTGTCTACTTCTCCTGTTTATCCTTTTGTTTCTCCATCTAGCTGACGGAATGCTGCTGCAGACGTGTATTTCGCCGAGAACTGCATATTGTTGCTGAAAAATATAGCATGTATGGCATATATTGTTCTCAATTGTGTATACGTAGATAAGAAATTGCAATAGTGCACACAGTGAAAATTCAAGAGCTAGTACCTCTCCAGCTCTCCAGCTCCAACCAGCCCTCCTCACCTATAGCCGTTGATCCAGCGTCCCAGGATCATGTCCGTTGCCTTAGGCCAGGACATTCCAATCAAATGAAGTAATTCATCCAGGGAGGTCATCTTCCATTTGGGTTTTCATGATTGGCAGTGTGTCAAAACCGTGTACCCCTTCTGTTCACATCAAAATAGCTGGGATTTATGGATGTTCATCCCCCTAAAAATGGTATTAATAGGTATTGATCCATACCCGATTCACTGAACAAATGAATATTCAGCCAAACGGCATCACCCTTGAGCGGCGCATAGCGAGACGATAGCTCCTGCGATACGAAGGAGACTTCAACGGGACAAGTCAACTCCTGGCACCGTTCGAACCTCTTCACCAATATTCCCACAACGTGCCATTTTTTGGCGAACAAGTTCTGGCGACAAATCTATGCAAATCTGGAAAGATATGGTGAGGGAACGCCGCAAACAGCTGTCCTGTAATCTGTACATGAGCAGCTTGATCTCGTTGTTTCTATCCTGGAAGCCCCATCGTCCCGAGCTTCAACTTTCACAAGACTCAAAAAGGCTGTTTCTACCAGCTTCTCAAGTCCTTCTCATCAAGTGTATCCAATGACTGAAGGGCACTGCCAATCCATGCCCTGACGCCACCTCCAAGAGGCTTTCCAACTCGGACTGTTGCTGGTTCAATGCAAAGACATCCTCCTGCAGGGCACGTAGCAACACAGTGTAGCTCCAAAAATCCTTTGTTTCTTTTGAAATACTTCTGGCTTCTGGGTCAAAGATGGTCCATCTCTGTCAAAATCAGCACATGAACCACACAGCTTCAACGGAAGGGACCCATTTTACAAGCGGTGGATGCATCTCCCATCCCCGCTGGCTGTCCCGAAACTTGGTCGTTGCTTTCTCGACCTGTTCATGGAGTTCGTTGCGATCCCTCAAGCAGGACGCCAGCTCCTAGACTTTGGACCGGAGCTTGAAATTGCTTGGAATGGACACTGAACGCATACGTCAATCATGCCCACCGCTGGGAGTTCTAAACAAAATTCACTCACCATGAAAAGTTGGTGACCAAAGTAGTTTCTGGCATTTCTATTCTCATGTGTCTCATGTCGTAGATTTCCTACGCACCAAACAGTTTTGGCTCCACGCCTCCTGCTGCTGGTGTAGCTGCCGGGCGAGGTCTTCCGAGCCATGGCTCTTCCGGGAAGCTTCGAGAGCTCGGGCAGTCTGCTCCTGGCTGTGGCAAAAAGGCGCCCTGACCTCAATTTTTTTCGCAGAAAATGAGGCCATCTTTCGATAGTTGTTGGAAAACTCGACCATACAAACCATACAATTTTGGTCCACGACTGAAGAAACAACACTTCTGGATAATTTGGAGATGTGAAGAGCGGCTCTACTGTCCGGAGACAGAAGCTGAATGGGGCCACTTGATATGCCTAGTCTGGTCCTCTTTGGTCCAAGGAAATCCTTGGGTGGCATATATATTCCCTTACTTAGTTCCCTTATAATCTAATGAAAAATCCCCAACTGTCCCTTATTTTCCCATCAAGAATATGTAAATCACCAGGCAGGATGCCGCCGATGCCGCCCCATATGATCCTGCAACAGCTGCTGTTCCTGCGAGTTTCAAGCCGGGAAGTCCAAAGGTCCAACTATTGGCCCACTGATAGAATATATGGTACATGTGATTCATATGATTATCATACGATTCTTATGTGCTATGGCTATGTGCTATGGCTATATCAGGCTATATCTGTAGATATCGCTGATGTCCATCTGCCATCCTTTCTGAAAAATGCTGCAAAAGTTGAGCATCACATCTCCTCAAAGTGGCTCTTGGCAACTGCTAGCTGCCGCTTCAGCCTGGGAAGTCTGTTTTTTTTCGTCACTGAGTCGTCCAGGACTGTCCTCCATAGTTATGGCAGAGCCACCCACCAACCAGGACCAACCAACCAGGCCAACCATTCACCAGTGATTCACCAGACCGAAACTCAGTAAAACCTTGGACAGGAAATTCATGGAAATTCCTTCCTCCAAGATGCTCAGCCAAGTCCTTCAGCTTCAACTCATGCTCCTGGCCACAACTATGGCCGTGCAGCTATACTGAAACAAGTCTTCAAGTGGAATCCTTCAAAATCATATCAGACCTAAAGAAGAGACCAAATGTTCTGTCCATGCATCTATTTCCACTCAGATTAGTTCTTCATACCTGTTTTCGCCAATTTTCCCCTCCAGTCATCTAGCACCCGGCACCTCACTCGCCTTTTGTTGCTCAATGAGGTGCTGAGACACTTCCTGCTCCACCCGTTCAGCCACCTTTCGGGCTTCCTTCGCGATGGCCCAACGGCGGTTGATCTCAGCTCATGTTTGACGGATTTTTCTTGAGCTGATCATGATTTTGGCTGCTAGATTTTGGTCTTACATATCAAAAAATCAAAACACTCGGTTTTGGGGCACGCAGATCCGAACCCAGGAAAACCTCAGAAGGGAAGTGACCTGTAGCAAATGCAACCAGATACAGTCCTGCTGGGCAGTTCTTGCTTGTTCACGGAGTGCCTGACGCCAAAAGTAGATGCAGATAGAGCGTTTTGTTCCTTTCCTCACAACTGAGGCCGTTCCCTGCAGGAGCAAAAAGTCTGTATCGAAATTGCCTGTCCTTGGCTTTAATATTTTTAATCTCATAGTTTTGCATAGTTCTTTATACCCACTCTACAAGCATGGTCACTACGACACCTTAACAAATCATCAAAGTTGGAAACCCTTGAAGCAGCAGAAGATCGGCCTCGTTTCTTTCAGTAAGCAATCGGATCTCCTGGCACCGCTGTGTTGTACATATGCATACCTAGCCCAGCCAGGTGTGGACACTTCAAGATTCCATTTATTTGATGGATAGATCGGACCTATCCGGAGAGGATCCGGATAGGTTGCTTGAGAATGGTCAAGTCTTGCATCTGAATACTTTGAGGATGGACCCACCCTGGAGGGAAAGCTTCGGATTCACCCTGGAGGGAACTTGCACGGAAGCCTGCTGTCGTCTAATCTATCTATCTATCTATCTATCCATCCATCCATCCATCCATCCATCCAGATTGGTTTGTCCAAAGATAGTGTACCCCCGAAATTGATGGTTTATTTTAACATAGTTTAATCATGGTCCCTATTACCATCTGGTTATTTAACATAGCCATGGAAAATCACCATGTTTAAGTTCGGTAAACCATCTATTTCTATGGGCCATCTATACCATGGCTATGTTAGTCATAACCAGAGGCTAAAATCATCATTGGGGTTTGTCTGAAAATAGGGTATATTCCCAATCATAGCCATTTAATAGGGATAATGATCAGCAAAACCATTGGGTTTAGGGCTACACTATTTTCAGACACACCCATGTAGTAGACCTAAGTCATGGACAAAGCCATGCTACCGGTTGCCGCCTCTCGTAGCTCATCTTGGGAGACCACTTGGCTCCTATAGGTTCCCACGGAGCCATGGGTGCGGGATTAGCAGTGCATGGATGAGTCATGGATTATGTAATGATTGGATGATTTCATCCACAATCACAATAATTCATATCATAATAATGGATATTAATGGATATATATATATTATATATATATATATGATTATATATGGATGATATGGATGATATGGATCATATGGGATTGCACGGATCATCCACAAATTCATATCAATTCATAGTTTCTTAGCTGCAATTGGATGTTTCATTGGGCTTTTGAAAACTGTTCAGTCAAGGGCAAGACATGGCAAGACATTTATGACGCCAGCCCAGTCGTGGAAAACTGACATCTCAAACCTCCCAGCTGACCACTGGGTTTCCCGGCCGGAACTCATCAAGCTGCCGCTGGCCCCTCACCAACTCCTTTTTTGTGCAGAGAGAGAAAGAACATTGGACCAGTGGACCATCTGGGCAAGCACTGTCAGACTCACTTGGCTTCTTTCATTTTCCTAGCTGCAGGCAGTTAGTTGCCGGTTTGGATCAGAACTCTTCTTTCAGATTCGGTGTGCAGCTGAAGAGAGGACTTCTTGTGCTGGAGTGACTGTAAAAAGGTCTTGGAGTACAGAACAAGTGTGCGTATTTCGCACCAGCAAGATTCCCATCTGGAATGTGGCATTCTTGGACCATTCAATCCTAACAGTTGTGCCTTCTGTACTCCAGACTTGTCACCTGATAACCACGGACGGTACAACCCCCAGCGACGTGTGGCTTCTAATAGGTGGCCAACGCACAACCGATGGCAGTCCATCTGGGGGTGGCCTAGCTGCGGCTCCGCTGCAATACTCCAATATCTCCGAGGGATCTGGGCCAGGTGATGTATCCTACACTTGGCCCCTGCGGCAAAGCAAGCTCTGTCTCTAAGTCATAAAAGATGGACCAAGAGCACTGGGAAGATGCACTTTAAAGCCAAGGAACATTCAATTCCATTCATCCAGGGAAAGGATGCCTGTTGGAGCCTTGAGCTTGATGAATCTGTTAACACTTCATGGTATCTTCGAACTAGAAATCATTAGAGACTGAGCTGCTCTTTGTTCTGTACAAGTGAACACACTGAGGCAGCTGATTCAGACCGGTGCTAAACTCAAAGCCTGGAGACAGCTCAGAATTGGATCCCTTTGCAACTAGAGCCTCAAATAGGCCTCTTCCTGTCTCCTGATTTGAATTTTTGACTGCCCAAGAGTTGCGCTAAATCACCAACTCTGATATAATTACAGAAGCCTGACTACTACTCATGCTACTTGCAAATCCAAAAATACTCTCCTCCATTCTAGCTTGCTTGGTTGCACATTAGGTTCATCTCCGGCTAATCCAAGGCTTCTACACGTTCGCTGACTTGATGACATCTTCAGGCTTCAGGCTACACTGTCCATTCTCTGAATCTGCTGGAAAGGCCTGGCTTAGCCAGACCAGAAGTGCTGGGAAATGGCGGAAATTGCCCCTCAGCTTCTACGCCCAGGCCAGAGGCAGTGTCAATCTTCCTCCGTTTTCTGTGAAAATTGGCTGCATTGAGATCCACTAAAGATCTATCTGCAGATGTATCGGGTAGACTCCTTGGCAAACACAATGTCATAGGGCAATTTCAGGACATTCATACAAACTAAAGTGCAAGCCTGATGTTTCAAGAGTGTCAGTATGAACAAATTCTCAGGCCGCCGAAAAGCTAGAACTGAAATCTGCTGCAGTACAAATGGATGAATTGTTTTTTTCGCTGAAGCTTGAAAAAGAAGAGGAGGCTGAACTATCTGAATTCATCCCCCAATGTCCTCTAAACTCATCCTATAATCTGCCTTCGACCAGGGTGAGAGAAAAAAGCAAGGGCGGAAAGGCGAAACACTGATGTCAGATTTCTCGACCCTGGTTCATAGAACCATCATGTATCAATCCTCAGGTCTCGTATCACACAAAGAGTTCATGTGATGCACCTGTCCACGATTTTGATCTGGATTGAATGATCGCAGTGTGGAAAGCATCAGCCCCGACTGAGCAAACGCGTGGTTGAAGCGGGGCTTGAAAGAAAAACCACTCCATTCGAAGCACCAGGAGCAGTGCTGGGCGGCAGGCCATGTCCAGAGTCAAGCACTTTCTGACCACATCCTTACACTCCGAAGAGGCCGACTCAAATTGGGGAGATTGCCAGTTGACCGGCGCTCTGAAAACTGCGGCCGTGAACTCTTCGAAGTTCCGATATCTTGAGAAACTATGGGGTAGGCTACCCGTGATCATCAAATGGAGGCACAAACCTGTGCACCACACATCGTGCTTCTCTGATGGCGAGTGTCCATCAAGAACTTCTGGTGATGCATATTCCATTGTGCCTGTCATGGTGTATGCTCCTCCATCTTTTAAAGACTTTGCGGTGTTGAAGTCAAGCAAGTGCAAGCCCGTCTGATCAGGGGAAATGATCACATTCTGAGCCTTGATATCACGATGGACAACCCGTCTTGAGTGCAGGTAATTCACAGCACTCATGAGCTGATGGATGAGATCACGAGAGATCTCTTCTGAAAAACACTTCCTCTCTGTGGCCTTCACTGTAACATCCAGCGTACTCCCCTGAATAAAGTTGAGCACCACAATTGCCTGAGTTCCGCTCGACATGAAATCAATGGCTTCAACGATATTGGGATGTTGCAGATTCTGCAGCATCTCAAACTCCTTTTTGCGTGCGCTGACAACTTGTTCATCAGGAGCATCAAGCAGCTTCAAGGCTACCTGGCACGCCCACGTCGCTGTCTCCAAACATCAGATCACAAAAAGCGAAAAAGAAAAAACGTATAGGCCTTATGCGGAGATTTCCTGAAATGGGGGTACCCCTAAATCAGACCCCTAAATATCCCTAAATCATCCATTTTAGCTCATTTTAATAGGATTTTCCATTATAAAGCAACCATGTTGGGGATCCCCCATTGATGGAAACTCCGTTTCCCCCTCTTCGGCACCTCCTTGCCATCTTTCTTCCTGGAGGCTCGCAACACGCGACCTGCTGCGCCAAGGCCTAACGCTTCAAGCACTGTGTAGTTCTCCTCAAGCAGCGGTGAATGGCCGGGGGCCGGGGGGGTTCCCCCCATGTGGATGGATGGTACCCCCTGAAACAACATTGTCAACACTTGGATGGGGGTACCCCATAGGGTACCCCCAGAAACCATCACCCCAACTTGCTCCAAATGTCCGGAATCAAAGGGATCTGTCCTCGTACCACTTTTGCGTATCACCGACCACCCAGTTTTGAGTTACAGACAGACTCAAGGCGCCTCTCGCCAAACTGCGTCGCTCCAAGAGTTTTGACATGGCAGCCAAAGCTAAGCTCCAGACGTGGTGAGATTTCTTGTGCTGAGATTTCTTGCTTTAGACCGAAACAATAATGCCTGTTTCGAAACGTGTCGAATGCACAAATTCAAGTGGATAGATTCGAATGGAAGTCTTCAGCCTTCAGCTGGCTGCGGGATGGACAGGCGATTCCATGACAGTCTAGGCACGGCAAAAAATCGGGGCAACTTCCCACAAAATGGTCTCCTTGCACTGAGATGACACAGTGCTCCAACAGTCCTTCTTTGCAGCAGACATCTCCATTTCAAGGTTGTTGGAACGGCCTGCTACAAGAGATGTCGAGTGGATACTATACCTTCAGTGACATTACGTTCCCTCCAATCTGCTGTGTCTTGCTGCCTGCGTTGATGCAAAACCTTGCAACTCAAGCGATCTGTGATCTTTAACATCCATCTCAACATGCGTGGAAACAGCTAGGTACCAAACCATGCCAAAAAGATATGATAAGATATGCCTCCCGCTGCCGTTCCTGAACTTCTAAGCAATTCCAAACCTTCCCTACAACTCATGAGTATGGCCACATGGCCACAAAATATGGTGATACTCAAAGATACCTTGGATTTGATTGCCATCGGCCTCAAAATCAGTATGTTGTCGGCTGTCGCTTCAAAAAGCAAGAGCTCGATGGCAATCCTCTCTCTTTACTTCACCACTTTTGGTGTTCTCGCGGACCCAAATTGCCCGGCCTCTTTCATCATTAAGTTCCTGCCTCGCCTCACGGTGAAAGTCGCACGGTGAAAATGGATTCTGATCGGAAAAGAAACCATTCAAACAGACAAAGCAAACGTGAAGAACACTTCCCAAAAGCAAAGGGCATCTTAAAAAAATCTTGCAACTCCCCAAACTCCACCAGCCCATGCCCATGGTGGTTGGTACCTGGTGAAATGCCATCTGAACTACCCAACTCCCCTCACCTTCTCTAAGTCCAGGCGCAGCCCTCGGACCAAGGTGCGATGCTCCTAAGGCAACTGGGGCAATTTCCGGAAACCCACTGCCACTGGAACCCACTGGAACCACTAAGACCCACTGATTCAGGGCTTAAAATCAGATCCTCGGAGTTTGGCAACATTCACCAATGGCCATGGCCAGAAATGTTCCAGGGTATTCGCCCACTTTCGACCAAACGATGGCGTCTAGGCAACCAAAAAAAAGGGGAGCCAAGGCTCCGCAATTTGGGGGTGAGTTGTTGTATGCTTTTGCTGCTTAGTTCATAATTAATAATTATTCTTCTAATGTATTGTAATCATCTCTATTAAACCAAGGTACAAAGACTCCTCCCCAACCCCACTATCGAGTATGGTGCATCGGGGTCTTGGCGGGCCATGGGTGAGGATTCCCACAGTTTGGGGGAGGCAGCTGGATTTACGGCGGAACGGCCATTTTTCATGTCTGTTTGGTGCAGTTCGGTGCTGTCAACTGAGGCACACAAAACCCGAGTAGAGCATGACATTGGAAAACCAAAGCCTCTTTGCAGCTCAGCTCCAATACGAAAACCAAACGTTAACTGAGACATCGCACATCGAGTATGGAGGAAAGCCTCTGCATCTCCTGGTGCGACGACTTCATCAAGTGAGACTGCAAGCATTTCAGCCGATATGGTTGGCCCTTCTATCCAGCAACTAACCTTGTTGCTTGTTGACATCCACAGTCTTGCTACTCTTGGCCATTCAAACGCCCATAGTCAGGATTTGGGATTTGTTTTTCCCCATTAAAGCCCCGTTGTCCCATGGTATTTCCCATGTTGACATCGTTGCTACAGAAAAACCATCCCGCTGCAGTCCACTTCGCCCAGCTTGTGGTCCAGCTCCGACCTGTGCTGCCTGGCCCGTGGACGCCCAGATGACGTGTCAGTAAGAACCAGTTGATGCTGAGATCTACAGCACACCTCTCTGCAGGATGTCCTTAAATAGCTGGAAAGCATCGACTCTTGGATCAAGAGTGGCATGCGAAACAATCCGGGAACTCAACACAAAATGGACTCTGACTCATTCGGAAAAAAAAAACAAGAGTCATAAACGTCTTTGCTGTCTCAAAAAGGGACACACGGCTAACAATTTGGCTGACATGACCGGTCCCAGATTTCGCGCCTTTCGCGTTCCAGGGAAGCTTGCAAAGAGGAGACCTTCTGCAAACGGTTCATTTTTTTGTTCATGTCTGTTGTATCTCCTTCACTATCAAATCCTGATGTGACCAAGACTTCTCAGGGTGAAATTGCATACCGGTGCTAGCATCTTCAGGTGCATGAGGTTTTGATGTTGGATTTCTCAACAGGGAGAGTATCCCTAAACTTGCTTTAACTATGTTTAGCTTGGGTTATTCTCCAATCCACCAGAATCATACCCTCTGGTAATTTAACATAGCTATTGAAAATGGCCATTTATAGTGGATTTATCCATTAAAAATGGTGATTTTCCATTGCTATGTTAGTTTACCAGAATCATAACAGACTGAGTTGGTTTTTTTCTCCCCGACAGCTGACAGCCTCGCTCTCCAGCTTCTCGATGCGGCGCTGCTGGACGTCGCTCTTTTCCCGGGCCAGCTTCACCTCCGAATCCTCAGTTGTGAAGAAAAAATCATTGACTTCGTTTTCAGTAATGTCACTGGATTGGTTTAAGGGAAAATTTACAGGAAACCATGTTTTTTACCATCAAATATAGGGCTTAAACCTGTAAATGTTCCCATAATCCAATTCTATGATAATGATTATAGATATTCATAGCATTTCATGACCCTCCAATCAAAACCAAATCATGAAACAAGTTGAAACCCACGAATGAAACCTCATGGAAAAGATGTGCGCTTGACCACCACCGATCCTGCATGTCCTTTAAATGCTCAAATTCCTGCGCAGGGCTAGCATTTAAAACGTTCCAAAACAACAAACCCTAAAACCGTAACACCATAAAACCCTGAACCCAAAAAGCTTAAATCCGGAAAGCATTATTTGGAGGTGGTCGAACGTAGGATTTGCTAGGGCGCAGACATGTGATGACATCCATGAGGTTTTAATACACAATCCCAGCTGGACCAAGGGGGAAAAGCCTGTTTTCTTGCGCCTTGTCACGGACTTGGTCTTGGAGCTGCAAGGTTTCCAATTGCAAGGTCTCCTGAGCTGAAGAAAACTGGTCCAACTGGGTTTCTGAATTTCCTGTACCCTCTGGTAATTTAACATAACTATGGAAAATCACCATTTTTAATGGGAAAATCCACTATAAATGGCCATTTTCAATAGCTATGTTAGTTTACCAGAGGGTATTCATGTTCCAGATTCTCTTGATCTTTGACGTCGACTTTCATGTTCAACTATCCGTCATGTTTTATCTGGATAGAAAACAGATCAAACTTGGATCAAACCTCAAATCAAAAGCCCCCAAAAGACCCTTTGTCCAAAGTCGCAGCAAAATCATAGCAGTCATAGCACTGACTTCGACGCCTTTGCCAGGATTTCACGCTCGGAGATGGCCCGGGCCTGTCAAACTTTGAAGCAAAAGAACTTACTCACTCTCTGGAAAGCGCTTTGAGATATAAGACAAATCTATACAAATCTCTGATCGATCCTACAATTTCTGCAATTTCTGCTCACAACTTTGGCGTTGATCTCTGTGCCAATTTGCTGTCTTGCAGACAAGCAAACGTAGTGTACGGTAATTCATTTGTCTCAACAAAAGATTTCCCTGTAAACGCTGGTTCGTGGTATTCATTCCCATCATTCCACTCAAAGAAATCTGCTGCCTTCTCTATTTCGCGGCCGCGGTCCTGCAAACTAGGCTGGTGTGTGGCTCAACAAGCCGTGAAAGATGTGACTCTAGAATATCAAGACCTAGCAACCAGAGGCTTTTTCAGACATGCGCAGCCAAAGAAGTGAATGCGGCTTATATATATCACTGATTGATGGCTGAAATTCTGTTCAAACTCCGGAGAATGGAGCCCTTTTCAAGCGAGATCCACTGTTTTCAAAGCTAAATGCAGTAGGTGAATGCTATGTTGTGATTTCAGTTGATTTGGAAACTTCACTGAGAGAGGAAGTTTCCAAGTCATCAAAAATGGCGCCTCCTTCAGCTGCCAATTTTCTTCTCGAAGCAACGACACTTCTCGCCCTTGCTCCTGTCAACATGAGGAACGGGATTTAGATCGATACCCTAATACCCTATGATACCCTATGATACCCTATGATACCCTATGTTACCCTATGATACCCTATGTTACCCTATGATACCCTATGATACCCTATGATACCCTATGCGCGTAGCGTGTATCTCCAATCTGTTTGATCCATGTTCCTTAATTTGCTGGACTAGCTAATGAGCTGATTGCAAGATTCGCCCCCAGACTAGAATTTTCTTTGTCCAAAATGCAGTACCCCAAAATCCAGTGGCTCATCATTGAGATTGCCACGTAATGGAGGTTTATCCCCCATTTTCAGAAAAAAACATATCATTCATATCATGCTAAATCATCACCCTCCAAAATTGATGGAATCAACACTCAAAATGGCCGAGTTTGATGGTCCATTGGCAACTCAAGGGGAGTTGCCAAACTCCCCATTTTTGGGCAGTTTGTCTGAAAATTGGGGGTCAATCCCCCATGTTCAGACATCCCCAATTTATCATAGTGGTTATACAATATGTACAAGAATCCCATCCCCGGAAACCTCCATAAAATGCTTGGTTTAATCCATTATTTGGTTCAATCAGATCCCAATGTCCATTTACATTTGCAGAGAAATCAACATCGTCCCCTCCTGTATCTGCTCTTGAAGCCGTTGCCGTGTCAGACGCAAGGATTCTACGTCCCCCACGATATGCTGAGCCTCGAAGGCAAGGCGACTTGGGTTTGTCCAACATAAAGGGTAGACCGGGTAGACCGGTACACCCCCAAGAATGCTATGGCTATGGGTATCTTGATAAACATGAAGCTCTTTAACCCCGGGATTTCGGGGGTTATCCTATTCTTAGCTGCCTTAGCTCACCTCAAGCTGCTTTGAAACTGAGAAATCGCTGCTGGTGGGAGCCTCCTCTTCGGCAGCCTGAGCTGCTTGGCACTTCTGATGTACCTGGCAGGTTTCCTGTCCACATCACCAAGTGCTACAGATCGAAATTGGGCACCTCCAAAACGGCTTGGTTGATATTTAGAATATTTCAAAACGACCAACCATAATCACATAATCAACCCAAACCCAAACGTGAGGGACTCCGCAAATTGCCAAGTTATTGCGACATGTCCATACCACTCCTGCGCCCGCTGTGACGACTGGAAACATGCACCTAAGTCACTCGTCAGAAACCAAATATTCAAACATCCGCCCCTCCCAGCTGCCAGCTGCTTCCAAAGGAAGACCAGAGGGCACCAGCTTCATTTCACCTTCCATCAAAGCAAGACGCTGCTGCAAGGACTCCTCATGAGACTTCCGTAGGGCCACCTTCGCCGTGCCCCGGTGCCGGAAATGTGCTGTGAATGAAAATAGCAGGCATGAATGATATCCATTGATATCCCACATATGCTGTAAGAATCACGGCTACTGCGAACTCAGATCGAATCCTTGCAGGTGTGCACGCCTCCTGCTCCAATTCACCCATCCTCTGCTGCAGGGAAGATTTGGCAGAAGCCACCTGCGCAAAGCAGCTCTAGTATGCTCTAGCGTCTAGAGACTACCCTGCAGTAATTTAAACAGTTTGCTATGGAAAATGGCCCAAGTATAGGTTATATATGTTATATTTACCTGTTAAAAATGGTGATGTTCCGCAGCTATGTGTTAAATCATCAGGTGGTGAAACAAAGACATCCCAGAAAATGGCACCTCCCGAAGGCTCGATCGCTCTTGCTCGGCCTGAGTTTTCATGTTCCCACTTCAAATGGCCGGTTGGTGGGCCAATCCCCCATTTAACAATCTTGACATCAAAAAGCACCATCCATCCATCCATCCATCCATCCATCCATCCATCCATCCATCAATCAATCAATCAATCAATCAATCAATCATCATCCAGCACAATATATCACCACATAATTCACCATTATTCACATATTCGCGTTGCCTCGGCTCGGCTGTGCTCCAAATCCTCCTGCAGTCTCTGGATCAAGACTTGCGATCTGCCCTGCTGCTCCTGAAAACACAGCGGCATTGAGGAGACGGGATCCGGGACACCAATGGAAAATTTAAAGGAACCCGGTTAATGTAAGATGTTCTGATATTATGGGAACTGTTTAAGATTGTTGAACTATTAAAAGTCAACATTTCTTTGTAGATAATCCCTAAAGCCAATGTGAGATACACGAGGAAGACAGCACCAACCACAGATCAATGATTCTTCTTGATCAACGGTGAATCATATTTTACACATCGGAAACTATCCCTGACTTCAGAGCCAGCTTTGACTAGTACCATGATGACTACGAATCTGATCATAGAAGGAAAGGTGTTTCATAAAGAACCGTGCGCAGTTCGACAGTGGTTCCCGAGGCGCGCTTCAGGCCGTTGCTCGATCCTCCAAGGATTTGGACAAGACCTTGATCCTGGTCTCTTGATCATCGTAGAGCCTCAACAGCGTGTCCACAGATCCTAAAGAATCTGCTGGGGACGCCTATAGTTTTACGGTAAGCTAGTTTATAAACCCACCTAACATCACCTAACATCACCTAACATCACCTAACTCTATAAACCCTAATTAACCAGTTTACCCACGAATACGTTTCACCAAAACAAGATCCACCGGACCTTTGCTTCTCTTCTAAGGCGGCAATGGCGCGTTCGTAGGGTGCCAAGCGAAGCTTGAATGCCTCCTCCTATGATTCTTCTATGGTTGATTTATTTCATGGAAAATCCAATTAAAATGATTTAAATTTAAAATTGATGATTTGGGGGTACCCTTATTTCAGGAAACCACCAAATGTCTAGAAACTCTTACCCAAAAACCGATTGGAAAGATTTGACTTGCACCGATTCACAGTATTGGAACCGTGTGCATCTCAATGCATTTGCACACAAGAGTCACAAGAGTATCAGCTTCCAGAAAGTGATGCATGTTCTGAGGGGTCTTGTTTTCTCTTCCAAAAAGAAAATGGATCCAAGCAATTTTTGGGAGGTTGACATCATGTCCTGCAACATGTCCTGCTCCCGTCCTGCGCTTTTTGTCGCTCTTCTTTATCCTCTTCTTGGAGCGGCTCCTACCACTGTCAATCATTGAAGCGGCGCTAAGGTCTGCCGAATCACTGCAAATCCTTACAGAAACAGCTGTGGATCTTTCAGTGTAAAGTATATTCACAATATTCACTAATAGTTCTTCTGCATTCAACCGGCAAATTGTGCGACTAAGGTCAACAAGTTTCCCACCTGCAGCTTTCCAGACTGTGGGCTATTGTTGCTGGCACCTGTTCGATGGCTTTCGAAGCCTCTCAGGATGTGTCAAATTTGGGGGCCACCAGCGTGAAAACGCTAACACGCTTAATGTGGATCTCTCTTCTCCATCAGAAACATCCCAAATGATGACTTGAAATATTTGTTCATTATCTTACTGAACCCTCTGATTTCCCAGACTTCCAAACCACCAACCCAAACCACCACGTAAGCGTAACCTGATTGTATAATCCTTCCAATATGCAACCCGGGGCCCCTCAGCCTGAAAAAAATCAGAGATTGCGCAGTCCAAATCCAACAGAAGTGTTTCATCCGGCCTTTGATGGCCGGATTTCATGTCTGTTCGATTTAGAAAAAATGCCATTTTTGATGGGCGGTGAAGATTGAAATATTTGAAATCCAACTCGCTGCCCAAAATCATGGCATATCATGGCCTTCCCCACCTCCACTGGTGTTCCCAGCCCTTCGACCAGAGCCCAGTGCCCCTGCAGCACGCAGAGGTCGCAAGGGGCCGCTGCGACTTCGTTGCGGCCTTGCTGGAGAGCTGACACTCCCCGAGGGAACGGCAAAAGTGGATCACTCCTTTTGTTTATGGGAAGAATTGGTAAAATCATGTTTTTATTTATGGATTTATATACGGTTCACTCACTATGAGATAAAACTTATATGGTAAACCCCATCAACATCATTGGGCTACTGAATCAGTATGGCCCCAGATATCAAAGACAACGAAATTGC